>Ga0307514_10001806_pt1 | contig 24001 bp, 24 predicted proteins | sample 16_EM_MG_FD_203088 | JGI IMG/M metagenome (GOLD analysis project Ga0307514, IMG submission 203088) | Populus trichocarpa ectomycorrhiza microbial communities from riparian zone in the Pacific Northwest, United States - 16_EM | ecosystem: Host-associated > Plants > Roots > Unclassified | place...
AACAGGACCCTTAGCAAGTCCTATCGTTGCAGGTCAAGGGCACTTTCTGCGTTTGTGATCACCCTCTGGACAGGCCACCTCATGAAAGCGCGAGGCTAGCTCGGATCACGAGGGCAGTTTGTGCACCTGCTTCCTCACTCAACGCAACCGGAGGCGGGTTGGCTGCCACTGAGGACGTGTCCGCCGCTGATGATTGAGGGAGCGGCGCAGCGTCCCATACTGTCTGCCTGTCTGACAGTATGTTTCTAGCGGTGGGATGAGCAGACGCCGTTCTGGCTCGCTCTCGGAACGTTATGGGAGGCCACCGTGCGACAGGAGTTGCAGGACGTCATCAACGACATCTCTGCCGAGGTCGGCGTGCCTACGTCGCTCACAGATACCCGCTTGAACTCCCTTGTGTTCGGACCTCACGACGACGCCGAGATCGATTCGGTCCGTCGGCAGGCGCTGCTTCTGCGGTCGACCCCTGAGTGGGTACGCGAGTGGTTCGGCCGCTACGGCATTGACACGGCAACCGCCCCGGTGCGTATCCCGGCGGACCCGGAACATGGGCTGGCCAGCCGAGTCGTGGTCCCTGCGCGCTGGGCATCGACCACCTGCGGCTTTATCTCCCTCCTCGACGTCCGTCACGAGCTGGACGAGACACGCTTGGACACGGTCATGGAAGCCGCCCGTGAAGTGGGCCGGGTCCTATACCTGGACCAGCAGGCCCGGCACAGTGACGCCGACCTGCTCGGTGATCTTGTACGGGGGTCGGCGGCCATACGGGGCAAGGCCGCCGCTCGCCTGGGCGAGCAGGGGCGGTTCCCCGTCGGCTGGCCGGTCACCGTGTTGTTCCTGCGGCCTCTGGGCGAAGCGTCCGGCACGGACGCACTGGAGCACTGGCTGTGGCGCGATCACGGTGCGCTGCCTCGTGGAGCCCTGCGATGCCTCGACGCGGACGGAGCTGTGATCCTGGCCGCGGTACCATCGGCGGCGGATCCCGGGCACACAGAACGCATCGCTGATCATCTGCTCGCAGGCGACCACGATCTCCCCGAGCTCATCGTCGGCGTCGGTGATCCGCAGTCCGACCTGCATGACGCCCACCTGTCGTACGAACACGCGCAGATGGCCGCACGGGCAGCCACGGTCTGGCCGGAGACGGGTCCGGTCTGCTCCTGGGACCGGCTCGGCGCACTACGTGTCCTGATCGGTATGCCGGAGCATCTCCTGCGCGACCTGATGGATCCGCGGGTGTCCCTGCTGAAGGAGGCCCAACCCTCCAACGCGAACCTGATCGACACCCTCGAGACCTATCTCGACTCCGGCTGTGACAATCAGACGACCGCGGCGCGTCTGCATGTGCACCGGGGCACGGTCTACTACCGCCTGGAGAAGGCGGCCTCCTTGTGCGGGATGGATCTGAGCAGTGGGCTGGACCGGCTCGCCCTGCATCTGGGCATCAAGCTGCTGCGGTTGATCGAGTCGAAAGCTGAGTGAGTGCGCGCCGACGCGGCCTCTGAACGATTGCCGTAAAGCAGGGGCCGTTCTTCACAACGGTTGTCCATGGTCCCTCTCGCACACGGTTCCTAGCGTGAACAGCAGCCTGCTGGTACACCCGCGAAGGAGCCCACCGTGGACACCCTCTACTTGGTCAATGCTCGGATCATTGACGGAAGCGGTGAGGACCCTGTCCAGGCAGGGTGGATACGGGTCGACGGCCGGCGCATCACGGGAGTGGGCCGAGGCGCGGTCGACGCTGGGCGGAACCAGGTCGTCGATGTCGGCGGCCGAACCGTCCTGCCGGGACTGATCGATGCCCACACCCACCTGGCGGCCACCGAGATGCTCAACCTGGTGGACACCGTCTCCCGCCCAGTTCTGGCCGCGAAGACATTCGCGAACATGCGCCAGACCCTGGCAGCCGGATTCACCACGGTGCGGGACGCCGGGTTCACCGACTACGGCTTCAAGCAGGCAGTGGAGGCGGGCCTCGTTGCCGGCCCCCGGATGTTCCTCGCGACCGGACCCTTGAGCCAGACCGGCGGGCACAGCGACTTTCGCCGGGCGGAAGTGCAGGACCGGCAGCGTCCCAGCGACGGCTTGTACCACCCGGGGGTGGTCGTCGACGGTGTCGCGCAGTGCCAGTGGGGTGCTCGCGAGGTGCTGCGCCGCGGAGCGGACCAGATCAAGATCATGGCCGGGGGCGGCTGCACCTCCCCGACGGACCACGTGACCCACACGCAGTTCACCGCCGAGGAAATCGCAGCCATCGTCCACGAGGCACGCGCCCGTCACACCTACGTCATGGCGCACGGCTACACACCCGAGTCGATCCGGACCTGCGTCGCAGCCGGCGTGCGCAGCATCGAGCACGCCAACCTGATCGACGAGCAGGCAGCCGAGACGATGGCTGCGGCAGGCACTTTCGCCGTCCCCACCATCGCCACCTTCGACCTTCTGGTCCGCGACGGCCAGGAACAGGGTCTTACGGCAGACAGCGCCGCCCAGGCCGCCCATGTGCTGGAGCGGGCGTACGAGGCCCTGCGCATCCTGAGGGACAAGGGAGTGCGTATCGGTTCCGGCTCGGACGTCCTCGGCGCCCATCAGCCCTTCAAGGCTCTGGAGCTGCAGCTGAAAGCATCCGTGCTGGGACCGATGGACGCGCTCGTGGCCGCGACCCGCACCAACGCCGAGCTGCTCGGCCTCGACGACCTCGGGACGCTTGCGCCAGGGAAGATCGCTGACCTGATCGTTGTGGACGGGGATCCGCTCGATGACATCTCGGTCCTCCAGGACAGCGGCCGTATCCACCTCGTGGTCAAGGACGGCCAGGTGGTGGTCGACAGGGTCGGTATGTCCTCTGTCTCACCCAAGAAGGCCCGGCGGCTCGCACCGGATACGGAAGTAGTTGTGCCATGACCAACGCAGTAGTGCCAGCTCGGGTTCGGCTACGCGTCCCCGGCAGACCGCGTGCGTGCGCACCTCTCTGCCCGAGGGCGGCGTCCTGCTGCAGGACGCCGCCCTCGCGGTGTTCCCGGCCGAGGCCCGATGGCTCGGCTCGGTACGATCGTTCGCCTCGTCCGCGCTCGGCAGGTGGCCGCTGTCGGACGACACACGAGATGCGGCGATGGCCGTCCTGGGAGAGTTCACGGCCAATGCCGTCGTGCACGGACGCAGCGAGCTCCGTGTGCTACTGACGTTGTCCGACCGGTGCCTCACGCTGTACGTCCGCGACTCCGGCGAGCTCCGCCCGGCTTCCCGGGAGCCTGCCCTGCCGGACGACGAGCATGGCCGCGGACTGCTCATGGTGGACGTGCTGGCCAAGCGCTGGGAGGCCGTGGGCACGGCGCTCGGATGGCGTTGCACGGCGTGGCTGCAGGTCCCGGATTCGGGGTTAGCCTGACGCTGTCGGGAGGCCATGTGCAGGCCACCGAGAGTTCTTCGTCAGATGCCTAAAGGGCCGAGGGCGAACTCGGAACCGATGCACATAGTTCAGGACTTCTGGCGGTTCTACGGTCCTTCCCACCAGCGGCGTTCTGCGCTGCTCGTTCAGACACCTCCTCCCGCTTCGTTCGGGCCCGGCTCCCCCACAGCCTCAGTGCCCCCGATTTCGAGGACCGACATGAACCACATCGCACGGCTCGAGCGTCTGCCTTTGAGCCGTACCCATCGCAAACTCCTGATCATCGGCGGTCTCGGCTATACCTTCGACGGAGCCGACGCGGCGATCATCGCCTTCATCCTGCCGGTGGTCGCTCAGCAGTGGGATCTTGGCGCCGGCCAGATCTCCCTGCTGGCCAGTGCGCTGCTCATCGGGTTCCTGTTCGGGGCCCTCACCGCCGGCACGCTGGGCGACAAGCTGGGCCGGAAGAAGATGATGCTCGGCTCGCTCGTCGTGTACACGAGCATGACGCTGGTCGCCGCGTTCAGCCCTAACTTCTGGGTCCTGTTCGTCTTCCGCGTCTTGGCCGGCGCCGGCATCGGGGCGGAGAGCGCCATCATCGCTCCCTACCTGTCCGAATTCGTGCCCGGGCGCTATCGGGGCCGGTTCATCGGCGCCGTCGCCGGGTTCTTCTCCTTCGGCTACGTGCTGTCCGCGCTGATCGGCCGGTATGTGATCTCGCCGTTCGACGACGGGTGGCGGTACGCCCAGATCATCCTGGCGGTGCCCATCCTGGCCGTGATCTGGTGGCGGCGATCCATGCCCGAATCCCCCCGCTACCTGCTGTCCAAGGGCCGCGTGGAGGAGGCCGAGCGGGTGGTCAGCGCCCTGGAGGAGTCGGTGCGCAAGGAGACCGGGGCGGCCCTGCCGCCGGTTCCCGCCGAGACGGCCTCCCCATCGGCGACCAGCAACCTTGCCCACGCCTCGATGGGCAAGAAGCTCGCCGTGCTGTGGAGCGGCCCCTTTGCCAAGCGGACCGTGGTGGCCTGGGTGATGTGGTTCTGCCTTACCTTCGCCTACTACGGCTTCTTCACGATGCTGCCCAAGCTGCTGGCCGACAGCGGCATGACCGTCGTGAAGTCCTTCAGCTTCGTGCTGTACATCTATCTGGCCCAGATACCGGGTTACTTCAGCGCCGCGTTCCTGTCCGAGTACCTCGACCGCAAGCGGTCCATCGCCCTGTACCTGTCCGGGGCCACGCTGTCCGCCCTCGGTATGGCGCTGTCCGACTCCGAGGGCGCCATCATCGGCTTCGGCGCGGCGCTCTCGCTGTTCATGAACGGCGTCTACGCCCTGCTCTACACCTACACGCCGGAGACCTACCCCACCGAGATCCGCGCCACCGGGATGGGGACCGCCTCGGCTTTCGGCCGTATCGGCGGCATCATCGCTCCCTTCGCCTTCACGGCCGCGGCGGCTCAGGGGGGTCTGAACGCCGTCTTCGGCGTCACCTCGGTCGTCCTTCTGGCCGGTGTGGTGACCGTGTTGTCGCTGGGCCTGGCCACCAAGGGGCGCACGCTCGAAGACCTCAGCCCCCAGGCCCGGCACCGCACGGTGAATCCGGAACCTGAGGCAGCTCGGTTGGAGAGTCCCTCCTCGTCCTGACCCGCAGTCGCCTGTTGCGCCCCGGAAGATACGCGCCGGGGCGCAACTGACATATGGGCATGCGATGGATGCCCCGGGCCCTGCGCTAGCGTGTCAGACTGTGTGACAATTTGTGCCACGTAGGCAGGAGTGAGGGGATGCACCGTGCTGCAACGCGTCACTGCTGTGCAGGCACTGACCGAGGAACTGCGCAGGCAGATTCTCAACGGCGACCTGCAGCCCGGCTCGAAGCTGCCGGAGGTGGAGCTGGCCGAGCGGTTCAAGGTGGCCCGTCCCACCGTGCGCACCGCCGTGCAGCACTTGGTCGAGCGCGGGGTCCTGCGCCGCGACACCGGCCGCTCGGCCATCGTGCCGGAGCTGAGCCGCGCGGACGTGCGGGACGTCTACTTCGCGCGGGAAGCCGTCGAGCTGCACGTGGTCGACCATCTGTCCGACCGTGGCCGTTCACCGGCCGGCCTGCAGCCGGTGCAGCAGGCGATGGAGCGGATGCAGAGTCTTCCCGCCGACGCCCCGTGGAGCGACGTGGCCGAGGCCGATCTCGCCTTTCACACAGCGCTGGTCGAGGCGGCAGGAAGCACACGGCTGGACCGGCTGTTCCGCGGCCTGCTCGAGGAAGTCCGGATGTGCCTGGTCCAGCTTGAGGCTCACTATCCGCGCCGTGCCGACCTCGCCGATGAGCACCGCCGGATCCTAGACGCCCTGGAGGCGAAAGACGCTGCTGCGGCACGGAAGTTGATGCGTGCTCACCTGGAGAGCGCGGTCAACGCGCTCACAGACGTATGACCGCCCGCCCCCGAGGAGGGGGGCGGTCAGTGCCCGCGACGCGGGAAGGTCAGTGGACCGGCTGCTGTTGCGGGTCCGGCAGTTCCGGCGCGGAGACGGGGGCGGCACCGTGCCGTACCTGCTGCATCCATGCGCACACGAGCACCACGGCCGCCGCGCAGACCGACCACAGCAGTTGGGGCCGCGCGGACGTGTCGAAGAGCATCGTGACCAGGACGGCCAGGATGCCGATGATGGTGATCCACGTCAGGACCGGGAAGCCCCACATGCGCAGCACCAGCCGTTCGGGAGGCAGGCCGGAGCCCGAAGAGGGGCCAACGACGCAAACGAAGGGGGGTGCGGCGGAAACGAAGATGGTCAGACGGAGACCCGGCCGGGTCGCTGCGGTCGCATCATCAGGGCGAGCCCGCCCAGGACGAGGACGATCCCGGCCCAGCGCAGGCCGGAAAGGCTCTGGTGCAACCACACGGCGGCCAATACCGCGGCGGTGGCCGGTTCCAGCAGGGAGATGGTGACCGCGGTCGGAGCGCCGAGGCGGCTGACGCCGTGGGCGAAGAGGCCGTAAGCGACGGCGGTGGTGAACACGCCGAGGTAGAGCATGCCGATCAGGCGCCCACCGTCGGCGGCCACCCAAGGCACGGCGCTGGGCAGCCAGGGCGTCAGGGTCAGCGCGCCGCCTCCGAAGATGGCCGCCACCGCGGTGGCGGGTCCGTGCCGGCGGGCCACGATCTGGATCGTGTCGGCCTGCGCCGCGTACAAGGCGGCCGCCAGTGCCGCGAGTGCGGTGCCGGGCAGGCTGAAGGCGAGGGTGCCGCCGGGCAGGGAGACGAGGGCGATGCCGGTGACGGCCACGGCCGTGGCGACGGCCCAGGTGCGGGTGACGGACCGCCGGGTCACGAAGCGGGCGGTGAGGCCCGCCAGGATCGGAGCTCCGCCGATGGCGATCACCGTGCTCGTGGCCACTCCCGACAGCTCGACGGCGTGGAAGTAGCACACGGAGAAGCCCGACACGGCCACGGATCCGAGGGCTACGGCCATCAACTCCCGCCGCTGCCAGGGCACATGATCCAAGCGTCGCAGGCGGGCCAGGAGGTACAGGGCCGCGGCGCCGATCAGCAGGCGCAGCTCCGCCACTTGCAGCAGATGTTCAGCCGGGAACTGGGCCGTCACCGGACCGAGGGTTCCCCAGATGACGGCGCCGCCGGCCGTTGCGGCGGCAGCGCGGCCGGCGGTCGACCGCTGCGGGGACGACGTAGAGAGGGAGGCACCGACTGCGACGGTTTCGCAGGAACGGGCATGGGGCGGCATCGCGGGTCTCCAACATGTCCGGGGACGGGGAGCGTGGTGTGGCGGCTTCGCGAAGTGCCGCTGGTGCCGAGGACCGTAGAGCGCCCCTGCGACGACGAACCATGTGCATCCATTGAAAGTCAGTGCCGCTTTTTCTGGACAGCTGACGAAGGACTCGCGGCCCGGAATCGTAGACGATCCGACTGTTGGCAGTGCCGGTCGGCTTGTGGTCACCCTGCGGACTCCGCCCCGGCTCCTTCTGAGAACCCCTTCCGAGAACCCGGAGAAAGATCAATGAGCGAGAAGCGTTGGGTCACCTTCGACTGTTTCGGCACCCTCGTGGACTGGCGCCACGGCATCGCCACCGGCATCGAGATGGTCGCGCCCGGTAGGGGCTGGGAGCTGCTCGACGTCTACAACCGTCACGAGCCGGAGGTGCAGCGTGAGAACCCCGGCATGTACTACAGCGATGTCCTTGCGGAGGCGCTGAAGCGGACGGCGGCCGAGGCGAAGATCGAGCTGCTGGAGGACGACACCCGTGCCGTGACGGCCGGCTTCCCGTTCTGGCCGGTTTTCCCCGACACGCGGCAGGCGCTGCGCGAGCTCCAGGAGTCCGGCTGGAACCTGGCCCTGCTGACCAACTGCGACCGCGTCCTCATCGGCGAGACCCAGCGCCGTCTGCAGATCCAGTTCGACGCGATCGTCACCGCCGAGGACTCCGACGCCTACAAGCCGGCCCACCACCACTTCGAGTACTTCGAGAAGTCCCTCGGCGTCACCCGTGACCGCTGGGTGCATGTGGCGCAGAGCTACTTCCACGACATGGTGCCGGCCAGCGAGCTCGACATCACCCGCGTGTGGATCAACCGCCTCAACGAGAGCGACGACCCCTCGATCGCGCACGCCGTCCGCCCCGACCTGAGCGACTTGGCAGCCACCGTCAACGAGGTCCACCAGAAGTTCAACGGCTGACCTGCGGCTGCCCCCGTCCGTGCCGGGCGCCGTCTCGTGTCCCCGGCGCCCGGCACACCCGCCCCAAGCCCCTGCACAGCACAAGGAGTCGCCTCGCCATGACCAGCCTGTCCCCGCACCTGCGCCAAGCCACCCCCGTCACCGCCGAACGCGGCGAGGGCGTCTACCTCTACGGCACCGACGGCCGCCGCTACGTCGACTTCACCGCGGGCATCGGTGTGACCAGCACGGGGCACTGCCACCCGCGCGTGGTCGCGGCCGCCCAGGAGCAGGTGGGCAAGCTCATCCACGGCCAGTACACGACCGTGATGCACGAGCCGCTCCAGCAGCTCGTCGAGCGGCTCGGAGACGTGCTGCCCGCCGGCCTGGACAGCCTGTTCTTCTCCAACTCCGGCAGTGAGGCCGTCGAGGCGGCCCTGCGGCTGGCCCGGCAGGCCACCGGCCGCCCCAACATCGTCGTCTTCCACGGCGGCTTCCACGGACGCACCGTCGCGGCCGCCTCGATGACCACCTCGGGCACCAAATTCCGCACCGGGTTCTCCCCGCTGATGTCGGGCGTCGCCGTCGCTCCGTTCCCCACGGCCTTCCGCTACGGCTGGGACCAGGAGACCGCGACCCGCTTCGCGCTGAGCGAGCTCGACTACCTGCTCCAGACCGTCACAGCCCCACAGGAGACGGCGGCCTTCGTGGTCGAGCCCGTGCTCGGCGAAGGTGGCTACATCCCCGCGGACCCCGCCTTCCTGCGCGGGCTTCGCGAGCGCGCCGACCGCCACGGCATCGTGCTCGTGATGGACGAGATCCAGACCGGCTTCGGCCGCACCGGCCGCTTCTGGGGCCACGACCACGCCGAAGACGTCCGCCCGGACATCGTCACCATCGCCAAGGGCCTGGCGAGCGGGTTCCCGCTGTCCGGCATCGCCGCCTCTCAGGAGCTGATGAGCAAGGCGTACCCCGGATCGCAGGGCGGTACCTACGGCGGCAACGCCGTAGCGTGCGCGGCCGCGGTCGCCACCCTCGACGTGATCCGCGACGAGAAGCTGGTGGAGAACGCCGACGCCATGGGGCAGCGGCTGCGCGCCGGCCTGGAGGAGGTCGCCCGCACCACGCCGGGCATCGCCGACGTCCGCGGCCTGGGCCTGATGCTCGCCAACGAGTTCGTCACCGCCGACGGCTCCCCCGACCCGGCCACCGCCGCCCGGGTGCAGCAGGCCGCCGCCGAGGAGGGGCTGCTGCTGTTGCTGTGCGGCCCCTGGAACAACGTCGTCCGCATGATCCCGGCTCTGGTCATCGACGAGACCGCCGTCGACGAGGGCCTCGTCGCCTGGCGCGCCGCCGTGGAAAAGGGCACGGCTGCCACATCATGACCAGCACGTCCCCCTCTCCGGTCACCGCTGCGGACCTGGTGGAGGCACTGCGCCGGGAGGTGCCGTCCCTGCGGGTCGACATCTCCGGCGGCCGGCGCGCGCAGTACGCCTACGACGCGTCCAACTACCGGGTGCCGCCACTGGCCGTGGCGTTCCCGGCCAACGCGGACGAGGTCGCCGGCGCGCACCGGGTGTGCCACCGGCTCGGCGTGCCGGTCACCTCGCGCGGCGCGGGCACCAGCATGGCCGGCAACGCGGTCGGCACCGGTCTCGTCCTGGACCTGTCCCGTCACCTGCGGCGCGTCCTCGACATCGACACGTCCGAGCAGACCGCTCGCGTCGAGGCCGGCATCGTCCTGGACGACCTCCAGGACGCCGCCGCCCCGCACGGGCTGGTCTTCGGCCCCGACCCGTCCTCGCACAGCCGCTGCACCATCGGCGGCATGATCGGCAACGACGCGTGCGGCAACCACTCCGTGCGCTACGGCCGCACCGGCCAGCACCTGGTCGCCCTCGACCTGGTCCTGGCCGACGGCACCCGCGCCGTCGCCGACCGCGACGGACTGCACGCCGTAGACGAGGCGGGCCGGGAGAGGGTGGCGGAGGTGACGGCTGGCCTGCGCGGCATCGTCGACGCCAACCTGGCGGCGATCCGCCTGACCCTCGGCCGTATCTCCCGCCAGGTCTCCGGCTACCAGCTCCAGCACCTGCTGCCCGAGAACGGCTTCGACGTCGTACGCGCCCTCGCCGGCACGGAAGGGACCTGTGCCACGGTGGTCTCCGCCACCGTACGGCTGATGCCGAAACCGCCGGCCGCGCTGCTGGTGGCACTCGGCTACGACGACGTCGTCGACGCGGCCGAAGACGTGCCGCTCATCCTGAAGTTCTCCCCGGCTGCCGTCGAGGGCCTGGACGAGGCGATCGTGGCTACCATGCGCCACCGCCGGGGCGCCTCCTCGGTGACCGGACTGCCCGAAGGCCGGGCATGGCTGTACGTCGACCTCGACGGGGACGATCCGCAGCAGGTCGCCGCGGAGGCCGAACGCCTCCTGGACGAACTGAAGTCGGCGGGCCGGATGGTCTCCGGCCGCCTGATCACCGACCGCTCCGAGCGGGCCGCCCTTTGGCGGGTGCGTGAAGACGGCGCGGGACTGGCCGCCCGGCTCACCGATGGCAGCGCGTCATGGCCCGGCTGGGAGGACGCGGCGGTCGCCCCCGACCGGCTGGCGGCCTATCTGCGCGACTTCCGCGCCCTCATGGCCGAACACCAGCTCACCGGCGTGCTGTACGGCCACTTCGGCGCGGGCTGCGTCCACGTACGCCTCGACTTCCGCCCCGACACCGACGAGGGCCGTACCGTCATGCGCGCCTTCCTCACCGACGCCGCGCGACTCGTCGTACGGCACGGAGGAACCCTCTCCGGCGAACACGGCGACGGCCGGGCCCGCAGCGAACTGCTGTCCGTGATGTACGACCAATCGATGCTGGACGCCTTCGCGGCCTTCAAACACGCCTGGGACCCCGAGGCACTGCTCAGCCCGGGCATCCTCGTCGCCCCCCGCCCGCTCGACGCGGACCTCGCCCTGAACACGGGCCACACCGCCACCCCCTCCACGGTGTTCGCCCTGTTGGAAGACCCGGACGGCATCGCCGCAGCCGCCAACCGCTGTGTCGGCGTGGGCCGTTGCCGCAGCCACAGCGGGGGCGTCATGTGCCCCAGCTACCGGGCCACAGGCGACGAACAGCACTCAACCCGCGGCCGGGCACGGACCCTGCAGGAGATGCTGCGCGGCGCGCTGCCCGGCGGATGGCGCTCCCGCGAGACCCGCGAAGCACTCGATCTGTGCCTGTCTTGCAAGGCATGCTCCAGCGACTGCCCGGTCGGCGTCGACATGGCGACCTACAAGTCCGAGTTCCTGCACCACCACTACAAGTGGCGCCTGCGCCCCCTGTCCCACTACTCGCTCGGCTGGCTGCCGCTGTGGACGGCACTCGCCGGACGCATGCCGAAGCTGGTCAACGCAGTGATGGGCAGCCGCCTCGGCCCCTGGATCGCCCGCCTGGGCGGGGTCACCAAGAAGCGGAGCCTGCCCGCGTTCCACGGACGGCGCGCCTGGCAGCAGGATCTTGCCGAGCGGGCTGAAGACACTTTCGCGGTGCTCCTGGTCGACTCCTTCACCCAGGCGTTCCGCCCCGAGCTGGCAGGCGCCGCGTCCCGGGTCCTGGCCGAGGCAGGGCTGCCCACCCAGGCACGCGGCGACGTCTGCTGCGGCCTGACCTGGATCACGACCGGCCAGCTCGGAATCGCCCGCCGCGTACTGGCACGCACCGCCGCAGCACTCGATGTGCCCGAGGGAGAAGCCGGACCCATCGTGGTCACGGAACCCAGCTGCGCCGCAGCCCTCGCCAAGGACCTGCCGGAGCTGGTGGACAGCGACGCGGCACGCCGTGTCGCCGCGCGCGTGCGGACCTTCACCGGGGCACTCGCCGAGCGCGCGGCCGAAGGATGGCGTCCCCAGCACGTGCCCGACCAAGTGGTCCTGCAGACCCACTGCCACCAGTACGCCGTGTTCGGTGCCGGACAGCAGCGGGACCTGCTGCGCAATCTGGGCATCGAGAAGGTCACCGAGGCCACCGGCTGCTGCGGCGTGGCCGGCAACTTCGGCTTCGAACACGATCACTACGACGTGTCGATCGCCGTCGCCGACCAGGCCCTGCGCCCGCGGTTGGAAGCCGCCGATCCCGACACACCGGTCCTGGCCGACGGCTTCAGCTGCCAGATGCAGATCGAGCACCTCGTCGGGGACGACCGCCCCGGCGCCACACACCTGGCGCAACTCCTGGACGACCCCCAGCCCTGATTCCCCCTGTATTGCTGAGAGTTGGAGAAACGACATGGCCGACACCAAGACGGATGTCATAGCGAACGTTCCGCGGCAGCTGTTCATCGCTGGCCAGTGGGTACCGGCGGCCGACGGCCGTGAGTTCGGTGTGGAGAACCCCGCCACCGAGACGACGCTGTGTGAGATCGCCGACGGCGGCGCGACCGACAGCGCCCGCGCCGTCGAGGCCGCGGTGGCCGCACAGGATTCCTGGGCCCGGACCGCGCCGCGGGTGCGCAGTGAGATCCTGCGCCGCGCCTACGAGCTGATCATGGAGCGCGCCGACGATCTGGCCATGCTGATGACGCTGGAGATGGGCAAGCCGCTCGCCGAGGCGCGCGGTGAGGTGGCGTACGCCGCCGAGTTCTTCCGCTGGTTCTCCGAGGAGGCCGTCCGCATCGACGGCGGCATGACCACCACGCCCGACGGACGCAACCGCATCATGGTGATGCGGCAGCCGGTCGGCCCCTGCATGCTGATCACGCCGTGGAACTTCCCCCTGGCGATGGGCACCCGCAAGATCGGGCCCGCGGTGGCCGCAGGGTGCACGATGGTCCTCAAGCCTGCGCCCCAGACCCCGTTGTCCAGCCTCGCGCTGGCCCGGATCCTCCAGGAGGCCGGGCTGCCCGACGGCGTGCTCAACGTCGTCACCACTACCCGCGCCCAGGACGTGGTCGAACCGGCCCTGCGCGGCGGCCACATCCGCAAGCTGTCCTTCACCGGCTCCACCGGCGTGGGCCGGCTGCTGCTCGCCCAGTGCGCGGACACGGTGATCCGGACCTCCATGGAGCTGGGCGGCAATGCCCCCTTCATCGTCTGCGAGGACGCCGACCTCGACGTCGCCGTCGAAGGCGCGATGATGGCGAAGATGCGCAACATGGGCGAGGCGTGCACGGCGGCCAACCGCCTGTTCGTCCACCGCAGCGTCGCGGACGAGTTCGCCGAACGCCTCGCCTCGCGCATGGCCGCCCTCACCGTGGGCCCAGGCACCCGCGACGGCGTACAGGTCGGTCCCCTCATCGACGCCGCCAGCAAGCAGAAGGTCGTCTCCCTCGTCGAGGACGCGGTCGCCAAGGGCGCCAAGGTCGTCGCCACCGGTGCCGCGCCGCAGGAAACCGGATACTTCTACCCGCCGACCGTCCTGGCCCAGGTCAGCACGGACAGCGACATGCTGACCACCGAGATCTTCGGCCCGGTCGCCCCGGTCATCGCCTTCGACGACGAGGACGAAGTCGTACGCCTGGCCAACGACACCGACTGGGGGCTCGTCGGCTACATCTTCACCCAGGACCTCGACCGTGCCCTGGACATCAGCGAGCGCCTGGAGGTGGGCATGGTCGGCCTCAACACCGGCCTGGTCTCCAACCCGGCCGCGCCCTTCGGCGGGGTCAAGCAGTCGGGCCTGGGCCGGGAAGGCGGACGGGTGGGCATCGAGGAGTTCCTGGAGTACAAGTACATCGCCACACCCGTGCGGGACCGGTCTGCGTCATGAGTACCGTCACTCCTGCCCGAAAGGGCAGGACACCGCAGCCGGGACTTGATGAACTCACCCCCGTCAACCTGCGCAGCACTCCTGCCCTCATCGCCGACCGGCTCCGGGAACAGATCGTCGCCGGCGCGTTCACGCCGGGCAGCAGGATGATCGAGCCGCACCTGGCGGCCCGCCTGGGCGTCAGCCGCGGACCCGTGCGGGAAGCACTCCAACGCCTTGTCCAAGAGGGACTGCTGACAAACATCCCCAACCGGGGCGTGTTCGTCGTCGACTTGGACGCCGCCGACATCAAGGACATCTACACCGCCCGGCGTGCGATCGAACGCGAAGCAGCCACCCAACTGCACCGGAGCAAGTCCCAGACCCACCTGGACCGGCTCGCGGCCGTGGTCGAGGAGATGCGCGCCCTGGCCAGCCAGGGCGATAGCCGCCTCATCGCCGATCAGGACCTGACCTTCCACAGCGCTCTCGTCGACGCCGCCGAAAGCCCGAGGCTCAGCAGGATGTTCACCACCCTTCTCGCCGAGACCCGGATGTGCCTGGCCAGCCTCATGGACCTCTACCCGGAGCAGGACCTGCTCGTCGCCGAACACCAGCAGCTGCTGGCCCTGCTCCAGGGCGAGGACGAACAGGCCCTGCTGGACGCCGTCAACGCGCACCTGGACTCGGCGGTGCGTGACCTGACGCGTACTGGCAAGGACTGAGGCACCGCCTTCCTGGATGCCGGTTCGGGGCAGCGCCTGCCGCTGCCCCGGCCGTACCGCCCCTACTCACGGTGTGCCCGCGCGTCGCGTGCCGGGCCCGCCGACTCGCTACGACCGGGCCGTTCGCTCGCCCCGCACGTGTGCCCGACAACCTCCTCGGAGAACCCTCATGCCCGGTCAGCCCTCCACCGCACTCAAGGTTGCCCAGCTGCAGGCAGCCGCCCGCGATCACCTCCTCCTGCACTTCGGCCAGCACGCGAACCTGCGCAGCGGCCAGGGAGTGTTCCTGCCCGACCGGGCCGAAGGCGTCTACGTCTACGACGCGGCCGGCAAGCGCTACATCGACGGCCTGTCCGCCCTGTTCTGCGCACAGCTCGGCTACTCCTACGGACCCGAGTTCGCCAAGACGGCCGAACAGCAGCTGAACCGGCTGCCGTTCAGCACCCTGTGGAACACCGCGCACCCTGCCGCTATCGAGCTGGCCGAACGGCTGGCCGCTCTGGCCCCCGACGGCATCAACCGCGCCTTCTTCACGTCCGGCGGTTCGGAGTCCGTGGAGTCAGCGTGGAAGCTGGCCCGCATGTACCACGTGGCGCAGGGCCAGCCGCAGCGCACCAAGGCCATCGCCCGCCGCACCGCGTACCACGGCCTGACCATGGGCGCCCTCGCGCTGACGGGAATCCCGGCGCTCAAGGAACCCTTCGGCGCACCGGCCTTCGAGGTGACCCACGGGCCCAACACCAACCGATACCGCACCGCCGACACCGATGAGGCTGCTTTCACCGAGCGGCTGCTGGCCGAGACCGAGGCGGCGGTGGTGGAGGCCGGTCCGGAGAACGTGGCCATGCTGATCGCCGAACCCGTGCAGAACGCAGGAGGCTGCTTCACGCCCCCGGCGGGTTACTGGGAGGGGCTGCGGGCGATGGCGGACTGGTACGGCTTCCTCCTGGTCGCCGACGAAGTCATCACCGGCTTCGGTCGTATCGGCGAGTACTTCGCCGTGACCAAGTACGATGCCGTCCCCGACATGATCACCACCGCCAAGGGGCTCACCTCGTCGTACGCCACGCTCGGCGCCGTCCTGGTCTCCGACAAGGTGGCCGAGCCGTTCTACAACGACGGCGTGACACTCCTGCACGGGCTGACCTTCGCCGGGCACCCGGTCGCCGCCGCCACCGCCCTGACCAACCTCGACATCTTCGAACGAGACGGCGTTCTCGACAACGTCCGGGCCCTGACCGGACACCTCCAGAAGCGGCTCACCGAACTGACCGAGCTGAGCATCGTCGGCGACGTACGCGGCGACGGCTTCTTCTGGGCCCTCGAACTCGTCGACGGACCGGACGGCCGACGCTTCGCCACCGACCGCAAGAACGCACTGGTCAAGCAGTTCCTCCCGGCGCGCATGCGTGACCTCGGACTCCTGGCTCGCGCGGACGACCGCGGCGACCCGGTCGTACAGATCGCTCCGCCTCTGATCGCCACCCAGGAGGAACTCGACCTCATCGTCGACCTGCTGAGCCAGGCCCTGACCGACGCGGACCGCCACTTCCTCCAGGACCGCTGACGACCAACCTGCCCGCCCTGCCATCCAACACGTCAAGGACCAGGACATGTCCAACACTTCCACCGCGCCGACCGCTCAGCCCGCGGCCAAACCGCAAGCATCCCCCGACCAGTTCTTCGCGGTCGACATCCGCGTAGGCCGCATTACGGACGTCGAAGCCTTCCCCGAAGCGCGCCGGCCGGCGTGGAAACTCACAGTCGACTTCGGTCCCGAGGTCGGCGCTCTGCGTACCAGCGCGCAGGTGACCAACTACAGCCAGGATCAGCTTCTGGGGCGTCTCGTCGTGGGCGCAGTCAACCTTGGAGCCAAGCGCATCGCCCGCTTCAACAGTGAGTTCCTGGTGCTGGGTGTTCCCAGGGGAGCCGTACGGCCCCCCTGGGAGGGACGATCTTCGAAGTTGACGACAACTTGCCTGCAAAGAGCGCGGATCGCGTCAGGAGCGGTGCGAATTCGGCGACAGATGTCGCGCTCAGAGTTTCACGATAGGCCAGGTCGGGACGGGAAGATAACGACACCTACCGTGCTCAGTCTCATGGATGACCACTCCCTTCCGGCCTGTGATCTTCCGGCCGTTGCCCCGTCCACTCCCCCCGTTCCCGAACGAGACCCTGCAGTCGTACTGCCAGCGGCTGGCCCACGCCAACCGCATTCCCGCAGAACGTATCCACACCCCCTCACTCTGGCTGGCGCACGACGGCGACTCCGTCACCGCGCTTCTGCGGCGTCTGACGATCCTCACCGGCCTGTCCCGGGAGACGTTCTGGCACGCGCTGCCGGAACTGCGCTGGAGACACGAGCACGGCATGAGCCCCCTGGGCCGCTCCCTGCCGCCGGTCGTGTCCATGCGTCTCCGTCGGCGCTGGGCCTGCCGACGCTGCACGGCCATCCGAACGCCAGGCCAGCACGTCATGACCTGGGTGCCGATCTACACCCACATCTGCCTCCAGCACAGGCTCTGGATCCGCGAAGCCGTCGCTGTCACGCGCGAACAGGTCGACCTCGCACAGATGCCGGAAACCGTCTGGGCCCAGCGTCGCCACCACCGCCTCGTTCGACGCCATGGAGAGAGAGTCACCGCTGAGTGCTATCGGACCAGCGGCGCCCTTTGGAAACTTTTCGCGGCGCACCACTACACGCTCATCCCGGACGCCCTCAGCCAGGGACTCGCCAAGCCCCGCGGCCCCTACCTGTCCTGGAGGCCACAGCTCTACGCGGCGGCCTATCCAGCGGTCGTCACGTTGATGTCACTGGTCGCCTCACCTGCCTGGCGATCCCTCCTCGCCGACAGCACGTTCCCCAGCGATGTCGACCGCTTCATGAAGGAGTTCACACGACGGCTCCCACCAAGCCACCCCGCCTATGCCACCAACCTGCCCACCCTCCCCAGCAAGACCGGCGCCATGATCCGCCGCGTCACCCAGATCCTGCGCGAGACCAAGGTCGCCTGAAAGCCGCCAGTTACGCAAGCCCTCCTTGACAATTCCAAACTGTCAAGGCGTACTTGCCCCATGACTCTTCCAGACCTGGACGATCTCATCGCGGAAGTTGACCGGAGATGCGACACCGCACACCGCCCCGGCAGCCAAGAACAGCCCGACTGGCTCGCCCTTCTCACGGTCGCCGCCCAACTCGCAGGCCAGATGCAGGCGCTGGCAGACGACCTGGTCGAGGACTACGTCGAGCACTGCCGGATGCACGGTTCCTCATGGACAGACATCGGCGCCGCCCTGGGCGTGACCCGGCAGGCGGTCCAGCAGCGCTTCCACGCACCCCACAAGCGCTACAGCCCCGAGACAATGACGGACGAACTCCGCCAGGCGATGGTCCACGTCAAGCAGGCAGCGGTGCACCATCGCAACAACTACATCGGCACCGAGCACCTGCTCTGGGGACTGACCGCGGAGGACAACAGCGCCACCCGGCTCCTGCAGACCGCCGGCGTCCCGCCGGAGGCCGTCCACCGGTCCGTCGGAACCCGGCTGAGCATGGGCGCCTCCCAGGCAGCCGAACGGATCGCCTGGACGCCCTACTCCCGTAAGGCGATCGCCATCGCGGAGGCCAGATCCGAGCAGAACGGATCCGACCGCATCGATTGCGACGACCTGCTGATCGGCCTCGCCCAGGTCGGCCGCGGAGTCGCCGCTGACGTCCTAGCCGAGGCGGGCTTCGACCCGGCCGCCATCGACGCCGCACCTGCCGACGCCTGAGCCCATCACGGCCCCAGGCGACCACTACCCGACGGACCGCGAGAGCACGGCCCCCTGCCCGGACTTGAGTGAGACACATCGCGGAGTCCCGTCTCACTCAAGCCCGGGCACCGCAGGTCAGCGCAACACGATGCCCGGACTTATCCGAGACAGGACACCGGCCCACCGACACCCCTTCCCCAGATGCCCTGTCTCACTGAAGGTGCGCCAGTCTCGGTCTATCTGAGTCATCTGGTCTTGCGTCCCGGTCGACCAGGGCCATCTACCGATCCGTCTCGCTCTTTCTGAGCCACCGCTACGCCCGGCTCCCTACGGTCGTCGCACGTGGTCAGCGCCGGGCCTGAGGTGCTCAACGCGTGCTACGTGCCGTGTTCTGGTCTCTGGCACGCTCTCCTCCGGCACGGGTACCTGCTCGACGATCGCACTCACCGACTTGCCCGCCTTCGGCCCCGCTCTTCTCGCACCGTTCACCCCTGGGACTCTGAGCGCTATGCCGCGGTCTATCCGGAGATCGTAAAGACCATGGTGCTCTACGCCGCTCCCCAGCGGCGCGGTCTGGCGACATCCAGCAACGAGGAAGGCTTCCGTGCCTTCCATACTGGTTCACCCGACGGCTTCCCATCGAGATGCCTCTGGGCACAACGGCCAAACCCTGGTTCATCCACCAGCTCCGCGCCATCGCACACGCCACCCAAAACGTCACAAAACACCCCGCCAAAGGCAACACGGCCCGCGGATCTGCACCTAGGGGCTCAGGTTGAGAGAGGCAGTGCCCCGACGGGGGAGAATCCCGATGACGGCGCGCGCGACACTGGCCTAGCGTTCCGCCCATGACCTCCCTGGGCGCCGACACCAACGACAAGGCCAGCGTGACCATCCGCTGCCAGGACAACGCCTCCGTCGGTGTCACCTTCTGCGACCGGTTCAGCTCCGACGCGGACTCCGTGCACTATGCCGTCGAGCTGCGGGCCCCAGGCCTGACGGTTCGGCTCAAGGAGGCTGTCGCCTGGATCTGGGACAGCGATCTCACCGCCTTCCTGGAAGAACTGACCGCGGACTACCGGGGATGGGCCGGCGAACGGAGCTGGCAGACCAACGACAGAGACCTGACGGTGTCGGCCGTCTTCCGGTCCGGCGGCCACGTCAGGCTGACCTGGACCGTGCGACCCTGGCCGCGGGCCGCTGGCGGCTGGAGCGCCTCGGCGACCACGTGGCTGGAAGCCGGCGAGCAGATGACTGCCCTGGCCGCCGACATCCGGCGCTTCCTCTCCGAGGAGCACCAGTGACATCCGGCATGCGCATCATTTGGGTGCTGGGGACACACGGATGGGCCGACTGCACCCTTGAGGATCAGCACGCCAAGGCCGAGCTCACTGCGTCCTACATCACCAGTGCACCTGAGGAGTTCCTGACTGCGGTGGCCCGGCTCGTCGCGGGGGAGACGGAGACCCGTTTCCAGTTCGAGGCCGAACCCACCGCCTACCGGTGGATCTTCTATCGCGATGGCGACGACATCTGGATCCGCGTGCTGGAACTGCGCGACGGCAGCGATCACGACAACAGGGGAACCGAGATCTGGTCGAGTCAGCTTGGCATCAACCAACTCGCCCGCGCCGTGATCCGCTGCTTCGACGAGGTCGCACAGACCCATGGCGAGAGCGGCTACCGAGGCAAGTGGGGCGAGCACTTCCCCCGAACCGAACTCGAAGCCCTCAGAGGCCTCTGGCGCACTCACCAGCATCCCCAAAAGACGTAGCCGGGACAACGGACTGCTCAAGGTTGAGTGAGACAAGTGAGCAGGCCAACTGTCACCGCTTAGCTCGGCGGACTCCCGTACAGGCGAGGACTGCGTCGGCGTCGTCGGCGAGGAAGAGCATGAAAGCCCACGTCCGGTCCGGTGAGAAGATGCAGCCGATCCCAACCTGAGCGGCTTCGAGCCGGGTGAGGATGTCGACGGTGGACGGCAGGGCGAGAGTCTCAGCACCTCGCTTCCTCGCCCGTCGGAGACGAGCCGCGTAGATGCTGGCAAGCCGCTGACTGGGAACGCGGCCGTCCCATACGACGAAGTCGCCTCCGGCGAGAAGCGCCTCCCTAGCGGCTTCGCAGGCCGTGGTCTGGTCGCCCAGCATCCCGGCGAGTTCCGCCCGGTCCATCTGTCCTCCTCCCGCCTGCTGTCCCGCTGTCCTCTCAGTCGTCGAAGTGGAGGCCGGGCCGGGTCCAGAGTGTGAGGTCACTGCTGGTGGCGACCGCCAGGGTCCGGCCGGAGGGCGAGAACCCGGCCGCGCGAAGTTCTGAGTACCCGGAGTGGAAAACGTGCCACCACGTCCCTCCCGCCGGGCCTTTGTGGGACCCGCCGTCGGCGGAGAGGATGACGCGGTCGTGGGGCCACTCGGGGCTGACGACGTCCAGGGTCCAGCCGTCCGGCGTGGTGCTGTGCAGGCCGCCGCCGAAGAGTCCGGCTACGCGTACCGGGACGCCCGCGATTGGGCCGAGCCCAGGGCAGGTGAGGTCCGGGTGGGCATCGGGGGTGCTCGTTTCCGCGTCAGGGTCCCGGTCCCGGGCGATCTTCTCGCCGGTGACGGCGTCGAAGACTCCATGGCCATCGCTGGACACGACCACGATGAGGTCGTGTCCGCTGTCGGGATGGACAGCGAATCCAACACCGAGAAGGCCCCCGATGGGAGTCCTCCGGTCCATCACCGGCTGCCACGGCTCGGGAGCCGCCATGACGGTGGCGGCGAGATAGCGCTCGCGCAGCTTCTGCTGGTACTCCGTGATCAAGTCGTCTCGTCGGTGCGATCCGCGTCGAGGGTCTCTCGCGCAGCGGCCCACGTCGACTCGAATTCTTGGCGGGCCATCTCGGCAGCGCCGTCCGCTTCTTGCCATCCGCGCAGTGCGCCTTCCGCGAGAACGCCGTACTGCCGCTCGTAGGCGGCCATAGCGGCGAGGTCGCCACGGTCACGGATCTCGATGACCTCCGCCAGCGAGGCGGCGGTCACAGGCTGGCGCTGAGGTCCTTGCAGGTCGACCTGGCGCAGGGCCCATTCCTCGCCGTCGAGCTCGAAGTACGACCAGACATCGCTCTCGCCGTCGTAGGCGCGGATCCACAGCATCACGCTCACATGATCTCTCGGTGACGAGAAGGCGCGTTCGACGAGGCCCATCGGCCGACCGCTTCCCGTTGATGAACCTGCAACGCCGTCCGACTCGTTAAGCGAACGATCACAGAGGAAGCATCACGCTCAGTCGCGGCAGCTTGCGTGCTGCCCCGTCCTCGCTTCGCACGTCCCACCGCTGACCCAGCGGCCCCGAACTGCCCTCTCCATCGCCGTGCTCGGCCTCGACATCCTCATAAAACGCCTCGCTGCAGAAGTCGTCGACACCGGTCAGGCCCCTGTACGCCTCCATCGCGACATAGTCGAGAGACTCCCACTCGGGCCAGTCGTCGTTCCACATCTCCCGCGGGCGTCCCATCAAGCACTGGACCTCCGGAACGTCGGCCAGAGAGTCCGGATCAGCCAGTGCTCTGGAGAAGGCATCACGGCCGAGCCCCACCATCCACAGGCCGAAGTAGCAGAATCCGTCATCCGAACACCAGCCACCGAAGATCCGGTCCGCTGCTGCCCACAGATCCCACGTGAACGCCTCGTGCGTCACTCCGTCCAAGCGCACCTGGAACTGCACGACCTCAGCCAGCGACCTTCGCGCCAATGCGCCACGCAGCCACGCGAGCCGCTCGTCCGGGCCCTGCGCCTGACGCCGGCACTCCTCGATGAGCTTCCAGAAGGAATCAATGTCCACAGCGGCACTGTGCCAGGCACCTCTGACAGCGCAGGGTCGACGAACTCTGTTCGAGGAGTGGAGAATCCGGAGACCATCATCAAGCTCACCTCGGATGAGGCGCTGGTCCTGTCGGACTGGCTGGAGCAGGTACAGATGACGGACCTCAGTCGTCTCGTCGGCGATGCGGCGGTCTGGGCACCCCTTCACCGCATTGCCGGAACGCTCGACAAGTCGCTGCCGGGGATCTTTGCGGCGGACTACGCCGAACGTCGGGAGGCGGCCCGCAGCAGGCTTCGTCCAGACCTGGACGACAGCCAGTAACGAGGAGGGTACGGACACGTGAAGCCCCTCTCTGAGATGACTGAACGCGAGTACTTCGTCAGCGTCGGCCACCATCCCGGCATGTTCGTCGGCAAGACCTCCTTCCACATGCTGACCACGTTCCTGACCGGTTATGACCAGCATGCTCTCCGGCACGGTGGGCCCGGGCTCACCGGCTGGCACGACTGGCTCGTCGTCCGTCGCGGACGCGACTGCAACCACGCCTGGCCGGGGCAGGTCCTCCACATCGCCCTCCCGAACGGCTGGGACGACTTCTGGAATCTTCCGCCTGAGGACGAACAGCACGCGACCAAGGTCCTGTTCGAGCTCCTCGACGAGTTCGCTGCCGAGCGCGAAGCAGCGCAGGACTCACAGACCTCAGGTTGAGTGAGACGCCGCGCCGAACCGCGTCTCGCTCGAGATGAACCACTGCCGGTCAATGCCTCGTCATGGTTCACCTCACCTGAGACGGGACACCCGCCCACCGAAGCCCCTTCCCCCGACTCCCCCGCCGCCCCCTGTTCCACTCCTGCGGCACCCCGGCACCCCGGCACCCCGGCACCCCGGTGATACGTCCGTCTCGGCGATCGCGCCCCCTCCCGGCTCACCCACGACCGGCCCGCCCGGCCGACCAGCTCCCCACCCTGCGCCTGGTCCTCGAACGCGCACTACGGCGGACCTGACGCGAGGTCCGGACGCCAGGCCCCTACGCGCCCCCTGACGCGAGGTGGCCCTTGGCGGGCGGCGCATCATGGCCGTCATGGAGAACGCGGTCGAGAAGATCAAGGTCTGGTTCCGGTTCGTCCCGCGCGAGGGATGGCTCCCCCAGGACACCGAGGGGCTCTGGGCGGCGAGACTCGGCGATGACCTGGCCCGCGTCCAGAACGTCCCCTTCCTCCAGGACGGAGTCGCCGAGGGTGACGTGGTGCGGTACCGGACCGGCTCCGACGGGCTCCACTGGGCCGTCGAGCGGGTCAGTTCCTCGGGCAACTGCACGATCCGCGTGCTTCCGGTTCCTACCGGGCCCCTGGGAGGCAGCGCCCAGGAGGTGCATCAGCGCCTGGCCGCGTTCGGGCTGGGCGGTGAGGTCTTCAGCACGGACTTCCCGATGGTCGCCCTCACGGCGCCGGCCGGCGCGGACTTCGCCGGGATCAAAGCGCTCCTGGACCGGGGAGAGGAGGAGGGCTGGTGGCACTACGAAGTCGGCTGTGCCACCGACGAGTGGCGGAACGCCTGACCTCGGTCACCGAGCCGCACTCAGGCCCCGAACACGCTCCCGTCCCCGCTCCCATTCCCGCTCCCGTCCCCGCTCCCGTTCCCGCTCCCATTCCCCTCGCCGAACCCGTTGCTGGAAAGGATCTCGTCGATCCGTGACCGGTGCGCGGTCTCCCAGTCGTCCAGTGTCTCCGTCGCCTCCTTGGCCAGCTTTGCGCGGGCGGCGGTGAGGATCTCCTGGTGGCGGGCCCCGGGGACGGCCACAACGCCCTCCTCGTCGGCGACCACCACGTCACCGGCGTCGACCGGTACCCCGCCGCAGCGCACCCGCTCGCCGAACGGCGTCACCGCGGCCTTGGCGCCCGGGATCGGGATGACGCCCCGGGCGAACA
>Ga0307514_10001807_pt1 | contig 23953 bp, 33 predicted proteins | sample 16_EM_MG_FD_203088 | JGI IMG/M metagenome (GOLD analysis project Ga0307514, IMG submission 203088) | Populus trichocarpa ectomycorrhiza microbial communities from riparian zone in the Pacific Northwest, United States - 16_EM | ecosystem: Host-associated > Plants > Roots > Unclassified | place...
CTTGATACACTTTGTTGTCTATTGCTGTCTTGATGGCCGGAGGGTCTGTTGTCAAGATGCAAGACCGGATCGTGATAATTAGCATCCGCAACTCGAATCTTGAGTTTGTGGATCCGGACCTAGCAGTGTACTTGGTCTGCTGATTGCCTACGGTATCTCTAAACAAGTACGTTTATGCGTCGTTTATTGTTCGCCTTGAGGACTCGCGCGAATGTCTGAGGTGTGAAGTCTGATATACTCGTGTTTCTTGATTGCTCGCATCGAATGTCTGAATATTCCTCTTCCCATCGATACATCATTGTAAAACAATTTCGACTCGTCTCTCTGGCCACCGCAGGACCACACAACCCTTGGGCCACGTCCATTGCCGAAAGAGTTGTGGGCCTACTCAAGTGTTCAACTCATCCCGCGCGGGGGTGGGGGAACAATACCGGCGAATTGCGAAAAGAGGAAGATTAGCCCGATTAGGGAATTTACCCTTCCGTCGAGTCACCCGCGTGTTCCAGAACCAAACGAACAACAAAAGGGAGTGCTTATACCCCGCTCGGACGAACTTTTGTGTGGTATTTGGTTTAGAGTGAGAGACATGTGGGTAAGACACCGGGGGGAGGAGAAGGGTAGAACATACGGACGTGTACGTACGCGTGGAAATAATCGGATTTTTGCTGAATATTCTCTCCTCAGACCTCGTACCGTTGTGACCCAGGAAAAGCAAAGAGACCACGGGAAGAACGTTGTGCTCGGCCCCAACAACCTTCCGGCGCTACGGGAACCGTGTACAAACAACGTTTCCTTTGTGTTCAGTCACGGTCATCCGCTTGTTTTCCCGAAACGCGCGGAAGCGGATTAGACAACCCACTCGTCTCTCGCCTCTCCACCCCCGCACCCCATCTCGGACGTGGGGGTTCCAACATCTCGGAACGTCCTTGTGAAACCATTCCATCCCGTCCTGAAAAAACACTGCATACACATCGCAGGACCAACGGAATGAAGGAGGGGACGACCCTGCGAGATCAAAATATCTAACCCTCCGAGATCTTTTGTGTCCCGTGGATCTGGCGTTATTCGCTGTGTGGCTATGGGCGCATTTGCAACCGTGGCCCTTTCAAAATCGATGACATGGTCCTTGATCTGTCAACACTCTCGATCGAGCTTGGCTTCGTCTTTCGCCCACGGATTAGGCAGGGCTTTGTTGTCTTTGTCTATATAACTCGCCCGCTCCGAGTTCTCTTTCTCTCCCCCGTGGTCACTGCCTCCTCCTCCCCCCTCGAGTCACTTTCGGTTTGTCAACTCCACATATTCGCTCGGACCTAGTCACCTGGACTCCTTCCACCACGCTAGTGGAAATTAACTCACGCACTTTGCCGGCCGCCCCACACAGTTCAACTTTCAAACGCCACAATCGCGCTAGCGCCCAAGTTGAACTCCAACCCTCTCTCTCTCCCTTCCCCTCCCATCTTCAAATTCCTCCCAAACTATGTCGCGTTTACATCCCGCCTCTCTCATTGATCCTCAGGATCATCCACAAGAACTGTTGGATTTCTGCGAGCTTGATCCTCAGAATCGTTGTCTTATTGGCAAGTCTGTTCTTCAATCCACCCTCGCTTGTGCACCCGTCTAACGTCTGCGTCGCAGACTATATCGTCTACACGACTACCGACGTGGCCGCTCACGCCCTTAACCTCGATCCCACCGAAAAAATGCGCTCAAGCGTTCTCTCCTTGTCTGATAAGATGCACAACAAATATTGTGGCTTCAATCAGTTCGTCTCCAACGTCATCCGGAAGAGCCGCACGCGTACCTCTACGATCCTTGTCGCGTTGCTCTACTTGAGGAAGGCGAAGCTTTGCCTTGATGTGCCTCCTCTGGACTGGATCCTACACAGACTGTTCCTCGGCGCGTTGATCCTCGCCACAAAGGTTCGCCACATTTCGCGCGTTCTTTCGCGATTATACGCGGTTACTGATCTTCCTTTCATTCACCAGTATACCCTCGATTCTCCCCACCACAATGGCGAATGGGCGGGCATCACCGGTACCTTTGGTCGCCGGGACATTGGAAAGATGGAACTCCAGATGTTCGAAATCCTCGAGATGAGATTGTCCTTCACCCAAGAAGAGCTGAGGCAACTCTGCCTCGAGATCCTCGCTGCCAACGTGACCGAGCTCGCATTCCTCACGCGTCCGAAACCATGCCCCACCTCTCCCAAGTCAAAGAACTCGCGCTCGCGCTCACCCGACGCGGGAGATTTGCCCAAGCGAAAGAAGGCCAAGTTCATCGTCGAGGAGGATGACGAGAGCGACCGCGAGTCGGAGCCGGACGAGTTGTACTACAAGTCTGACCTCGAAGACTCGTACATCTATCCTTCACCACCACAGCTCTCGAGTTCCGTTTCTTCCGCATCCTCGACCTCTTCTGCCGACACTCCCCCGGAAGAGCCCTCGGTCAAGTTGGCTCGCTCTCGTGCTTCGGTCGACCTCTACACTGGATTCAACTCTAGGTCGTCTTCCTATTCGCCTCAGACCCCCTTCTCTCCCACCATCGAGGTTCCCATGGTCGATTCTCATATCACCATGGAGAATTTCACAAAGTCTTCGGCTCCCGGCTGGCAGCTCCTTCAGTGGTTCAAGTCATCGCCTTGGGCCACGACCAAGCGATAAACCGCCGCAGCCGTTCCATTGCATTCCTTCCATATCTATATGCTTAATCTCGTTTGCGTTCTGCTGTATATGCTTCTTCTGTTCTCTCTATGCTGTGTCTTTTCTTTCTTTTTATGGTGCTGGGTCCCCCGATAGGTGTGGTCCCCAGTGCCAAATACCTGTAGTTTGTTTCGCCGCACAAAATCCTCAACTGTACCATCCCATAACCACATACCGGACATTCTGTGCCCATCAAATGTTGTACTTGTTACATTGCGCTATCCACACTAAACGCTTTGAAATTAATACCATCGAATCGTAACCGTCGCCCCAGAATCGCATTGTCTTGACGAGTTGGGATAGAGAGCGGGAGGCGGTCACGTGGGTGGCCTTCGTTGGTTGGCTTTGTTTGCTTCCGCCTCTCCCCTCCGTGGGGTCATTTGCTTTCGATCCTTGGACACACGGCCACGGCCACATCAAACCTCCCTGTCTTTCTTTCTTTTTACGACCGTGGCCCAATAGATCCCACGATTTGGATATATAAACGACGCCTGTGAGTGACCGGAGATGCTCAAACCCACCACGACGTTCCTTTCTCAGTCTGCTGGACAGATAAACCACACAACCTCTCTCTACGTCTTTTACTCGCGCTGACTCGCTGCTATCGAAACCACGACCCACTATCATCTAAATGTCGGGCACGCCTCCGTCTGTCAGGAAAAGACCCCAGTGTCATAGCTGTGGGACCCTGATGGCGGGACACCGGCGGGTTAACGGCAGATATATGTGTCCCAACGAAGATGACACGAGTAATAGCAATATGGAAACCACCACCCCTTCACCGCGACGCTCCGCGCGTATCAACTCTCGGGAACAACAGACGCCACCTTCGACGCGTCCGGGACCAAGTAATTGGGACCCATCTTCACCTTCCAAGCCCGAGCGTACCGTGTCCCCAGCCCCAACCGTCATGAGCGAAGAATATTACAAGACCGAAGATGAATCGTACTACACCGAGAACGATTTCATCGGATCGCCAGCCACTCCCAAACAGCGTACTTCCAAGCTCGGACCGACGAACTCGTTCCGCACCTTCGCCCAGAGCGTACGATTGACCACACCCCTCGCCAGCCTCTTCACCGCCCCAAAATCTGACGTTGTCGAGGTCCAGCAAGTGGCGGGAAGACATGGACTGTACGCCGGCACAGTGTACAAGCCGAGGAAGATCAAGGAGGAGGAGAGCCAGAGATGGGTGGTTTTGGGATGCGATCCGGACGCTGTGGATCGACTGGTCGATTGTCAGAGGAAGGATGTCGTTCGTCAACTGGAGTTGGAATCTGCGGTGCCTGGGGTGGGTGCGATTGCGCCTCCGATAAACGTTACGTGCGTCGGACCGAGCTTTTTGAAGATGCTTGTTATCTTCCTGTCTGGCCTTTTTTTTGGAGGGATGATATTTTTTTACATGCTTGTCTACGTCTTATAGCGGTCGTTCTCGTTCTAATTACTCTTCACATGGTGTATTCTTAGCCTATTAGCCTCTCGTTAACGGGGTCTTATGTATGTAGGTTGCATATGACCAGCTCTTTGTCATCATGTCCAATATGATCGCCGGCTATCCGTACACCGCGCCGACTCTACTTGACTCACCGTCCATCCTCGTCTTATGCACTCCTCAATACAGGTGCCCGAACGTAGACACCCAAAGCGAAAGTCGGTTCCCCTAAGGCTTTCTACTGACTCCATCCCCCCCCAGTTGCCCCTCTATTCCTCGTCGCCCCATCCCAACGCCGCCTGGAACCCACCGTTCGTTGACAAGCCACCGGATTACCCTGAATCTTCTGAAGAGGGAGACGCTGACGAATCCGACCAGGAGATTTCTGTACATAACCAACGACAGTCCTCGCCACAAATCTATGTGTCCCCTTTCCACTCTTCACCGAGAAAGTCCCGAAGGTTCCATCAACAGTATCATTCACCATCTCCGCCTCTGACATCTCCCAGAACAAGGCTTTACACGAGAAATTCAACCGCACACCATCCGGCGACGAATAGCGACACTTACCTCGATTCTTTGTTGGCTCGCAGCGTGCACGCTCTGGAAATCTCAAACACCCTCTTACAATCCTCTTTCACCACCAAGTCTTCAATGACCGCCGTATTATCCACGGACTCGCTGGCAGATGATGGTTTGGAAGAGAGCGCGAGCGGCTTATCGAAACGGATCATGAAGAGCAAGGATTTGCAGGAGAATTGGATCGACGATTTGCAGGAGATCGGCAAGCGGGTCGACAGCTTGTTCGGTGAGCAGACGGAGATGGAATGTGACCCTAGCCCAAGACGTGGCCGAGCACCCGGATTCTCTGTTGAACCCCCAACTCCGGAAGACACCAGCCCTATCAGCCAAAGCTTGCCCACCTCATCCGCGTTGCCACAGACGCTGGCAGAGCGCCGGCGAGGCCACCAGCCGCCCCCTTTGACCATCAGCAGCCCGACCTTGGACGGCCAACTCAATTACTCCACACATGACCGAAGCCACTTTGTTGCTCCCCCACCACGAGCCTTGACGGTATACATCGGGTCTGACGATACCGACCCAGATGCAATCAAACTGCCCCCTACGCTCGGCATCAGATCGCCACCACAGCTGGTTCACCCGCATCTGTTTCAATCTGCGACATCGTCTGTTGCTTCCTCACCTGCTTCGTCGAGGCGGCCGAGTTTTAGTAATGGGCAGAGTGTGGATCCTCGAACTCTGGAGTTGTCGGTTCCGGTCCGGGCTTATGATATTCTGTCGTCGTATGTGACACCCCAGCGTGGACTCGGCAAAATCTTGCCAAGTCTGCCCTTTGGTTCGAACACTTCCCCGATAAGGTCAGGGAGCACTGGGCAGAGCCAAACCAGTCCTACACGTCCGGAAGCAGCCTCAAACACGTCCACGACACCAAACACATCAAGGGGGAGGTCCTCGACTCTCAGGACGATTAGGCAGAACTCTCAATCGAGTTCGCCGGCCCTTCAATCAAAACCACTGACACCATCAATCGAGGAACCGTCCTCCCCTAATAGTTCTTCGGAAAGCGATACGCAGACGAACTTCGCGGTCACATCGTTGAGGAAGATCTTCACGGTTGACCAGGCGTTGGCTGTCGAGAGAGAGAAACAACTCTCGGCCTCGCGGTCGGGTATGTGTAACTTTGTTTCTGCCAACTTGAGAATGCTGATTTGGCTTTTGATTTAGTGTCGAATTCTACCACGGGTTCGAGGATACGCCCCCCACCACAACTGGTGGCTCCTCCTAGCTTGCCGGAAGCTAGTACCTCCCATGCTACAGCCTCCGTGACGAGGCTTTTGACCAAAAGCAAGCATTCTTCGTCAACCCGACCTCCCTCTCCTCCCCGCCAATCCTCCTTACGATCACCCTTGCTTCGGTCCCCTACCCTATCTCCTACAAAGATCTCTCCAGGCCCGTCTCCCTCGCCTTCGCTGCTCAACATCCCAAGTTTCTTCGGCGGTGGGTCTGGAGGGTCAAGTAATGGTAGCGGACGAAGCACACCGAATCGGGTGAGCTTTGCCGCGTTACCAGAATCTTACGCAAACTCCAAACCCGGTGGACCAGATGAACAGTTCAACCGAAAGAGGATCCGGAAACGAAGGAAGTCTGGCAGCTGGACACCCTCCGATTCCCGTTCCGAACGCCGAAATCTCGATAACGACAGCGACGAGGGGGGAGGCTGGTGGTGGGCGCATTGGTTGCTTTCTGGGAATAACATAGGAGGCACGGGACTGAGACTTGATCAGGAAACGAGGATTGAGGAGAGAGTTGCGAGGTGGGGTGTTCGGCCAAGTCCGATATGAAGTTTCCATGACCTGCCTAACTGTTTGTTTTCTCTCCTTTCTCTCCTCGCACCTATGTTGTTCGGCTGTTATTCACGAGTGCTTTTTGATCCCCTCAATGACGAAGATGACGATTACTACGACGACCGCTCTTCTCCTCATAGATATGATCTCCTCCATTCCTCGTTCTTTTTTTATTTATTCTCTATCCCTCATTTACGAAACCCCTTGTAGAGATCATGTATATACATCCGACGCGACGCACCCCTCCCCATCTCCTTGTAGTATATGACATCGCGCATGAGCCCTGGCTTACGGTTTTAGGTAGCTGCTAACTGTTTCTTACCTTGTTTTCGTTTGTGGATTGTTATTGGGACCACCGTTTTAGGATGTTATTGGATTACAGGTGGGGGCGTGGTCCCGTCTAGTTTTCGTTTTCCCTAGCTCGATTAACTCTGGTGTGCATAGCCGTGCATAGGATTTTCTGGTTTCCTCCTTTCCCCAGTTACTTGAGCTGAGAGCGGAAAGCCGATTTTGTCTTTTCGATCGAAAATCGGGGCGGTCCAAGTTTCCGTGAACTTATGGTCGATTATTGCAACCGACCTCAGCATCGGTCGTGACACAGGGTTTCAGGGCTTCCATTGCTTTGGCCCTTTGAGTCTGTCAGATCGGCGGGCTAGGGCGGTACCGGTGATGCTGTGTATATCTAAGGTGTCTTGTGGTCCACTAGCGTTTAAGCGATGGTGTTGCTCCGGCCGTGCTACGTTTTCCCGAGTAGCTACCGCCGGGTTAGACTCTCCATGAACCGCGTACCGCCCTTCTGTGGATCTCAAGGTCCAGTGCCTGGATGTGCGCCACGGCAGAACTTGTACCTATAAATGGCGTGGACGCCTTTCTGTTCTTAAGATAGCGAGTAGGAAACGCTTTGGTCGTCCGTGCTAGCCGTTCCCACCTTACACGGCCATTTGTCAAGCCATGGCGATCGACATAAAATGTTCCAGGCTAAACCTTTGTGTGTTTTACCTACTTGCCCCCCTCCTACACGATCACCACAGTACCCATGCCACTTCATTTTCGCAAACCCTTGGATTCTTCTTCAGAGGATGTCTTGAAACAACTGGCTGATTACGAAGTCGTCATTCTCATGGACGACTCTATGAGTATGATCGGCAAGCGTTGGAAGCTGGTACGGAACCCCCTTTCCACCATTACCCAGAGGCTAACGATCTGCGTATCAGGCGAGGAAAGCCACGAAAGGAGTTGTTAAAAAAGCGATCCTGTACGACAAGAACGGGATCGAGATACGATTCCTGAACAGCGATGCAGTGGTGAACCTCAGGGTGCGTTCGTGTTATTGTGAGACTTTCGATGGTGTGGTCTGACTTTGGTGATAGTCGGGGGCCGATGTTAAATCGTTGTTCAAGGAAGTCCAACCGTGCAATGGTACCCCGCTCGGCAATCGTCTGGGTGTGCTCTGCAGAGGATATCTCACAACTTTGGCCAAGGCACCCGAAACGAAGCGTTGCCTTATCGTCGTCATCACAGATGGTATGCCGAGTGAGTTCATCGTAGTACTTTACTTGAGGCATCGGACGGTATTTTAACGTCGTACTGTGTCGCCCCACCTCAGATAGTGCGGATGAAGTTTACTCCACCATCAAGGAAACGGCCAGGGATTTGGAACAGCTGGATGCTCCCCTTACTCAGGTTTTTATCTGAATATCCTTTCCTTCGCGCTTCAGGATGTGACACAGACAACCCCTAGCTTGGAATACAGTTTGTCCAGATCGGAGACGATCGCAGTGCTACCAAATTTCTGCAGGACCTTGATAACAACCTCAAGGGTCAGGGCGAGAATAAAGTGAGCCGGGTAAGTGCGATCTGGCTTGTACCCTCCGAATCGATGTTAACCTTATCCTGCAGGATATTGTGGATACTGTACCCTATCGGGGTAAGGACCTTACCGCTGAGGAATTGGTGAAAATCCTTGTAGGGGCCATCAACCGGAGGGTGGATAACCAGAACAAGGCTAGGTGATAATCACTACCTGTAGTTTTCGTCTTACATACTTCTTTGTCACATTATAACATATAGTGTACAGTAGCATGACATAACCAAGATCGATCATATGGTTCCTCCATCCTTTGACCTTCCATCCTCCACGGCGTGCGGCGGATATGAAGGACCTGACGTGCCGTTTGTGTGGCGGTTGCTTCAGCGTCCTAAGGGTCCCGGCCACAATAGTGATAATGGGCTCGGACACGTGTTGCTTTAGCCTTTGGGGATTGTGCATCGTGGATCAATTGTGGGAGGACCGGAGCCGCTGGACCCTCCAGACCATGCGGGACGCTTCTGGCGCGAGCGCCCCCAACTTGGCATAAGTAAATGGCACCGAACCCCTAGCCGGACGACTCTTATCCTTTCTGCTCGCCCCTTCTTCTGGGAGAGACCATTGGGTTTCTGTTATCCATGGGTTTTTTAAGTCTGTTCGCCAATGTGGAGGGAAAACGTAGGCCGACCGACTTTTGCCTGCTGAAAAACCACGATATCGTGGTCCTCGTTGACAATTCTACGAGGATGTTGAAAAGAGGGAGATGGGACGAGGTACGATATCGAGACCAAACCCCTGGCTTGTTTTCAAACTCAAGCGTTCTAGGTGGGTGGAGCTGTCGGAAGGTTCGCCACAAAAATCCACAAGTACAACAAGAGGGGGATCGACATTCACTTCCTGAACCAACAACCGCGAACAAGCGTAAACCTCAAAGTCAGCCAAGTTTTTCCCTGTCCGAGAAATATTCCTTCGCGTCGGTGCTGAATTTTTTTGTCGCAGAAAATGTCAAAAACCAGTAAACTGTTTAAAGAGACAACGCTGTACTACGGACAACCGATCGGGGCTCGGTTGAACGATCTATTTGAACAGTATGTACGAGAGTCCTGTAACGCAGGCACTGGGAGAAGAAAGCGAGAGATCTTAGTGATCTCGGATGGCACGCCATGTAAGTTTGTGTGCACAGTAGCCGATGCTCTGTGGCTCACAGGCTTTTAAGCGGATGACCTCGAGGATGTACTGGTCGAGATATCCAGGAGACTAGATGAACTGAGGTGGCCCAGATCACAGGTAGTCGACCTCTGCCGCTTCAGAATACCAAGTTGACACTTCGTGGTTATAGTTTAGGATTCAGTTTGTCCAGGTCGGCAACGACTGGATTGCCACTCGGTTCCTTCGACGGTTGAAGGAAGACCTACCTGTGAAGCACAACATTGCTGTACGGCTCCATGTCCTCATTGGTTTTTTGTTTATTTTTTGACCATCATACAGGACTTGATGAGCATCGAGCTGTGCGATGGCGACCCACTATCAGTGGCGAAGTTGGAGGGTGTGCTGTTGAAGAGCGTCGCTCGCCATTCCGGGAGTTGACTAGAATTCACCGACGAAATCAAGAATAGTATTCTCCTTGACTTTGTATCCATAGCCTTCATCTAGACTATCCTCCGTTCTACCAAGCCCCCAATAGCTGGATTACGGGTGAGGAATAAAATTGCGGTTGACGGTCACCGTCCAGCAGCGTCCGCTGACAGGATGAGAAAGCTGTAGCTCTTGCTCCTTGGGTGTGTATAGTGCCTCAGCGCTTCAGCGCTCAGCCAGTGATGGCGAGATGACGGAAGGGGGCGTGCGGACACAGCCACGATCGCGCTCGTTTGGCACGAACTCACGTTCGCTACAAATTGCGGGACTTGGTGGTCGCTGAACCCTACCATTCGCCTGCTTTCATTCCTCTCACAAACACACACTCTCACATTAACCCCGGCTACACATCCACCATGGTCTTCGGAAAGGGCTTCCGCTCAAAGATGGAGAAGATGTTCTCATCTTCACCTCAAGATCCAGAGGTCACCAACGACCCACCGCCGCCTTATGTTCTCCCCTCAGACTTTGTCGAAGCTGGAATCAAGGAAAATGAGCTGGAGGTGTTGAAGGATTATGACACGGTCATAATCGTCGACGACTCTGGAAGTATGGAACCCTTGTGGGGTCAGGTACAACACTCCTTGTCCTCTCCCTCTGTCGAATTGAATGTCGATTCTTGCTGTGTTCTGATTTTAGGCGTGCAGGGCATTGGCTACGCTCGCGGAGGTCGCTTCCAAATACGATACGAACGGAATCGACATCAATTTCCTCAATCACGAAGAGGTGGGAAAACGCCTCAAGGTAAAGCGGTTCACAGTGCGGTTTTATTATCCCCGTATCGATGACGGTTTATCGATGATGTGGCTTCGTTTGTCAGACTAGAGATGAGGTGGAAGAGCTCTTCAGCGAGATCTCGCCGTCCGGTCCTACCCCCATTGGAGAGTGTCTGGAGAAGGTCACCCAACACCTGCTTAAGGACATCGAGAAGGGGAAGCCTCATAAGAAGACAAATTACCTCGTCGTCACTGATGGACGAGCGAGTGAGTTCCGACTCGCTCAACGCCAAGTGAACCTTACTGACTGACGACAAACAGCTGATGATGCTGAAGACGTCATCGTGCACATCGCCAAGCGATTGGATAAAGCGGGCGCAACTCGTTCCCAGGTACGTTGTTCGTGTCCGGCCTCCTAGGGCGCTTCTCATACGGGTATGTGCAGCTTGGTATCCAGTTCATCCAGATCGGTTCGGATAGCCAGGCAAGGAGTTTCCTGGAGACACTCGATAACGACCTCAAGGAGAAACACTCGATTCGGGTGAGGGTTGTCTCTTGGATCGGCGATTTTTCTGCATTTTCGTCTAACAACTTATATTCAAGGATATTGTTGATACTGAACCGTTCATCGCTGCCGAGGTGACCGCCGTCCGCTTGACTAAACTCCTGCTGGGAGGCATCAACCGTAAGGTCGACAAGTCCTGATTCTGCATCCCAGTTTACCTCCGTCGCCCAACATGTAATATACTGACCACTGCTTCCTCGCCTACCCGCTCTGCTCTTCCACCATCCAGTTTTCGTCTCTTGTATTTGATCGATTTCATATGTATCTGGTTTCTCTTTTTCCATCGAAGCGTTGTACAAAGTACCGAAATCACAAGCTGTTCATAGTGTTGTCCTGTCAGTTTAACCGTTGCTTTGGCTGATGAATGATGCCGGCGGCGAAAATTGTGAACTTGAACGAGATCTGGAACTGTCCCGCCGCAAAGCCTCAAGCCTCGGAACCCCGCTCCGAAATTATTGCTGAAAACAAACGATGCCGTGAAGACGCGGAACATAGTTCGTGCGAGAGGCTCAGAGTGGGTTTTCTCGATGACCAAGTAAGTAGATTCCCTCGGCTGTACGTCTTTTTTGAGGTTCAGAGTGTCGTGCCCCGGCACTTGAACTCAGAGTTGGTCGTCCGTTGACCCTCTACCTGTTATCCACGGAATGCTGGTCCTGGCTGTGGCCTTGGAAACGGGTCATGGGGGACCCACGGTTGATGGACGTTTCACTTGCATGGTCGATCCCTTCTGAGTCAAAGGGGGAGTAACCTGGGTTCCTAAAAGCAGAACTTCAGTCGTGGGTTTATAGAAGGGAAACAAGGAGTCGGCCGACCCACAGCTTACAGTTGTTGACTAGCACAAGTACGTGCCACACGGGCAGTATAAAATTCATCGCATATCCGATCGTCCATAAGCAAGCGGCTTGTCCAAAGTACTTAGTGCCGGATTACAGATAGGGTATTTGTCGATCAGCCATGGCGACATCGCTTTCAGATAAAAACAGGACCGCTGCTGGTCTGGGAATAATCACCTCTGTTCTCCTCTCCCCTCAGAACCCACTACACACGCCACCAATGAAATTGACCAATTTCTTCGGATCATCCTCTGCCTCGAGTTCGAGCTCCAGCTCATCACGATCTCGAGCGGTCGACCGTCCTCCCCTGGGCCCTGGGAGCTCAAAGGCTGACTACTCCTACGGCCTAAACCCACCTGGCCCCTCTAATGCTCCAGGTCTATCTCAGAGCTACTTTGGCGGCTACGATGATGCACCTCCACCATACGACCCCAAGGGCAGCCCCGGCCCCCATGATTGGGCTACGGATCATAAGATGCCCGAACCAGAGAAGTCCCAGACCGCCACGGCTCACTTTCCTACTCCAGACCTGATCCACCGACGGATGGATTCAAATGGAGAAGACCCCCTCTTAGCGTTGTTGCCATACGACATCGTCGTAGTTCTCGACGATTCCTACAGTATGACAATGGCGGATAAGATGGCAAACAAAACTTACGGAGAGATACGGTGGAATCAGGTGAGTAATGATCCTCCGCCCCCTCTCTCCACACACACACACGCGTCATCGTTGTCTGGAGTAATCTGATATATATATAGGCATGGAAAGCGCTTGGACACCTGGTGGATATAGGAAGCAAATATGACAAGGATGGGATAGAGATCCACTTCCTGAACAAAAAGATGTATGACACGAAAGTAAAGGTGAAGTGGATCGCCGTCCCACGAGTAAACAGACTTGTTCAAGTTCATACAGAGTTCAAACGATCTGAAGGACCTCCGGCGTCGAGTTGGTGTGCCAGATGAGGGTGCCCACACCCCAACAGGAGACGTGCTTGAAGCGCTGTTGATCCAATACAAGAAGAAGACAGGTAATAATCCAGACCTCTCCAGGGTAAAGAAAAGGGTTTTCCTTGTGATAACAGACGGCAGTCCCAGTCAGTCTGTCCTCAAGTCCGCGTGTTTGTGGTTATTGAACATCTTCTCCAACAGCGGATTCTCCGGAGGATGTTATCATTGACGCAGCCAATTTTTACCAGAAAAACGGATTCCCCCGCAACCAGGTACTTGATCTACCTCACACACCCTAGAGTGGTCGGTTGATCCTTTTTGCGTGTCACAGCTCGGGATACAGTTCGTCCAAGTTGGCAACGACCTACAAGCCAAAAAGTATCTAGAAGGACTGGATATAAACCTTCCTGCCCAGATGGGTCCATATAGCAGGGTAGGTTTTCATTCCTTCGTTCTCGTTCGTATCTCTCATGCCAACTTGGTGCGATAGGACATGGTGGACACCGTCAAGTCCAATGGGGGGAGTCTTGAAGGAGATCTTCTAGTCAAGGCACTGCTAGGAGCAATCAACCGCTTGCAAGACAGGGCGGGAGAAAAAAGATCCGCTCGCTAGGGCGGTCGGACCTGAAGCTTGAAGACTAATCACGTTTTTCTCAGACCGTACAGTACTCGTTCTGCCATCCGATGGCACATTCTCCCCTCTACGCCTCGCCTAATTGTTGTTTCACCACTTCCAATTCCTTCTCTCTTTCGTGTAGGCGTAATCGTAATCGCTCGTGTTCCATAGCCACCGCCTTCTTTGCTGCTTCCAACCTCTCAGCTTCCTCCTTTTCCATCACTTGTGTGAACTCTGGAACACCGCCCCTAGAAGCTTCCAGAGAAGCGGGATTAGCGATGTTATAAGGTACAGGTTTCTTGCTGGTCCTAAGAAGAGGAGTAGGGGGATGGGCTATGAGGATGTTCAGGAATGATTGGAAGGGGTCGTTGAAGACGATCTCGTCATATTGCCACGAGTGAACCGGTCCCAGTTTCATCGCCTGGTCGAGAGGAGGTGGGACAGAACTCTCACCCTCCATCCAGGGATGAAGTTTGAGATGATGATAGAGCGACAACTGTTTCTCGCCGGCCTCCGGAATGAAGGATATCCGGATATTCACTTCGAACTCTCCCCATCCGGTTTCTGAAACCTCAAAGGGCGGTTTATCGATATCTGGATAACCGCGAGCGGTTGATCGGTTCATTTTACGGGTTACAGCAAAGCGCAAGGGGACCGGTTATGTGACTTACTGCGAACGGAATTTTGGTATGTGTCGTGCAATTTGAAAGTTACACGTTTGATGAAATATCCCAAGTCATCGGCGCCCCCGACGATATCGGAATCAGGGTTAGAGGCAGCGCTGCGTACGGCGACCGTCCATCTGTGTGTATGAGTTTCCGGAGCGTCTGGTCTCTCTTTCGGGGTCAGGATACTGGCTGTGTTTCCATAGATGATCGGGCGGTGGATGCTTAGACCCTATTCGAGAACACTTTTGGCATTCAACGACGCGACTAGTAGACGGAGGGGAAAAACAGATGTGGGACGCACTTTGACGCGAACACGGTCTGCGGCCATCGTGGTCGTGTCCAGCCAAGGTCGAGAACGTATGTGCGCGTGATCGGTAAAGCTCGGATTTCCCTTTTCCTTCTCAACGTTCACTCTCTCTCCGTCGTCGTCGACTCTTAATCCACAATGGTCCTCTCCGCTCTCGTTAACAGTGCGTGCCTCAAGCCTTCGTCATCTTGCAGAAAGAAAAAGTTCTCAATTTCTTCGTGCAGAGCCTAACCGAGTCCTTGAGAGGCAGAAGTTCATCCAGGTACCAGCGTGTCGAATTTCGTGGCGGGTCGGACCTCCGGGTGGCTGACTTTGCTTTTTCTGTGGACACAGGCTTCCAAAAAGCCCCTTCACTACAGGATGCCACGTTCCGGCCTCTACCTGAGTAGGTTCCCGGGAAAACGTGACTTTGAATCATGTTTCGACTTACCCTTGCCCCGAGGTGCTTACTACAGCGTCTTCACCGTCGGGTGTGCCGGAATCGTGTACAGTTGTTACAACCTGATCAGTGTATATTTTCCACACCTTCACTCATCATTTGAGCTGACCGGATATCATACAGGGCAAGCCCGCGACCGAGTAGACATCTTCATACATTCAATCGAATTAAATCCATTTTTTTCCCCACGTGGACCAACTTCCACCGGCAGCGCTGTCTCTTACCCGAGAATATCAACCAACTACGATTCTCCGCACCCTGGAACGCGTTACACAGGAATTACGCCCTCATCGTTGCCACGTGCTGGTGTCCCCGGGATTTTGTGCGGTTTCTGGTGAAAACAAGGGCATCGTTCCCTTTATCCTAGCTGAAGGAGTCAGGCTTCCTGAGGGACCGTCCATTCTGTCTGTTCAAGGACGTTGGTGTCTTCCTGGGACCTGATCCGTTTCCCGGCAGCAACTGCTGCCGAACCCCAAATTCCGATCCTCACTTTCATACCAAACGTCTGCGGCGAAAGGGCATATCTGGCAGCGAAGAAAGATCGCCTTTGGGTCGATGGATTATGCAGTTCTGGTTCTACTCCGCAACCCCGACCCTCCAATTCCACCGGTGACGTGAATTGATATCTGGCCATTGTTAACACGGAAGGCCTATGCATGCACTTCTGCGAGAGGGAAACGCCAACTCGACCGTGCCATTCGACCGCGTCGGCGCGGGATTCCTGTGCATCGAGTTACTACAGCGACCCGCCATTGTTTTAGAGGACGGTCGGTGGGCCTCCTCCGCACAACTTTCGCGTCGTCGTGGGGACAGAAGCTCCCGTGTTGCTTCCGCTGGGGGGAAGTAGGTCGGACGATGACCTTGTCTGTAGATGGTAAGAAGGCCAATACATCGTCCGCGCATGAATGGCGGGCCCGGAACAATAAGCGAGATCTTCGCGGAGTTCCTCCGCTCTACGAACCACGAACGCGTTATATTTGATTCGTTCTAAGGCGGGCCCTGGCTTGGTTACTTACTCATGGAAACCACTTGTTCCGCCTGTCGCCACGGTCCTTTGCTGATTGCGAGAGTGTATGTGGGTCCGGGTAACCAAAAACAAGCCGACGACCACAAACCGACACCGACGTCGACACACAAGATCGGGCAAACAAACGCCTAGTCGGTCAAACGAGGATACACCGCAACCCGTAACCAATGACTGCGGTCCCGGGGAATGTAATGAAAACCTCACAAGACCGAGATCCAGTTCCGAGCTCGGGCTTGAATATCAAGGTCCCTGAGGGTAGAAACAAGATTATTTTTTTTGTAACTGCGTATGGTGGAAACTCGTTATCTATGTATGTGTTGGCGTTATGGCCACTCTACAGATCATGATACAGGACATTAAGCTATTGCTACAGATGAGGAGGCGAGCGAGACTATGCGCGGCGATGGTGATGATTGAGTTAATTCTAGGATGGAATGAGTGATCTAAGGCGATGCGGAAGCGTTCCTCCACGATTCCAATTTGTTGCGTAACTTCTGAACCTCCTTTTGTGATTCGGAGGAGAACTTCTTGTCGGGGTGAGCAGTGACATGGGCAGCTGCGTCCTCGATAGCACGTTGGATGATGTGACATGCCTTTTGTGGAGAGTTGAGCACGTCCCTCGCGAACGTCGCGAAGGAGTAGGAGACGGAGAGACGGACAGGATCCATCGGGCAGAGATCTTTGACTGCCTGCTGAAGGGCCGTTTGATAGGCGGTGTTGCTCGCAGTAGCGTGGGTTTTGGCATGACCAGAAGACTCGGGGAAGTCGATCAAACAAGTCCACATCAAACGATGGAAATCTGCGACCCTGAGAGAAATCGTTCAGCCCGCGAGACAGATGAGATACGCGACCACGAGAAGAAGCATACATTGTCCAGCAATAGACGATCTCTTCGCCGGTCTTGGAAACGGGGAGAAGTCGTCGAGAGACGGTTTCCACGAACTCGGCGCAAACCCTGTGCATCTCGTTCACGATGCTAGCTCGTGAACAAACGCCTTCGCGCCCGGGTCGAGCTGAAGCCTGCAGCTCGGCCCTGTGGCTAAGAAGAATACGCCTATACGACACAGCCAATTGACAGTGTTCCCGCACCGTAAGACGGCCGTGCATGCCCACTACGTCGCCCTGCAATTTGAAGATGGTGACTGGGAACAGAAGATGTCAGTAAACTAATCACACAAAGCAGGCGCCAGGGGTATGGCTTACCATCAGGCTCATGGAGGTGATCATAGAGCCTGCTGACGTCTTTGGGATCGTCAATACCATTTTCAAGGTTCGCCGGTGTGTTCCACTACAGAATGAAAGCGAAGATGAGCACAGGAAGCGATTAAGAGAACAGCGTGCACGCATGGTGCGTACCATTGGAGTCCGACGAGGCCTGGAGTTCAAGCAGTTGACAAAGGCAGAGGCAGCGGTGTTCATGACTGTGGCGTTGGGAGTATCGTTCAAAGCGTTGGTGTTGGGTTAGCTAGCGAATAAACCGTGAGCTTATAAAGGCGGAAAAGAGAATAAACTGCGATATACCGTCTGGTGAGGTCCCAGCCAAACGCGCCAGCTAGTGAAAGGGAAGGAAGGCCCATGTATGCTTGCCATTGAGACGGAAGCAATCACAATTGCCTTGAAGATTCGCGTAAGGCCAAGGCGCAATAGATCTGCACGCCCATTGAGAAGGAGGAACAAAGAACGAGAAGTGGCTGCAACCTGAAACTCTTCCGTCCGGTTGACGAACAATGAGGATAGGGTTCCCACGCTCGCTACGGTTGCCAATTCCAGCAGTATAACGTTATCCGTCAATTGTCAGCCAAGCAGCAAGAACAAGTACAGGGTCATAAACGGAAACAAGCCTCTAGAATAATATTACATTTATCCGCGAAAGGCGTCGCGGGTCCTACCACATCCCAACCCACGTTATCCTCGCCCATTCGGACAGAATACCGTACACTTGGTATACAGGTGGCGGTACTCCTCGCTGCGCCGGTCCATGTGCCCGTTTGCGCTTGCGAACGCGCTCATGTATGCTGCCGCCGCTCGAGCTTTGTAATCCGGCGATCGCTGTCCCGACGCCAGCCAAAGTGCCTCGTACACCTCACCCGCCCTGTTTCCGGCGGCGATGAGTCAGATCCCGTTTCCGATATGAGTAAGAGAAAAATGCTTACAGTGTTTGGTACTCTACCACTTCCTCCTGTCTCGCCTTTTGTAACCCAAGGTCTACCAGCCGGAACAGCTTTTCGGTAACCCGGTTTACGTCCGCGAAGGCAGTGCCGTGGAAACCCCCGGAACGGATGTGTTGGGCCAGGTCCCATCCACAACTATCAAGGGTATGGTTGAGCGAATCACGCTCGGGGACAGATAAACGGCAAGCCCTATCCATGAGCACTTGGATGTGAGAGTCGAACCGAGCTAGATCATTTCATTAACTGAGATCACTGAAAGGTGCGTATTTTGAGACATACGCTCGCAACTTCTCAAGAAATCGTATGGAGTTGTCGTTGTGGAGGAGCTTCTAGACGATCTGGCCATCGATGGCAGGAGCGAGGTATAGATGCACAGGAGGGCGAAGTCTGGTCGGGATATGGGCTCTTTTATGCTTGAGGACTCGACATCAAGATGGTGGGAAACGATTATTTCGTTTCACTTCCCGACTCAGGGGTGGGCGCCATAGCGCAGTGCGTGAAAAGTGTCACGGAAAGCCTCGCAGCAGCCTAATCAGTGGAAACATCCGCTCTTTTGGACCCCGATCCAGAAGCTTGCTAATTGGCTGTGCGGGAGTGCGAGATCGACATCCGGACATCATGTATAAGGTGATTGGAATGCATCCGGAACGGAGCCGACGTGAAAAAGGAGGTGAGACGAGACCCCGGCGACAACATGAAAGTTACAGTGACTGGAGAGAGACGAGACTGGGGCTCATGCGAAGATGATCCAATGGAACTCTACAGATGCATGGAAGACCGACTGAGAGGCGTCAAAACCACCAACCGTGGATGGGAACAGTGATAGAGTTGCGGCTGTGCGCATAGAACGCCTGCTGTACGGCTCTTCGTCCGAGTAGTGGGGTGGGCATCGCCCACCCAACGAGTCCGAAGCACATGAAAAGGCGGTGCAGCACCGGAACAGGGCCATACCCGTTGAATTCTCCGTGGTCCTCGGGGTATACTTTTCGGCCATATGAAGCGTTCCGTCCTGAGAGTTTAACCCGAACCAACTTCTATGCGTCAGCAAGGGAAACGAGAGTCGGAGTGGGAGGACGCAGTTGCCCCATCATCCACCCCTTCGTCAACTCTGGAATCCGATCCTCGGAGACTAAGCCACCGGGACCCAATGTACCCGTCCGAAGTGGATTATTCCTTGACAAGGCCCGAGAATTTTCGAGTAACGTTCATTGAGGGATCGACATACCGAACAGGAGGGAAGGTACCTGTCGTTCATCCGTATAAGGCCCCCGCAAATTTGAGAAGCCGGACCCTGGTGTCGTAAAATCTTGCATGGTAGACTGCAGATAATGGGAGTTTGTGACAACTGGGCTCGTTGTCTGGAAAGTTGCTGCCGCTGCCCTCAGAGTGAGCGGTAAAAGGGGGAGGACAAAGGGATTCCCACGCTTGCTTCGTCTACTATGGCGGTCACGTGTCACTCGAAAGGCACTTGCTGGCTGCAATAAAGATACCGTACAATGCCCACCACTTCAGTGCACACCTTTGTTCTTCTTCTATTATTATTAAAAAAACTCTAACAACATTGGGCGGCCATCGCTCAAACGGCACCTCATGTGGGGATGGATCAGGGAATACCAGATTGGTTACTGCATTCCGCCAAGGCAGTGCACCAGAGGGGGGTCCGCAGCTGGTTCTTCGGGTAGTCGGATATCGGGTAGGATAGAGACCGCACGGAAAAGGTGCCACATCCTGCAGCGAGACCAAAGTAGGCTGGGAATTAGCGGAACTAGGGTGAATGCATGCCAGGAATGATGATATAAGTGGGAAGGTCCCAAAGTGTTTTCTGCGAAATCAGGTGTCACTTAAGAATACTCAGGACCAAAAATGTGTTCTCGGAATCCTCAAGCTCCGGGGGCACCAGCAGCTTCGTCGAACCCAAACCTGGCAAGGTGGTGGATGTGCTAATCCCGTCCAAGTACATCGCCATGAAAGAGCACAAGATTTGGCATCAGTCCTAGCCGATTTGGATTTGCGGAGTTCAGCCACTCCGAAGCCACGCCGAACGCCCTCATTTAATCGTCGACAACGTTGAAGGTTAGGCACGAGTGTGCGCGCGCGCTTCAACACAGATGTGCCCGAGGAAACCTGTCAACCTAAAATGTTCGCGAGACCTGTGAAAAAGTGTAATAGAAACATAAACACACGATTTGCGGAGGAACACGCGATACATCAGGTGTCTTAGTCATGAGGGGGAACCACATATTGATGGGGGTGGCTCCGTCTTCACAAGGGCGATACACCTAGGTAGTAGCCAAAGACGCATCAGTCCGCGAGCTGCGCCCAAGTTCAAGCGGTCCAAATGTTGCTGAAGTAAGCGACGGATAGTCTTATATGCGGCCGCGAACTCTGAGCGGAGCTCTTCCAAAGATCGCATTTGTATCTGGATGAGCCATACGATACGGAGAGGTGACAGCGCGCTGCCGAGTCCTTTGCGCAGGCCGCCGTAAGGTCTAGTGGCATTTGCGGTGTTATTGCTAAATGGGGCCTGCGGGGAGATGGGGAATATGGTTTGCAAACTGAGACATTCCCGCGGAAAAGACCACGAGACAGTACCGGAACGCGACGACAGGGCGAAATTCGGTTCGAGCCAGCATTTTCCTAAGAGGAACGAACGAACCCTCCCACTTCATAAAAGTATAGGGAGGGTTGAGCCACGAGTCACTGATTGGGCTACTGTCCGGCCCATTGCCTTTGCCTTCGCCTGAGCGCGAATGTACCACCACCCACTGGGTAAGACGGAGTGCGCTCGAGGGCGATGCGCGACAGTTGGGAGATTCAAAGTTTACTCAAGAAATCAGGAATCGTTGTCACGGCCATGGGAGACCGACCAGTGCGAGACAAGAATGTGAACGCAGGCTGAGATTGACGTTTTATGGTGATCGGCGGGCTCTTCGGATCACATCAACAAACCCACCTGAGACGTCACGGCATGTTCCGAGAATTATACAGTCGTAAGCCACTGTCCTAGGGTTAGGGTCAGCCATCGAGTATTGGTGATCATCCGTATACGACGTGCTTCAGACAACCTTAATCTCAGGTGAGTACAGCATCGCATAACGTCCAATTTCCTGCGCAGACGGATAATCTCCTGTGTCGTCTGATAGCACCTCACAAGAATGGGCGCGTATAAGTACATCGGTGAACTCTACAAAAAGAAACAGTCGGATGTCCTCCGATTCCTCCTTCGCGTCCGGTACGTCTGAATGATAGATCTATGAGGGATTTGTGACTCAATGGACTTGATTACTAGATGCTGGGAATACCGTCAATTAAATGTCATCCACCGAGCTTCTCGCCCATCTCGCCCAGACAAGGCCCGCAGGTTGGGATACAAAGCCAAGCAGGGATACGTTATCTACCGTGTCCGTGTCCGCAGGGGCAACCGCAAGAAGCACGTCCCTAAAGGTCCGTATTCAGCAAATCTTGTTCGCTGATCTGTGTTGAAACACCTCACAGGTGCCACCTATGGTAAACCCGTCCGTCAGGGTGTGAACCACCTCAAGCCCCAACGTGGGTTAAGGAGTGTTGCAGAGGAGCGCGTCGGTAGGCGTTGTGGTAACCTGCGAGTATTGAACTCGTACTGGATTAACCAGGACGGCGTCTATAAATATTACGAGGTCATCCTCGTTGACCCCAACCACAAGGCTGTAAGTTCTCAAAGACTCTGGTTTTCCCCATTTTTTTGAGATTCTTGCATACAGATTCGCCGCGATGCGAGGATCAACTGGATCGCCAAGCCTGTGCACAAGCGCAGGGAGGCTCGCGGTCTCACTAGTATTGGAAAACAAAACCGTGGACTTGGGAAAGGCAGCCGCCACAACAACACCCCCAAGTCGGCCACCTGGAAGAGGCACAACACCCTCAGCCTTCGCCGCTACCGTTAGGTTCTTCTTTGCTGTGTTTACGAGTTGTAGCAATATGTATCCGTTTTCATGGTGCAATATCGACTGTATGCAGTCAATGGTGTCCAACTAACGCCCATTCACCATCAAAGAACGACTTCATAACCTCGGCCATGATATCAACAGCCTTCTCCATATCCGAGAACTGCGAAACATGGATCGGGGGTTTGAAACCAGCAACAGAAAAGCACTTACCGTGGCTGTACTGAAAGAAATTCTGTAGTGACCTTCATGTTTGCCATCAGGGATATGCTCCTGGTCTGCGGAGAAAAACCAGCCCGGACCGAGGAGCACCCTACGCTTGGCGAATTCTTCCCACAATTGCATCTCTAACGTCTCGGCAGACTCCTTACCGAACTCCGGATGAGAATCAAAGTAGAACTTTAACTGGAGAGATGTCAACCCGAGCCGCGGACGAAGCGTGCATGTGAAGACACCCACCCATATGAACATCCCAGCAGTCGGAGCTACAAACGAGAAATGTTTTGCTTGTCCGAAGGAACCGTACTTCTCGCTAAGGTCTCCGGTCTTAGGGTAAACGTCATAGACGGTGCACCCTTTCCAGGAGTTGTGTTCCGATACGGAAGTGCGAATGTGAAATTTTGTGTTCAACACATCGATGAAGTGATCACGGCGGTCTGTGTATTGTTGGCCGAGTCCCCGTAGCCAACGAATATAGCCATCGGGTTTCCAAGTGACGAGCAGCTGGGTCACTAGAGCTTGGCCGAGACCGCAAGGGGCTTGAGTCGACGTTTCACCCACTCGAAGCAGCTTATCTGCGAAGATCGGGTTACAGGTGAACCAGCCTAGACGAGCACCCGGGGCGATAGTCTACATCGCACAACCCAGGTGAGCATATCAACGTTTTCGGTTATCCCAACAGTGAGTATATATACCTTGGAAAACGTGTCCAACCGAATCACCCTCCCCTGCCAATCAATCCTGTGGCAATGATTAGTACAGTCTAATGGCGCTTCGGAGCTAAGTTTTATTCACTTGAGGTAGCTGGGAACGAGGCTGCGCAGATAATTGTCCGCGTCTGCATCAAACGGCGAAGCGCGAGCCTTGCGGGTTTCCCTCGGAGCGTACTGGGGCATTTGGAGGAAGTAGTAGGGATCATCTTCGACGATTATGATGTCTATTGAGAAACGCACATCAGGGAACGTTCAAGGGTCAATCGGGACGCATACCGAATTCAACACAGACTTCATAAACTTCTCGTTTCCTCTGTATGCCCATGGTCTGTTGTGGTGTTCATGAGTGAGGGCGCGATGCAGGTTTCGCGGCCAACCTACACTACCAGTGGGATTCTGGCCGACGGGGATGGTGTAGAGAACGTGGGGCCTGGGATTTGGTGGTCAGCCCATGGTTCCATATTCCATAGGAATAGATGAGAAATGAACCGCTTGCCACCCCTCTCAACATCATTCCACTCAGTTAAGACCCTGCGGAGATCTACGGCGCAGAGGCCTTCCCCGTCAACCGCGACGGGAGCCATCTTGATACCCCAAGGCTGAGCACATATAAGGGCTGAGGCATAAGTCCATTCCTCAGCAAGAATCCAATCTCCAGGATTGGCCAACGTTGTGACTATTCTCGACCACCTGGGGTCCGGAACCTCGGTCAACGGCCTAAAGCAGTGGTGAATGGTCAAACACTCACCCATCTGTGTTTCCCGTGTCCATGAGAATCTCCCAGTCCTCATAAGCAGGTTGGTATACACGTTCGGTGAAGGCTTTGGTGATCTCGCGTAATTTAATGGAACCCTGGGCGGCATCAT
>Ga0307514_10001809_pt1 | contig 23889 bp, 37 predicted proteins | sample 16_EM_MG_FD_203088 | JGI IMG/M metagenome (GOLD analysis project Ga0307514, IMG submission 203088) | Populus trichocarpa ectomycorrhiza microbial communities from riparian zone in the Pacific Northwest, United States - 16_EM | ecosystem: Host-associated > Plants > Roots > Unclassified | place...
TAGACCCCGGTGTCGCGCTGGATTGGTTCCTGAAGTCGTCAAGTTCTAAACAAACCCCCTCGATTTCATCTTCGCGTCTCGCCAATTCTGCATTGAGTCTCTCGATGTCCTCGGCGCCCCTATCTGCGTTTTTGGTGACTGCTTCGAGCTTTGTTTGAGCCTCCTGGTTCACCTTTCTCAACCGCTTCAACTCATCCCGGAGCTGGAGTGGGGTGAGTTACCCTGAAGGTATCAGTTGGGGCGAAGGACAACAGACGTACTTCGGCCTTATTCATCCCGGAGATGCCTTTGTGCCGTTTTCGTGAGTGCTTCGTGTGATTTGTTGGGGTGTCCATTGTGTGCTCGTGGTCGTCATTGTCGCCAGTAACATGTGTCGATGAGCGACGGCGCTTGGAGGGGGTAGATGGAGTCAGGAACTGAGTATTGATAGACTTCCATAGGTGCTCTTCTTGAGCGGTTGATGGAGTCCGGGCATGAGAATCACGACGAGCATCCTTCAACCTATCGGACGAATGTCAGTTCCGCTTGATTCACTTTACTTGAATCACCTACGCTTTCTTCGCTCGTGGGGTAAGACAAATATTCCCGCTCGCGTGGTCCTCTTGTAATACCCCCTGGGTTTCCTAACAGAATGTGAATATCAGTGTACAGGAACAACTTAACTTGATGCCGCTGGTGCTCACGAGCTTCACCACTGCCCTGCCAACCCAAGTCGACCATTGGGGTCCCAAAGGATTTTGCTGAAGCTCCGCAGTTTTCCGAACTTGTGACCAGTCAGCGTTTGGATCATGGCAGGCGCGGGGCAGACATACCTTGGGCACGGAGTGTGTTGATATGGATTGCCCGTTTCTTTTGCTCTCTGCGAATCGTGACCACGGCCCCGAGAACACCTATGGTTGGGGACAGTTCAATACGCGAGATTGCAATGGAATCCAAGTCTCCGCTCACGGTCGGCATATGACAGCCTGACAGCACTCTGGACCTTATTTGTTCGTTTACTTCTCATGGGGAGGCGAATACAGCAAGTGGAGGGAAATGGGGGAGAAGTTCGTGATTAGGGGTCTGGTTCAACCTCGTTTAAAGGAAGCCCCTCAAGCGTGGAAGGAGTCAGATGTGCAATTATGGAACGCTGGTAACCGCGTGACTAATTAGCTGGTCGCGATCATCACGTGTAGCGACACTGGTTCCGTCTCCTTCTCCAGGTCCATTGGATTCGGAGTCGCAATCCTCCTCAGGCACGGTGATATGGTTTGGGTTGGAGAGGCCCCAGTCGTCCTCGCCGTCCTCTACGAAGAAGGTGGGTAATGGCTAGAGGTCTGCTAATGGAACGTACCCTTTTCTCTTGCCTGCCTGTAATCCTCTTCTAATTGCGCCATGATCTCATCTTGAGTTTTCTCCATGTCCTTAGAATCTTTGCAATTCTTGTATCTCTCAAGGAATTGACTGAGAAACGTTCAGCAATTGTGACGTGAGCGGGTCCATCCGCTTACAGGTTAACCTTCCAGAACGAGTCTCCCCATCCAAAGTCTTGTAGAAGGCGTCTTCCGTAATCCTCGTACCCTGTGATGTAGAAAGCAGCGGCGAGAGCCTCGACGCAGTTCAGTTTCCATGGCTTTCCGTAGTTGACGGGGTTGGTGGCGAGTAGATAAGGCACTGTAAAGGAAGTCTAAGACGAGATTGGAATCGAAGTGGATTTAGCAATCACGTATTCGTTCATGGGGACTAGAGATTTTTCCAAAAGGGACCTCGTCGAGTCGGGCCCATGAACACTCGACGACGGCGAGACCACCAGAGGAAACGAGATCCTTATCTGTCGGGGAGACGATCTCTCTGCCTTTGGGTCTGAACGCACGATCAACTAAACACCTCCTACGTGGTAGAAACGAAGAACGCACGATAGTACGATCCCACGGAATCGATTTCCCACTCGAAGTTCCTTTATCAGCCCAAGACGAGCGAGTTTCTTTCCCGAGCAGCGTTTCGGGTCACAATGACCAAAATCCTAATCTCTCTCAGTATATTGTGAGGAGCGTCGTAAAGAAAGGCCTTACAGACCCACATTGCCACGGGGACGTCGATTTTTATCCTCAAAGTCGTCAGATCATCATCCTCCGCTTCTCCGTCATCGGGCTCTCTGTCGATAGCGCTTTCTGGGATATAGTCCTCTGCGGGTTTTGAGACTTGACGGTGCTTAAAATTCTTGTTGCGGCCTCTGGAAGGGCCAGCTTTACCCTTTGGCTTCGGCATGGGAGATGTTCAGCGTGCGGAGGAAGACGATGGAGTCGTGGGAATCCCGAATCCTCCGTCCGTTGTCTCTTCCGTCTTGCCTGGCCGCCGCACTCGATGTTCAAGGCCACAGCTCCAGCTCTTTCAAAAGCCAGCAGGCGTACGCTGACGCCTAAGCGAGGAAACAAGGATTTCTACAAGGGTAAGTTCATTGGGTGTCGTGTCACTGTCGAACAGAGAATAACATGGTTTCTTTCCCTACACAGGTACGCGTCAGGCATACCTCCCGGGGGGTCTTCGTACTGGTGCCCCCGGTAAACACGTTGTAAACGGCAAGGCGAAGTACCGTTTGGTGGATGAGCAAGTCCGGTACTTTGTCGCGCCCTCGATCGAGGACCTCAATAACACACTCGTGAGTTTGCACGTCAAATGAGCGGATTAGCTGCGTCTTCTGACCAACTCCTACGTGTCCCCTAGTTAAAACCATACGTACATTCGACGGTGAAGTTGACAAAGGATGAGAAGAACGAGGTCTACGGAAAACTGCCACAGGGAGGGTTAACGCCAGAGCATTATCTCGAGATTGCCCCTAGGTTCGGTTCTGAGTCGCCGCAATCCAGTTCATGAGCATGGATCATATAACCCAGCGACGCTACTACCTTTCCCCCGTATAATACTAATGTCTCCCCGTCTTCGAGTTGCAACGACTTCTTCCAAGCCGTGGGAACCGAGTCAGAATGATTTAACTCTCATCCCTCAATTCTCCTGCTATCCTCTCCGTCGGTCACGATCCAAGATGCGGTATTACGAACAACGGTACCCCGAAGTAGACGAGCTTGTCATGGTCCAAGTCCGCCAAATTGCTGAGATGGGTGCATACGTCAAGCTGGTTTATCCTTTTCCCTGGGGTTATCGACCTCATTTTACTCATTGAAACCCACGATTTCCCAGCTCGAATATGATAACATCGAGGGAATGATCCTGCTTTCAGAGCTGTCGCGAAGGCGTATTCGTTCGATTCAGAAACTTATTCGTGTGGGTAGGAACGAGGTCGTTGTCGTGCTTCGTGTGGACAAGGAGAAGGGTGAGTAAATATCGCACCGGTCGATTTTCTTCGGTTTTGAATGTTTTGACATAGGATACATCGATCTTTCAAAACGAAGGGTTTCCCCTGAAGATATCACAAAATGCGAGGAGCGATACATGAAGTCGAAGACCGTTGCGTCTATCATGCGCCATGTTGCCTCCAAGGTTCCCTCGACTATAATCGACGGAACTACGGAACCTCCCCCCGCGGACCTTGACCCAGCCCAAACAGAAGCTGCGTTAAAAGCTGAGGCTGACGAGAAATCGACAAAAAAATTGAGAAGAGCGGCTAGGAAGCAGGCCGCTGTAACTGGCACTCTTCCAGAGGGAGAGGACGGTGTCGCCATTGCCGCAGAGGAAACTGGCGGTCCTACAGGAAGTGCGGGCGAGGAAGAGCGCCTCGAGGCTCTCTACGAGCAGATCGCTTGGCCTCTAGGCAAGAAATACGGTCATCCCTACGACGCCTTCAAGCTTGCACTGGCGTACGTATCTTTTCCCAGTGCCTGTCACGATCACTAACGGAGACTGGGCATGCAGCGAGCCCGAAACTGTTTTTACATCCCTCCCTCAACCAGTTCCCGCCTCTACCCTCTCCATTCTCACCGCTACGATCGCCCGTCGTTTGACACCCCAGGCCATCAAACTTCGTGCAGACATCGAGCTTACATGCTACACTCCTTCTGGTATTGATGCCATTAAAAAGGCTCTCAGGGCTGGAGAGAAACAAAGTAACGACACCGTCCCGATCAAAGCGAAGCTTGTAGCCCCACCACTGTATGTGCTGAGCACGAATGCCACCGACAAGGTACTTTGTACGACGTCAATGGTTTTGAGATAAATCCGACTCAATCCTCCTTCAGTTCGCCGCAGTAGACCGATTAGAGAAGGCAATAGAATCGATCCAGAGCACGATCGAGGACTTGGGTGGATCCCTTGTAATCAAAATGAAACCCAAAGCCATTTCCGAGAGCGAGGAGCAGGACCTTGCCCAACTTATGGCTAAGGCCGGACAGGAGAATGTCGAAGTTTCTGGAGATGAGGAAGAGGAGGACGAGGGCTTGTGATTAGCGTCATTATGTGTCACACGTGTATTGGATCTCTGTACTCCGTCCGCGGGATACAGATTTTTCGCCTAGAACGTCCACAGTTCTGTCACCACGTCTCCTTGGACGCTGATCGCCTCCTCTGGTATCTGGCCCTTTTGGTCTTCCGTGAGGAACAAATGTTTTTTCAACTCCATCGCGATGGCGGGGTCCTTCTTGATCTTCCGCCTCGCCTCGCTCTCGAATAACTGGGGATAATCGGAATAAATGGGAGGGAAGAAAGCGCACGGGCCGTGAAAACGCACTGTTCCGTAGGTGTGGTCTAAGAAATCTTCCAAAGTGTAGCTGGACTTCCTGAACGCTTCCTGGAAAATGTTTGCCAATGTCGACACGGAATGATGGTAGTGGTTCGTGTGGGAAACCAATTCCCAAAGTGAAGAATCCAATGCATTCGTGAGCATCGGGTCTTTCTCTTCGGGATCGAACGGATCTGAAGCTGTGTCAGGACAACTCCTCCAGCCGGCACAACAGTGCGGAATGCACCTAGCTCTTCGGAATCGCCGACCCGGTTGATCATATACATCAAAGCAGGGTGCCTCTTGAGGGTGTTGTATGTAAACGGAATCACCATAATGATCCCTGCAGGAGGAGCAGATATGGATAATCTCGATAATCGCTTGATAAATGAAGCAAGAAGAGCAGCAGGAAGATGGCTGCATTCGACCGTAAGCAACAGTAATGAATCGCGCAGCATGACAAACTCACGTGGAACTTAAAAACAATTCTGCCAGACGGAAGAAGCGGGCCCGATGTTTGTTATGCAGCAGATCGCGGTCGAGGAACGCATATAGTCGCGTGTAGAAAGATGGATAGTCACTAGGACCGAGATCAGTTTCGAGGCGTAGCACATGGGGGGGGGGCACTGACAGGTTGTAGTCACGAATCAGGATGAATAGAGCATTCAAAGCCAACAGCCCGATAGTTCCGCCTTATGTTAGCAGACATCAGCATCGCATGGATACAAGAACGAAAAACACGTACCATAGTCAACACAGGATCCTATCCAGTCCATGATGAGGACGGGCCGTGTCAATCGTGGCATCACCCCTCCGTGCATCACGTTCAAAACTCTGGCTGCCAGGATCTTTGTTGCCTCGATATCCCCACTTCGCGATAAGCGCGGCAAAAGAGTCATCCATGCCCGACTGAATACAGCCCTGTGAGATTGTAATGAATGAAGGCTCTGATGAACTGTCATCCTGTGAAGCCTCGGGTTGGGACCAGTTTTCTTGTTCTTATCTGTAGATTCTGGAACGTCAAAGAACTTGCGCCAGTCGTCCTCGTCTCCTTCGGGGACTTGAGAATCTTCTTCCTCCTCACCAGCAGGAGAACCTTTGGAGGGTCTTAGTGGGTCAGGTTTCTTGCCGAGATTGGAAATCCACCACTCCTTAATTTCGGAGCGCTCACTCGGGAACTTTTTCAGTCGCTCAAGAATGCTCAAGAAATTCTCCGCAATGTGGGGGGAGTTGTTCGCCGAGTACTTCGAAACGAAGGTACTGGAAGCGGTATGAGCGACGTCGTGGCAAAACATGGGGTGACATACGCAGCATCTCGTAGGAAAAACCACCTGACATCGTCGTAGGCGTTAAACCAAGTTGACGCGAAGAATTCGAGAACTTCAGCATCGAGTAACTGGGTGGACCGATCACGGGATGAACGCGAGCTTGGGGGACATTCAAGCAGCCCAAGGATAATTTTGTTGAAGTAAGGAACATGAAACGGGAGATTAGACGGAGGAGAAGGTCCCGGAGCGTCCTGGCCGAAGGATAGAGAAGATGACAGATGCTTGAGGAGGGAGAAGAGAATTTGTATTGCAGAAGTCTAGGGAAATTATAGGCACCCAGGGCGAGCATATTGCAGAACACTCACCCTAAGAGAAATTTCTGAGTCGCTCATGAGACCAACGAGGATGTCGGTGAAGATGTTGAGCCTTTCCCAGATCCAAGTGCGAACGACCTTTGCGTCAGTATCGGGAGTAGGCACTAGCATTCCGGTGTCGACAATAGACGCGAAAACACGATACAGCGAATAAATGCACTTGAAAAGGAGGTGCGGATCCTCCGCATCCTTGGCGGAACCAAGGAGGTCAACGAGAGGGTTCAGTGACGTTCCCTCTGCCACAGCCTCGAGCAGGAGCTGTTCGAGGCCTTGGATGCGCGCAAGATCCCCATGCTGTTTGGTTGCGATCTTGCGTTTCTTAGCTGGAGGAAGGGATGGCATGGGCAATTGGAGGAAAAGAACCGGCGCAATCAATCCTGGTACGGCAAACTCCGGATACAACTTGCGAAGAGCGATGATCGCTTCACGACCATTGACCATCCCACAAACCCGAATCGTCCGAGTGCTTTTCTGGTTCACTTTCTAGGAATTGGACGCTCGTGAAGATGAGCTCAACCAAATCTGCGAGGACTTCATACGGGAAGCCATCGAACGTTTGACCGGTGCTGTACATTTACCCTTTGCATGGTGGAAGCGCAGGATATTGGGTTTTCCCATGAAACTGACATGGAGCACTGTCGCTGAAACTGTATGGGACGCATCTGAGTTAGGAATGCTTCGGTGCTTCGCCACAAGGGGTGTCCTTAAAAACCGATCACCTCCTTTATAACTCGGTTACAACCAACTGACCTCGCAACTCAATTTTATAACAGTAAGACGCCGGTGTCACCACGACTCCGCCTCGTTGTCCGGTCAGCTGGCTTTTTCTTTCAATTCCCACCATCAACAATAAGTTTACTTCATGTTTTCGCCGCAGTTCTTTCTGACGTTTCTCCCCACTCATCTACGAGGAGTCTTCCCGTTAATCGCCGGAGTGAATTCAGCTACGATATTTTATTCTGGTTCATCCTGCATTCTGCGATCTCGTATCTGATGCAAAAAAAAATCTTTCCTATCCCCTGGACGGCATCCTCCGCATGACCCTGCCTACTAGTACCCGTCTCGTTCATCGGTTGTCCCTTAATTGACCGCCATTCCTTTTTTCCCCTTTGTGTGCGACGGAGACCGTTCGGGGACGATGATCGTTCGCCGTCCTTCCAGAGTCCGTAGGGACTCCGGGGACCTGCCGAGCCTGCCAGCCAGGACCGACAAAGCTCCTAGGCTGCTGACAGAATGGTCTCGGAGATCTTGGGTGCAGAGGCAGGAAGCCACCCCCCTTCGACCTACCGTCGACCCTACCCTCACTTTATCGTCTGTCGTTCCACCCCCACTACTTTCGTTGTTTCCTACCACCGCCATTCCTTCAAATTTGCCTGTCGTTACCAGTCTCACACACCCACATTCCTCTTCCGACGAACCTGATTCACCGTCTTCAAGTCCCAGTATACCCCTCGAAACGACCGTTGTATCAAGTAATACCTCACTTCCCAAACCTAAATCCGTTTTGAACGGCCCTCCTCCTGGTTTGGCCATTCCCACATCGAATGTGCCCATTTCTACGCATCGCACAGGGAGCAGTACAGGTGCGTAGTTCTTCCAGAGGCATCTCGTTGCATCTGAGTCGCCATAGTGCTGGAAACTATCCCCATGTCCCCTACGTTCACCCCTTTACCCACCCCGACCCCCACAAGTTTTACCCTCGGCCATTTTCCGATTTTGCCGTCAAGAATGACGCCTACGAATACCGAGCCCGAGGTAATCGATGACAGGTAATAGCTGTCGTTTAAGCAGCCTGCGACGTCCAGACCGACTCACCCAAGTTCTAGGTTCGGTACAATACTCGGACATGAGGCCACTCCTAGCGCCGTAATGAAGCAACAGGCCTCAGCCGTGACTCGTACTTGGGTGGCCGGTGTCATTGTCGGCTTGGTGCTGGTGGTAGTGGCCGGCTTGGTGTTATCTGGAGTTATCTTCTACATGCGGCGCCGCGTGAGCAGGAAATCGTCACACCGAGTCATGGACGCGAGTCGCACGATGTTAAACGTGTTATCACACTCCACGTCGTCTCATACGATGGGACAACAGGAGAGTGGTATGATCGTGCAGGGTCAGAATCCGATCCTTGACTGCACGGGGGCGCCCACACGCGACCCCGGCCTGACAGCCGCCGCGGTTCAAGGGTCATGCAGTCAGTTGAATCGGTACAGTCAAATTTCTGCGTCTTCGTCAAACCCTAGGTCGATACGGTTTGCCGTGACGGGGAGTTATCGATCCTCCACCAATTCCTATTATTCCCAAGCCACTGCGTCGATGGTGATAGATGTAGCTCATTCCCTTTCCGTGGATCTTTCAACGGAACCTGTGTCCCCCCGGAGCCCCGTCAGTGTCAACACGACCATCGACCACTCAGCGTCTTGGAGAGGCACGAACCTGTCAAATATAATCAATGCTGCCCGTGGAGTTAGAGTCTAGGGTTCTGCAGAACTATCGAGAGATGTTGCCTTGTGTACAACGTTGTCATTTTCTATCTCCACCTCCCTCTTCGCCAGCTACTCCTGGGACATACTTGCTTTTATAGTTGTGTTATAGTTTTCGTTGTGTTCTCTTTGCCGGGTTCGCCTATGTATTACTATCTACCGTGGTCGTCCCAGCGAAACATATGACTGGTGCTTTGCTTGTCAAATATTGACACAACGATCTGTGTGTGATTGGATGGCAGAACAGGTCGATTACATTTGATACGTACTACTAGCGTCCTCGTGGGATACTGTCCTGCCACGACCAACCCGGCGACTAAAACATCCGGTCAATTCAGTTTTGGTTGGAGTGCAGTGCTGACGGGTGACCGCCGGGTTGGTCGTATCACCACAGCAGTTCTGCTGTAACTCTTGGAGGTTGGGCGGTGCGCCCGTGCTCAGCGCTCAATTCTTGGACCCTCCGTGATGATAGGACACCCAAACCCGAAAAGTTTCGCTTGCTATCCCAATGGGGACTGAGGGCGAGAGCATAGAATTCAATGCTCCGATGTGACCACCTCACCGGAGGGATAAAAGCAGTGGTGCGCAGCAGCGTCGTGTTTCCAGTTCCGCCATCAAGGAGCAGCGATGTACCGGGTCCTCCCCCGCGCAAGGAACTTGTTCCTCGCTGCCATTCTCATCCTTTGTATCCTCTCCTACTCCTATAACGTTCCAGGCCATAATTATCTCCTCGACGCCCCCGATGTACTCCCAGCCAAAGAAATCCAACCGGCCAAAATCTTGCTCGTCTCGGCCTTCTACCCCCTCTCGAAATCTAAACATTCTCACGAAGAGTACGAAGTATGGCTGTCCAGCTATCTCTCCAAGGTATCGACCCACATCTATTTCTTCGCTCCGCCAGATATCGAGCCCATGATTCGCCGGCTGCGAGGTGATCTACCCATGACGCTTAACACAACATATGCCTCTCCCTACGACATCCCCCCGCTCGTTGGTCTACGAGGAGCCTACGAGACCATGCACGCCCTCGACCCCGAGATCACGATCCATTCCCCGGAGCTGTACGCCGTCTGGACGTCAAAAACCTTCTTCCTCGATGAAGGATTGCGGAACATGGGAAATTCAGGCGTCGGGTACGATTACGCCTTCTGGAACGATGCGGGCAGTTTCCGCGACGAGCAGGAGTTCGATCAGTGGCCAGGAGCGCGTAGGATTCCCGAAATTTTCGAGATCGGTTCCCGCTTGACTGGTACTCTTCGCAAGGACCTGTTCTTCATGCCTATTTGGGGTTCCCCTCCCTACTCGATGAGGAGCTGGAAGGAGGAAGACGGACCAGTCGATACAGGCAACGCCATATCCGAAGGTTTGTTCACCTGACGTTTAAGAGAACCCAACCGTGCTTAGCCGATAACGTTCCATTCCATGCAGGTTCATTTTTCGGTGGCCAGGCGGATGCCATTGCTTGGTGGCGTGAGACCTACTTTGCGTGAGTGTGTCCCTGACTTATTCGAGAGTGCAGCGTGGTGAACCCTTTGTCACTTCCAGGTATCACGATTATTACATCTTCAAGCGCGGAAAATTCTCCGGAAAGGACCAGACTGTCTTCACAACCTTGTTTCTTCTTTTCCCCGACCGTTTCATCACCGTGTGGCAGTTCGACCGCAAGTCCCCGCAGTACATCGGCGTCTCGGAAGGTCCTCTTGGTAATTGCGGTGGAACGTGGTGGTACTACCAGTTCTTCGTCAGTAGCCAAAGTGATCGGGAAAGGATGAGAGACATTTGGACCCCGAATCGGCACGATCCTACGTCCAGCAAGTGGACGCTGAGAACTTCGAGGGTCTGTCGCTTAACGAGGGTCCTGCCCATCCGCGATGTTTTGAGCCGGGCTTTTGGCACTCATTGGAAGCCTCCGAAAGCAACCGTTGAGACCACCCGATCTCAAAGTGTATGACCAATTTTCTTAGTGTATGCATGGCACGACGGTTGAGACACATTTTGTAAAACACTTGGTGATTACGCATCGATCTACGTTTCACTGGCGGGCCTTATGTTGTTGTTGTTTTCACGGGTACACTGCTCATGACAATGTATCACTTCCGGAGGTTGTACAGATTGTAAGTTGCCTTGAGCCAGAAGCAAGAGCCGGACATGGGAGTACAGATGAATATTTAAACAAGAATGTTACTTCGACAGCATCATCTGTTAAGGGTGAGGTGGGTCAACGAGGCACACGCGTCAAGCGGTCGAGCAAACGGCTATTACCTTGACGAATTCTTCATAGTTAATTTGGCCGTCACCGTCCACATCAGCCTCACGGATCATCTCATCAACCTCGTTGTCGGTCAACTTTTCACCTATAAATTGTGTGACTACCGTAAGTAAGGACTCGCGGAAGACCACGATGATTGCCTACCGAGGTTGGTCATGACATGCCTCAATTCGGCTGCGCTGATGTAGCCGTTTCCATCCTTATCAAAGACCTTGAAAGCCTCCTTGATTTCCTCCTCGCTATCGGTGTCCTTCATCTTCCTGGCCATCATGGTCAAGAACTCCGGGAAATCGATAGTTCCATTGCCATCAGCGTCGACCTCGTTGATCATATCCTGGAGTTCTGCCTCTGTGGGGTTCTGGCCCAGAGAGCGCATGACGGTGCCGAGTTCCTTCGTGGTGATGGTACCATCTCCATCTATCATAGCGCGATTAGACATCGACTGCGAAGGATCGAATCACCGTGGCACGGCGCGAAGTGGTCTCTAACCTTTATCGAACAAGGAGAACGCCTCCTTGAACTCTTGGGGAGATAATTTAGCGCCAAGGTTCGTGGCGTTGAGAGTGAATCACATACCGGCGATCTGTTCTGTAAATTGAAGAGGATTAGTATTCAGGTATCGCCTGAGGATGTGGGCCACGATTGCGAGGCTGGAGCGTACCTTCGGACTGATGGGGGCCAACGGCAAAAAGGGGCGTGATCAGTTTTTCGTCAACCGCAAGTCGCGGATGGGGGAGAGTGTGGAAGGGGCGTGGTTAAGGGCAAGAAAATCTTACCAATTGGTCGGACATCGTGTATCAGAGGGTGTGGTGGGGTGTTGAAGGTGAGATGGAGTTGAAAGATCGTTTTTGCGCTACTGCAGCTGACTACTATCTTCGGCAATCGCCTGATCTGCCTTTATGCCCCCACGGGTAAATAGCACTCGCTTCCTTCTCTTCGTCGCTTCATGTTGACTATTTACAAGCGAATACACAAATGGTACCATGCCCTAGACCCTTAGCATGAATATAATGGATCCTTATTCCCAACTGTCATCGTCACTATCCTCGTCATCGCTTCCCCGCATCCTCCTATTCCTGTCATTGAGTGCCTTCGCCAATGCAGATGTCAGATCTCCGCCACCGGGGGTAGCATCCTCGGCCACTGCCTCTTCCACGGGAGCAGGTGTAGGCGCGCTTCCGGGTGAATCCCCAGTCTTCTTGAGCGTATGAATACCCTTTCCTTGGATTGAGGCCAACAACGCATCTCGGCCAGGTGGCGGTGGTGGCATGTCGATCTTCGGTCCACCGCCATCTCCTCCGGATGGGGGAGGAGGTGGCGGCGGTGGCGGTGGCGGTCCGCCTAACGTGCCCGGAGGAGGGGGTGGCGGCGGCGGCGGCGGCGGAGGTCCACCACCACCCGTACTCATCAGAGGGGGAGGAGGCGGGGGAGGAGGTCCGCTGCGACTCGCGTTCATTAAAGGAGGTGGATGTGGGGGAGGGGGTGCGGGCGGTGTAGTATGTGGGCGTTGAGGAGGAGGTGGAGGTGGTGGGGGTATGGGTGTCGACTGCACCGTGGACCGAGGAGGTGGTGGTGGTGACGGTATGGGCGTTGACTGCACCGTGGACTGAGGACGTGGTGGTGGGGGCGGGATGTTCGGCCGAGGTGGAGGACCGGGAGTCAACCTGTTCGGCGGTGGCTGGGGAGGCCGAGACGGCGGTGAAAGTGGCTCCGTTCGGGTGGGAGGAGGTTCGGCACGGGTAGGAGGGGCGGGAGGACGACCAGGCAACGGTGGCATTCTTTGAGGTGGTGTAGAAATCAGTTTCTCGTCGATTGAGTTGTTCTGGTTATGACCTCGTCGTGGTACCGGGGGAGGAGGTGCTTTCTTCTTGCCACCTCCGCTACCAACGCCGGCAGCTTGTTGGTCCCGTACGAAGTCCTTGATGAAGTCCATGTTCTGTTCGATAACTTCCCTCGCCACTCCAGAACTCTCGAGACCACTCAGGAACGCAGTCCAGGAGGGATCGACATTGTTCGATGTAAATCCTTTCTCTGAATCGTAGCCCATATGGGCAACGTGCTTGAATGAACCTGCGGTAGGAGCGGAGATCATGGATTTATCGATCTTCCCCCCCTTTCCGGGCTTCTTCTTCTTGGTCTCTGATTTGGGTTTATCTGCAGGAGAATATTGTTAGAGAGAACCCGTGATGGAATGCGGAGAGGTAGTACCGCTTCCGGACTTGTGAGCTTGTACTCGTTTGTAAAACACTTTGGCTTCGCTTTCATCCGCGAAGGCGAATCCAATCACACATTCCTATCGCGTAAAGGTTAGCTTTGGTGCCTAAGATCGAGAGATAAGTGCCTCACGTCGCCAGGGAAGGAGTGGAAATACGGCCGGTCTTGGAAGTAGTCGAAGTTCTGGTAGAGCTCATGTTCCCATATGACACCCCTTGTACCATCCAAATCGACAAGCTTGAACTGGAGAGCTCCTTGGGAGTTCTTCGCGAACGCGAGGCCACCCTGTAATCCGGCATACGACCATTCATTGGGGTTGGGATAGGCATAATAGATCCTGGCGAGTGACGCGATCCATAACTTGTTTGATCCCTTAGGGATCGCACTCGTTATTTTCGCTTTCTCATCTTTAGAGAGGATGGTTTGCGCGGGCATTAGAGTCTAAGAAGGAGTTGCAGGGAGAGTTGTTGAGAACTGCGGCTGCGATCGGTGAGCGTGAGCACCCATGCCGACCGCGGGGCGGCATTGGATCGCCAAGACGTCATGTATGTGCGACGGCCACAGCCATTTTGAGGGATACAAAAGCTGTCTATGACAACGATAGTACAGACAACAGAAAACACACGGGACAGTATGATTGAAAGCAATAACCAAAATAATTTCGAGAGCTCAGGCTTCCTCGGTTTCCTCAGTCTCTGCAGGGCCAGCTTCTGCGGGAAGGGCATTCTCAGCAGGGGCGTCTTCTATGTCTGAGGAAGCATCCACAGCCATTGCATCGGTGTCCTTGTCTGGTCCCTTGATAAAGTCAAGTGCGAGTTTGGGGCTGGGAAAACGGATGAGACTCGTAGTCTGCGCACTTGGCAGAACACACCTGTCCGCGGCTTTGACGGGGATCTTTTTTTCGACAAGTTTACCGCCTTTTTCGAAGATGAAATGGCTTCGCGCAGTTTTTACCCCGCCGCCGGTTAGCGCTTTGATAAGCACTCGCTTGGGATCCGACAGGAGTGCGTATGGGAGACTTTTCTGGCAATGCCCGCAACATTAGCGACCCGACGGCTCGGAAGGGGGATGGAAAGATGAAAAACCTTGGTCTGCCACTTGGTTTGAGCGGCAGGTGAATCAGCGCTGAGGCAGTACACCTCATAGTTCAGAGATGCGAAGTCAGGATAAACATCCCGGAATGCACAGGCCTGTGTTGTACATCCAGCTGGTAACGTCAATAACGCGGCAGGAGTATGTAGGGGACGAACTCACGGGTATCTGCCTTGGGGACGAGGAAGAGAACGAGTCCCTTCTCCGCGGTGAGGGTGGAGATGTCGATGTCCTCATCTTTCTCGTTCTTCAAAGTATAGCTGGGAAGAGAGTCCCCGATATCAATATTCGCGAGGTCGGCGCTGGAGGACTCCTCCGCGGGCTCGTCGAGCTTGGCCTAAACGACCGCGCTGAACACTTGTGTCCTCGAAATAATAAGGGGTAAATATCCCGACCTTTTTCGCGCTGTCTTCCTGGTCGTTTTCGTCGGCTTCATCGGCATTTCGCTTTTTGCGGGGTGCTGCTGACTTTCTGGTCGGTTTCGCTGGCTCCTCAGCCGGCTTTGGCTGGGAGGAAATTCTAGTAGACCTGCGAGGAGCCTGAGCCTCTGTGGGCTCTCCATCCTCAGTGACTTTGGGTGCAGCTTTGCGGGGCATAATTAACGAAAAGTGAGATGAGGCGGGATGGGCGGTTCACTGTCGGAACCAGACCAATGACAGATCAGCTGAGACGAGCTTCAATCTCACTAACCGTCCTCCGTCGACGAACCATTCTACCCTGACTCCCTGATCGCTGCCACCGACGAGGACGAAAAACACAGAGAAAACACAAGGCAAATTCTGATATATGCAATTCTTCCGTGCCTCTTCCTAATCATCCCCAATGACAACCCTCGCCAACCATTCCCCACGCCCAGCATCCTCTTCGGCCGTAACAATTCCTACACCTGGAAAGTCGATACTGAAGCGTCCCCCGCCTCCCCCGCAGTCTCTGTTCTCTCGTCTTACGAAACTTCTGCCCAACCAGAATGGCCCTGCGAATGGAACAATCGAGGACGAGTCAAGGCCGCTCAAGAGAGCTCATTTCATTCTGCCTCAGATGGCGACCGTTTATCCAATAATGACCGCAAACCCGCCATGCTCGCCCGCAATCAAGGAAGAGAAGAAACTGATTGAAGAAAAGGAGGCGGAACGTCGGAAACGCGTCGTTAGGCGGAACTCCGTTAGCTCGAGCACACACGAGTCATCAGAATCGGATGAATGGTGGTATGTGGATCAGGTCGAGTCCTTTTACAGGGAGTGCTCCATTGGACGAGAGGATAATCCGGATCCTGCAATTTCCGCAGCCTTCAAGGTATGGCTGCTTCATTTGATTCCGACTACCTGCATGTATGTGGTTTTTGACGACGTCCATTCACAGCGTGCATCGAGCCCCGATTCGAGAACTCTCGACCTTTCAGGTGTTCAGATAACCGTAACGTCGGCCACAATCCTATCGGATGTTTTCACGATCGAATGGGGCCTCCGCAAACTGATTCTCAAGGAGTGCGACCTGGATGAACACGTGAGTACGTTGACCTATGTGCCGTTCCCTATCTGATCCCTTGGATAGAATCTCAAACCCCTGCTACACTCATTGCTGATACCGAATTCTCTACATTTTCTTTCTGTTACCTCAAACAGGCGCTTGAAAGTGGGGGCGTTTAAGCTGATCAGCGCTTATGTGCAGAAGGTTCGTGCCTGATTTGGTTTCGCGCAGTTGTGGCTGACCCCTGGTGTACAGTCGACGAGCCTCCAGTTCCTCGACGTGTCCCAGAACTCCCTGGACAAGAAGGCCGTCGAGTATCTTTCTTCAGCTCTTGCGACCAAACCCAGCTTGGTATCCCTGAGAATGGACGATTGCCTCCTCAGAGCGTCAGCGCTTGAGACTCTCGGTTGGTTTCCTCTGATCGCTCGCGCCCTACCGGTTGTTAATTTCCGTTGAATTAAGCCCACGCGGTGCGTGACTCGACATTGCGAAATATATCATTGCGATACAATCGTGTTAGCGCCGCCGGAGCAGTGGCCCTGGCGTTAATGATCAAGGACTATCCGGATACGATACCGTCTTCTAATGTCCTATCTCACTCACTCAGCCTTTCCCCCCCATCCACTCCTCTTGATACACCGACGCGCGAGTCTTCACCTCAGCTACTGCTCTCTCCGCTACCCAGGGCCGGTCCTGTTTTGCCTCCACGACATCCATCCAAACCCGCTACCCCTACAACTTACACCCCGTATATTCCACGCTCGAAACGTAGCGTCATCGGAACAATGACCCCTACAAATAATAGCATCCCCATAATTACCTCCAATTCACAAGGTGGCATCACAACCGCTCGGCACCCTCCGGCACGCTTGACATCAGGCCTCATGCCCACAACACCTGTCAATCATCACGGGCCGAGTGCTGCACTGCTCGATAAAGTCAGGGCATTGGATACACTCCCTCGGCTTGGCGCTCTCCGTACTCTTGATTTAAAGGGGAATGATATTCGAGTCAGTACCCCATACCAGGATGTGATGGTTGGCGAAGAACGTTAACACCCATCACTAGACTGGAATCACGTATATCGCACAAGTTCTGAAGCGGAATCGGACCTTGAAGGTACTCAATCTGAGTGAGAACAAGTTGGACGTTCAGGGTTTGGCAGCTGTCGCAGAGGCACTGGTAACCATTTCATCTCCCCGCTGTTACGTCAAGCCACCCCCCTCACACATCTGATTTTTAGAAATATAATACTTCATTGGAAACACTTGATATGAGCAAGAACCCTTGCTGTGGACCGGGATTAGAAGGGGTTAGTTGGTTCCCTCCCAACGCTATTACGGCATCCTGATCGCTGAACTACAGATACAAGCACTGCGAACTGCGTTCACACTCAACAATGCGTTGAAGAGGCTATTCTTGTCGTCGACTGGAATGACTTCAGCGGGTGCCATCTGTCTCGCAGAGTTCTTGCCAGAATCGAATTCACTATTACACCTCGACCTCACTTCGAACAGTCTGGAAATCGCGGGTGTGATGGCTGTTAACCAAGGACTAAAATCTAACCACGTGATGAGGTGTTTGGACTTGAACATCCCCCCTGGAGACGAGGAAATGGCTCGGTAGGGTCCTCAGTTCGTTCATCATGATCGTGTCTAATCATTGCATAGCATGTGTCGGGATATCCTCAACACATGTGTGAGGAATACGGAAGATGCCGAGAAGGCCGCCACGAATGGAAGCAGTGGTGACGCGACACCAGGAAAGAAGACTGCCGTGTGGGGGATGATTGAGGAAAGCGAACTGGCCAAAACCATCCGAGGGGGCTTCGGCAGGGTACGGTGTTGCAGACTTGTGGTTCAGGGGTCGCTAACACAGTCCTTCCAGCCACCACCTTCGATCGAGGAAGAAGATACGCTCGCTGCCCAAGTCCGCCGGGTGATATCAGATTTGGAGGATCTTGCACTTCGTTCACCGTCGGGTTCTTCTGTGCAGCCAACCCCTGACGGTGTTGACCCCGAGGTTATAACAAGGGCTAACACTCTGAAGTCGAAATTACAGCGACTAATCGAAATCTCGTTGGGCGAGGACAGTACCAAGGTCGACGAGCTCCTTGCATTGAATGATTCCCTGACGAGTATGCTTGTCTCCCCCCAAGGAACATTGACGTCTGCGATTCCTCCGATCTCCCGGAAGGTATCCAAAGACAAAGGGGCTGGGTTGACGGTCAACATTCCATCGTACAATGGTTTCCGTTTCCCTCACACTACCGCTGTGGCGGGTACTCCAAATGGTCACGTTCACGAAAGCCCCCCCGCTACTGATGATTACGATGAAGAGCTGGTTTCCACTCCGCGATTAGATAAGGGGAAACAAAGGGCGATGGAAGAATCTGAAAAGCCCACACAGGTTCTCCGTCGGCCGTCCCTGGTTTTGGACGAGGACGGATTTGTGGAACCCGAGGTTCACCCCGAAAATGTGATTTCGCCGACGGTTGACAGGTCAGTAATCGGAAATCACCTCACATCTGTGCCGCAGCTTGATATTTATGCGAACACACTGACAGGTCTCGCAGTTGGGTCGAAGAAGAAGGAGAGGTTTTCCGCAAAGGTACAGTCCTCCTCGGCCCCGAGGAGATGGAGGGAGAGTATGCGGGTGAAGACCTGCGAAAGGAGGTGAGCTGCGTTTCGCAACCAAAATTACGAGCGAATCTGTTGACGTCATTCGCTCTAGCTACTTGAGGCTATGGTCGAACGACCTCCTCCCAGGGCTGTTCTGGATGACACATACATACCACCGGAAGAAGCTGAAATCGTCTCCATCCCACTATCACCGCAAATCGAATCACCGAAACCGTCACCAAGGCCGTATGTAAGGCGCTCTCGTTCCTCGTCTTCAACCCTCAATTCGCCCGTGGCTGGAGTAACGGAGGTGTCAGGAAGGCTGACCCCAACATCGCCTATTCCAACTACGCTCCCATCCCCTGTGCTTCGCCGTGGCTCGGAGGGTACCTTATAAGAATGACTGGATTTCCGAACGGACGTCGGGGTGAGATTACGTTTTGTAGTTTGGGTCGTTTACTGTGCCCTCCTTTACCCTGGTGCTTTAATGAGGGTGGGAGAGATGGATCGCTCCAGTCAAGCGGGCTATCATATACCAGGACATTTTCTCAGGGGAAACGTGGATCTTTTTATGCTGGAATATTTGTCTACCGGAGCCTTGGGTTACAAATACGATATATATGAGCGACACGGAAAACACCCTGTGTCAGATCAATTTCAACGATGAAAGGAAGGAGACTTGGGAATTAGTATGTCAGTATGTCTGGGCGAAAAACATTAGGGGTTAGAGGAAAGTGATAGAATACGTGTGATTTCGGTGATGGGCGAGGGAAGGAAAATAAACGCATATGTAGAGAAATAAATATCATGAGTGGATGAAACATAGGGGCAGAACAAAAAACTGTGAGCATTCAGAAGACATCCATGTAATCATGGCACCGTTCCCATAACCTCATCCAGCGTCCGCCATTCCATTGTCGGATCCTCGTCCATCCATCCTGTGGAGCGACCTTTTCGATCCAAATAAGGACTGCGCAAAGTGCAAAATCTGCGTAGCTGACTTCGCGACCCATCGCGACGACACCGTCACCGTCTGTGCCAGAGTTCTTGTCAAGGAGATCAGCGAGGGTATCAAATTGTTCCTTGACGGCTTGCCAGGCTTGCTCTCGCTGCGCCGGAGTAAGCTGGGACGGGGGGTGTTGGGTCTGGGGCCCCATGAAGTGGGCGCGGCTGCGCTCAGGGAGCCGGAGATGAGTCATGGGGACCATGATTGGAAGGAGCGGTTTCGCGAAGACCTCCTGGATGTAGTGAACGAAGAGGCACTGGAGTGCACGAGATCCTTCGGGAAAGATTGGTCTAGCGGGGTACGTGTATTCGAGGTATTCGGCTATGTGGTTGGCAGTGGAGAGAGGGTTCCCGCTGCGAGGGTCGAAGATAACGGGGAGTGTGTAAACCGGCCGACCATCTGAGCGATGAGAGGTCGGGGGGACGTTGAGTTGACGAAGGACGTTCTCAACGTCGGATGCCTCGATCCAGTGCGTGCGATATGGAAGGCGTTTGTAATTGAGGATAAACCTAAACACAAGGGTTAACATGCCGTTGAAAGGGGATCGAACAAGATACAAGTATGTACCTGATCCTCCAAATATTGGGGGCCCATGGTTGGGGTATCGTAGACCGGATATCGTAGAGAGTGATAACGGGCTGAGACATTGTGGGCCTGGAATCTCGCGTTGATGAGTACTTCATTTTAATAGCAGACCAGAGGAGAGTACGTTACAGGAAACTTGACCGGATTCAAAACCGGCTTATATGGAAACACGGTACCGAGTCATGGACGATAATTGTCAAACAGAATGGATCCACTGAGTGATGCTGAGCAAAACGACCGGCAAGATGTGAAGTTATCGGGCCAGAGACAGGTTTCTGGTACCTTGTAACGGCGTTCAAGGGAATAACACGAGGGAGGCCTAGCCAGAGAGGGCGAGAAATCTAGGTCGTGCGGGCCTTGCGGCCGCAAATACTCGGTTCACGATCAAAATAACATCGGCGGTGTGATGACTGACGCCCTTGTGCGACTAGTATGACACGTCGAAAGTCAGAGGATGAAAATACTAAAGAAACCTGTGCGAGGATCAGTTCACTTGCCAGTCACTTGAAGCGTGACATCACAATAACGCACTGCCTGTTTTGATCATGTTACCTCCATATTAGGAAGGCCATTTCTTTCCAGAAGACGAATGCGGTGTTTTTCATCGTCTGCCTTGGCCAACAACAGTTATCTCTATCGTTCTCCCCGCTTGACTCACTGGAAGGGATACAAAAATTCTCAGCTTCCGTACTGGCGGTGTATTAGGATTTGGAGCATTTACCAGGCAAACTCCGGGTGTACTGTGCCGGTAGCTCGGTGGAACAGCGCACTAAGAGTGTCCTAGGATCTTACGTCGGCCACCCGGCCAAATTTTGTTCAAGAGTCAGCCGGAGTTCGTGCTCGGGATCCCGTTCAACGGTTTTACCGGAACACGGCAACCTGTGGGGATCCCTCCAAGCGGATCCGGCGCTCGAGGACTGAAACATTGGCCCTCCGCGGAAACCCGCTATTCTTGTTGGCCTTCTCTACCCGTGTCGGCACCCTTGGTGCGTACGGGTATGGATGCGCCAGACCGGGAGAGTAAGGTTGCCGGAAATTGAAGAATCGTTGATCCAGCTGGTTGCCACAGGTTACTGATAATTGCGAGGAGCACAGACCGCTAGATTGCTCGTCGAGTGATGTAAAGGCGGCGGACCACCGGGGGGTGAAGTATGTTTCATCGCGACGACGAGGAACGTTGTATTTGGGTCTCGCACAGCGGGAGTTGTGATCGTGAGAATTTTCCACCAACTGATACGGGAATGATGTCATACTCCTCCACTCCTCCACCTGAGCTCTAAAATGGAGCGAGTGAGCCAATCCCTCTCTTTCCAAGTAACACCAAGAATACCAAGCCAATGTCTCAATCGTCAAGCGATCCCAAAGACACGAGCCCCAGTGCACCTCAGAACACTGAATACCCACCTCAACTCCATGCCGGAGCTGTCGGCCTGGGTCCAGAATTCGGAAAGGGCGTCGTACGTACAAATCATCCTCTTCCCCGACAAACCCCAGTTGACGGACGAGCCACCGGTACAGCCCATCAGTCAAAAGATTGGTGGCTTGAAGCAGGAGATTAAAGGAAAGATCGAGCATGATCCAGAACTCGTCAAGCAAGGTCGGGACCAGCGCACTGGAGAACTAAAGCGGAGGGGGATGAATCAAGTAAACTCATTCTTCCTTAGCTTAGTTTCATCTAACGTTACCTGCAGGATCTCGCACCCGTTAGTCAGCCTGGCGAGGCTCATCCTGACGAGGAAAAACACCAACAGGAGTACGCTAACCAGGAGCGGCCTGCTATGAAGATAATTGATCACCCCGATGACAAGCAGTAATCGTAGCACACCGTAATACATGTAATGACGATGTCACCCTGACCTTGAACACATTCGATTTCCTGTCCTCTTTCTCAGCGCTGGATGGCCGCAAGGCAAACATCTCCAAAAATGTGCTAGGTCGGTTCACATGTCCAACGCACACCCTGAAACCGAAGAGTCCAGTGGATCGCAGTACAATCTCCACTGTTACCTAACAACACTGTGAAGCAGTTGGTGAAAAAGCAGCTATATTGAATTACGTGGAAATGCCGTATGTTCAGCGCCCGTCTGGTGTTTAGCAGGCTCGAATCCATAGAGCGCCGCCACGGAAAGTGACGGAATGATAGGGACCGACGGCGTAAGTTATGGTACCCGGGCTGAAGGCAGAACAAGGCGGAGAATCAAGAGTTTGGGATCAGGCCATCTGGGTTGGCAGAGGCGGAACATTTCTCTCGTTCTACATACACTACCCAGCGGGTCCTGAAACGTGCCCCGTATATAGCCCTGATGCGCGGGATGCAAGAAGGTCCAGGAGAAAGATAACTTCCTAGCTGCCCAAGTGAGAATCGTGGAGGGTCATATTAGGAACGGAGTGGCTGTTGTCAGGTGCACATCAACACGCCTTTGGCATCAGCAAGGCGACTTACCGAATAATGAAAATTTGTCTGACGCTTGTGGGTCTATTACAGGGTCCGGGATGTTTTCTGGACGCCTCGAGACTTGGCGTGCGGTAAGCAATCATGCCATGGGAACGGCATTAAAACTGATGCCCAAGTGTATCGCCAGCCCTCATCCAGACCAGGAAAATGACATCCCTCGTGGCCGATGGTTGCGACAGAGACCCAATATGTTTGATCAAAACACGAGTTGGGAAACGGCGACCGACATCAGGGGAGGAAGTGAACCGATTGCCGCAATCGGGCGTCCGTACCAAAGGGCGTCGATCACGAACGCCCACAATATGAGTTGTGATTGCAGTATGGCCTTCCTGACGGGGGTAAAAGTCGCGTACGCCGACATGGGGCGGTCAGATGATCGTGTTTCGCGCGAAAAAAGCTCGGACTCGATACGCCGGTCACTGGCCTCCCTGTGCTTATCACTTGACACACAGGACACCGGTCAACGTGCAAGACCACTCACGGGGCACTGAATGAATACATCGCTCCACGGTACCGGAAGTTTAGGCCAAATCCAAGAGTGCGATAACCAAAGCCCAGGAAGAAGCTGTGCGAGAGAAGCAAGAGAGCTATAGCTGTGCTCAAGCGCCCAACTGCATCACAGTTCAAAATCGCTGAGATCGATCACAGCAATGATGATATCTACGCAGGTCGTGCGATGCGGCCATCACAGTGAGATATCATAGATGACAACAATTATAAACCACGCTTCATTCAGTTCTCCCTTTCCTACAAACCCAGGTACGTGCAGTAGAGGTGTTATTACCTTGGCAAGGTTATATGATAACAATGAAGGTCGAAAGAGTGGACAGGACAAACGAGTGTACGGGGTCAATAGAAGGAAAGAAATCGAGATAAGATGATAATGAAAGGCTCTGAATCAAAAGTCCAAACTTCACAATGTCCGATAAAACCCAAAAAAGTTTTAGACGTGAACAGCCAATCCCAGGAATCCCTTGAGTTGGACGAGAGTCCAGGGTTGGGCGAAGGCATGCTCGAGCAACAACACCTCGAGAACGTGGTCAACGTTGAAAACGCGGATGACAGCATGTAACTTCGCCTTGGCTGCGACGATGTCGAATGCCTTCGCGAAGAGATCTTTCTTGATGATGAGATCGAGGAGAGCGTCGGTGTTGTCGATATCACGGCGGGAGTGAAGTCCAAGGGCTTTCTTGAGCTCCGCGAGGTCGTGAATACCGGCGATAGCACCCTTGGAGAGGAGAGCTTCAAGGATGTGGTCATGGTCGAGGACCTCGACATGGACATGAAGCCACTCCCCGACGCTGACGACATCGAACCCATGGGCCAAAAGGTGCTTGCCAACGACAAGGTTCAAAACGTCATCGATGATATCCCCACGGCGAACTCGGCGGAGGCGGTTGAGATGAGGCT
>Ga0307514_10001810_pt1 | contig 23880 bp, 28 predicted proteins | sample 16_EM_MG_FD_203088 | JGI IMG/M metagenome (GOLD analysis project Ga0307514, IMG submission 203088) | Populus trichocarpa ectomycorrhiza microbial communities from riparian zone in the Pacific Northwest, United States - 16_EM | ecosystem: Host-associated > Plants > Roots > Unclassified | place...
ATAGCAAATCACAAGCGATCCTGAACCTGTCTAGCGAAACGCTAAAGGAGTTGACCATCCACACGCACGTGGCGGATCTTCCCCAGTCCTTCCTTTTCGCGAACAAAGGCGATAAGTAGAATTCTACAGACGGCGCCGAACAGCACACAATTGGAGGACATGCTCTTCTGATTCCAAAATCGAGGGTCACGAGCTCAAACCAAGATCGTTCAGATCGAGCGTCGATCCCGCGCCTCTCGCATCATCACCAAATCCGACTGAGTTTCAGCAAGATTGTCCGATCCAATGACAGGTAGGAAAACCCCGGTTCGTCCACGTTCCATTACAGCAGTTTGCATCGGTATCTGAACACGCAAGTTTGGGGGGCGGGCCATTGTGGAGTGATGTCGGCATGACAGCGGTATGACACTTTCCGTATGAGGCCAATTTGTCAGTAGAGATTTCAACATGTCGACACGGCGCAGGAGTTCGTGTCCTCATCTACTCGTGCCACTCTGGTTGCTGCACATTCCTCCGACCTGGGAGAGGATCATCCAGTTCTACTACCGAAGGCGGACAATGAGGGGGACTGTAGACGTATCTAACGTCTCCCTGCGTCCCATGCGCCACGTCGTCGGTCCCCGCAGGAAGTCTGATCTATACTGATCTATACGCCTACCGTGGTGTGGCCTTTTTTTGGACGAAGCTGTTCACTAGGCATGGGGTTCCCTCATCACAATCCCACAGGTCGGACCTTCGCCAGAATGTAACGAGGGGCCCCGAACTTTCTGGACACTGGATATTTCCAAGCTCGAGGATTCCGACCTCTTCGTATTCATTGACGAGAGTGCCATCGACAGTTGGAATGCTGGACGGTCGGTTGTCGGGGGTCGTTCGGCGTCCTGCTCCCGGTGTTATCCTCAGTTGGTTGGATATTTTTGAAGGTTCTGTAAACACGGGAGGTTTTTGTAACGCCCACACGAAGATACTGTACGTTCACCCGCCTGTTCGCATCTGCAGGGTGTTGCTGCTTGCTATAAACCCCTCAGCTGAATCCGTTCCTGGGACAAGAGAGTGTTGTCATTCATTCTTCGTAGTACATTTACCGCACCTCTAATTTAACCTGTCCCATTAAATACAAAGGAAAACCAAGGACTGAGGCGAGAGCATGTGCCGACGAGACCCGCTTGGGTCGAATTGACGAGTATTGAGATGCCCGCTCGTCCGTGTTGACATGTTCAGATCTCCATTGACAAATTCACCTGATAAGGAATGTGTCATACCGCTGTCATGTTGGCATCGCTCCACAGAGGCCTGCCCCCCAAACCTGCGTGTTCAGATACCGATGCAAACTGCTGTAAAGAAACATATGTACAACGGATATAAGTGGGACCACAAGTCGAGAACGAGGTTAAGATAGGAAAAGAACGGTGCCCATTCCCACTCGTACAAACCGGCAAGTGAAAAAAAAACAAAAAAAAACAAGAAAAGCAAGAGCTCTCACAACACAACAGAAGTGACGTAAAAATTCCGGGTCAAGTGCTAAACAGACGAAAAGTGGAAATCACATGTAGGGAACGGATGCACCCAGCATTATTTAGTTAGATCAAACAGGACGTATGGAGCGAGCCATTCCGCAGATTCTTTCAAGTTTGAAAATGGGTCCGGAGAAGCGTTCATGACGCTCGTCTCAGACGTCGAGCTGGTCCCGACTCGAGCCCGGACTCGATCCAAACCATTCGGGGTCCGTTGTCGATTTGTGATCTGGAGTTGAGGAATTGGTGACCGACATTACCACCGTGGGCTTCGGTTCCCGCGATAGGTCCACAGTCTTCGACATCCGCGATTTTGGCCTCGATGTCGCGTGCCTGAGTTGACGACTGGGTGAGCGGTGGTAGAGAGCGAGTAAAGCACACTGACCCATCTACCTTGCGACTATCCGTGTTTGATGAATTCGAGTCGCCGATGGGACGGAGAGATATGCCAACGTCACCGTGCCCCCTCTCACGAATTACCTTGCGGATGTTGAGTGTCCCCAGCAATGAGTTGCAATACACTGGAAAAGATAAGCACGGGCCCATGACATCACATGATCCATTCGCACGTACGTCGGCCCAGCAGGAAATAGAAACATATGTATATGAAAGTGTCAGGGGAGACGACGATCTGCATTGTTTTGGATCAAAAAAAACTGTACACATGAACAAATAATGACCCACAGAAATGAGGGAGGCGATGGCGCAGAGGCTGGTCAGCATCCCCGTTTGAACAGAGAATGCAATCTATGAAAATACGTGTTGGTCTTGAGCTGTTGGTCCGGGGAAATACTTACGAGTAGGCTAATCATCGTATTTGAGCTTGATGAATGTGTGATCAGCCAATGCAGGAGGCAGAGCGCGGCGTAAGAGTAGGTTACCTTTGGAGGCTGTTTCGGGCTCTGTGTAGCAAGGCGCAAAACACGACGGTGATGAGAACATCACCTGCGACTGTGGGGGTGTCAGCCGAAGAGGCGGCATCGATATGTTGAGATGGCGGTACCTGCCAGTGCGTTCACGGTCATAGAAAGCGCCTAATTGGAGGCTCCTAAGTTGGAAGGGATCGCCAGCTGGGATGGAAGGCGTACCTTGAGTGTTGCGAGTTCCGTGAACGTGGACATGTTGATGCTATGGGTCTGTGTGAGTTTATGGTAAATAAAGGGATCGAAAACCGTACGCTTTTGCGACGTATACTGTTGCAAATGGCGATCAACGACAACGTTCACCCTGGAAGAGAGACAGCGTACCGAGGAGGGAAACTGCGATTGGAGAGAGGAAGATGAGCCATAGCTCCCCTAGTGCCCGACGAGCTCACGTACCAAACTCCCCCACTATAAATACGGCCTTTGTGATGGTAAGGGAATTGTGGTGAAATGGAGGATGAAGGAGATACTCACGAGAGTTCCAGTGACGAACACATTCCTCTGACTGACTAGAGAGAGAACGTCACGACACCGCCAGAATATCTAGACGAGCTCCACTGACATTTCCATATGCGAACCGCATAAAAGCTAAGGTCACGTCAGCCTAGAGGATGTGAAAGAGAGGTAAAAGGTGCACCCACCCCTGTACAAGAAGGGCGGTGATTCCCTTGGGGATTTTGTGTTCAGAAAAAAACTCGAGGTGGGCCCGACTGGAGAGCTCACATTGAATATCACCTCAACCTGGGCACTTACGGTGAGCGAGGTGAAGCACGACAAGGGAGCAGGGACTTACTATGAGACTCCTGTGGTTCACCTACGGGTGAGTGAAGATCGGAACGGGAGACGGAACTGGAACATACCAAACGATGGTGCCCAGCTTCTGCGGCTGATAGTAATAGGTGATGACATAGGTGTAAGCTGGGGTGCAATATCTGAGACGGTACGCGGGGCTGTAAGAGACTAAGGGAGGTCATACCGGTGTGGCAGATGAGCGCTTGATGGACTGTGTCCGAGATCAGGGTGGCAATGACCTATATCTACAATGAGAATGAGGCAGTCGGACATGAACTTGGGGAGACGTACGATTGTCTTGGTGCCGAGATTGTCCTTTTTGCTGTATTGGTGAAAGTAGTAAAAGACCTGGGAGCACGACACTATCGGCCGGAGGTTAAGCCCAAGAAGGAAATCAGATGCTCTTAGTGTCTAACGGCATACCTCCATAAAGCCTGTATGGCAACAAGTGAATCAGAGGAGGAAGGGGTCAGGTGGGTGGTTTTGCTCACACTGCAGCGAGGATTACGGCGATGAAAAGTACGCCAAAGCTAGAAAATCAGAGGTGGTTGAGATGAAGAGAGAGGGATGTGAAGATGATGGGAGAACCGTACGTGTTGTCCAGAGGAGGAAGCTGGTCCATTGTGCAGCGAGCAAGAGGGAGAAAAGGATGTGGGAGAAGGGAAGGGACAAAGGAATCCGACTCTCGACCAATTTTTTTCCACTTCCCCACATTTCTCTTATATTGGAGATAATATAGCCGCAGGCGACAAGTCAGTTCGGGGAAATCCCTTTTCCGGGAAATTCTGGCGCCCGATGTTCGGACACGGCGGGTGCTGTCGAGAAGGAACATTCCGAATCGGGCGGCTGTATCGGCGGAAATAGAGATTCCGACATAACCCACGACTGATGAGACAAGTCAAAGCGATACTCGAGTCTTCTCTCAACTTCAAACACAGGGTGAGAATCCAAACAAGCCTTCCGTCCAGAGAGAATCTGAAATCGATCCTAGGTTCCTCAGTTCGCCATTGATCATCTCGTGGTGGGTGGAGGTGAGAAAAAACCGGCGGTTCGTTACAGAACTTCTTCCCCTGAGCACTTGACCCTTCCCAGGTGTCGTTGGTCTCGCGATCGCAGCACGGCTAGCCCGAAGATTTCCGACCAGATCAACCATTGTCGTGGAGAGGAACGTTACTCCAGGCGAAGAGTCGAGGTTCGTCACAAGATCATCGCTTGTTGTCAAGTTCCATCGTTCCACGGGGCTGACCCACTCCCTATAGTTCGCGTAACTCGGAGGTAATCCATGCAGGTCTGATTCTTCGGTCCGTTCCTACGGGCCCCCGCCTCTGACCGCAGCCGCATGCAGGACTGTATTACCCCCCGGATTCTCTCAAGACGACCCTCTGCATCCGTGGCCGACGACTTCTATACGACACATGTCAGGCGCACAAAATCCCATTCAAAAAGATCGGAAAGCTCGTGGTCGCCCATCAGCACCAACGCGATTATATTGAGAAGCTACACGCAAAAGCCCAGAACATCCGCATCCCCTCCTTTCTCCATCCGGCCGTGCCAACCCAACTGATTGACGGAGATGAAGCCCGGAAGATGGAACCTAGTCTCTCTCCGTCCATAACCGCGGCGCTCTGGAGCCCCGAGACTGGAATCGTCGATTCTCATGCTCTCATGCAGACCCTCGAGAAAGACATCCTCGATTCCACCGAGTCACACATCCTCTATTCTACCCGTGTCGTTCGCGTCGACCCAGAGAAGAATGGATGGGCGGTCCAGACAGTCTCCGCCGGTAGTGCCGAAAGCGACGCATTCCTCGCCAAGATTCTCATCAACGCCTCCGGCCTATCAGCAAACCTCATTCTAAATTCCTTGTTGCCAGAAGAAAACAGGGTTCCGATCTACTTCGCGAAGGGATCCTACGTCTCCTATCGTGGTCAGAACTTGAGGGGAATCTCTCATCTCATTTACCCTTGTCCGGACGTCGGACGTCAAGGAGCCTTTTCGTTCGCTAGCCTAGGCACGCATCTTACGTTGGATCTCGAGGGTAACATCAAGTTCGGCCCCGACATCGAGTGGATTTCCCCTCCAGACCCAACCCCCGATGGAGAGGTCGAGGACTATTGGCGAGAGCATCTCGTCCCGGACGATTCACCGGCCAAGATGCGGGAGGTGCACCGGGCCATCACAAGCTACCTCCCTGAGGTAGAGCTGAATGCGTTGTCGGCGGATTACGTCGGCATCAGACCTAAGCTTATCCCACCTGGCGCTGGCTTCCAAGACTTTTCGTTGAGGAAGGATTACCCGATGTCATTCTTGGGTGGAGACGCCGACTCGCAACGTTCACCAATGATCACTTTGTTGGGGATCGAAAGTCCGGGTTTGACATCTAGTTTAGCTATTGCTGAGAGCGTTGTTGCAATGCTACCTCGACATCTAGACTAGTTGCGATCGTAGTTTCAACACGCTCGTAGTGATGTTATGTACAGCGTCTGGGGAATGGAAGATCATGTTTTTTTGCCTTCTAGCCTTCGGATGAGCCAAAGAACGGGATAGTGTAGCAGCCGTGCGGTCCGACTCACGAGTTTTAGTTGACGGTGCTCCTGGGTGCCGCAGGTAATTTAGGAGCGAGGTCCTTCGCTTGGGCGGTTTGCTTGCGCCTTCGATGCTCCGCAGTCCTCAGCGCGAATAGATCCCGATGAAGCGCATATTTCTCGTGTGATGGTTGTTGGGAAGTCGAGGCAGGTGCAGGCAAAGTCGTCTTATCCTTGTTAGATTCGTCTTTGGGTTTTGACCCATCCTTGTCATCGTCTTTCCCCTTCTCACTTTCCTTCTCCTTGGCCTTTTCGGCCTTGCGTTTCTGCTTTTCCTCCAAATCGGCCTTGATTTGAGCGATCTCTTCAGCACTCAGCCCGGGTTTTGAGGGTGGATCATCTACGATACGAGAGGCAAAACCGGGGTCCTTGAGGTGCGATTCACAGGTATACAGGAAGTCGACCGTTTGGATTGTAGCCAAGACGATGGGAGTCGGTCGATAACAGACGAAGCAGGGCCTCGCTGTACCCGCCGTCTACATAGCAGATGACTGATTAAGTATGAGGTCGCCTGTCCTCGAGGGTATTAGAAACAGATTTAGAGCGCTCACTCGTTTGTAGTACAAGTTGGTGAATGACATTGAGCTCAAGTGGAGTTAGCCGCCGTCTCGAAGCAAATCGGAAACGCCTATTGGTCGTCGCGTCTGCACTTCAACTCCATCTCCTTGACCCTCCGAATCCATAAATTATGGTCGGAATCATTCGTTACATCCGCCACATTCAACGTTCAGGCCTCAAGCAGTGGTGGCGCGACATGCAATACATCGGAGACGCAAAATACGGCGCTCTCAAGGGGACTGACCAGTCAGTCTCTCTTCTTTCTTCCGTGGCCTCCCGTGTGCCAGCCTCCTCTGACCGTTTTTCCACCGGGTTAGGTTTGGAAACCGGTACTTTGAGAACCTTGACCCTGAGGACGAGGTGCCAGGTCAGCAGACCATGCTTCGTGGATTCTGCGCTCCGGTACTGATGATTACGCTTGATCCTGTGCAGGCCGCCACCGATGGGTAGACTATGCTCAGGTACTTGGCTGCATATGGTGATCCCGAAATGGTTGGCTCAGCACATTTGGCACTTCACACAGCACGAATACCATGCTTCGCAAGTTCCACCGGAATGGCACTCTTGGCTCCACCACATCCGGAAGGACCCCCCCACGGAAGACCCTGTCATCCAAAATCTTTCGCCTGCATGGAAGTCTGTGCGTAGTGAAATTCTACCTGTTTGTCTTCGGTTTCTAATCTCAGCGTGATCCGGTTCGCATAGCACTGGGTGGAGAACTTGACCGGCACCAGGGGAGCATTCAAGACTTACAATACCGCTGCGCCTAAGTTGACGGCATGGGAACCCAAGGTCACAACCCGTCCTGGTTCTTGATAGATGCGGAGCTCGCCTTGTAATTACAGTCGCCTTCCATCGTATTTTCTCTTGATATCGTAGGTCAGATGGAACATTTTGAGTTGCACACGCGGAAAGCCATAGTAGAGACAAATAGCCAATTGGCCTCGGGTTTGAAAAAAGCACAAACGGCGCAGCGCGATAAGTATGTATCGGATCTGCTGCCTGTGAACCGGTTCCAAGAGTGATCCACATTTGGAAGGTAGTCAGTACAGCGCGTGGCTTAGGTAATACAACCTAATCAACGATCATCCTCAAGACCGACGACGACAACGGCGAGGAACTCTACACGGTGAGTTTATGCTCGAGATAATCGCACCATCGTCGTTGGATGGGTGTATTCCACGCAATCTGACGTTGAGAACGAGTGGGATACGCTCATGGACGATGGATGGAGCTTTCATGATTCGGATGGACTGATAGACCATCCACTCTCTGCTTAGGTGGTCTCGATATGTCTGTCCAACACAAAATCTTACGCTCCGCTAACGCGCCCACTACTCCTCCGGACGAAACCGAAGTCAAGGTCGCTCAGGCATTGGTTGACCTCGAAAACAATGTTCCCGATCTCAAGACTGAACTCCGCTCTCTGCAAATTTCTGCTGCCCGGGAGGTTGATGTCCGTGGTGGCAAGAAGGCCATTGTTATTTTTGTCCCTGTACCCCAACTCAAGGCCTTCCACAAGGTTCAGGCCAGGTATGTCGGGATTTCCGTTCAAAGACAGCTATTCTGGGCGATTAAATGAATTTACAATTTCAGGCTCACGAGGGAGTTGGAGAAAAAGTTTTCTGAACGTCACGTCGTGTTTGTTGCCCAACGCAGGATGTTGCGGAAACCTACACGGACGTCTCGTGTTAGGCAAAAGCGCCCTCGCAGCAGGACGCTGACCGATGTACATGAGAAGATCTTGGAGGACCTGGTTTTCCCCACCGAGATTGTGGGGAAACGAACTCGCATCGCCGTTGATGGCTCAAAAACGCTCAAGGTGTAAGTGTGGTCTTGTGGTGCCTGGTTATGATGAAGCATGCTGATTGTCATCCTTGTGTGTAGGTTCCTTGATTCCAAGGATTCCACGTCTTTGGAGTACAAGCTCGACTCTTTCTCGTCTGTCTATCGCCGCCTTACCGGCAAGGATGTCGTCTTTGAGTTCCCCGTACAGCCACAAGAGTGAATATGTAGTCCCTGACTCGTTTCTTGCAATTGTAATTTCAGTCGCTGCAACTTTATCCGTTCGGGCGACATCACAGTTTAAAGCCGGAAAAGTCACGTGAGCGAGTGATTGGTTGTTCGGAACTTCGGGTTGTTCTCCCACCAACCCTTTCCGTTTTCGACTCCGCCGTCTTGGGCTACTTTACCTCCCCCCCATCACCTACCACGGACCTCTTGCGCCCTCCCAGGTGCGCTCTCTCCTTCAGACGATGATGTCCGAATACCCACGTACCGGTTCATACAGAGGCTCAATGTATGAACACGGCATCGATGCTAAGATTGTGATCATGGGCAACACTGGTCAGTTCCCTCTGCGCTTCTGCCTCGGCAACTCCGCCTCACCCGTCTTTCTCCTTCTTTTCTTCTTCAGGTGTGGGCAAGACCAGTCTGTTGCAGCGGTATACCCAGGACAAATTCGACCCCAAGAACACCACGTCCACCACCGGAGCGTTTTTCGTCACGAAGAAGGTGTACCAGGACGGACTGAAGGTTAGACTGCAGCTGTGGGACACAGCTGGCCAAGAAAGGTTCCGAAGCATGGTATGCTGACTCCCACCATCGACTGGGAACCCTGCTGATCAAATCTTCCCTACAATCCACCTCTCCACTCCAACTTTGATGTGTTACGAAAAGGCACCCATGTACTATCGCGGCGCAAATGCCGCACTGCTCCTGTACGATATTACGAATGCTGCGACGTTTGAAAGCGTACGCGGCTGGTTAGAAGGTTTGTCCATCCACCCTTGTCACGCTCGTTCGGTCCGCATAGTTGAACAACCCGAGTGCTGACCCAGTGTTCATAGAGCTAAAAAGGAACTGTTCACCGGACCTCATCATCTATATTGTCGGTGCCAAAGCAGATTTAGTCCACCAACGACAGGTCACATCTGACCTGGCCCGGTTGTCACTCCACAAGTGGTTCCCGCCTCCGAAACCACCAACGCCACCGCCTCCCCCGACTCCTTCCACCTTTTCGTATATCCGTCCGCGCTTCACTTCGTTTACCAGCATGTCCTCTCCCAGTCCTTCCAGCTCCAAATCGAGCCCCCCAGATTCCAAGTCCCCCATCGATCAGCGATCATTCTTCCAAAATTCTGCCCTAAAAAGGCACCACACATCCGCGACGCAGGGTGTGGTTCGGCCCAGGACTAGGAGCGCTGGGCCTACTATGCTCACCAAGATCAATACCACAACGCCTGGATTGAACATTACGCCCAATGGAACCCCGAACTCATCACGTTTTGGATACCGCAATAGTTACTTTGAAAACGCGGCAGATACAGACAGCAGTCTGAATGAGGAAGAGCCGACCGAAGACGATGAAGAAAGTCAAGAATGGGGATTGGCAAAAGGGATGGAACTATTCGAGGTATCTTCCAAAGATGATACAGGTAAATCCAGTTGTCGACCCCACCTCAGTTGGGCCAGATACTGATTCATGTCTTAGGTATTCATGAGCTGTTCGATTCCCTCATTCAGGCGATCGTCCTTCGAAAGGACGATCTGGACAAGGCAAATGAGATGACAAAGCGAGACAGCATATTCTTGTCTCCGGCACCGACATGGGCGGCTCAGGCTGACGAAGAGGAGGCGAGGTTGTCTGCTCGTAACTCATCCTGGAGCTGCTGTTCTACATAGCAAGCGCAGGCCGCGTGTAATCCCTGTCTCTGTCCGTTTACACATCCCATTCTACGTTTATCTTTCATTTGTCTCGCTTTCGCATTGCACTCCCACTGCATTTCTCACACTCGGCCTTTCTTGAATTGGCCTTGGAACCCATACACACCACGGAGTCTCGTCCCCTCTTCCTCTGTCTCTTCTTCCTCAATCCCCATGTCACGACAAGTCCCTTATGTTCGCTCACGATTACGCCCTATCCCCGCAGTGCCTGCAATTTACTGCATCTTTCCCTTTTCTTGCACTCGTCTCATCTTGGACACCCTCCCACAAACGCCTGCTGCCCCATCCCTCTTGCCTTTTTCGTCCTTTTCTTCTACCCCCTTCTTCTTCTCCGCAATCTGCCCAGGTTTACTGAATTATCGATTCACTACAGTATATGTTATCTTATTTGTGTGTGCTGTTTGGTTTGTAGTCTACTTTACCCTTCCCTCTTGTCGGACGTCGTGGATCGTGGTGGAATCAAGACAGCCTTTGGATTTTTCGTTCCCCTTGTTCAGTTTTAGAAGTCACAGTTTATAGCAGGAGGTTTGGAGGGACCAGATGGGAGATTTATCGATGATCGATATGATCTTACCCCCTTATACTAGAGATGACTTTGGATCGCTCTTGTCTCTGGTTCGGCGCGAGTGTTGTCCTTATATGGGAACGTTGGCGAGGCAAGGGGGAGTCGAAAGAAAGAGAGTTGAAGGTGGAATCGTCGACGAGTTAGCCGCCAATGTCTCTTCTTCCTCCCAACCCACCTGCCAACTCGACCGATGACCAGGTGTGCATACCTGACCATTGCTTTCACGCCTTTGATACGCTATTCTGTGCTTTGACTTCCAACGAACCGATACCTCCAAAGTTTCCCGATGATAAATAGTGAGTGCTTGCGTTTCACGTCACGCCACCCTCAGGTCGAAACTCGAGCTCATCGTGTTCCGATTTCGATTTCGGGTTCCTCGATGACTTCTCCGTGGACACCCCACCATCCAACCCCTCCCCCCATTTTTGGGATCTGCATCGGGTTTACGACAACCTTCCCTTCACCCCAATCGCTGGAACATCTCCATATGTATTACACCTTGGTCTTGGCTGCGGATGTGGATCTGTGTTTTGTGCACCGGTGATGTGGGACACACGCATTACGCGTGGTGGGCCTTGTGGTGTGTGGTACGTGTGGTGATGAAACGAACTGATAAAAAAAACAGCCCTTTGTTCGTCACTTGGAACGTTCGTCCCAGCCGACCAGGGAGAACCCATCGATTGAGAGGGTGTATTGGGAGTTTCGAACCTCATGCTTTACATGAAGGCATCGCCGAGTACGCGCTCATCAGCGCGTTTAAGGATTATCGGTTCAATAAGATAACCAGGGGAGAGTTGGACTCTCTGGAGTGCGTGTGAGTCAGGTGTTACCCCCCCCCTCCCCCCCTCTCATCTCCCCTCGCTGTTTATTTTGGATATCTGACGTATCATTTACGCTTTTTGATTGTAGGGTTTCTCTATTGACGAATTTCGAAGACGCTTCTTCTTACTTGGATTGGACGATTGGCGTACACGGGATCTACATCACGTTCCCTCACCCATCCCTCCTCGTCGCGAGCCGGAGCGAAAGCAACACTCCGTCCCCTCTCTCCTCATCCACGACCCTGCTATCGCCCAGACCCACACCCTCGGCGACTCACAAGAAGACGTTCAACGCTACGTACTTGCCGGAAGTCATGCCGGCTCAAGGGTGGGACAAGATCGAAGCGGTCGATAGCGCGATCCATAAGGCCGGATGGTCGGGACGGATCACCGAAGAGATCAGGAGGAGCGTCAAACTCAGACGATACCAGAGTAAGGCATGTACCGTGACTTGGCACGAGTTTGTGGAGTGGAGAACGGCGAACGGTGGAGAGATTGTAGAAGGATAAGAGAGAAGGAAACTGTTACCGTTCGCCGTCATATCCGAACTGGCTACGTCTGGGATGGACCCATTGCATCTAGACCCCCTAGGATTGATCACCTTCAGTTTGACGCGTAATAATGGGGACGGACTTGGAGAAACGGAGTGGACTCGATCTTTCTTGACCACAAGTAACAAGCATTTCGCGGTCTTTGGGGATTGCATTATTGTAGAATTATTGTGTGTAGATGAATAAGGTTGTGAATGCACTACCCCCCTCGGCCGTCACTCTCGCCCACTAATCCACGATCATCACTCGCGACCTCGGCGTGTTCGGTATTGCTGTAGATCGTCCTCCGAACCCTCCGCAACCTCGATCCCCACCGGTCACCCCATCGCTCCTCCAATGCTGTCCACACCTCCCTCATCCTCCAGTAATCGGCCCCACTGCATCTCTCGAACGCCATGACGAGCCAGTAAACAACCCGGTCCTCAGGCTTCCGGTCGGCGGGTAGTTCGAGGAACTCCTTGTATATGGCGTACAAGTTATCCAGATTCCAATCCAAACCCTGCTCATGGCCCCCTCTCGATCCGTAACGACCATGGTAATAAGCGACACGTCTTGAGGGGTCAACTCCATGACGGTAGAACCCCAAGAATATCGCTCTGAATATTTGCATCACTGGACCGAATCGTGCTCCTGCCCCAACTTTGCCCCTCCAGCTCGCAATGGGGTCCATAGAAGAGAGCATCTCCGCAAAGACCTGAAGTGTACGAGTGAGGTCCCCCTGGTAAGCGTAAGATTGGATCAGGATCGTGTAAGTGATTCTGTTAGGGACAAGTGTCGGTGGGATCACAATATTCTCCACCTCGTCCAGAAACTTTGCGGCCGCAGCGATCCCCTCGTCGACATCGTCGAGAATACAGTCGTCGGGTACATCAGTATCGATGTTGTTCCGTAGTACGCGGTACATGGCCTCTGCGACCTCCATGTGCTCGTTCCTCGCGAATGCCCAGATTATTGAGTTTACTCCGTATTTGTCAAGACTGAGGCCCCTGTCACGAATCTCGGCAATTGTACGGCGGACACCAAACATCTGATTGTGATACGTGTGAAGGTGGAGTTGAGCGAGGAGGGTGACACGATTCGGATTGATCCCGGAAGAGTTGAGTAGAGAACGTGCGTGCTCTAAGGCTTGGGGAGAATGTGTTCTGGCGGCATGGGATATTAGAGTAGTGTATGAGTACACGTCAGGAGCAAAGTCGTTATGAAGAGGGATCCATCCATCATCGTGAGAACCCGAACGAACGTTCCCGTCGACATGTTGTAGATCGCTGGATTCCAGAACTTCCTTCTGGTGGGCCAACATATCATTGAAAACCCGTAATGAAGTTTTATAATCTTCGAAACGAGTTTTCCTCCAACCCTTCGCGGAAGCATCCATTAGGAGGTTCCATTCCCATGTGTAGATGATATGGCCGGAGGCACGGAGCGTTGACATGATGGAGGCCAGTGACAGAAAAACTTTTCGAGTTCGAGGTCTGATGGTGGCGAGGAGGGATATCAACCGGTGCAGATGACGACTAGGGTATGTGTTCAGTGAAGGGTCCTCGGCCAGAGGGTGGGAGGCAAACGCGCGGTAGGCATCCCAAGCCTCATTGAAGGATTGGGTTGTCCCCATCACGTTCAAGAGCCGTGCTCTCTCGTGATCCTGCGTGAATGCGGTTGGTACTGGGGCGACGAGCATTGGAGTCTGAAATTCATTACAAAAAAGGTCGATCTTTGGAAGAGCCCGTGGAGGCATGTCGGACAGTGGGGAGGGGTCATCTTCAGATATTGGGGTAGAGATGGGGTATGTGGTATTAGATGCTCCTGGCTTAGCAGCGGGTGGTAAAGTGTCGACCACGAGATCTTCTAGGTGTCCAAGGTTCTGGGGGTGGAGGTTTTGTTCTTTCACAATTGCGCGAAGCAACTCTCGCTCCCACCCGCGAATCGCGCCGCCGACTTGTCGTAGGGTGGTCATCACAGAGATAATCCGGGAGCAAATAACTTTTGAGAGGGGGGTTGTGGCTGAGAGAAGCCGGATAAGGCGGTGAAGGCTGGTGTATACCAGGGTGGTGTCGCCACCGGAAAGGTTTACGTTTGAGAGAGGTTTTTCTAGTTTCTGGTAGACATCCCAGACCTCCACGACGTCTCGTTCGAGCCTCATGCGTTTGAGGTCGGAAGTGAGGGTAGACAATTCGACTGCCCGAGGCGGAGATGAACCAGCTGTCGAGGATGGCCCAGTGGATGGCTGAGTCAAAGTCGACAGGTGATTGGTCGAGTCGTAAGCAGCTTCTGTTGTCCCGGAACCACGTCGTTGCTGCTTTCCGGAGGCCCTTGTAGGATTCCGTTCGCGGGTGGGCGCACTTAGGTCGTTTTGAAACCGACCGAGATGAACACGGCTCGGATGGGGGAGTTGAACGGGATCGGAGTGTTCGCGGGACTCGTCTGTTTTGCCGGAGTGGGCATGACGGGTCTGAGGAAATCGACATTGTGCGGCTTGAACTCGAAGACCTAGGCGTGAAAGTGTTTGTCCCGGCAAGGACGCCGCTCTTAGCATCAATGGGACGTTGGGTCATCCTGTCCGATGGTAACAAAGCCATTAGAAATTCTGCAAAAAAGAGAGAAAATAAGGACGAGAGTACTGACCGCGACGAGCACCGACAGACGACGAGTTCGGAGGCGCGTAGCCAACACGCCTGTCTCCGGATTCCGCGCTATGTGCTGGTCGGGGACGAAGAGCGTGCGATGATGGAAATGCCCGCGGCTAATTTGGTTTCCTCTCTCGCTGCGTATGGAGTTCTACAACGACATTGGGGGCGACCCCCTCAAGCCCTCTCTATTCGAACTGGTCGCCCAGGAGCAGCTCAGAGATCTCCTGCAACCGGCTCTCAAATACGTCCTATCGGTACGCAATTGTCCCGAAATGCACGGAACGCTAGCCGCGAGTCTTACCGTGCGTGCCCGATGTCCGTCAGGTTTTTGCTCAACAATACCCTCGCTACTTGTTGCGCATTGTAAATAAACACGAGGAGTTCTATGCCTCGCTTATGTTCTTTGTGGAGAGGCACTACCTCAAAACCTATGGTAATAACCGTGTCTGAACTCGCGGACCGGCCACTCGGTAACCTCCCCATTCGCACAGGTGCATCTTTTTCCGAAAATTTCTATGGCCTAAAGCGCAGAAGAAAGCCTCTGATTGAAACCGAGAGGGCAAAGGCCGCTGTCGGAGGTATTTCTTCTGAGGAGAAGTTAGGCCCGAAGGAACTTCGGAGGTCCCTCCTATTCTTGGTGAGATATTACGACTTTCTGACGTTGCCGGGCGGAGCTTAGGAGTTTCAGGTTGGCATTCCTTACCTGCGTGCGAAGGCCAAAGATTATTACGAAGAACTGGGTGGAGGTATCGATCCGGAAGTGATGGAGGACATCGCCGACGTACGGAGAATACAGGCCCTGACGGATCAGGTATTTACCTCTCAGTACTCGTCATCTGGTGTCCTTATTATTGACAAGTGAATAGTCTGCGGTGGGTAGATTCCGACGTGCGTACAAGAGAGCGTACCCCTGGGTAAATGCCGGCCTCGAGCTCTGGTTGTTCATCGCCAACATCAGTTACTTGTTTGACAAATCTTCCTACTACCGGCCATGGTTGTCCTGGATTGGAGTTGATTTGCGACGGCTCGGAGCGGAAGATTTGGTATGTGTAATGGGAAAAGGATGAGGCTATTTTACTGATTTCCCAGCAGCGAAGAATGAGTTCAACTGCGTCTTCATCCGTGAAACAGCAAGCGGCTGGTTTCAAGGCGCTCTTGCGGAGCGTGGCTTTCTCATCTCCTCAGTTTTTATTTGATTCGCTCAAGGTTATCCTCCCTACTGCCATCTTCTTTTTGAAATTTCTAGAGTGGTGGTACTCGCCTTCTTCCCCTGCCCGGTCACTTTCCACATCTCCTGCTGGCCCCGCCATCCCTCCCCCACGTTTGCTCCCCCCTCATCCGAGTGGCCTTCCCGTTGATCCGACCAAGTACGGGCAGTGTCCGATTTGTCTCGGCCCAATTAATAACGCGACGGCCTTGCCTTCTGGTTACGTCTTTTGTTTCCGGTGTGCGCATGATCATGTAGAAAAGCACGGTCGGTGCCCCATAACCTTACTCCCTGCGAGGATATGGCAGATGCGAAAGATATTACTGTGATTTCGGGGGCTGTTGAGAGTGTATAGATGCACGCGTACTTACTCAGTCTACCGTAAACTAATGCTGCTTTGGACGATGATCGAATTCGCGATCTTGCCTGCCTCGTGACTACGAACGTTCGTGGAAAATTGAAGCAGCCAGGGAAAATGTTTGAGAATTAACAGTTCCGGTGACCCTCACCAAGTCCTTTATCTCGCCCCCCTCTCGACACACGAGCTCTATGCTTCACCCTCTCAAGAATCTGCGTTCGACTTCAAGTAACTTTGCTTGATTCCCTCCACCTTTTGTGACGAAAACCGCCCAATCATGAAAGTAGGCCGTCATTACGAAACTTTCTGATTCACGTTATCCGCCCCTTGACCATCCCCCCTCCGTCAGTTTGGCAAGCAGATCTTATCGGAGCAGGTGCCAGGATGGTCGCCCTACTATCTGGACTACAAATTCCTCAAGAAGATCATCTCTTCCTTGACTGCGAAACGCCCCGGCGCCGAAGCTGCTGCCCTAGCCCTTGGTATGCGTCCGGCAGATATCCTTTCTCCCACATCATCGGAAAGTGATGTTCAAACCCCACTCGCCGGTCACCACAACATATGGGAGTCCTCGTTGATGCTCACCGACCCAGACTTGCCTCCCATTGCCGCTGCAACACATGGAGAGGATACAAGTTTAGACTTTCAAGCTCACAAGGCCGCCTTCTTCTTCAAGCTTGAAAGAGAGTTGGAAAAAGTGCGTGTCCCATCAACATCACGATCGTGTCTTGACCTGTCTCTTACATACTTTCGTAGATCAACGGCTTCTATCTCCAGAAGGAAGCCGAGCTCAAGCTTCGCTTAGAGACCTTGCTTTCCAAGCGTCGTGCGGCCGCAATGAGGACTTTGCCCGAGGCCACCGACAACTTGGCAACCGACCACGTCGAATGGTCCGCTGTGGAGGAGGGTTTCCGGCTTCTTGAACGAGATCTCGCAAAACTGTTGGTAAGGAAGGGATCTGATAGGAATGTGTGCATGAACGTTGACCCTCTATCTCTCTCAGCAATTCATCGAACTCAACGCGACCGGGTTCAGGAAAATCCTGAAGAAATGGGATAAACAGTCGAAATCTCAAACCAAAGAACTCTATCTAGCGCGGGAAGTCGAGGTGCAGCCCGTGTTCAACCGCCAGGTGAGTTCAACCGCAGTAACTTTGATCAATACCCACAATCCTCCTGTTTAGCTCATCTCGGAATTAGCCGACACCGTGGCTGCCTGCCTGCTCGACCTCACGGACCTCTCACGCGGTCTAAAATACGAGAACCCCGCCGCCAACGATCTCATCTTGACCCGGCAGCTAAGCTTAGATCAAAGCCGGTCCATGAGGCCGTTTCACGATCTCGAGGGTTCGCTTCGCAAGGCAGTGCAGACGGCTGATGCCACAAACGTCGAAGAGGTCATTCGCCGCTCTGATGTTCTCGCTCAGCAGCCAGGTGGAAGGACCAATGTGACGAGGATCTTGTGGAAGGCCGCAATCGATTCGCCACCCGAGTTTGCAGATCTCATCTTGTCCATTGCTTCAAATCTCTTTGACTTCAACTTCGTCGATGACATCAATGGTCGGACGTGCCTTCACCAGGCTGCTATGGTTGGAATTCTCCGACTTGTCAACATGTGCCTGGATAACAACGTCCCTGCTGACAAAGTCGACGCGTACGGACGATCGGCCATTCACTATGCTGCCATGAACGGTCATGCTGATGTATGCCGGAGGCTCCTCAAGGCAGGTGTCCGAGTGGACGTCGCTGACATGGATAATCTCACACCCCTTGTCCATGCGACCATCAAGGGGTCGCTAGAGTCCGTCCGCGTCTTGGTCAATGAGGCTGCTAGCCCAACAAATCCTCCCTCTGCAGACGCGGACTTGTCCCCGCTATCGTTGGCTAGTCGTGCAGGTCACCTGGATGTCGCCACCTTCCTTATCGAAGCCGGTGCGGAAAACAAACCAAATAGCAGCGGCGAATACCCTATTCATCTCGCCGCGAAGGAAGGTCACGTCGACGTTTGTCGGTTCCTTATTCGTCGCGACGGGTGGGATCTCCCCGATAAGTATCACGAGTGGACGCCGTTATTCCATGCCGCGAGGTACGGGCACGCCGAATGCCTGCGGTTATTTCTGAAGGCGGGCGCGCAGGTCCATGTCATCGATGAGCTCGGAAAAACTCCCACCCATTACGCAGCCTGGCATGGCCACAATGAGTGCGCAGACCTGTTGTTGGAGTCCTCTCGAAACGAAAGCTTGACATCCTACCACACACCAAAGTCTGAGTTTTCTCCTGCCGTGCCACACGATGACCTTCCAGAAGACGTAGACATGATCCCTTCGCTTTCCCTCCCACCACCGATCATGCCTTACCGATTCTACGGGCACAACTACTTGGATAAGAATTCCTTGGTTCAGATTACGGTCGGGGACAAGGTGCTTGGGCAATCCGCGACGAGGGGGGAGCCGGTGAAATTATACCCGTCGTTCATGGCTGCAGGGCACCAAGAAAACTACCTCAACTCCTCACCCCTGTTCAAGATCGTCATCACCGCGATTCCGGACACTGCTTCTGGACCATTCAGCATCCCAATACCACTTCGCTGCCAACCGCTGTCATTCGCGTTCCAAGCCCCATCAATCGAAACCCTCCGGTTGGATTTCTCGCTGTACCCGAATTTTGGCACTAAGACGATCGGAAGAGCCATCGCCCTGCCTGCTCTTTTCAAGAAGGCAGAGAAGAACCGATATGTGTTGCCTATCCTGGATCACAAGTTGCACTTGATCGGAGAGGTACGTACACCATGCCCGTAAGGAGAGTTCATTGAACCGACGTCTGTTTGTAGGTTACGTTTGGTCTGAATATAATCACACCATTCTCCGGCGTGACTCTTGAGGTCGGCGGCGTGGTTGAGACCTACTGGAAGTCGACTTCGATCCCCAAGACTGGTGTTCCTCGTCCGTGGTCGGTCTTCTCAACGCCGCAAAGGAGCCCCGGGTCTACATTCGGGTCTCCTTCGAGTCAACCCGTCGCAGCGAAGATCCGTCCCTCGACCATTTCATCGATAACGGGTGATTATGTGTATGTTGTCGTCCAGCTCACGCAGGACATGCAACCCGTCGCGTTCCCATATTGGAAACTTCCAGAGGAAAAGTTCGACCTGCACGTCCCTGACCTGACGCTTGCCCAGTTCGACAAGCTAGCGATAGAGTTGGGGAGGAATGTGGATCTGCGAAAACTGAAACCCATGACAACGGCTCAGTGGTATTCGTTGCTGAAAGGATCCATGCTATCGTTGGCTGAACTACTTTCCGTAAGTAATTCAGTCTTGAGACATGAATTCTTTTGCTGGAGATGTGATCTTAGGTCATTCCAAACAACGTCGGCCTGTGCCTCGAGGTTGCATGCCTTCCCCGCCTTCATACAACGACACCCGATCGGTCTCCACCGAACATCAATGCTTCTATCGACTCCGTTCTTCGTACGATCTACCAGAGACGGCCCGATAACCCCGGAAACGGCTATCGGAGGAGAATCGTGTTCACTTCCTTCTCTCCGGACGTCTGCGCCGCACTGAATTGGAAGCAACCGAATTGTATGTACCTCCACAACCTGTTCCCCCCTGGCCCGACGTTGCTTGCTTACTAATGACACTTTCCGTCAGATCCTGTCTTCTTTGCGTCGCTATGTGGAAGAGAAAGAAGTGCGAGCCCAAGCCCTACTGTCATGGCACACGCAGAGGCTGGGGATGAAAGGTCATCAAGTCTCGAAACTGCGGTGCGATTTTCGAAAGCCAACAACCTTCTCGGTGTTCTCGTCGAAGGCGATATCTTGGTAAATATTCATCTCACTTCCACTTCCAGTTGCTCACCGTTTGTTTTCTTACTTCCTCGTCATACCCATACACCTATCAAACAACGAACGATGCGAAACGACAAAATTTGGGCCTCACCTTTGACTTGGGTGGACGGGATGTACTTTTTTTTTTTTTCATGGCGGCCGTTTTAGGTGAAGGTTCCGTCGTTGATACAAGCGGTGAAAGACGCCGGACTGCTAGTCCTTACTTGGGGAACGGCAGAGGTTCTGGCTAGCTTGAAGCCGACTTGCGAGGCTTATGATGGCACGCTAGATGCGTCTTTGCATGATGGGGTATTGACTTACTGGGAACATCCCAAGAACAAGTTTGGGTAAAATGCTCCCGAGGAGTCGAACCCTTCGTGATATTATTTCTTTTTTTTTCTTTATTTATTTTCGGTGTGGTGTGGGTTTATAGAGTATCAACCTGCCGCCATTTTTTCACGATTGCACCCCATTCTCTCACCATTATTCAGTACAGCCTAACCACGCCACTAGCCCTCATACACGCTTTTTGCATTAGAACCACGATGTGTACCATGACGCTCACGACACGTCCACGATCTAGCCCATCTTTTTGTCCTCGAGACTTCCCTCTCTCTCTCTCTTTCAATTCATCGATCGTTTCTTTCACTTTTGATTCGTACGCGCATCTTTTCCATCTCCCACTAGCATACCCCAACTCATCACGCGCATCCACGCCACAGCACACTCCGTGCTTATTTCAAAAGATTTTCGTATATGAATTGAAAGTCCCTGGTCTGGTCCTCTCTCCGTGTCTGTTTCTGCATTGAAATTACATAGAGATCTCCTTGCGTAAAGTACTAGTATTACCATATATTACATTTTGCTCTGATGGATCTATGGGTGAAAAAAGCTCTATATGGATAAGAACGAAGGTGGGGCAGGTGCGGTGGTTGAGTTGGTGAGGGGAGAGAGGGTGAGTGGACGCGATAGAAAGCCTTGGTGCGTCCTTTTTAAATATAGGCTCGGTAGAGGGCAGCGTACGAGCCATTCGCGGCAAGGAGTTCAGCGTGAGTTCCAAACTCAGTGATCGTCTGTAGTAAAGGGGAGGGGAGGGGAGGGAAAGTCAGTACAAAGGTGACTCAACAAGACCCCGAGTGTATGTAAAAAGAGTAAAGGTGGGAGGTTGGTCGTGACAGTGGCGTTTCAAAAGGATCACGCTTACCCCATTCTCGATCATGGCAATCTTGTCAGCCCGACGAGCCGTAGTGAGCCGGTGGGTGATCCAGATCACGGTCTTGACCCGTTCCCCGGATGGTAGACGTGACACGTCATCTATAGTATCAAATATATCGTTTTGGGCATGCGCGTCCAGCGCCGAAGTCTATATGGAGTACACACGGTCAGGGACGAAAATTTCAAAGATCAAAGCAGATTTGGGGTGGAAACAAGGGAGAAAGGGAAATATGAGGTGATGGTGACGGATTTCAGTTGGGATTGGTTGAAGAATGTAGATGGAATGAATGCATAGCAGAGTGGGAAAACATGGGTGACTCACCGGCTCGTCGAACACGAGGAGATCCACCGCCGGCCGCTTTGCCCGCATAAACGCTCTCGAGATCGCGATTCGTTGCCACTACACGTACAGAAAACAGCTGGTTATTAGCCTCCTCCTCGTTGGTTTAATATAAAAGGGGGTTACGCACCTCGCCGCCCGATAAGCCATGGTACGGATAAGATGAGCGTTCACCTACGAAACCATTAAAGACGCCTGGAGTAAAGCATGGCGAACTATAGAACCCAGAAGCGTCCAGTTTGGTATCGAGACCGTCTGGCAGCGAGTCGATGATATGTGTAGCCCTGGCCAGGCCTGCGGCCTTTTTGATAGCGGAAGGAGAGTCCATCTCCTCGATATAACCCACGCCAATGTTTTCTCTCGCCGTCCCGTTGTGTTTCGAGAACGACTGAAAGACTGCGGACATGTGGGAGTGAAGCTCGAAAGGTTCGTAGTTTTGGATTGGGACGTCGTTGATCAACAGTTCACCGCCATCAAAATCAAATATCCGAAGAAGGATATGAGCTAGGGTTGATTTGCCTGAAGTCAAACATATTTGTCAAGTGGCGTTCCGCAAGACAATAAACATGAGGTAAAACCAAAACCCTCGTGGTTGGCGTACTCATGCCGCGATTTTTTCTCGAATGCGTGAAGGGTGATTGCTCACCTGATCCATTGCAACCAACGATGGCCAAGCTCTCTCCAGCTTCGAGTTTGAAACTGATTTTTTTCAGGGTGGGTTCCGAACCTCCCGGGTAGGTATATGATAAGTCCCTGCGGTTGGGGAAATTTTTGAATAAGGGATCACCTTCCAAGTTTGGAATAGCGGAAGTTTGTGCACACCTCGCCTCGATCTTCATTCCCCTCTTTGTTGAATTGTATGGGGTACGGAGGTCCTTTTTTGGCTCCAACTTTGGCTCGTAAGCCATAGCGCAGCAAAAGGCACCCATCAGAAATATACCCTGAAAGGCCAGCCTGGCCATGTTGATCAAATTTCTGATGGAGTAAACCAAGGACTGAATAGAGGTCCTGTACAACGTAAAGGAGCCAAGAGTAGCCGAGGATGACTGCATCATAATCACTAGTGGTATCTGCGTGGGGAAAAAAAAAGGGAAAAGCGGTTCAAGTTAGGACGGGGGCATTGGGAAATGAAGAATGGGTTCCGATATTACGGACATGCTGCACTGCAACCATCATCTCGTTGAGGCTGACTTGACCGAGAAACGCTGTCTCGCGAAAGATGTTGGGTTTTTCGATACCGAGTAGTGATTTACGAGCGTGAGCCCAGCTTTCGAGAATCCAGGGACCAAGGCCAAAAAGCAAGAGTTCGGGACGATGTGAGTCGTTGTGAGTGAGATGTCGCATCTTTTCCTGTTTCTCTGCGGCCTGTGCTTCTTGCGGGGTGTACAAAGAGTCCGAGTGGGAACGGCCGGTATGAAACCACGGTAATATGAACGGGAGGAACGCTGAGGTGACTGAGAAGAGCAATATCCAGACGTGCCCAGCGTCACTTGTGAGGGTATATATGACGTAGAGATGAGAAATGATCTCGGATGTAATGGTCAACATAGAGACGAAGTCAAATGGAGACAAGAGACCAAGACTCGTCATGCCGCTGAAGGAACGGACGAAGAGATCCGACTCTTGGAAGAGGTCGCGTGTGACAGGGTCAGATAAAGATGGTACGTCGAGCTGAAGACGTTTCTCCATTTGTCGGTACTCAATTAGGAACCTGGCTGAACTCTGTACAAGGTGTTCGTTCTTTGTCCTGGTGGGGGAGAACGGTTAGCATGACGATCTGTGGTGAGGATGTATGCCGATGGAGAAGCGTACGCAAATGTGTCGAGACCGCTTTCTAGGAGCATGCGTATGCATTCTGTGGCCAGGAGTCGTAAGAGGCGGGCCCAGGTGAAGGAGCGGGAAGAAATGAGGGAGTGAACCTGTGTTACGGGTCACGTGTTGTGTGAGTTAAGGGGGAACCTGTGTAACTACGGGTAATAAGAAGCCGGACCTCGTCTATGATCAATGCTTGAGAGTAGCCACGGAAAGCGGGAAACACGCCTCGGCAGAGGTTGAAGAGGAATACGAGGGAGGTTCTTGGGACCCAGATGGTCCGGAACATTTCGAAGGTGTGTACCCTGAGCATCTCGTATGCGAGGTAAATGTTCCGGAGGTTGAACTGACGATGAGCCCCCGGTGCGAGGTAACCGATCTCGGCCTTGTGTTCGAACTTGCGGGAGGCTAACCAGACATCGTGGATGGAGTGGGTTGGGGGGGAGTGGGGGTTGTCTGAAT
>Ga0307514_10001811_pt1 | contig 23869 bp, 30 predicted proteins | sample 16_EM_MG_FD_203088 | JGI IMG/M metagenome (GOLD analysis project Ga0307514, IMG submission 203088) | Populus trichocarpa ectomycorrhiza microbial communities from riparian zone in the Pacific Northwest, United States - 16_EM | ecosystem: Host-associated > Plants > Roots > Unclassified | place...
TCTCCCTACCTACCTTCCCTCCGCCGCCCTCCCCCCGCCCCTCTCCCGCCCCCCCCACATGCTCAACCCCCGCAAAGCACCCATACCCCCTCCTCTCCCCCTTTGCAATGTACCTCTCCTCCTTCCCCTTTTCCCAGCCCTTTTTCTCTGTTCCCTTTTCTCCCGCACCCTCGGGCACCATATCCCGCACACTTTTCGTCCGTAGATGGTCTGCATCAAGGCCCTCTTGTGGGCCGCGAGAGCCGTGGCCTGCCAAGCCGGGGGGTGGGGTAGGCAAGGTGAATGGGGATGGAGACGGGGACGGAGACAGAGGTGGAGGTGAGGATGTGGTGGGGTGGGGAGGAGACGTGAAGTCCCGTAGGGATGCAGCGGGGTGGGTGCTACGAGAGGTGGCGGAGGTTTGGGGGTCGAGGATTTCAAGGCGGCGGGAGCCGTGGCCGGCATTACCTGAGTAGAGTGGTTCGTCGGGCTCGGGGTTGGGCATGGCTGGGCAGAGAGGTGAGGGGCTGAATATTGTGGTTTCGCGCCAGGTGGTAGGGGTTCAGATTTGTGGTTGTGCAAAAGGGGATTGAGATGCGCAGCCAATTAAACTGACACTCACAAATCAGTAAAACCGATAACGCCACAGTGACGTATAAGCGTGTACCTAACCCATTACAAATTACCCTGAAAAGCCTTCTCTACACAAATCCCAAACCCGGCCTTTACATCTTCTTTTTTATATTTATTTAAGGAATCATTAATCGCATTCAGCCTATCTAGGCTATGGCGATGGACTGCAGCTCCCGGGGTTTCCTCCAGGTGGCCTCTCTTTCTCCACTCGGGCCAGTCCCTGCCCTCCTACACAAAAGACAACTACAAAATAAATTCCGCCACTTGCTCACACCACTTCTCGTGTCACCACATCTGTTCTGGTGACCATCCCTTCCCGTCCCCAATCCATGGACAGCGCCTTTGATGACCACCGCAGGTGTGCCGGCGCCTTGGGATATATCGGGTACGCCTGTTTAATGCCTACTAGTATTACGATATCTGCTTAGTGCATCCGCCCCCCATCTCCACTTCCATCTTCGCCCTCCTGTCCGCCTCCTCATCCCCAGTGAACCCCCCATGCCCCTTTACCCACATCAGCTTTCTTGCATCTGTGCCTTCAGTGTTTCCTCTATCCACGGCCTTGGCGCATGAAACTGTAGGCCCCATATTCTCTGTATCACCCCTTGGCTGTCTAGAGCGATTGTGTTGTATTCCTGCCACGCCAGCATCACTCCTACTGCCTCCGCCGTCGCTAGCGTACCCAGGTACAGCCTCTAGATTGGGTGGCCCCAGCCGCTCCCTCATCGCTCCTACTGCCGTCCGTCCACTCCTTCACTTCACTTTCTATCAGCTCTTTCACTTTCACCGACGTTGGCCCTTCCGGGCTCCCTTGTAACCACCGTAGCTGGGTGTCCACTTCTATTACTTCTCGCAAAGTCATCTCCGCAGCCTCCTTCAGTTCTGGCAGGTGCCTCCTGTATACCGACGATTCTCTTGTTCCTCATTGCTGTCGCGAGATCCGTGATACCGGACAGCTCCTCCACCTTTGCTGCGTTGCTGCCTCTGTATGCCAATACTACGGGATAGCACCCAGCCGAGTGCGCCTCCGCTCTCCTGCGTGACTATCTCCCTGCCACTTCTGCAGGTCCCTTGTCTGTATTTCCGATAGTCCCGGCCACAGGCGGCCATCCGGTAGACTACCCAGAGCCCCCAACCCCGAGTTGCAGTCCCTGCCCTTGCTTGCCCCAGTTGCATTTCGACCCCTAGGGGCCCCCAACAGGACTCGAAGGCAAATGTAACAGTTTGTGACTAGGGTGAGTGAGTATGTGGCGAGTTGCTACCTGCTCCTTATATGTTCGGAGCACACGCATTTGATATCGTATCCTTTGCACCTTGAGCCCATCGCTAAACACCTCTCAGTGTCGCTAGACCGGCACCGGCTAACCGTCCTGTCGAGCCCAACAGACTCCTACAGTCTGTTGACTGCCGTACAGGGCTTTTTAGTCCCTTTCCGGCTGCCTCAGGTAAGTCAAATATTGGTATACTCCATGCTGCTGGCTTGTAAGGCCCCACTGGGTATACTCATGACCCCCCAGGCCCTCAGTACCTTGCCTCATGCTTCATGATTGTTCCGACATCACCCGGTCAGGGAGAGTCTTCTAACCATGCCTGACTCCTTCCACGTCCTCGTCAGGGTGAGACTAACCAACATGCACCTGCTTCCGCAGATAGGGGTTGCTACCCCTTGCCCATCCTTCGGACTATATGCATACGAAGGGTGGCCTGTCATCCTAGCTAGCACTCGCATAAATGGGCTGGGTCGTTACTCCAGTAGCTAGGACGTCGGTTGGTTTTTAGGAGCTTACCGGGTGGTACTTTCTTTCCTCTTTTCAGTGCACGAGCCTCCACTCCATCTGTTCATCTCGTTGGCGAGCCTCCTCTGTTGCTCATGGGTATAGTTCGCATCCATACATCAGGATCGGGAGGATTTGTTGTATGACAATCCGTCGTTTGCCTCGGGGTGGTAGTCTGCTCAGCCGTCTTACCATCCTGCCTTCTGAGCTGGTGACGCCGCTGGTCTCCCATAATTACCCCCAGGTGCTTTCCCTGCCTTCCTTTCCAGTTCTTCGATTTGTCTCACCGTATTCCGGCTTTCCGAGCAGCTCCCTCTAGCGCCTCATCCATTTCCTTGTCACCCCCCACCCGGACTCCGTTCACATCATCAATATATAAGAGCGGGCCAGTAGCTCACTCTTCGCTCGCGACGTAGGCTCCTCCCATATACTCTCTGGGCTAGCCACCTCTCCGCGTCCCACACTACATTCAACATGTAAACTGAAGAGTGCCGGCGACAGTGGGCTGCCTTGTGGTGTTCCTCCGAGTCATTGTTACTGAGCCTACCATCCTCTCGTCAACCAAATCGCCTTGGTGCCAGCCAGTCATCTATCCAGCTCCTTAGCCACTCGTGTTTGCTTAGAATCCTGGCTGCATGGTCCCTTCGCACTGTGTTGAATCCTGACTGCGCATCTCGCCCTATTATCTCTCCCTCTGGGTGTTCCTCCATGATCATCGCCATTAGCATGACGCTGTCCATGGCCCCTCTTCCTCTCCTTCCCGCGAAAGCTCGCTCATGCCACAACCCCTCATGTCTTTGTAGCACCTGTGCTACTATCTATCTTCTCCGCTAACTTCCCCACCGTATTCTGCGAAATGTAATTAGATTTCTGTCGGTATCAACCAGAGCAGGTCTTCCATAGCCTTTGGGTTAGCGATCTGAATCAACTATTCTTCCTCACAAAACTCTCTTAGGGCCCCTCATAACCTTGTTTCTTACAGGTTATGAGCCTGGCGCTCGCACGCATACACGCAGAAGCACATAGGAACAGCATAGCCCAGTAAAGCCTATCCCTACCCAGATCACACTGCACAACATACAGGACTCAGGGACCAATCGCGACAGCAAATCACAGGCTGCAGCTGCCGACATCATAATGTTGCCCACACTCAACCCGAAGAGCCAAGACTAGCAACACCACAAACAAAGCAACCCCCGACAATTCCGAGCAGGTCCCCCAGTCACCAACAGTCCCGACAACCCCTGCCAACAACATCCTCGAACAGATCACTATCGACTTCTTCGTCTGTGGCCTGTTATACAAAGCGCTCCAGCCAGCATACATACATACATCGTCGACTTATAAGTAGATGAGCGCTCCAGGATCAGGATCCAGCAGTGTTGTCACGGGTATTGACACAGTTATCTAGTTTAGGTAGTCCATATGGTAGGAATCGGCTAAAGGCTAGTATGGTCGCATCTGTGGGGCGCTGCGGATATTGTGATGTTGTCCGACACATGGGAGCTTAGTGAGAGTGATTAGTCACAGAGTCAGGGAGATAGAGCAGTTTGATGTTTAGTTTATTGGCCCTGAAGAGTTTACCAGGAGCATAATTGTTGATTTGATCCCTGTGTGCGGTTTGGGGGGAAGTGTTGGTGTACAGTATACCATCGGTGTCTAGGCAAACCTGGCACCCAGTGATCACGTTTTGTCCTAGCGGTAATACTCTCCAACAGATATAACTATTCGTTAAAAGTGGAGCTAGGAATCAGTAGGCAATACATACCTAGGTCACTTATTAGAAGTGGTCGCTAGACAGTGGAGTAGCTAGTGTGGGTGGGTGCTACAGTAGATCATGATGATCGTTAGCGAATTGTGACGGCAGGGAGGCGTACTCCGTAGAAGGTTACAACATAGGCGTGAGCAGTAGCCTATATAAGAGGCCATCTAGGCGACCGCATGAAATTAGATAGGAGTCAGTTAGCAGAAAGCGATAGCTTAATATCCAAGTCCTCCTTCAAGTCCCGAACCATCAAGACCACCCCAACTCCAGTCCAACCTCCACCACCACCAAGCAAAATGACATCCATCAGAAGAAAATCCTGACCCTATCCACCAAGCTGAACGGCCCCTCCACCTACCCTGCATGGATACGATCAATTGAGAAATTTCTCGATATTATCGAAATACCAGAGTCAGAATACAGGGTATAGGGCGTAGTAACAGCGGATTACGAAAAGCCGTCAGAAGCAAGTGGGAAAGCATCAAGCTCAGAAGGTGCAACTGCAAAACGTATCCTAAGGATGTGGAAAGACGCAGACGCAGTAGCACTACTAACAATGACAATGGAGAAAAACTGCGAGGAAGGTGTCCAAGCAAGGATTGGAAGATGCAATACTGCGATGGAAGCCTATGACGAACTAAAAAAGGCCTATGAAGAAAAAACCACGGCTGAATTTGGAGCCTTGGTGGACAGCTTTGCCTCCATGTCCTGCGACGATAGGAAAACAACCATCGAAGAGCACATGACCCAATATGAGTGAACGTGGAATACCTTCACTGCGATCATCTCCAGAGCCGATCTCAAAAATGATGATGAATTCGGGAAGGGACTACAAGAATTTGCAAAAAGTGACAGCAAAGACTGAATTCTTGCTCAGATCTCTATTAGCCTTTTATTCCAACACTGTTAAAAATACAAAGGCCAAAGACCACCCATTCGACGATGCCGTCCGAAAACTAAAAGAATACATTCCCTTAAGACAGAAAGGACGGTAGGTATAAAAGAGACCGGATCAGTGGAAAACCCCATGGTTTGTTCCCAACAACAATGGAACAAACACTGTTGATGACCAGTGGGTTAGGGTGCTTGAGCTATCCTATGGGACTGATTTGTATAGGCAAAAGTTTAAGGCGTTCCTGGAGGAAGATTTCGCAAAGAGAGATTTCCTTCTTGCAGCCTTAAGTCGTGTCTATCCAAACCCTGTGGATAATCTCACCACTAAGACTGACCTGACTTATGCAGAAGTACGTCACCGAATGATGGGCCTGGCTTCCAACAATCAGTTGGAACAACCAGAAGGACGGTGCCGTCCGAAAACTAAAAGAATACATTCCCTTAAGACAGAAAGGACGGAAGGCTACAAAAGAGACCGGATCAGTGGGAAACCCCATGGTTTGTTCCCAACAACAATGGAACAAACACTGTTGAAATTAAAGTGCCTGACCGAACGGTTGACCGCCTGACCGAACGGTTGCTGCTGACCGAACGCAAATATGAGCTGCCAATCTACGATCAGACTTAACATTCCTTTCAATACCTTTACATTCCCATACGCCCGCCATCTCAATGAGAGCCACCAGCTTTAGCTCCAGACAAATATACAGACCCACGGGGGGTGGATCGGGAGTCACATCCTATCCCGGCCGAAATTTCGCGAGATGACTTTACTAAGGTTGAAAACGCTCTCGCTCAGGGTAAAAATGATTTCACTGTGTTGTGCCTTCATGGACAACACCGAGTTGAAGCAGCTCGGAGTCTGCTTATCCCCGAAGAGTAGTTTGGGCAGTTGACTTTTATACCGAACTCACTCGGCTGGATACTAGATCCTCACGAGCCAGTACCGTTGGCAATACCGATCTCATCTCCTCCGGTTCTGTTGGCGAACCGTCATCAAAATATCCCTTAGGGATTAAAGTTCCCTCTTCTGCTTCCCTCAAATCAACTGCAAGTTCCTCGGCATACTGCTGCAACTCCTCCCTCTCCACACCCTACGCCTCAGCCCGTTGCCATCGTACGAAATCAACTACAGGGAACATTTTTCAGATAGCTTGTAATACAATTTGTTGGCGGTCAATAAGGCAACGATGCGTATTAACCTCAACGGTAGAGGCTGAGTACATCGCCCTTTCAACTACTGCGAAACAGCAAATATGGTTACAGAATGCTCTGAATGAACTCCGTATTGATATACCGGCTGCTTTGAACACTGATAATATTGGATCTATTGACTTAACCAATAATCCTAGAATCAGCGACAAAAGCAAGCATATTGATATAGCTTACCACCATGTCAGAGACTTGGTTGAGAAAGGTATTATCAATCACGCAAGTGAGGATAATTTAGCAGATATATGTACAAAGGCATTGCCGCGGCCTCAGTTCTGCATCCTACGGGATAATGTGTTAGGAGACCCTTCGGGATGAAGGTCTAAAATCAGTACTCTTTTACCTTTGTTTTTTTGCCGATACGGGTTTTTGAGATTTTTAACGAGACTGATCCTACTTAACTATCTAGAGATTGTGCTGAGGAGGGGTGTTGAAATATTCTTATTCTTGCAAGCCTGTATTCTTTCAACTACAGCATCACGAAGAATATCATGCATGTCACAGCATACGACATCCAGCACAATCATGTATGCGAGCTCGCTCTATATAAGACGCTCGCTCGCACCCTACTAGATGGGCAAGCTGAACGAGCGTTCTACTCTGAAATATACGAGCGTATACATACTGATATATTTATCAGGTTAAGTGATTCTTCATTGACCACATATTTATGCACCGCAGCTAGTAACAACCAAGTCATACGACACCCCGATTACCTATACCATCCACCTATTCGAACTTGATAAGCGGACAACGATTGGGGGCCCCAGTCACTTGACACCATACAAGCTTGAGATCAATAGCAAAGGCAGGATGTGGATAACGTTGGACAAGGAAGAAGGAAAGATTAGGAAGGCATCAGGCCAAGAGTCAGCTAAGGAAATCCATGAAAGATACGGACACATTTCATATGATACCCTCAGAACTCTACCAGAATTCCCAAAGACTCCTGAGAACCCACGATGCGAAGCCTGCGAGAAAGGCAAGGCAACCAAACCACCAGCAAAACAGAGTGGCCAGCCCATAAGGACATCGAGAGCACTCGAGTGACTGCATGCCGATTTGGTAGGACCTTAAGCCATAACATCAAGCACGCAATACCGATATCTTCTCACAGTGACCGACGATATGTAGTCACTAAGACTAAAGACGAGACCGCCGACAAGTTGATTGAAATAATCAACGCTCTGGAAAAAGCCTCAACCTACCAAGTCCAAGCAGACTGGGGTGGCGAGTTCCGCAACAAGGCACTGGCGGCAGAACTAAAACAAAGAGGGATTACCCTCAAAGAAGCCGTACCCTGGCATAGCGAAACAAAATTCCATACCCGAACGAGCCAACTGGGCAATATTCACCATGAACCGGACGGCCTCCCAAAACCCCTGTGGGATAAAGCATCGGCCTGGAATGCATACACGAAAAATCGGGCCCCACATAAAAGCCTTGGTGGCAAGCACCCCGATCACGGAGCCCCAGCAGCCCCAAAGCGAAAACGTAAAACGGTAGCTGCATGGGATCAGGTACTCGGATCCAGAACCTCGACTCGTGATCGAAGATAAATCACTGAGGTTGAGGCTGCAGACCATCAATAAGGAAAAGGCCTCTGCGGGACTGGATGCAATAATCTACGACAGTTATATCACGAAGATCGAGCAGGCTGGAAACAAGGAGGAAAAAGGTAGTGGCCCCGTATGTCTGGTGTACAGTGCCTATGTCCAATGGACTGGCTTGCAGAGCAGTGACCCCACAACGGCTCAAAGCAATGGACTTTTGCTGCAAGATGGATGACATACACAACCGACACACCTCCATCTCGTTGGAAGGCAAAACCGCAACCCTAGCAAGACCGCTGACGACATCAGAAGGGGGCAACTGGTGGGAGCATGGGGCCTGGCTCAAAATGCGGTCGATGGAACAATGGATATTGGTAATGAGATGGCAACGGAAAAGTAGGTCCAAAATTCTGTCAAAGACCAGTACGGTGAGCATATATATATAGAGAAACTGTGTCTGGGAAGGGGGAATGTGGCTCTTTGCTGTGATCAAATCTAACCCACATTGCTCAGGACTTCTCAACAACTGATCCCAACGCCCGGGCTCAAGTTGCTGCTCGTTTCAGCGCAATTGTGGGGGCATTCAATTCCCTGGCGGTTCTTCGGAAAAGTACCTCTTACGCGATGGACGCCTATGCGATAAAGAAGATACAGGGAAAGGAGTGGAGGGGCTAGGGGAGGATGGAGGGATTGGAGGTCGGGTAGGGGTCGTGGGGGAAGGTCAGACTCTCGGAGCAGTGGACACTCGGATAAGGAGAAGGAAAAAAGGTGATAGCAAGGGCTCACCACCTAGAGGCGGAGGGGGTAAGACACGAGTATGGAATGACGGATGTTTCCACTGCCATAGCCCCGACCATATCAAAAAGGACTGTCCGGGACACAAGAAGTTCCTGGAATCACACGCGAGAAGGGACGCGCAGACAAGGTGACAGAGTTGTCGGATGGGGAGCAAAGCAAGCGGGGGGGTAGCTCAGCTGCAGAGCCTACCCTAGTGACTTTTCTAGTAATAGGTTATCGGAATGTATTAAGGTTAATAATGGAGAAGAGGTCAATGATGAGGAAGAACCTCCTCTGTTTCAATGGCAATATTTCGTTCACATCCCAAGAACCTATCACTGAGCGACGTCACAAGGCAGCACAAAAAGAACAACCTATGAAGGAGGAACTTGAGCAGATGCAACAAGCAACTGGAAACCCAACACTAAATCAAAGAGCGACGACAAGGTTCATAACAAGCAGATGACGGAACATCGGACTACTTCGTCAGTACGGCATATGTGGAGAAGTTTAAAGAGAAAGGGGGCATTGTTGGAGGAGATGAACCCCCCTCGCAGATCTCACTGCAGCCCTACCTAGCAGAAGACGTCAACGTTGGCTTGGCAGAAGCACTTAGTTAGGAGGTTCGGGACTCGTACCCTTCAGCAATGTAATGCCTATGTGCCCTATTACATCCAGCTTATGCCATCTGGTTCCTGGCGCACCATTGTTTCTCGTCCTCCCTAGAGCTTGTTCTACCCTTTGTAGCGTATCGTAATCTGGCTGTCGCCGCTGCTGCTCGCCAGGTGGCCGCCTGGATCTGTATAAGATTATGGGTCAAACTCCCCCATCTGATTCGTGTTGTGTGTGGCCCATACACCTTGTATATATTGAAACATTGAACTTACTTAAGAACGCATATCAGCACCGCCACTGGTCGCTTTTGTGACGAAATAGACACTCTCCCCATCATAAAGTTCGATTGTGGGACTTGTTCCATTGTATACTGCCATCACTGCTACTAGTCAGATCAGGTTGACATTTGCGCCCACAAAGACTAAGCCCGTCTGGTTCCTGATTACACTTTGGACTAGGTTTGAAACATGATCTCGTTTATGGGCTTTGGCCCCTCTTTCTGAAATGCAGTTCGGCATCGATGCTATGGTGTAGGATAACAGGATCTAGACTAAAGTATCAAACACTGCATGGATGTAAGCACTGAACTAGAGTACATTCTGAGCTGGAAATCTTACAGTTTTCCCTCGATACTGGCAGCTGGCTCAAAGAAAGTGAGTGCTCTGCATGTTTCCAAACCTCCCAGTTAATCCTTCAAATGGCGAGTACGAGATTACCCTGAATACACACCCCTCACCCCTCGAACAATGTCTGGCACTAAAGAACCCAGTGACTTGGATACCAAACTAGCCTACCTAGGTATTACTCTTATATATATATCTTACCCTGAAAATTACAGCGAGCCTAAACACAGGAAAAAGAGCGTTTCCAAACACAAAACAGGGCGTTCATCCCATGGCCATGGTCATGGGCTACGGCACAAAATATATAATAGCATCCAATACGCACCTTTTTCTCGAGGCGCGCAAACTGCGCCCTTGTCTCCAAGCCTGCTTGCGCTACAGATTCCACGCCCCTTGACAACACTGTCGGCCACGCATTCCCCAACTCCATATCGAGCCCCGCCACCAAATACGTACGGTACTTTTCACCTAAATTCACCCTTGCAATAACGGGTTTTTGCTTATACTGGACCAGACAGCGGAATGCAGCGAGTTAATACTATCTCCATATAATTTGCCCTTGCTATAACGGAATTCTTAAATAAATACATGCGGAGGGAAAACCACTCTGGCCTTCCTCCTCTCCGAACAGCAAGTACGAGCTGAAACCTCAAATGGATTGTGTATGCTAGTAGGATGTTAAAGGGAGGACACCGGTACCTACCTAGTGCTTCAAAGTATTTGGCCAAGGCCGTAAGTGCATGGAGCCTCAGGAGTACTGTATATAGTTGGAGGGATCGGTATATCCTTCATACCTCGGAGTCTAAGGAATGTTTTCCAAATTTTAATTTCTCCCTCGCATAAGTAGGATTTACAGGTCTAGTGCTTCCCTAATATAGTGAGAGCTCGACGCTTCTGTCTTCCTGCACGCAACATTTTGACTGATGAATCTTGAACGTACCTACCGGTAGTGTTCAAACATACGGGTTTCTTTAGTAACATCTGTCTTGTGCCGCACCCCTGTATTATTTCATACCGGAGCCTTGCTATACCAGATAAAAAAGGCCAGATTTTGGTCGTCTGTATGATATGCATATCAATTCAATCACGTGATGATGCAGTGTAGCTGAGATACATCTCATACAAAAAGTCTCGATCATCATCTCAACTCCTCCATCAGTATCTACTCCCCCATCAGTATCTACTCCCCCACCAGTATCTACTTCCCCATCAGTATCTACTCCCGACACCATAGACCCACTGAGCGGTGCCGCTAGTGTGATTACAGTAGTGCAAGTTGCTGGCAAGGTCTGGTCGTTATGCTGGGAGTACTACTCAGGCGCGGGGGATGCTAAACCCGATATCGACCGCCTTATGGGCTGCACCCTTGCTCTACAAATCTTGCTTCAGCATGTTCGGGATCTAGCAAAAGGCCCAGGCGCGGCTAAGCTGGTTGCGTCAAAGGAGCTTATTGAAAGCACAGCATTGGAACTTGAACGAGAGTTCAAATCGCTGCGAAAGGTTTTGGCGCTGGAAGGGGGGCAAGACATCCGCAAATCGTGTTTGAAGTGGCCACTGCAAAAGGAGGACGTAGAAAAAATCATTCAGTTACTTGAGCGGCATAAGGCAACTCTGATTACAGCCATGGATTGCGGCCAAATGTATGACGCCGATTACTCTCTCTAAAAAGATATGTATAGTACAAGACTAATTAATATGCTAATCTCACTAGAACGGCTGTTCTTCATCCTGGTTATCACCCAGAGGAAAGTTATCTCTCGGTGCAGACCTGGGAAGAGCAAAAATATCTTTCGAAGCTACCAGCTGCAAAAGGTGCAGCATGTAACGACCGATTCTGGGAACATGAAGACCGCTGTTTGCCAGATACCCGAGTAGAGCTCTACCAAAAAATTATGGACTAGTTTGAGGATCCTAATGGCGAATATATCTTCTGGCTTAATGGGATGGTGGGCACTGGAAAATCAACAATCTCTCGCACAGTCACTTGGGACCTTGTGGAAAAGAAAAGACTTGCAGCTAGTTTTTTTTGGTCTCGGGACCATGGAGATATCAGCCATGCTGGCCAGTTCTTCACTACTATTGCCGCTCAACTCACAAGGAGTCTACCAGTCCTTCGATCATTGATCTCACAAGCTATCCAAGAACACCCTGATATCTGGAACCAAAGATTAAGTGAATAGTGGAAATATCTCATTCTTGATCCTTTAAAAAACGCACCAGCTCAATCAATACAACTAGTGGTTGTAATTGATGCTCTTGATGAGTGTGACAGCGAAGATGATATCCAGCTGATTCTAAAGCTACTTGCGCAGGCCAAGTGCCTTGAGACAACCCGACTCAGAGTTTTGGTTACCAGCAGGCCAGAAACCCCCATTTTGCTTGGATTCCGCAGCTTCCCTCGAGAGGCATATCAGGATTTTGTGTTACACAATATCCCATCCCCTACGGTCAATCAGGACATATCCATCTTCTTCCGAAGAAAATTGTCGTTTGTGAAATTGGAACCCAGACTGAGTACTACTAGTACACCATGGTCCGGTGAGCCGACTATCCAGCGGTTGGTAGAAAAGGCAGCTGGGTTATTCATCTATGCTGCAACCATTTGCCGATTTATCTGAGATGGTAATTATACCCCAGAAGACCAACTATCAGTGATTCTGGAAGAAGACTATGATACTCCTTCACCGTCTCCGACGAAGCATCTCGATGACATGTATACAAAATTGCTGCAACACTCAGTGGTTGGAAAGCAAGCTGGTAGTAAGGATGATCATTTAGCAGTATGGTTTAGAAAAATAGTTGGCTCTATCATAATAATGTTCAAGGTCATAGCTACGAAAGAGATAGCGAAGTTACTTCACCTACGAACTATATCAACAACCCTTACCTCTTTGGGCTCTGTTTTGAGTATTCCGGAAGATGAAGGCCAGCCAGTACGAATATTTCATCCTTCATTCCAAGACTTTCTCTTGGACCCCCACAGGTGCCTTGATTCTAGATTTTTGATAGACCCGAAAGAGACACACATTACTCTATTTCGAAACTGCATAATGCTTTTAGCTGAGCTTCGACAAGACCTGTGTAACCTTCGAGAGCCAGGCATTTCTGTAATTGATATACCAGAACATATAATTCAGCGATATATTCCAGCACACATTCATTATGCATGTCGCTACTGGTTTCACCATTTCCAACTCGGCAATCCCATTCAGGAAGACATGGACCGAATGCTGTGATTTCTGGAGCAGGACTTTTTGCATTGGCTAGAGGCGCTTAGCTTGATTAGGGAAGTATCAAATGGAGTTCTAATAGTGGTAGATTTGGAGATAACGCTTAGGGTAAGTTGAGCTACTATCCATTCGATAAGAGAAGTGATGCTAAATAGAAAGGGGAAATTGGGGGTTTGTCAAAGACTGTTAGAATTTGCGTATGATGCCAGGCAATTTATTTTGCACTACAGGTCAATTATTGAAATAGTACCACTTCAAGCCTACTCTGCTGCACTGTTATTTACGCCAGAAACCAGTATAGTTCGGAAACAATACCTGAAAAGAATTCCTTGGATTCTTATGGAGCCTAAGGTTATACAAAAGTGGAGTCCATTAATACAAATCTTAAATAGGCATTCAGGTCAGATTAACAAAGTTGTGTTCTCGCCAGATGGAAAGCTAGTTGCCTCTGCATTATCTGACAAAACAGTCAGGCTATGGGATATAGCAACAGGAGGGTCATGCAGGGTTCTTGAGGGTCATTCAAGTCGGGTCAATGCAGTTGTGTTCTTGCCAGATGGAAAATTAGTTGCCTCTGCATCAAAAGATAATACAGTCAGGCTATGGGATACAGCAACAGGGGGGTCATGCAGGGTTCTTGAAGGTCATTCAAGTGATGTCAATGCAGTTGTGTTCTCACTAGACGGAAAGTTGGTCACCTCTACATCAGATGATAAGACAGTCAGGCTATGGGATACAGCAATAGGTGGGTCATGCGGGGTTCTCGAGGGCCATTCAAATTGGGTCAATGCAGTTGTGTTCTTACCAGACGGAAAGTTGGTTGCCTCTACATCAGATGATAAGACAGTCAGGCTATGGGATACAGCAATAGGCAGGTCATGCGGGGTTCTCGAGGGCCATTCAAATTGGGTCAATGCAGTTGTGTTCTCACCAGACAGAAAATTAGTCACCTCTGCATCAAATGATAATACAGTCAGACTATGGGATACAGCAACAGGAGGGTCATGCGGGGTTCTCGAGGGTCATTTCAATTGGGTCAGGGCAGTTGTGTTCTCGCCAGGTAGAAAGTTGGTCGCCTCTGCATCAGATGATAGAACAGTCAGGCTATGGAGCACAGCAACAAGAGGGTCATGCGGGGTTCTCAAGGGTCATTCAAATTATGTCAGGGAAGTTGTGTTCTCGCCTGATGGAAAATTAGTCGCCTCTGTATCAAATGATAAAATAGTCAGGCTATAGGATACAGTAACAGGAACGTCATGCGGGGTTCTAGAGAGTCATTCAGATGGTGTCATGTTCTTGTCAGACGGAAGGTTAGTTGTCTCTGCACATGGGAAGGTGGTGGGAGTATGGGAAGTTGTTACCCAAAAGATGACAATGCACACAGGAGGACAGATTAAAGTCACATCTTACCTCTATCCCAGTAATACCACATGGGAAGTCCTCCCCCAACCACTCCATGCTACTGGTGATTGGGTGACCTGGGATACGAAGAAAGTACTATTCCTCCCTTTCGCATGCTTCTCTGTGGTGAGCGACAACATTCTAGTAATAGGTCATCTATCTGGTCGTGTTACCTTTTTGCGCTTCGATCTTACGGCTCTCGCTCTTCATTTTTCACATCTGCTTTCACCTACACATAGAGATAGCCTCGTTCCCAGGGCGTGTGTTGTTTCTACACCCATTGCAAGGCTTACCTAAGTTGTATGTATAATTTAGGCCGCGAGTGGTATTCATGGCCCTGGTGGTACTGGTCATGGGGGGAGATGAGGCCCGCGGGGTCCATTGGGTTTGCTCATGTTTATTCTGGGGTTGTGCTTTTTTTGTGTCTTGTTGTTAATAAGTCGTAATTGTAGTTCTAGATTGGATATCTGTATATGAATGTTTTTCTGGAGAGTGTGGAAGGGGGGCTGTATATACCTCCTTGGAACGAATGTCTTGGTAAATATATGTGCGGCAGCTTGACTGCCCAGTGAGGTGCATGGGAATGGGGATTAATCCAAAGGATGAAAGTAGAACCCAGATCATGGGAAACATGCCCTATGCATACAAGTGTGTGATGAGTTATGTGCATGTTACGAGACAAGAACATGAGGACTGCATATGACAGTCATTCTCAACACCAGAAAAACGCTTAGTAATAAGACAAGTAATAGAGCTTGAAATCTGAACCCGCCGTTCCTTGGAATCAAACCAACCCTGTATCTCCCCTTGCTGGGTGAAGTTCAGGGTAACCGTGTACTTGAAACGCAAATTATTAATGTTGCTATTTATTTACTTACTAGCTGATATTTTTGGCAGTTGACCTCCAACTCTAGACTGTGGGCTATATATATATAAATATATAACTCCCTCTACCACTCACCACGCAAGCCCCACTCGTAATAATACCAGAAATACAACAATGGAGCGCCTTAGCAACACAAAACTAGTCTAAATGTAGTGTTATGGAAAATTTTTGATTGACCCGTGAGTATGGGTCACATAGCAGCTACACATGACTCAACAGCTTTTAAAAATCAAAATAAGGAGTGGTTTCATCATTATCTGCAATAGAAGAACAATTTCAAAATCAAGAAAATGAACAAGTGAATGCAGAAGCAAAGAGCTGGAAAAATCCGTCATGCAGAACTAGTGAGTCGAGTTGTAGAGTGATGAAACATAGACATCATTTGCATAAAAGCTTTGAATTGTTTTGCTTGCTTGTCCTTCTGCTTGAATTTGTGCAACCCGTTCTTGTGTCTCTAATTGTTTTTCAAATCGACTGTTCTGTGCTTCTAGTCGCCGCTCCTCCACTGCTATCCAATCTTTATGCATTTCCTTCTCGTTGTCTTTTTCCTGCCTGCTCCTATGGAATTAGGTAGGAGTTGGGGTATCCTCCCCCTCATAGTCAGGCTCAGTTTCCTCACCAGAGTCTAACTCTTGTACTGATGTTTCAATAGCTGATGGATCTTGAATAGAATTCACAATCAAAATAGGAATGCTATCAAAAGTGTATTATTGCAGGCACTGTAGCCAGGCCGAAGGGGCCTGAGTAATTCGTTGAACATCTGACTGTTCTTGTAACTTTCGAGCATTCTATCATAATTGCTACCTTCTCTCCAATCCTGTTTATAGTAATTTTTTCACAGTCTGCAAAAACCTGCTCTTTAACATCGTTGTGTTATGTGCCTTGTTTTCCACATACACTCTGTTGGTTTTCCTCCATTCAACATACCAGCCGTTCCATATCAGGCTAGGTGGGGGAGTGGATGGTGTAGTTGGTGGCGATTGCGGGTTAATTTTCCCATGTTTAGTCAGTGAAGCTCATACTGAGACTAGCCCGAATGGGGCCTTGGTCGTATCCTAATAAATAAATCGTTAACGAAACTAATGTTCACAAAAAATTGATTGACCGTAAAAGTAATAATTTGTTTTGTATGCTTGATATGATCTAGCATCTACCTGTTGTCTGAGCTTAGAGCCATAGAACTAAATGTAGCGATAAAAACCCTGCATCTTCTTCCTCATTTTGCCATATTAAGTAATTATATATATCTTACCCTGAAAATTATGATATAAACCCATGACCACAGCAAGCCTAAGCACAGAAAGAAGCAGTAACCATAGAAACTTCATGGTCAGTGGGCCCACACTCTACCCTTGTGGCCATGATCATGGCCTATAGCACAAATATATAAATAACACCCAACTCCTACCTACACTCTCCAGAGAAGCATTTACACGCAGATATCCAATTCACAACCACAGCTACAACCTATCAACAGTAACACAAAACAAAAGCACAACCCCAGAATAAACATGACCAAACCCAATGGACCCCGCGGGCCTCACCTCCCCCCACGACCACCACCACCAGGGCCAGGAGTACCACCCATGGCTTAAATTATATAAGTGGTGGCTGGTGATTACCTGGTGAGATGTACGGGAATGATGAGAGATTATGCAAGGGATGAAAGTAGAATCTAAGTCATAGGAAACACACCCTATGCATGCCAGTGAGCAATAAGTTATGTGGGCTACACATGTGACAATTGTTCTCAACACCAGAAAATCGCTCGTAGAAATAAGATGAATAATAAAGCTTTAGATTTAAACCTGCTGTTCCTTGGAATCAGCCCAACCCTGTATTCCCCCCCACCCCTCCTATAATCTCGACGGGTGAAGTTCAGGGTAATCATGTACTTGGAACACAAAACTGAAACCTTAGTTGATATTTTGTGCACTCAACCAGAAAAATCTCCAATTTCGGGTTATGTATATACACAAGACATTACCCAATTTCCCCAGTGTCCAATCATACCAAGAAGCCGGAAATACATAAAGTAACCCAGTAGCCAATGAGATGGTAGTACAGATATATACACCAAAATCCCACACCAAGTAATACTAATTTGTTTATATGTTTGATATGATCCAAGTCTATACGACCCTCTGGCGCTTTTTGAAATTCGAAAGAAAAGTGGAGGAGGGATGCGCTATTGTTTAAGTATATAGTGCCATTTATTTACGTAGCGATGAATGGTTCGCAAAAGCAAACAGAGGTCAAATTACAGCCTCAGAGATCATGGCTCCCATAAGTTTTACTGAGACTGTCTGGCTAGCAAACCCGCATAGGGTATATTGCATTATTTACAATAAATCGAGACATGACAAGAGAAAAATATTCGGAGCAAGGACTGAGCATACCACAGGCACACAAGACTGATTACGTCCAGAATTACTAGTACTTATACATTCCGTACAAATTCCGTTTCAAAGATAACAAACAAGTAAAGACATTCAAACCAAATTCACCCGAGTTAAATTGTTCCCCGCTCTAAATTATCACACAAACAGCTCCATGAGAACCAAACCTCAAATATTCACCTCCAGGAATGCTTAGAAGAGGCCACCACATCCAAAGTTCTGCTCAACACCGAAACCCCCTGGGTTCTTCCACCTGTCATCCCTCCAGGTGAAGAGACAGATCCTCTCAGTTGGGCACTGGGTTAAGATAGAGTGGAAGGCAGTTTTCTGGGCGTCAGGGGAGGCAATGGCCTTGCCGTTGGAGTTTCCAGCGTTTGGCCAGCCAGCCTCAAGGACATATCCAGTCTTACCGCAGAGCTCTGTAATAGATGTTAGTACTTCACTTATTAGAATTCATTACGAAAACAAATAGACTTACCCTCAGCACGTTTGAGTTGAGAGTTCAAGAAAGGACCAGCTTGGTCAGCGGTGACATCAGGGTTGAAGTATGGGTGACAGTTGATAGAAACAACATCCAAAACAGGGCAGAGGACCTCATAGTGCTGCTCAATGATGTTAAGAGGCTCCGTAGTGGTGACTGGTCCCTCGTATCCATTTTCCCTGAGTTTGTTCTTGACCTCGGTGATGTAATCGGCAAACTTTTGGGGCTCGCAGAAACCTTGGAAGATAGCCTCATTACCAGCAACGAACATGGTAACGTATTCCCACTTTTTCCACTTCAAAATGCGGTCCAAGTCCTCATCAGCGCGGCAGGAACCATCACGGATGAAGATACCAAGGATGACCTTAATCTGGTAAGTCCCACAGGCAGGGATGACGGTGTTAAGGGAATCACAGTCAGAAGAGTAGAGGCGGATGTTCTTGAATCCAGCGCCAGAAATAGCCTTAATATCGGAAGCAACCTCATCCTTGGACTTGCAGGTCTTGTCATCGTTGTATGGAGAGTAGGTGATTCCCCAAGATGGACCGGAGTCACCGTATGGGAGCTTAACAGTTGGGGTAGTGGTCGCCTTTGGGGTCTTGACAGTTGGAGTAGTGGTTGTCTTGACAACTGGAGCATAGGTGGTGGAGACTTTAACTGGGTATTCCTCAGTTGGGTCAGGGTGGGAGGTCTCTTTTGGGGTGGGGTGCTCCTCAGTTGGGTAAGGGTGCTCCTCGGTTGGGTAAGGGTCAGAGGTTTTCTCTGGGATTGGGACAAGGGTCTGGGTGACGTCGACATGCTCATAGGTGGGGCAGACGTAGACCTCGTTGGTTTTTGTGACGGTGATGACCTCCTCATGGCGGGTGTAGACACCTGGCTTGTACGATGTGACAGTTGGATACTCACATGGAACCACGTTCGTCTGGGTGATGGTGGTGGTAAGAGGTGCGATGGTGTATGTACCTGGGGTTGGGCAGATATAGGTGGTCATCACAACCTTGGAGGTAACAGTCGAGCCATAAGTCTCGGTGATGGCTACCGGGCAAGTGACAATGGTCTTGGTATTAACGATGGTAGTAACACCACCGATAGTATGAGTTCCAGGAGGCAAAGTAGTCGTCTTCTTACCGCAAAGGTACTCAGTGCTGGTCAAGGTCATGGTCTTCTCCGGGATGGTGTAAATTCCTGGAGTAGGACAGGTGGTGACCTCTGGGGTTGGGACGTCTCCATGTGGGATCTCAACCACGGTTGGGGATGGGTACTCAACAGGGGTGGAGGTGGTGGTCACCTCATAGTGGTGTTCGTGAACAACGGCTATGAACTGTTAGCTTCATAGGCTCAAATTGGCAATGCCTTCTCAATGACTTACGGGTTTGAGAAGGATAGGTGTGCTCAACAGGGACCAAGTAGGAGGTGACGACGGTGGTGCAAGGCGCAGGCACTTCTGGTGAAACGCACTCCTTGGAATCATGAGAGATGGGGTGGTTGTGTCTTCGGTGGTGGTGGTGGCCATGGCCAGCGGCAAGAGCACCCCCAAAAATGGAGGTCGCCGCGAGGGCAACGAAGCTGTACTTCATGATTGTAAACCAGGAAGGGGTCGTGATCAATTAAGCTGCAGGGAAGAATATAGGCAACGAAAGGAATGCCCGCTGAAAGAGTGAAGCGGTTGTCGAAGCGAGAATTGTAATACTAAGTGTACACAGAGCGCCCGTGGAGATGCGTAGAGGATGTAGAAGGGGAAAGAAAAGAAGGAGTGGAAGACGGAGGGTCGTTAATAAGAATGAATTCCCAACCAGCGACGTACAGTAGTAACAGGGGCAAGAGAATGGAAGTTTGTGGTGGTGGCTGCTGTCGAGTCAGGGGTATGATTGCGGTGGGTGTGGTGTGGAGCAGCAACGGCAAATGAGAGGCCAGGTTTCATTGGAAAGGGGCAGCAGAGTAGGTACTCGAGTACATAGGGAGGTACAGAGTACCATGTAAGTTAGCAGCAGCGGACACAGCGGGGAGCTGATCCAAGGGCGAGATCAAGGGGCAAACTGTGGCTTTGGCTGTGCGTGTGAAGGTACCTACACTACTTTGAGATGTCTCTGGAGGATCTGGCTTTGCCTGTCCTGGTCTGAAGTCCTAATTGCTGTGTTCTTTTCCGGTGCCTGCCGATGGAGGGTATCGCGAGATCCTGGCGGCTACAGCAAGTCCCTGTAAGTCCCTACCTATTACTTGGGACTGGAGGTCATAGAGGTCAATGTTGACCTCACAGTCAGAAAGCTCGACTGCGAAAAACCCCCCAATTGCAAGTCCCATGGCCTCCCTCCCTTTTCCCACCACATATTATGGCACTGCTCGATACCCGGCTTCTTTGGCAGAGGATGAGGTAACGTAAATGTGCGATTGCCGACTGCAGCTGTGCAGCTGCAGGTACATAAGTGTAACTGGTACAGGGCCCACGAAAACTTTTGAACGATGCAACCATGGGACACAGAGCAAGATCTAAATTGATTACTTATGCCCCATTGTTGTACCAGTTCCCGCTCCAGGCCCCAATACCTAGAGAGAGAGACAAGGGGTGAGGTGAAAAAAACATGCACTTGCAATGAACCCGCCGTACCTAGAGTACGGCTGTCATTACCCTTTCAATCAAGGTCTTCCTCTTTAACCAGATGGGATCGGCATACTTTTCGTACCTGAATCAAGCATATCCCTGGTCAATAAATGCAGGCCATCTGCAGGCTCAACACAAGGGTGCACAAAACACGGAACCAAACAACACAGCAAAAAAGTTCAATAAAGAGCCCAAAGTGTTATTGTTTCCGATGCCCATCTGATATGATAAACACCACACTGAATACAACACACTAACAAAACTTTCCCCAGACCCGTGAAGGGGGATTTAGGCAAGCCCGAACCCTTCAACTGCATCACTCTCGTCAAGTCCCGAACCAGACCCCCAACTGAGGAGCTAGACTACACCAGGCAAATACGACAAGGATGCATCTATCAGAATCAGGAAAGGCACCACGCATGCATGGGTATCTTAAGCGCATGTGGGAAATTGGTTGTTTCCCGACTTTTTTCAAGACCAAGAGTTCGTGAATGTTAAAGTCTCCTGGAAACACCACCTAGGGATCCTTTTGGGGGGACTTCTAAAGTGTTAATTTTGGATAAGTTAAGGCCAGACGCAACCACATGATCAATCCCTCCCTGAAAACAGCTGGAATTGTTGGTTAGATCACAGCACAGATACCCAATCAGACAAAGCGCTGCTCAGGTATCTCTGATGCACTAGGTAGCGATTTGATTTGCGAAAGCTTAGCCCACCCCTTGCGGTTGAAAAGTCGAGGCTGTGTTCGACCAAACAGAGGTTCAGTTTTTGATGCTGAGATGGTCATTGAAGTATGGATCCAGTTTGCAGCGAATCACAAACAGACCTAAAGTATTTGGCTCTTTCATAGCTTATTCTTAGCCTTCGGGACGGTCATTGAAGATGTCTCCAAACTCCTGCTGCATGGAGCTTACGCGAGGGCGGCTATCCCGGCAACCTAGGAATATCCATATTTACGCCCTGTCCTACAGAGCGCAGGTATTCACGGATCCAAGCATCTTGACATCTTCCCCCGAGCATACACGTGCACATGGCAAAGCTTTGAGGGGACCACCTTAAAAGAGTTGGCCAACATGTTAAAATGAAGAGATGCTGCATTGCTGATCCTTCCACCATACTTGCGCATGATGCTTAATTTCGTTTTTTTTGTCTCTCCCCCTTCCTGGACCCTGCAATAACATGGCATTCGATTCTTTGTTTCTGGTTAGGTATCAGCATCAACATCAATAGAGGTCACACAGCTTGCCTTGGTATGCAGGGTTCATCCAATATCTTCCCATCAGGAACCCATCCAGTTGTTCACCTCCCCAAGCCGAGCCCCGAGACCGAATAAAAATCACAGCGTTCGACTTTAATGAGCTGTTTATCACTGCGGTCCCATGTATTCATAAAAGCTAGTGTCACGGTGACGAAGTGACATCCAACCGAAAGTTGCTTAGTTAAACCTGTTGCCGAGAACCGTGTTTCCCTATCATGCACTACCTTATCAGGAAATACAATCCATGCACAGCCACACCCACGTTTGATGGCACAAATCCAGATGTTGAATCAAGATCAAGTCTCAGACTCTTCATTCTATGCATTAGCTCTGTATGCCATATCGAAGATCTGTACATTGTAGATCGTCAACATCAACGGTGAAGTATAAGTATTAAGGGGGGTATATATTGGGCTGAAGCCTCGTGGCGCTGAGTATCTAGACTAGTCCCTGCTGGATCATGGAACGTTTACATTGGCTAAACAAGTTTGGGGAGACGGGAAGAGAGATGGAGAGAACCTACCTAAGTAAAGTCGTTCGAGTTCATTTGCAAGCTCACGATCCCATTGATACCTCCATGGCCTTGCGGAATGTAACGTGGATGCTTCGCGACATCGTGCTGGATAAAGTAGCAAAGGATAAATCTTACGTGTACACTGTTCTCGTTCCCAGACTTATTTAGCTTATCCCATACATATTCGGCTAAAAGAGTACACAAAGTCACCCTATCCAGACAGCGGGTCCCGATTGTTGTGCAAAAAAGGCCGGAGCATGGGTTATGTTTAAAGATAGGCACCACATCAGTCCCGTTCCTCAGACCCCATAGAAATCTGTAGTGTAATAATATACAGTATCTCGTACCAGGCAGGACTCGATGAAACTGTACAACCCAACTGTAAAATTTTCTGTGTTCCAAGGCACCACCCTGCCAGAAGAAAAGCCCAGAGTTCTGTAGTTTCCTGACCATTTCCTCATGGGGTATGAGGTGAGGATTTTCATTGGTTCGGGAGGCATGCAGCTTGTTGTTCCGTGGGTGCATCAAAGGGGCGGGAACGGGGCCGTCTCATAGCCTAAGGCTCCCTTCGGGGGAAAGACGTAAAAAAAAAAAGCCGAATTTCACTCGTATAGATATCCCACCGCCTTGATATTGTATTAATAAGTGCGGCCCTCACTTTATTACAAAAAATACAATAGCATTTGAGCCCATGGCTGCATCACATAGAAACTCTTATCGGTACTCTAAGCATCCTCACCCAACCTTTCACCTCCCCATTCAAGGGCTCACCATCTCCGTAGCGCCATATACCACCCTCCTCCTACCCACAATTCCTCCAACGCCCCCTGTATTTCCCTGAGCCTTCTTCCTTGCCCACTCCTGCAAGTTTCCATACTCCTCCATACACCCACCGCCAACCATAACAGCCACTGCTTCTGTAAACCCTTGCCTTCACTGACCAAAACTTGGCCCCCATGTATTGGCCGTCAATCAGGACCTAACCCAGCAAGACCAGATCCTGTTCCACGAGGATCAAAGTAGAGGCAATTCTCCATTTTCTGTAAGGCTGAGGAGGGGGGGCTTAGTGGAGCCCATGAAGAATTCAACGATCTTCGTTATTGTTAGGTCGCAGTTTGCAGGGAGGAAATTCTTGACGTTGGAGATAAGGTTATCGAGGGTCAAGGGAACAAGGAACTGGGGCTGGCGGGTCTTGACTGGGGTGACGGGTCTTGACTGAGCTGGAGGGAGGGGGGGGTTTTCGTAACATCCGCACAGCATATTAAAGAATATATT
>Ga0307514_10001812_pt1 | contig 23869 bp, 24 predicted proteins | sample 16_EM_MG_FD_203088 | JGI IMG/M metagenome (GOLD analysis project Ga0307514, IMG submission 203088) | Populus trichocarpa ectomycorrhiza microbial communities from riparian zone in the Pacific Northwest, United States - 16_EM | ecosystem: Host-associated > Plants > Roots > Unclassified | place...
CATTTAGGAGATAAAAGATACTTTGTAGCAAGCGGGTCTCCAAGAACAGGCTCTTTCCAGGGTATTCTTGTATGTAACAAGGAATCTCTGGAATTAGGACTTGAGCCGCTAAGCAATATCCCCGCCTCATGGAAAGTGGCCTGGGAAGCAATGGCTGTGAGGTGTCCCAAAGGAGCCAGATTTAGCAGAACTGTGACAGTTGTCAGATCCCCAAAAAGAATCTTCGACAGCTCTGAAGTTTCTTCCTCTGAGGAGTGTAACAGAGTTTCGGTGTATATGACTGATGACGGCTTTTTGATAAGTAGCGGCGCAGTGCAAACCAAGATACTCAATAACCCTATCTGATCAGATAGATTCGCCGTGTCGACAACATCGAAAGTGAGTGGTGCGCTCGGAGAAGCCGGACCATCATAGTCACTGCCATCGAGCTTCAATAGGGTCGTCCGCCACGGTTGATTGAAGTCGAAGGCAAAATCACGTGGTATCTCCACCGCATTTCGTTCCTGTAAGGCCAAGCAGAAGCCCGTAGCTTCACCACAGAAAAATCGTATGCTTACAAGATTCGCAGCTGTATGCATTTTGAAGCTCTCACACCAGCTGCTGAACTGCGTCTTGGCCGAAAGCACGACTCTGTTGACCTGCTCCTCTCGTAAGTTCGGACTTGAAATGGGTGAGAGAAGTGACGGGAGAGAAGCTGGAGATGCAGGTGAGGAAGGTTCCTCTGGAGTAGGCGCCTTTGATGCAGCAACAACACTGGTATAAGAAGTCACGGAGTGAAATCCGAGCAAAGGATCTGTTCCATAGTGTACAGAGAAAGCTCCGTGGGGAGCGGAAGAGAATGCAAATGCTGGATTCGCATGTTTTGCACAGGCTAAATCTCCTTCATCACCACCTGCAACACCCGTTTTCCAATATCGCTTCAGTGACAGGTCTGAAGCTCGTGTACTTTCCATCCATAACGGCCCTGCAGTTCGGCATCCCGAGATAACCCTTGTTGTCCCCACATAGTTCCTTCTTATCCTTTCCCATCCCTCCTTGTACTGTGCCTCATATGCCTTCGTCTGGTCCTCACTATAGTCGGCCGTGTCTGCATACTTCGCCCAGAAATTCCGCAATTGCTGCAAAGTATCCCTGCTTACCATGCGTAACACATCGCCATAGCCACTGCCCCTCCATGCAGCCTCATCCGTCGAAATCTCAAGCAGCTTCTTCGACTGTCGTTGTAAGAGCTGAAGCGACGGCTCATCGAGGAGGAGATGGTAGAAGATGTTCCAGTGCAGGTTTGAGTTGTCCTGGCCTGTGTTGCGGTCGTCTATTATGAGACTGAATAGGAGTACATTTCGAGCTGCCACGGAGCTAGTGAGCAATTCAGCTTACAGCACCTTGAGACGTACCGGGCAAAGGACAGGATCAATACATACCTAGGACAGCAGGCTCACTCTCACAGCAGGTGAAATCAACTACCCTGGAACCTTTGGTGAAGCTTGGTAATTAGGTACAATACTTCTGCATGTTCGGTCATGAAGGGAGCCTACAGCCAGGGTCCGAGTTATACAAGGTGAATAGGATATTCCGAGGATCTCCACAGCTCAAAACAAGAATATTTGCGGACCGCTCGGGGGGGAGATCCTGAGTCAGACATGTTGCGGGTGTCGTGCCAGTCGGGTAGAAGAAGTAATTCAAATTGATGTACGCAGGATGAAGCATGCTTCTGGGAGACCCGACGCCGTCTCCTTTGTGGAAAGCTGGGGTCGAGATGAGGGGTGCTGCCGGTGCGAGATTCTCGATTTCCTCGGGCTGCTGGTCATAGACTACTACTTGAGTACCGGGGGGTAGAGAGTGAACATGAGACTGGTGTATCTGGTGGGCTCAGTGGTTTACCATACCGCAGTTGACATACATGTATGGAGAGTTCTCGCTGCTCCCAAGTCTTATGTTCACTTTCCGTGATACCCCAGTAAAATAACTTGTGGCTAATAATATAACTGTGGCTAAGGCAATTGACTTCCACCACCTGTAGAGCTGTACAGTAGCTGAAGGCGCGTTTTGATTATAAATGGGGTGGATCAGGGCAGCTGAAGATGGATTTTTGTGTGGGTGAGTGATACTACTGTACGGCGTGCAGATGAGGCCAGCCCGGTCAGTCCTAGTGGTGCATGATACGGATGCAACCCCTATGGGGCTTGCAGCCTGCCTAGGTAAATCTCTTTTTCGCATTCACGTCAAAGCACGAGCAGCTGCCGTCAATTTCCTTGCACCTTGACATGTTAGGGGCGTGCAAAGGTGGAATCGCCATGCGAATGGACTAGAGCCGCCAGGCCCATGGATTGGTCGCTCAGGCATCTCAAACAATTGTTTCTTGAGCCAACGGTAGGTAGGGTTGGCATGAGAAGGAGCAACAGTCAAAGCATGCATAATTATAAGATTGTTAATTTGCCCCCCAGCTCAACATAAAACGGAAGTTTACAATAAAATAAAAATAACGCTGTTCCTTGCTCTATTTGGATTGTCCTGGGGTATTTCCGGCCCCAGCTTTCAAATCTTCAGCTTTTGGTTCGGAAACCAACCCATGGTCTTTTTCATCGTCCGAATCCCCCAGGCTGAATGGATCGCCATCAAACGGTGTGGGTTCTACGCTCTTGAGTGGTTGCCACTTGCTGGCAGTCGGAGATGGCTGCTTCGCCGGAGCGTTCACAGCAGCAGGTGCTGTTGGGCTTCGGTGGGGAGAAGGCGCCTGATAGAGGTCGTCATCGTCATGCATGTCCTGGAATGAAACCTTGCGCTGACCAGTAGTATTACCAGCAGTGGTTGAAGATTGGAAGAGATTGGGATTGGCAACAGGGCGAGGAGGGCGGCGTGGTGGTGCTGAATCACCATTAGCAAACTGGCGACGAAACACTAGCATTTCCTTTAATGCCTCACCTTCCTCTCGCGAACTATCCCGTAATTCCAAATGGGCAAAGTCATCACTAAGAACTCTGGGGTCTGCATCGTAACTAGAGTACCCCGATGGCCCTCCTCTCGATGGCCCAGCACGAGAGTCATGCTGAGTAGGAGGAACCTCTGGGGAAGCTAGCTCTCCATCAATTTTCTTCTTCAGGTCCGCAACCCACCTGTTCACTTTGCTCTGTGTTTCAAGGAATCCTTTGCGAATATTCTCTTTAATCACAGGAAGGTCGTCTACCCAGGTGTTAGAGGCAGCATGAAGCTTCCGCAATGGGAATCCTACCATCTAGGAAGGAGTGCTCCTTCTCGGAAGTATAATCATCCTCACTGTCATTTCTACGGTGAGGCGGCTTGGGTTGGCTCTGAGCTCCACCACGGCTTCCTCCTACGCCAGTTAGTATTTACTACATTATTGATTTCATAATGAAGTGTCATTACCTCTTGCTTGGCCAGCATTGTTATAATGCTCCGCAAGTTGTCTTGCATATAGCTCATCTGCCTCTAACTGGGTGCGGGGTCTCACAGTTGGCGGTGGGTGGGGTGCCAAATCAATACGGTCTTGGTAAACAAGGGCAGGGTTGTAATCCCTTTGCTGCTGTGGTGGCGGATAACGGGAGTCGATCTGGGGCCATGTCAATGAAAATGGAAATCAAAGTAAGTCAGGTGATTTACCCTGGGCGAGTAAACCCTCCGGGGAGGTTGAGCTGGTGGAGGAGCTGGCTCCTCGGGCACGTAGCTTGGGTCGGTCATTGCTAAACATCTTTCCTTTAGTGACCGTCGTAGCTTCATTTTTGGTGGTGCAACATACCTAACAAGGCATTGAACGCAGGCTCAATATCCCCCCTTGAGGCGATCAGAATAGCTTTGATTACCCCAGGCTCAGCCGTAGGGAAAGCTTCAGCGAGTGTCAACTCAGCTTGCTGCTGTGGGGACAACGGCCTTGGTGGCTTTGGTGGTGCGTTCTCCGCTGCGAGGGGGGCAGCTGCTTGCGGGCCAGCTGGTGTTTCTGATGTTGGCTCATGGGTGTGTTCTTCGAATAATGGCGATACAGGTGACACTGTGTGGAATTCTGATTCTCTTGAAGAACTGGTGTTGACAGTGTCTGTCTAGGGGGAAGTGTTAGCTCCTAGTCACCAAGAGCTCAATGTAGTGGGGCTCACTTTTATATCTGCTGGTCTCGGTTTCTCTGATGCCATGGTGCTTGAATGTAAAGGTCACACTGTTCCAAGCCTCCTTGCTATACCTGCAGCTTCTAAGCTATATCTCTTTGTACCTTGCTCGTAGATTGTATGATGAAGAGGGGTGCTCTGCATCCGCTTGTGCTTAGCTGTGCACCGCCACAGTATACCGACACGTGACTGTTTATTTTGCTGCTCTGGTCTTGCACAGCTCTACATTTCACATCCCAAATGCATTCACACCTGATACCAGCATCGTTACGGTGCCTGCGCGCACAGTCCATACAGCCCGCGCATTGTATCCTCGCCTCATTCTCCACAACCTCCAAAGCCTTCGCCCTTGGTCAACCATCCCAAGAAAAAACCAATGGATACCTCCTCGAATCGTCCCAGGCCGCCGCATTACTACGGAAGCAATTACCTGCACGGACCGGTGTTGTGGCAACAAAAATAGGCATGACTGCTCTCTACCAGCCCACCGGCGAGAGGATAGCATGTACGGTGCTCCAGCTCGACAGGGTCCAAGTGATGGGGGTAAGGAGAGCCGACAAACACGCATATTGGGCGGTACAAGTTGGGGCTGGATACAGGAACCCAACCAATATCACTAAGCCGATGTTGGGTCATTTCTATGCCTGTGGTGTTAGTCCGAAGAGCAACATTGTAGAATTTAGGGTCAAGGGAGAAGAAGGACTGTTGCCACTTGGAACGGTTCTTAAGCCAGATCACTTTGTTAAGGGACAGTATGTCGATGTACGGGCGAATACCAAGGGGAAAGGTTTTGCTGGTGTATGGTCCCACTCCAGAGGAACACATTCACACGGTAAATTGACAGTCTATATTATAGGGTATGAAACGCCACGGTTTCAGCGGACAGCCTGCATCCCATGGTAACTCTTTGGCCCACCGAATTATGGGTTCTGCTGGCCAATCACAAGGTGGTGGCTCCCGTGTTTACCCAGGTAAGCGAATGCCAGGAAGGATGGGTGGGCAACAGCACACGGTGCAGAATTTGAAGGTCCTCGCAGTGAATAACGAGCTGAGTACTATTACAGTAGCGGGTAAGTGATGATCTCGATTAACGGTGCAAGATCATGCTCACATATGCAATAGGTGCAGTTAGTGGTCCCAATGGGGGATGGGTAATGATTCAGGATGCGATCAAGAAACCCCCGAATTTTTAGAATTCTCCACCATGAATCCGTTTTATGATATAAAGGAAATGTATACTATGGCGGGGGGGGGGGAAGCAATTAGAAACAAGCATTGCTCCAAGTGATATTTTAAATTAAGTTGTACAACCCGTCATCAATTGCTGTTCACATCCAAGATTATTGTGTGAATTATCATGACGAGTATTGCCCAGAACATTATGAGACGTATGCCCTTCCACTACCCCCATATACCTACAATAGGTCATCATCTGCCATATCGCTAGGTTTGATAAGTCCTCCGACCTTAGACGCACGTTCCCTCTCTGCCGCAGCCCGGCGCTCAAGTTCCAACTCCCTATCCTCAGCAAACATTTCTGAGTTGTCTCCAGAGAACTCCTTGAGTTGTATCAAAAAGTCGCGGAGATTCAGTTTGAAACGTGTAAGATCCCCATGCAGTGTGAATAAACCATCAACAAACACCCTGACTTGGGTACTGTACAGATTGTTAGATGTTCCAATGAGTTTGTAAAACGAGAAGGAAAAACCTACGGTTGCAGATGAGAAAACGCATTTTGCAGCAAAGAAGCTACATAACTGCGTAAAAACTCCGAGTTGGAAGTCCCAACTGGAGCCTGGTCCGGAGTGTATAAAGGTGCTTGAATCTTGCCAGACTCAACAAAGTGGAACATCCTGGAAAGCAACATGGCCTGGTTCTTGAAACCTATCGAAGATCTTTATCAGGAAGATGAACCTAGATCACGTGGATGAGATACCTTACCTGCTTTGTGGTCGGTATCGGTGAGGACAAAGAAAATGTCTTGAAGGATGGGTATGAAGAATTGTTGGAAGAACGCGCTCGAGGTTCTTGGATCAGTCTCCGCAATATTGTTAATGAGCTCGATGCACATGTTCAACCCGGCACCCTCCACTTCGCGGTTGTCATGTTTACTGGCCCAAAGACAAGCATCGATAACAAACTTGAATTGTCTGGCATCAAGCTTGAGAAGAGCTAAAAGTATATATTAGACGAAAGTGATATAACATGTTGGATTTATTTAATTACCTGGGAAGCAGTTAAAATTGATGGCTCTCAACAGCTTGAAGAATTCAACACGGTGCTCAGGGTACTCTGAGAAGTCTTTGTTAATCATATCTAACGTGCATTCGAACACATTTTCCATGATGACGGGAACTTTATCTTCCATTAAAGTCTGAGAGTTCATTAGCGTATTCCCCCCCAGCCCACCTAGAAGTTTCAAACTTACACGCAGCTTGCTGATGATGGTTGACATAACATTGAGGACTTCGGGATCACGGGCGTCTGGTACATTACGATTATAGTCCACCAAGACCGCTTCCAGAAGAGGTGGCACTATGTTGTTTGCAACCATCTCTAAATCTTCGGCCTTTTGTACATACGTATCGACGAGCTTTAAAATTTCTTTCTTGATAGTACGCAGACCGCGGACACGAGGCATCTTCGTAGCGACGGGGCCTAATCACATTAGAGGTCTCCCCCAATAGTTTTGGTCAGGGTTGCAATTACCATTTTGAATCACATTATCTGAAATCAGCTGACTGACTGCTCGGTACATTGACAACATATCCATATAAATGCGGCCGATTTGTGGATAGAAGTAGCTTCCAATGGATGCGCAAGCAGACACATTAGTTTTCATGACATTCCCTATGACCTTGACAGTTTCAGGATTATCCAAGAATTTGGGATCGCGATTCGCCTCTGCAATAATATGGTCCCACTAATTAAACGATATAGTTAGTACCCCTCTCAAGTTCAAAGCCTAGCTTCTCCACTTACTGCAGTGTTCGGAAGGGCCATCAATTCCTGTATCAGTCGCTCTTGGATTGTCTTTTGGCCTTGAGCACTAATCATGTAACCGCAAGCCTCATAGAACGTGTGCACCTGTTGGGGTGACAGATCGCAGGTGATTTTCTGCATATTCCGTACAATCTCGTCGATGAATGGCTCACTCTCCCCTGGCTGAAGAACAACAAAATGACGCTTGCACTTGTTCGCAATCTTGATGAACGTATCGCAAGCCATGTCTTGCACACCTTTGGGGTTGTCAGCCATATCGAAACAATTAACTCCGCAAGGGACTTACCTTCGTGGGTTTCATGCATGAACTCGAAGAGCTTATTGACAACTGTCTTCAGGAACTTCCAGTGTGCTTTTAAGAAACGTGGGTACTGGCCCACGATGTACATTATGTTGGATGCTACCACTGCTTTGTTGTCCTTGCCACGTTTCATTTCGGTCAACCCCAAGAGATCTTTGATAACCGTGACCAAGAATCTCTTCTCAGTCTCCTCATTCATCGCACCAGATATAGACCCGATAGCCCAGCAAAGGGTATTGCAGTTGGCCCATGACCATTCAGTCCCGTCCACTTGCCGCGCCAGCTTCTCAGACATGATATTTTCTGTATCAGTAACATCAAGATGGGTCAAATAAACGAGGCATTCCTTTGTTGCCTTATAGAGCTGTATAGTGTCACTCTCCTTCACAAGCTCTCGCACAATTTCACCTTCGTCATTCTCAAAGATAAGGACCTAGAAGACAAGTTGAGTAAAAAATTGTCACGTGATTAAAGCTAGATTCCCTTACCTCCTCTGGTCTAACCATACGCTCTATCATAACCTGCCTCAGGTTGGAAAGGACTTCACTGTACAGGTGCTTTCGCAGTGGATATTGTGACAGCACCTGTGACGCGAGTGCCCCGCCACTATTGATGCCCATATTCAATAACGGACTAATATCTGTGATAGGCAATGCTTGCTGTTCTTCGTACAGCTCCTGGACCAGCTTATTCCAATACTCCAGGCAGATCTTGAAGATTTCACGATCCTCAATTTGTGATATTCGGATGAGGTAGAAATGGGAGTGTGTTAAAATCTCTTTATTGGGGAGACCCTCGATGAGCTGGGGAGAGGAGTTTAGCCTATACCATTATCTCCTGTGAATGGAGTACGGAACCAACCTTGAGGTGAGGAGTAAAGAAATTGCAGAGAAACATTGCAAGATTCTGTATGAATTCTTGGTCTCTAGTATTACTGGTCTGGTAAACCTTTCGCAGGTCTGTTGTGATTGGAATGATGTTTGAGACGGTAGTCATGACATTGGTAAACATTGTAGTGAGTTTCTCATCGTATTGAAACTGCCCGACTTGTAAGCCACCGATCTCAGTCAGACACTTAAGTGTCACATTGCGAAATGCTGGTTGTTCTAGGAAACGGGTTCGTAGAGTCTCTATGATTGAAGTCTCAAAAATATATCCCAGTGGAATCCAGTTTAAAAACCGAAGTAATGTCTCCAGGGTGGCTAGGATAAGGCTTGGCTGTTCGGCCATCTGGAGAACCTCTGAGCAGAGCTGGAAGATAGATGAGAATTCAGCACACATCGTCGTCTTCAGGTTCTTAGTCTTAGTTTGAGTCATTTGCTCTGCAGAAAAGTCGAACACCTCCTCCGAAAGTAACCGGAGAATAACCATGTTGTTTTCGCAGATTGACAAATTCGTTCGACACGAGCTGATGATTTCCGAGATGAAGTCTGGCCAGTCATGAGGCCATTCTTGCTTCAAAATCGATACCAGAACAAGGTTGAGTTTATTGATCAGGGTCCGCTCCTTGTTCAAGCTCTCTTCTGTGGAGGAGCCTTGGATGATAAACCCAACAACGAAGTTCCGTATACCTGAAAGCCCAGGTTAGACCAGGAAATCATCTCTTGCAATGTGAGAAACGAACCTTGCCGCTGCTCCTTCGGTAGTACTTTCCACCTCGTCTGAATAACATTATCAAGCACCTGTAATCCAAGGTCTATTATTGTCAGTTCATGCTTCCAACAAAGCCAGACCTTTCAAACGAACATTTTGTGTTTGAGTAAGTTGCAGTCTCCAGTATTTTGTCAACCATTATCCAGGAATCCGGATTCTCGGTGAACTAGCAAAATAGTGTAAGCAAACATGACCCTCTTGTTGATTAAGGCGAGCTAATATACGGACCTGGGTAAGAAGTTGTTGCGCAGCTTTTTGCTATAGGCGTTCCAGATTAGTGAAGATCATATCATGAGCAAAGTGTGCTTACCTCCGGGCCACCATGGCCTTCATAGAAGTTACGAACAGCTGCGTCAAGCTCCTCAATCGTGAGTGCTGCCATTTTGATTCCAAACTACCTGTTAAATCAACTTATCGAGTACCCAACGCCGCGGCTAGTCAGAGTGCCGCGAATTGTACAGATGCTGGAGGATTTGGGCGTCTTTAAGCTTGTCAATAGCTCACGTGTCGTCCAGCGGTACACAAAAATGGTGCTGCTGTGCTCCTGACCTGTGTGCTAGAGAGGATGCTGGGTATGACGATGGGAAGCAATGATCGTGTTGTAATGTTGTATCTGTGAGGGGACAAAGATGCGGCGGGGTGACAAGGGTCATTATCGTCATTACTAAGATTATGTACCTAAATAAGTATACCCTTGGCAATCTGCTTACTACTTCTTTTAACGAAATTATTTGTCCCGGTGTTGTATGTCCCACCTCCGGAAAAAGATCATGAACCATTGCGACACAATAATATGAATGCCCAACACTGGTACCCGATGCTATGGGTAACAAGATTAAACCTAGGATAGATCCTCTAAAAGGGGGCCACCTTTCTTAGCATAAGGTTTATGCCCAAATATGAACATTTACAACAGACATCTGTTTAGGATGAGGATCATTTTGCCAGGTGGAAGTGAAGAAACGAAACGAAAGGGATGGATCTTTACAAGAAAAAAAATGCTCCCCATATTTGCCCCAGATGTCGACGGGTGAGCAGGTAGTATCTATGTATGTTAGTCTTACCAGTATTCGCCCCAGATATCGAAAAACCCTTGTGCTCTAAAACATGGGATGGATAATATTGCCAAATATGACTGTACATAGAACTTCACTCGGTCAGCCGTTTTGCGAGAAGATTTCCTCTCTCCTCCATCGTGAATCGAGTGATTTGGACAAGCTTTTTTGTTTTTTGCGAAGTACTTACATGATGCAGTTTTTTTTCTTCGAATTTGTGTAGAGGTAGTTCCAACCGACCTTCCAGCTTCTAACGCAGATCAAGCTTTGCCCTCGGTTGTCTGTAGTGTCTGGTGAGTGTGCCTGAACCAACGGTTGCTAACCCCAAATAGGCGAGATGGCAGCTGCGGGCCAGGGACAAAAGCGTGAGATATCACAAATTTGCCCCTGTAGATACTTAGATGCAGGCGCATAACCGGGAGCCCATGTTGAAGGATCTCCAGGAACCAAAAGGCAGGAGCGCGGAAATTGCACCTGGAGCTCTTGGCAGGAGCCCTTCATTAAGAGTACCTACTGCCATCGACCCCTGCACGCTCATCTCTTCTCATGCTCTGGGCCTCAGGTCTCGTGCGGCGGCACCGTGAACAGCCGCACAGAAGGGATCTGAACCGTCGGCAAGCTCAATTCTTGACAGCTACATGCACTTGGGTCCAGCTCACACGAAAGAAGTGAGGACAAGATGGCCATGGTTTGCTTCAGCGAGGAGCCGGGCTATTATTGTTATTGTATTATTGGTATTGTATTATTTATTGGGCCCTGTCCCTGGAAAATATGCGGGTGACCTTGCGAAATAGATGAGGGCAGCTTGTAAGTTTGACCTGCGCTGCTTGTTCTGGCGGCGGGCAAAGTGCGAGACTAGACGCTTCGCAGCCTAGCATAGAACTAGCGCCACTAGATATGTGTGGCTTTCCGAAGGGGTCGTCTCGTCGCTATCCATCCCCATCCATCTCCCTCTCCTTCTCTTCCCACTCTCATTCACCACCACCACCACCACCACCACCACCACCACCACCACCACCACCACCACCACCACCACCATCACCACCACAGTCATTCCTTCGGCTCCGTGACGATTCCACTCACTCTCTCAACGTGGCTTCGTCCGTCCTGTCCTTGTTACGCCCCATCACGCTCCTTTCACTTCAGTTACCTGTCGTTTGTTTGCCTCCATCATCTCCTGGTTGCCCGACGATAACTGCAATTGACCCGGCTCCTCAGCAAACCTTCTAGCTTATTTCCACCACGGCGCTGGTTCTCTGGCCCCTTACGTCAAGCACTTGGGATAATACCTCACTTCAGTCTTTCCTTCGCTCGCCCTGCTTGCTCTGTGTTAGTCACAGCATCAAATATTCTGTTAATAGTATCTGGGCTGTCTCTCTCCGAGTGGGAGAATAGTTTCATTTGCAGAAATTGCCGCCAAACGTCTCCTTGTTCCTGTCAGTTTCAAAGTGTGTGGGTTCATCCCTTTCCCCCATACCCTATGCTTTCGCCATGCTGAACAAATATGTTAGGCTAGGCACAGTTAGCATCATCTCAATATGCACCGAAAAAGACACACACACCATCCCCACCACCGCGCATGGGCCCATAAGGAGGAGGAAAGGAGTGTCGAGCATATCGAGCATCCATTGCTCGTCAATTTGAGGCTTCCAACTATTCAAGGAGCAGACACTGCAACCATTGCACGACGTGGTACCTCCCATAGCTCATGTGCCCCTGATGATACCTCTCCACAATGTGAGAAACCGGCAGCGACTACCAGCGGCTCCCTCCCCATTATTTTCGGCTCAATGTAAGTTGGCTTTGATCCTTTTTTTTTGGACGCTTTCTAACAAGTCTCATATAGTACTCCCATCCTTATTGCTTGTATTGTCTTGTATTTTCTTCATCGCCGACATATGAAGAGATTGAGAATGGAAGAAATTCATGATAAAACGAAGAGTATGGATTTTGGTATGGGCTTTGGTGCTGGAACGCGTAAGGCAAATGCAGAAAAGACAGGCAAGGGGCACAAGAATCAACAGCTTTCAATGGATTTGGATCTTAATAATCCCTATGTTCTTCCGGGCACACTCCGTGGATCCCGTGAAAGTCTGGCATCGTTGGGTAAACGGCTGGATGCTGGTGATCCTCGTTATGGACTACGACCCGGAACATCTCATTCACAAATGGCTGGGCTTGGCGCCGGAGCAAAGAACTATGCGCCATCCCATAACTCTAATCTGGCACACTCAAAGACAAGGGAATCCTCAATATATACGTCCTCAATCAGAAACGAGGACGACAGCCCCAATGGATCAACAACCTCAATGTCTGATGAGCTACTGAAGAAAGCACAGGGGATGGCAATGTCATCACCTCCTCCCCCAAGGTCTCCCACTAACGCCCGCATCCAGACCCATGCTCCCGAGCTCAGAATCCCTTCACCTCCACCTGCTGCTGTTATCAGGCCTGCAAGCCCCAGCATGCGACCTGGATTACCAGCTGCGTTGCAGCTAGGGAGTGCAAGAGACTCTTCTCTCAGCAGCCACCAGCTTCCCCCGATATCCACAGACATGACTCCCAAGCTCGACTTGGAATTCAATCTGACGGTGTCAGCACCTCCCCCGATGAAAAAGGCTGAAGCGCCTCAAGTCCCTAAACCTGTCAAAGCTGAAACTCGACCACCTTCGGATGCTAGTAATTACGGCGACGACGTGAACAATGAAATTCAATTCCGGTTCTCCACTGCCTCTGAAAATGAGGTTACCGAACCTGCTCCTCGCAAAGTCACTCGCGAAACTCTTGCACCAGGCGCATATGACAACCGGCGTCTCTCAATGGGATTCAGGCCGCTGCCCCCTGATGGAACGCCTGACGAAAGCGCAGAGGAGCGTGCAACTCGCATTAGGTCCTTCTACAAGGAATACTTTGATGACAACAATGGAGATGGTGATCGCCAGAGCTTCTACTCGCCTGCTGGTGGTTACTACGAAGATATCACTGATGCATACATGCCATCAACATATCAAGACGACTCTGCTCCAGTCTATGATTACGCATCAGGCAACTTTGTAGTACCAGGTGCACGACCATTCGCTGAGCCACCCACACGACGAGCAATGACTCCTCCTCCTAGGATGCAGTACGGGTATGAGGGCCCACGCGCCGGATCATCGGCGAGCAATAGGATGCCTCTCCCAGGTCCTCGCTCCTTCACATCACAGGGCATACATGGGCCCCAACCTCGCGGGCCCCCAAGGAGACCAATGCCACCTCCTACCCCTCTCAAGAACATTCCGAGTCCCGCCCATCTCGGAGAGGATGCTTTCGCTAATCCTCTTGCGTTCGCTCCAAGGATCAAGGTTCAGGATATTGTGACTGGTAGGGACTCGCCAAGCCTTCGACCAGGCGAACGCCCCTACTCTCCTCAGGTTCCAGTTCACACACCATTGGCATCGGCGTTTGATGAGCTTCCATCTTTGATGGCTCCACACTCTCTCAGAAAATCAGGAACCTTCACTGCGCTCGACTTTGCCCCACCAAAGAAGTTCAAGAATGATGATATGGGAAGCGATGCAGGAAGTGTGAGAAGCGGTAGAAGTCAGTTGAACCCCCAGAATATCCATGCCATTCGTGCTGGTGCATACCGTGTCTCTAGGATTCCACAGGAGGTTGTCCCATTGAAGGATGATATGGCTGCACACCTTAGGCCCACTATGGACTTGTCAACACGATACTAGCCCAGTTAAATATCAGATAGAAGGATAGATGGGGGGGCCCGGCTCATGACCATTTCTTAATGTTGTTTTTGTACAAAATCAATCGATAACGATGCCTGGAGTTGCTGTGGCCATCAGGGAAAATCTTTGGATTTTACAAAAAAAATACTACCCTGTCTGAGGGAATGGGATAAGAATATTTGGCGGAGAGGAGGTATGGAGGGACCAGGAAAGAGATAATACCGCTTTGTTTTGATTTATGGTTTTGGCTACTTGGAAGAATTATGGTTGGGAGATGGAAATCACCAGTTAATTTGATTGATCGACTCTCCTACGATTTGTTGGTTGACGGAGATTAATACATCTTTCTGGGACATTATTTCTTCAGATCTGTCTGTCACGAGTCTTCGAATTTCCTATTTGTGTTGTCTGTTTAGCTTAAGGACAGTGTCTGTGTACTGTGCTTAGTACAGAGCTTCTCTTGGGGCTGCGTTGAGTGCCTTTTACTTACCTTCCTTTTAGTTTACCTGATTGTATACCAGATTCTTTATTGCTAGGGCTTGTTGCTTTTTTTATTCCCCTCGGCCTGTGCTATGTAGTTGTAGTAAGATCCTGGATTTTTTTGTTCATACCATACATCATACTCATGACATGCGATGTTTTCACACCGAAATTGCTGTGAATGAGGATTTTTCTACACGTCTTTAGCTAATATGAGCTGGGAGCATATAATATAGAATTTCTTTTTACTTTTAAGCAGGGGTGTAGAGTATTTAGGGGATTGTGGAGTGTAGGACAACACGCATACCTAATCGCAAAATTTTTTTCGAATTGCAGAAAAAGCAACGCAGCGTGGATCACCAAATCACTCCATAGTACAAATTCTACTAGAGTTCGAGACTGACCCAGCATCATCAAGCCTGGGTTTAATTTTTTATTTCTGTCATTCAAGGATTTCGCTTGTCTTTACAGTGGCATTGTGTGTGCCTGGTTGAGCCCATTATGATATCCAACTGGGCTATTTGGAAAAAGAAGTTCAGGGTAACACTACCATGCAAGGGACTTCAGGGTAAGTGGACTGCTGACTAGCCTTGCTTACAAACATGACCCTGTTCTTGGCGGGTCCCTGGAGCCCCTTCTGGGAATATTAAGTATGGTAGGTACAGCAAGTATGGACATATTATGCCTTGCCCCTTGTCACTATCCCCTGCGAAGGTCGCGCTGTCTATCTACCTGTCCAGTCGCAATCATAGCTGGTCAAGTGTCAACCAGGAAACCCAAATTGATACTTCTGTACCACGATGGGGACCCCCAAATGTTGTCGCGGCCAGCCGGTCTCACTCACACGAAGCCTAAGTAGCTAATTCTGATCTCCCTCATCTTACTCTTGACCCCAACCAGAGACCTCTTCCCTCCCCCCCAAAGAGAGCCAGCCACACATCTTCTCAGATGCTTCACCCTCTTTCTCTCTTGCCCACCACCCTTTCGCCCCCCGAGCAGCGACATATAGGAAGCCTCCCACCCCTCCTATCGAACCTAGTGCATAAGCATAAATCTACCGTCCGCGCACGGGGGGGCTTCCCTTTTTCCTCTTTGGCGCCTGATCTCCTCACTGCTGCTTAGCCGCTCGTTTACGTACTTCTCGACGCATTTGTTTGCAGTCTCATCATTCATACCACTCGCAGCCTTCAGGTTAGATGGTACCTGAAACCTAGTTGTTCGTGCCTGGACCCTTGAAACCGTTGAAGGCATTCTGCAATTTTTCAAACCCGTAGTATGATCTTTGCTTAACCCAAGGACCCTATCTGCTATCTGTATTACCCAGAGATTGCTATCCTGTGGGTAGCAAAGTTTTCTTGAAATCATGGCCACACAAGGTGCGTATTTTTTATCAGAGTGCGCATAAGCAGTTGAGCTGACCCAAGAATAGGCGGTCCACCTCCAGCTCCACCTCCACCTCTAACAGTGGTTATAGACACCACTGTTGGGGTCACTGTTATTACTACTCCGACAGTATTTTTAACGGTCAGAGTCACTTCAATAAATTCACCCAATCCTACTAGCGATAGCTCCATCAACCCCTCTGCTACTATTACCAGCACGGACACAGTCCGGACAGGAGATACGGATGCGAATACGAATACAGGAGGCGCAAATACAGGAGGCACGAGTACAGGCACGAATACAGGGGGTGGAATGAGTGGGGGTGCTCTCATCGCGATTGCCGTTATTGTCCCAGTGGTAATTCTTGCAGTGATAGCAGTTGGTCTGGTGTTGTACTTCAAGAAGCACAAGACTAACCGCAACGCCTCAATAAAGGGGCCTGTAGCCAGTGAGATCATTGGGGGCGGTGGGCCACCACTTGGTAGTGACCGCGATGGCCCCTACGAGATGAGTACAACTGATAGTGCAGGATATAGGGGGTGGGGGTCGACCGCTAGAAATCCAAAGTCAACGATGGCAGGTAGCTCTGGGTATCCAATGTCACCTGTAGGGAAGATGGTTTCAGATGGTGGATATAACAATCCTGTCAGTGCCGGCCCACCTGGGTATCCGGGGAACGTGAGCGAGTTATATGGTGGGGTTATTGCACCCGCATCTCCAGTGTTCCCCGATTCCGCAGGTTTACTCGCAGTAGACAGAGCGGCACCATCTCCGGCTTTTACGGAATCCAGTACAATTGGAGCAATGCCGACCTTCGACTCGCATAATTCCGAGGGGCTCAACCGAGGAGGCTCCAATGCATCGTCCAATTATTCTGCTATGACACACTCCGATCAGTCAGACTTTGATCAGCGACAGTCTCGGCAGTATTATGGATCAGATGTGCAGGATTATGATACTGCTTACTACTCCAATGGACCGAATATGTACTATGATGATACATCCAACCCACCACCCGTGATTAGAGATGTTCAGGCGAGGCGCAATACTCGAATTGAGACACCGACGAGTGCACATTTTCCCCAACAAGGGAGCAGCGGCATTGCACAAAATTTCTAAGACTCGAATCTAGCGTCCTATATAGGCCAGAAGCATGTTTTTGCATTACTCTTATTTAACTCGCGGCTTACATACACATCTTCTCTTTACAGTAATCTCTTTGTTAGCTATTTCAGGGTGGGGTTTCGTCAGGGAACTGTAGTATGCTCCCGGTAATGCGTGGATTCTCTGTTTTTAACCTTCGCAGGGGGGATAAGATGCTTGATATAGTTTGAGATTGGTGTCAGGGAGTCTATTAACGGGATAATACCACGTGGGTTATCAAAGGAGGGCAGATCGATCGGCCAGGGGGGGCGTTGTTGATTTGTTTTTCTGTTTGGCACTCTACTTGTGCCGAGCGAAATTGATATTCCCATTTCATATGTATCGTTGTTTACCTGCGGCTGGCAGAGGAAGCACGAGCCCAATAATAACGGGCTTGAGCAACGAAAAATTCCACGGCCTGAGTGCAAGAGAGGGTCAATATTGTCAAATCGCCTTGCACGTTAAAATAAAGATGCGGTGAGGGCATATGTGTGTATTGAGGGGCACTGCGGCCAGGTGAGGTGGACCCACCAGGGTTGTCACTTCGCAATCGCGCCCGATCCAAGTATCCAAATTTACTCGAAGTACCGCTTCACAGCTCAGGCATCTGAAGCAGCTTCCGCCCCAGGCGAGTGAAATGCTCTCGTGCTCCGAGTGTATGGCAACTGTGGGCTCCAGCGCCTGTACACATGTTACTTACATATATGTATGTACTGTACTGTTGACTTCCTCCAGCAAATGGTGCCTATGCAGCACGGCTCGTGTGGAACGACAGGCTCTCACGCCGATATCGTAATAGCGGCAGTGTGCAAGGGACTTGATGTTTCCTTCTCCCAATCCCGGCCAGCGGACCCATGCAACCGAATATGCCAGTGATGCGACTGTGCATGGGGCTGCTGCTTCCACGGCACTTTTCTGGACGTTTTACAGGATCGACGAGACCCGCGTGGGGATTTCTTGGGCGCTCATTGGCGGGGCCTGACGTTGCAGCATCACGACAACACTCTGCGAATGCTAGCTGCCCATATACATCGCAAGCTAAGACCAAGTACGTAGCCCGAATTGAAGAATTGCAGAATTGCAGAATTGAAGAATTGAAGAAATTACAGAAGAGTGCAGCTGGACGGTCCTGCTGAACTGAACAGTTCTGTTCTATCATGTAAAGTATATGTTGAAAAAGGCTGTGGTGAAGCTGTGGTGTACACGCGCGGTTAACGCTTTCGGCCGCATTTTGCAGCAGCGTCCTACTTTAGGGCTCAGTCGTCCGCTCGTTCGCTCGTCCGCCCTCCTCACCAATCCTCAGTGTGGAAGCATCACCCCCGCTGCCGGATGCCTGAGCCCCATAAGCTTGCCGGCTCTGTCAGCATAGGTGCCTGCCAACCAGCACGCAGGACGCAAGACCCCTCCTCGCCTGTGCGCGTCCTCCATAGGTACAGCCTGTGCCTACTGCCCACCCATACCCCACCCCACCCCCCTCATATCCCCAAAACCCCCCCCCCCCACCCCGCGCCAACCCTGGCTCTGTCTCGTTGTCCAACAACAGAGCACCCCACCATATTCAAACTCACCCCTCCACCCCATCGGATCGCGGACAGCAACCAGGCAATCCGCATCAAGCAACGAGAGTGGCATTCCCGGGAATCAGAGTTTACCAGGAATCTGGGTCTCCTTCACGCAGTCCACATACCTGCGGAGAAGTATCTCTTCTCAAAAACAAAAACCGAACCCACACACTTAACAGCAGCCCGCCCTGAACATTTTTCGTTTTCGTGCCTACCATGTAAGAGGCCTTGCTGGGAGTGACGCATCATGTCCTCCCTCCCACTCAGGCTCCGGACGGTGTCTGATAACGGCCCCTCACTGACTCCTGCCTTCAACAGGAAGTTCGGCAAGTATATCGCCAAGCAGTCTTTGGACATACCTGAATATGCTGCCAGTCTCGTCAATTACAAGGCCCTCAAGAAAGTAAGCTGCGGTTTCGGTTCCATATCCCACAAAATCCAGAAAACGGGTGTATATCATAACTCAAGTGGGACTGACGGCAGTGGGATTTTCACGAAGTAGCTCATAAAATCACTTGCGGCCTCGAGGGTTACTTCTGCTGCCCAAGCAGCATCAAGTGAGATCAGCAATGCACCCACTCATGACCCTCAGGCAACGCTACAAGCTAACAAAGCTACATTCTTCTTCCGGCTGGTATGTTTCTTCTGTTTCGGATTGTGACGCACATGTTTGAGCTAACGGCGAGTATAGGAGCGAGAACTGGAGAAAGTGAATGCCTTCTATCTACAAAAGGAAGCAGAGGTAGGGATCTTGCATTCAATTGCGGTTCTGAACACCGAGCTCACTGTAGGTGGGGTAGCTCAAATTACGATTAAAAACCCTCCTTGATAAGAAGAAGGCTATGCAATCGCGTAGCGGGGGGACTAATAACAAGGTTTCTGCAACATACATTACTCTCCAAGAAGGGTTCCTGTTGTTTCAGGTGGATTTGAACAAGCTTCAGGTGAGCTGCCGTCCCAGCCCCGGGAAAAGCCGTATGTCGGTCGTCATTGACTGGAACAGCAATTTGTGGATCTCAACGCTACAGCATTCTCCAAGATCTTGAAAAAAGTAAGCAATACCAGGCTCTGCTACTGACGGAAACTGACCTTTACTGCTTTAGTGGGACAAATCATCAAAGGTACAATCTCCAGGCAGCCGAAACATTGATCAATCACTCACTTAAGAAGTAGTCAAGGACGAAGGAGCTCTATCTCTCGCGTGCAGTGGAGGTTCAACCATGTTTCAATCGAGACGTTATCACAGAGTTGTCTGATCTAGCGACAACAAGCGCACTAGAGTTAGAGGCGTGGGGTGAAGGGGAGAATATCGCATTTCCTCAGAAACCCGTCGAACGGATGGTGGGCGAGGCCGAAGAACCAGATACGGATGGCGAGATTTTGAAAGCGGTCATTGCGGACAATACTACAATCCTTCAGGAGTGGCTATCACGACTTCAAGCTTCTACGGATGCTCGAGATAGGATAACGCGAGTTTTCCTTGCCGCGATACCCGAGGCTTCAGATCAAGCCCTCCAGATGTTCGTTCAGTGTGGCTTGCTCAACTGGGGGGCTAAAGACGAGATAAATGAGCGAAATTGCCTGCATGAGGCTGCAATTGCTGGGAAATACAATGTTCTTGAACTTGGACTTGTCGGCGGTGCCGACCCAAATGAAACCGATGTATATGGCCGAAATCCTCTCCATTATGCCTGTATGCACGGGCACCTCGATATGATTCAAAAACTTGTCACTGGAGCTTCTGCTGCTGCGATAAATGTGATGGACCATGACAACTTTACCCCGCTTATCCACGCCATTAATAACAATCAACCACACACAGTTAGACAACTTATCGCCTCCGGGGCTCGTGTAGAAGCCAGTGGGGAACAAGACCATGTGCCACTAAACCTTGCTTGCCAGAATGGATTGGTTGAGATCACCGAAATTCTACTTCAACAGCGCCCTCGGATTCAGGTGGATGCGGAAGGGCTATATCCCCAGCATCATGTAGCCCGGTCAGGGCACTCGGCAAAAATCCTTCTCATGCTCAAGGACTATGGTGCAAACATTGACGAAGTTGACAAACTAAATCAATGGACGGCCGTGTTTCATGCCGCAAGCGAAGGGCATGGTGAGTGCCTCAAGGCTTTATTAGAGTGGGGTGCGAGGGTTGACATTATGGACGAGAATGGACTTTCGGCAATGTACTATGCTGCGTGGGAGGGCCACTTGGAGTGTATGCAAATGCTTTCTGCAGTGCGCCCTGGCCTGGGAGTCATGGGCATCAAGGCAGCCAAGTCGTCTCCATCACCAACACCTGTTGAAAACCAAATGGCAATCGACTCAGATGGCATTCCTGACCTCTCTCTCCCACCACCAATCATACCATTGCGCCGATATGGGCACAACTTCTTGGACAAGAAGACCTTGGTTCAGCTTGTCCTACAGGAGCACGGAGCGAAACCTATCCAGTTTTTTCAGGAGAACAAATACACTATTGCCAGACTTACCATCTCTTCGAAATCCACGGACATTATACCACGGAATGTTATGCTTCCCCTCAGTGATGATTCAAAATCCCTTGCCTTCCAGGTCGACGCTATTGAGTCATTCGTGATTGATTTCGACATATTCCCTACATTTGGATCAAAGTTCATTGCTCGAACGGTTGCACTTCCAAGTACCTTCACAACGACAGATGCTGGTCACTGCACACTCCCACTGTTCGATCCCCGCTTACGAGCTATTGGGAAGCTGTCATTTGATTATCAAATAATAAAGCCATTCCAGGGAGTTCCGCTCGAGATAGCACACTTTGCTACATACTGGAAAGCGACCACAAAGCTCGAATCACATGCCGGTGCACGCATTACGGGTTCATCATTATCTGGAGAGTATGTGCGACTGTTTGTCCAGCTGACCAGTGACTTGGTACCAGTTTTGTACCCACACTGGACAGTGAAAGTCGCGGGATTGGATGTTCCAATCTCAAGTATCAGTGCTCCGCAGTTCATTTCCATTGGTGTACAGGATTGCACATACCAGCAACGACAGAGCTTAAGTGCCGTGAAGTCCGCTGTGGAAGCTTATGGTTTACTGGGGTCGCTGTTCCTTACGCTGGAGGAGGCTTTGAAGTTGTTGCCGGTGAATATTCATGTCGACCTCAACATCGCATACCCCAGTGGCGGGGAAAACCACGCTAGGGTGATTCCTCAGTCAGACCTAAATAGCAGTGTTGACTCGGTATTGTCTGTGGTATTTGAAAGCGCCAGGGCGCTGAGAAGCGCAAACCCAGAAGGTGCAAGGGGTGTTATGTTCTCGTCGTATAATATGAATATATGTACGGCATTGAACTGGAAGCAGCCGAATTGTAAGTTTCTATGATGGCGACCTAATTTCGCGGTGAAAAGGGAAGCTAACTCATGACTGCTTGTAGATCCTGTCTTTTATTGCAATGGCCTGGGTAATGACCCTATCCACGATCCGGTGGGTGTTGGGTTTGCGCCTAGGAGGAGCATATCTATCAATGAGGCTGTGGCGTTTGCTTCAACTAACAACCTGATGGGAATAATATGCTCTTCGAAGCTTTTGGTAGGACCTCCATTTTCCTTGACTAATCAAATTGCCCTAACCTATATGATTCACAGGCATTGGTCTCCGCCCTCATCCAGAGCGTAAAGGAGGCAGGATTAGTCGTCGTAGCGCATACATGTGACGACTCCATCTTTAGACAAGTGGGTGTAGATGGGGTGCTTAGAAAAGAGGGGGTTTTGAAGTTTGAAGAGACGATTGATATATGATGATGAGTAATTGATCCACCCCTGGGTTTATTGTGGTTTTTTTGTATATTCTTTTTTTTAATGATTTTTTTAAGTCTTCTTATGGTTTCCTTTTGGGGTTCATTTTATATTATGGTATGATATATTGGCTGGTTCTGGCTGTACACGTGTGGCCTGGTGCTCTAGAGGCATAGTAGTAGATAGGCGTAATTGATGTGGCTGCTTGGAGGCCACTTTTAAGGAAGGGGAGGAGTTTGGTGATGGTCTATTTGTACAAATCTAGCACTTACAGACTTGGTATTTATATGATATGCATGTCCGCCCTTGGTATTTTTCTTTTTTCCATCCAGGCCATTCAAATATCCTTCTATTCTGGTGACCCTGGAATCAATCCTTCCTATCAGTTTGGATGGCCTCTTTATCACCCTTGAAATTGTTGCATTTTATTAGGAGAGGGGTTGGTAGGGACCCAATGTCTAGTCTGGATGTGAGAGTAGATAGAGACTAGAGCTCCAACAGCCACCAAAAATATATGTAAAACCGTACTTTGAACTTCAAATCTTTCGTAGTAGTATCTATCAAATGGACTCTGGCATTTCCGAAGCTTGTATGGACAGGCAGTGTTAAAGGTATACGCCAGAGGGGGGGGGACGGAGGAACACAATATTGATTCGATGGTTCCGTTATATCCAACTCTGTTGGTGTTGTGCGTGTGTAATGTTCACCACAGGGTTTCTTTACCTACACTGTATACCCTCTATCTGTCAGATGCAATGTATGCACCCCGAGTTCAGGTTCAGCCACATCACGGTCTCCATCTCATTCTTTCGTTCTCACTTGCAATAGCAGTCAGAGGAAGGAACCTTCTTTATAACACACCGTTCCCCCCTCATAATTCCGCTCTCTCCACCTCCTGTTTCACCAGCTCCACAAATCCCCCTCTCATCTCTTTCAAAAACCCCCCAAACCCCCTACTCCCATTCAACCTCTCAACCACACCCCCGACCCACTCCTCTTTCAACTTCGGCCTACACATTACAACCAGATACTCCCTCCCCTCCAGGCTCACCACAAAACTAAACTCTCTCTCCCAATCCCTCTCATCGACATGTGTAAATACAATCTTGAGATGGTCTGGGACACCCGCGCCTTCGATGCGTAGGCCAAGGCTACTTTCCCAGAAGTTGAGCTCAGGAGTGTTTTGTGTGGAGAGGGTGGTGAGGTTATTGCGTTGTTTGACTTTGTGGGCTCGGAGGGAGGTGAGGTTGGATGTTAGATTGGCGAGGTGTGCGGTGAGGGAGTGCTGGGTGGCCAGGAGAGTGTTGTGGGTGCGGGTCATGGTAGTGATGGTGGATTGGGCGTCAGCGACTTCGGTGGATTCGCGGTGGGATTCTGGAGGCGTTATATTAGTTTTTAATTCCGTTTGTATATGGGATGGGGAGGGTGGGGCGGTAACATACGTTCTTCTACCTCCCTCTCCTTTTCCTTATAATACCCTACCTGCGCACGCATCTCCCTCGCGCTCTCCTTATCCTCCGCCACGTTTCTTGCGAATTCGTTTTTTTCTTCTAGTAGACGCCTGCGGCCTTTTTCAATGAACTCATCAAAGCGGAGAGTAAAGCGGTTCATTTGGTCGCGGAGTTCGTCGAAGCCGAAGTTCACGGTGGGGAGGGTGAGCGCGGGGTTAGTAT
>Ga0307514_10001813_pt1 | contig 23862 bp, 19 predicted proteins | sample 16_EM_MG_FD_203088 | JGI IMG/M metagenome (GOLD analysis project Ga0307514, IMG submission 203088) | Populus trichocarpa ectomycorrhiza microbial communities from riparian zone in the Pacific Northwest, United States - 16_EM | ecosystem: Host-associated > Plants > Roots > Unclassified | place...
TTGATGCTATGTTAAATGCTGTTTTCAACCCTGGGTTGGAGATTTAGGGATTTAGAGCAGCTAGGTTGGATGTTAAGTTGAACTCTGTGTTCAGGTTGATCATGGATATACATGGGTACTGTGAGGGGGTCAAAATGCCTCTGAAGAAGCCAGCATACTCCTGTGACCAAAGCGATCCTTGCAGTCCCAAATGGACGGATATTGAGGCTCTTAGGGCTCTTAGCGCTATTGGAGACCTCTTAGTGGTGGCTAAGGACGCTCTTGAGGGCGCTGGTACAAGTAGTTGATGTAGGAAGTTCAGTGTAGGATAATGAGGAGGAGTTGGTTAATGAAATTCCCATTTTTGTGCACAATAACACCCTCCGTTAAGGCCCTGTCATTGCACCATCTTCAGGCTGCCCCTTCGGTAATAAATATAGATGCTAGGTAATAGGTTTCTAGCGCATGGTCATAGGTGTGCATATTCATATTCAATATTTGGCTTATAGGGGGGGTATATTGGGGGGGTATGGAAGGACTATAGAGGTATATTTGAGCTCCTAGAGCTTTTAGAGGCCTCTTCGTAAGTATTAAGGAGGTTCTGTAGGAGGTTCTGGAAGGCGGAGCTTAAGGAAGCAGATATAAGGAGGAATTAGTTGATTCAATGAAAACTCTCGAAATTCACAATCTTGCACTCTTACAGACTCCCGCCCCAGTATTGATGTGGCATGGATATACATGGTAGGTAAAGGCCTGCTAGCAGCCACAGGCTCACCCGCCCGCTCATTGGCACCGGGCCTATACGGGGGGGTCTTCAGGGAGGTCATATTCCCAGGGGGGTTATTGGGTATTAGGTTGATTTTGGTGGAACGTGAGGGTACCCATGTTGTCGAGCGTACAGTTAGACCTTGCTATACCGGACGACTAAAATCCAGCACTTTTTGTCCAGTATAGCAAGGCTCCGGTATAAACCATGGCACTAGCCCTCAGGCAAGGTAAAGGAGTCACGTGCATCCCGAGAACCCTAATTTTGCTGTATCCCTTAGACTGCTGAGACAGAGCCCACCGTGTATCAATGCTATTGTTCCTATTGTTAAGAACAATAGGATATACCTTGTAAAAGTTGTACATATGTACCGGTATGCACGGTGGGCTCTGTCTCAGCACTTTAAGGGATAATGGAGGTATGTGAAGTCACATTAAGCACTCAGATATGCCCCGTCCGGTATAGCAAGGGAGAAATGTATGGAGACAAGGGTGGAAAGACCCCTGTACTCCCTCAGCATACTGTATGAGCAAAAATCCGTTATAGCAAGGTCATTTTAGGTGGACAGCTGGGGCTTTGGTAGTGGAGGCTTAGGGGTATTCCGGTGCAGCAAGGATTCCGCTTCAACGAGGTCCGGTATAGCAAGGTCTAACTGTACACCCTCCTACCTAGGCCTGGAATCGAACTAGAGCCCTCAATTGATAACCAAAGCCGTAAAGTAAAGAACTTGCAATGCCTAGGTACCGTCAGCTCATTTAGGCCGTCGCAACAAGCAATATATAACGTTAACTTAAGTAGCTATAGTGGCAGATTGGCGAACCAACTGGTCTTTATTTGTTCGGTTGGAGCTACGTAATGGATTACCTATGTACTTATATAGTCTTGGCAAGTGCCCAATTTTTTATTATTACATCCTACAGTAGACACCTATTGAAATATGTTAAATGTAACGTTTCGGCCGTATGAGATGCCATACAAGAGTGAATGAGTTGATTGAATTCTTCTATGTAGCAAGTATTCTAAGCTACATGAATGGAATATACTGAAAGCAAAGATTGCTGCAAGCGGTGGTGATTGTAACTAGGTAGTCTGGTTGGCACAAGCCGTACCTATGGAAGTGAATAGTTAAGATTACGAGGTTATTACTGGAGGAGTTATCGCTGATTTGCGAGAGTGGAATAAAGATATATTGAGCTTGTTAGTTTGATAGCTAAACTATTGCGCTCTTCGGATACAGAGCTCTAAATACATGCGAAAACCTGCGCTTATTTCCTCCGTCTGTTTCCACGACTTTCTTCATTAAGGTCACTTTCCCCATCATAGTGCCCATGAGACCTGAAAGGAAGCCAATAAGAGAGCAAGAGTGCATAGGTACATTGGGAGAGCGCAGAGCTAATCAGACCTTGGCTAGTAATCTGTAGGAACCAGAATAGAGGCTTTTCGCACCCTGGCCTGGCGGACTGTATCCACAGCAACCCGACCATATCATGTGAGCAGCAAGGATATGGGACCAGGGTGGGATGTCCGGCAAAAGACATGACATCGATGTCATATTTTTTGTCCTTAGGATATCTCTAGTTTATCACGCTAAAAACAACAACAAATGGCGGAATGCGGTTAAGTGAAATTTTGATTGCGCTAAATCCTATAATAGCATGCATAATATTGCATAATGCTCGTTCTGGGGATCGAGCATAGCGACTTCAGATGCACAATAAGCTCTCTGATCTCTGACTTGGAGAGTCGAAAATATGCCAGGCATTCCGCATCGCCCCACCCTGCCCCTTCTATTGTCCAATCCCATCGCGGGGTGTAGGCAATTGGAGGCTGGTACTTTGATGTATGGGTATCAGAGGTATCGTCATACGCTGCTAGGCATGCATAGTAGAGCATCATAATCTTGATCTGGATTGATGTTCGCTGACATTTTTGATATACTGGTACCGTACTCCGTACTTGACTTCTTAAGACTGGCAGGGTTGTAAAACCCTTCTTCTGTAGCGCTACCAGGGTAGGAGATGGTGTGACTAAGGTTGCATTGTCCGCCAGGCCAGGGTGCGAAATGTCTGTAATGGTAGCAGCCCTATGATAGCAGCACTCTACTATCCCCTCACACAATACGCACAATACACGACACACAACACGACACAACACAACGACAACACGACCCCTTGCGATATTTACATATAAAATCATGGCCGAAGTAATAGGTGCGGTCGCAAGTGCGGTGGCTGTGGTTGAAGCTGCTGGCAAGGTCTGCTTGACTTGCAGGAAATACTATCGGGTAAGAATTCCCCCAAGAAATTTGAGCCACAATCAGTAGTAAATAATTTTATATGGGGTTAGGATGCTAGGAATGCCCAATCCGAGATGAATGACCTCATGAATAGCATTATGGCTCTGCAAACTATATTCCAACAAGTTAAAAACTTGGCAGGAGGTCCTGGAGCCAGCAAGCTGATTGCATTGAAGCCACTCCTCGAAAGTAGCTCTGTGGCACTTGAAAAGGAGTTTGACCGAATTCTTGAGATTTTGCAGCCGGGAGTAGGACAAAAGACAAAGAAAAAACTGCTGGGACAGAGGTTGAAGTGGCCATTTCAAAAGGCGGATGTGGAACAAATCCTCCAGTTCCTTGAGCGGCATAAATCAGCTTTGACTTTAGCCATGAATTCTGACCAGATGTAAGAGTCTATCTCGCCTAGAGTCATAGTATACGCTAATATCTATATCTAGGACGGCTGTTATTGAAATTAACAATCGAGTTGAGGTGTGTCAGTAATACACATAAAATCGCACAGTAGTACTAATTAGTGGTACGTATACAGTCACAACAACAAAGCACAAATATTGCAAAGTTGCCATGCGCTGAAGGCGCTGCCCATAATGACTGGCTCCGGCAGCATGAGGATCATTGTTTGCAAGATACACGAGTAGAGCTTCGTAAGCAGATTATGGACTGGTGTGACGACCCAAACAGCAAATGCATCTTCTGGCTGAATGGAATGGCTGGGACTGGCAAATCCACAATTTCTCGCACAATTGCTCGAGAGCTTGCAGAAAAGAAAAGACTTGCAGGGAGTTTCTTTTTTACACGAGGCAAAAAGGATATCAGTCACGCTCGCATGTTCTTCACTACTATTGCCGCCCAGCTTGCCAACAGTTTGCCAGTACTCCGGACATACATCTCAGATGCCATCGACAACAATCCTGACATCTTTAAACAAGGATTACGGGAACAATGGAATCAATTCATTCTTAACCCTTTAAAGAATGCCCCTGCTCAATCAATCCAACTGGTTGTAGTAATTGATGCACTTGATGAATGTGACAGCATGCAAGATATTCAATTAATCCTCCTACTACTTGAAGAAGCCAAAGACCTCGATACAGTTCGGATCAAGATCTTCCTTACCAGCAGACCAGAAATCCCCATATTTGATGGATTTCGTCAGTTATCTGGTGAAGTATATCAGGATTTTATACTTCATAATATCCCGCTTGATACAGTTAATGCAGATATATCTACTTTCTTTCAGCAGAAGTTGTCGCCACTGAAAGCCAAACATGGACTGGGGACACCATGGCCAGATGAGCGAGTTATTGAACAGTTGGTGGAAAGAGCAGCCGGGCTGTTTATCTACGCTGCAACAACACTTCGATTTATTCAAGACGGCATAGATGGTCCTGAAGAACCCCTCTCTTTAGTTCTTGGTGTAGCCAAGTCATCCCCGTCGGCAACCGAGCATCTTGATGGCATATATACAACACTCCTCCAGCACTCAGTTCTTGGAAAGCAGGGTTATCAAGAGTGTGTAGGGCAGTTTAGACAGGTGGTTGGATCCATTGTGGTAATGTTTAATACTATGTCAGCTAGAAATCTAGCACAGCTGCTTCAAGTGCCATTCAAGATGGTTTCAAGCACTTTGGACTCTTTGCGTTCTGTCCTCAATGTCCCAATGGATGAAAGCCAGCCTGTGCGATTATTTCATCTATCCTTCCGTGACTTCCTACAGGATTCTGAGAGGTGCAGTGATTCTCGATTCCACATAGATGAAAAAGAGAGACATACCAGCCTATTTCGAAAATGTATGGAGCATATATCCCAGCTTCGGGAAAATATATGCAATCTTTGGGGGCCAGGAGTTTTGATTACTGAGATTTCCGATGATACGATACTAAAAAGCATTCCTCCACACATTCAATATGCATGCCATTACTGGCTTGATCACTGGCGACTTGGGAATCCAGTGGAGGAGGACATCAAGACTATTCGGCAATTTCTTGAACAAGACTTTCTTCACTGGTTGGAGGGACTTAGCTTAATCAGAGAGGTATCAAATGGAGCTTATATGATAATCGCTCTAGAGGAAATACTATCGGTAAGTTACAATGCTCATTAGTTTGTACAGAGAATAGTATTGACTAGAAAACAGGCACAATTTGGGGACTATGATCCAGGATTGATAGAACTTGCATATGATGCAAAACGATTTATATTACAGATGAGGACAATTATTGAAATGGCCCCTCTTCAGGTCTACTATTCGGGACTTTTATTTACTCCAAGATCAAGCCTGGTTCGAGTGGGATACTTCAAAAATATCCCTTGGGTTACTATGGAACCCAAAGTGGCAGATGTGTGGAGCTCATTGATACAAACACTAGAAGGGCATACCGGTAGTGTCATATCAGTTGTGTTTTCCCCCGATGGAAAGCTCGTTGCCTCTGCATCCTCGGACAAAACAGTCAGATTATGGGATACATCAACAGGAAAGCAATGTGGAGTTTTGGACGGTCATACTGATCGTGTCAATTCAGCTGTGTTTTCACCCGATGGAAAGCTTATTGCCTCTGCATCCTTGGACAAAACGGTCAGATTGTGGGATACATCAACGGGAAAGCAATGTGGAGTTTTGGAAGGTCATACCCATTGGGTCTATTCGGCTGTGTTTTCACCTGATGGAAAACTTGTTGCCTCCGCATCTAGGGACGAAACGGTCAGACTATGGGATATATCAACAGGAAAGCCATTCGGAGTTTTGGAAGGTCATACCGATAAAGTCAATTCGACTGTGTTTTCACCCGATGGAAAGCTTGTTGCCTCTGCATCTATGGACAAAACGGTCAGATTATGGGATACATCAACAAGAAAGCAATGCGGGGTTTTGGAAGGTCATACCGATGGGGTCAATTCAGCTGTGTTTTCACCCGATGGAAGGCTTATTGCCTCTGCATCTGGAGACAAGACGGTCAGATTATGGGATACAGCAACAACAAAGCAATGTGGAGTTTTGGAAGTTCATACCGATTTTGTCAATTCGTCTGTATTTTCACCCAATGGAAAGCTTGTTGCCTCTGCATCTTTTGACAAAACGGTCAGATTATGGGATACATCAACAGGAAAGAAATGTAGAGTTTTGGAAGGTCATACTGATTGGGTCTATTCGGCTGTGTTTTCACCTGATGGAAAGCTTGTTGCCTCCGTATCCGATGACAAAACAGTCAGATTATGGGATACATCAACAGGAAAGCAATGTCGACGTTTGGAAGGTCATACTGGTGTGGTCACATTGGCTGTGTTTTCACCCGATGGAAAGCTTGTTGCCTCTGCATCCGAGGACAAAACAGTCCGATTATGGGATACATCCACAAGAAAGCAGTGTGGAGTTTTGGAAGGTCATACCGATTGGGTCAATTCGGCTATGTTTTCACCCGATGGAAAGCTTGTTGCCTCTGCATCTGACGACGAAACGGTCAGATTATGGGATACATCAACAGGAAAGCAATGTAGAGTTTTGAGAGGTCATACCTGGACTGTCAATTCAGCTGTGTTCTCACCCAACGGAAAGCTTGTTGCTTCTGCATCCCACGACAAAACGCTCAGATTATGGGATTCATCAACAGGAAAGCAATGTGAAGTTTTGGAAGGTCATGCCAGTTATGTCTATTCGGCTGTGTTTTCACCCAATGGAGGGCTTGTTGCCTCTACATCCTTGTACGAAGCCGTCAGATTATGGGATACATCAACAGGAGAGCAATGTGGAGTTTTGGAAGGTCATACCAATAGTGTCTGTTCGGCTGTCTTTTCACCTGATGGAAAGCATATTGCCTCTGCATCGAGTGACAGAACAGTCAGATTATGGGATACATCAACAGGAACGCAATGTGGAGTTTTGGAAGGTCATACCAGCGATGTCAACTCGGCAGTGTTTTCACCTGATGGAAAGCTTGTTGCATCTGCATCCAATGACAACACGGTCCGGTTATGGGATACACCAACAGGCAAGCAATGTGGAGTTTTGGAAAGTCATACTGATCTTGTCAATTCGGCTGTGTTTTCACCTGATGGAAAGCTTGTTGCCTCTGCATCCTGGGACAACACGGTCAGATTATGGGATACTACAAAAAAAACCACTATAGAAATCATAGAAACTCATGACAGAATCAAGATTATGAAGTTTTCTAATGACGGAATGCATCTACATACGAGTCACGGCGTACTGCAACTCAAGCCATCTCTTCACACCGGCGGCAATCGCGAACTACCACACACGTTAACTCATTCCCTGTATGTTACTGATCAATGGATCACATGCAACATGAAGAAATTGCTCTGGCTTCCTGCCGACTACCGCCCATCCTGCTCTGCAGTAAATGACACTGCCAACCTTATTGTCATTGGATCTGGCTGCGGTAGAGTTATTTTAATATCTTTTGATTTCATCGCTCTCCCGGCTGCGTATCTCCAGCCATCTGTTTCTGCCATAGCAGGTAAGGGCTTCCTCGGAATTCTTGGCTGTTAAAAGCTTTGATGAACTAATTCACTGGTTGGTATATTTCAGGTGCAAGCTAAATCAATGGAACTGCAGTTTGGGTATGGTAGGCCGGGCATTGGACGTTGGTATGTTTTTATGTGATGATTTGTATATGAGCCACGCAGGAGCTATGTGAGCAAGGAGGGGGAGGGTGGCGATGAAAGAAGTATCATGTCACAAAAGATTTCCTCAGTCATTCACTCTGTGATTATCTCTATTTGTAATTCAACCCAGAGCCAAAACTCACACTCCACGAGCGACAAGAGCAGCAATATTACCTTCACACAACTCGAGACCTTGGTCTCGTGTGTCACCCAACACCCCCCCCCCCATCTAGGGAAGGATAAGTTTTTGGTTGACTGGTTGGGGGGGTGCTGAGTAACTCTCAAAACGATCCTCTATCGGTATTGAAAAGGCTCGAGGTCGCATAGGAGAAAGTGATGTCGGGTGAAATTTACAGCTAGCGAGGCCGCTATGTATAGTGAAATTCACAGCCATATGGTGGTGAAATTTACGGCTTGCCAGGTTTTTTCCAACGACTGACCTTTTTCCTGATAAAAATATAAAATATCAAAACGAGTTACCCCAGTTTCAAAGCAGGGAGGCCCAGCCCTCTACCTTGAGAGTGAATCATCCATACTGGAGCTTTCACTTTGAAACTCGAGCATTAAGGAATGGATACCCGGCAACCCTGCTCGAGACAATTCACTTTTTGCCTCTGCCTGGAGTCGAACTAGAGCCCTCAATAGAAACCAAAGCTGTACTTGCCACTGCTGTGGGAGGGTTGGTATGCAGAGAGTAGGGTGTTCTTCTCAGGAGCTAGGTATCTACGGATCTAAGCTATATATCACTTCTTGCTTATCTAATATCATCTAATGTCAACGCTGCCCACACCTAGGTATCGTCAGTTCATTTGGGTTATCGCAACAAGCAATATATAACGTTAACTTAGAAGGTATATATTTGTTGTCCGATTGCAGCTCAGTTATGAATTACTTATATAGTCTTGGCAAGTGCCCCAATTTTTTTTTATTCCATACTGACCCCTATTGAAATATGTTACAGTATGTAATATGGGAGCCGTAGGTATGGCCCAATGAAGGAACCCTTCAATAGTACGGAAATGAGGCTGCCGATAGTTATAGTAGCGGCGGATTTGAGGAGGTTTGGTTTATATGCAGTATGAGATGCCCATCATACAAGAGTGAATGAGTTGATTGAATTCTTACATATCTAGCAAGTATTCTGAGCTGTATTTATTTATACATGAATGGAATATGCTATGCTGAAAGCAAAGGAGATTGCTGTTACCCTCACACATACCTTTACCACGTGATGAGGGATCCCGTGATATGAACCAGGACCCGAAAGTGGCAGTACACCTATCCCAAAGCAGCAGTACACCTATCCCAAAGTGGCAGTACACCTATCCCAAAGTGGCAGTACAGTATTGTTAGCGCTGGTTTCCAGTATCTAGAGCCCGCTCCTCCCCCACGGTTCAGAGAGCGCAATAGATAGCTGTCCATTGTCTAGCAAGCTCGAAATATATTCTTTATCCCGACGAATACTCCCTCACTTTTCCACAATTACTTCACTCATAATCTCGTAATTCTTACAGGATAGAATAAACCCAACGGATTACTTACGTGATATTTCAACACCCCCCCTTCCTCAGCGAAATGAATACCTTAAGTCAGAGGAGTTGGTAATCAAGAAGAAAATACTTGGCACCCAAATTATATGGCAGCTATTACCCTGAACTTGCATAGGTTACCCTGAAGCTTAGTTAGCCCTTACCCTGAACTCATTAAAATCCTATCATACTAAAAACCCGGTGGGAAAAATATAGGGGAAGAGTACAGAGATATATTATCTCGTTCCTAGGTAGCTTAGCATCTTTGAAGCGCGACAAGGCTTTACTTAGTACAGTACAGATATCTCGCCTCAGACATAGCCTAAGGCTCCCTTCGGGGGGGGGGGGGAAGGCGTATAGACAAAAAAAAAAAAAAGTACAGATATCTGCTAGGTTGTCTGTCGGGCACATAGGCTTCCCAGTTTCAACGAAGTCGCATGCATGATGGTATGCGATCGCTTATTCTTGGATTATGAACCAGATCAACAATACCTTCACTTCATTATGCGTGCTGAAGGCACTCGGAATAATGGAAAATCCCAGTTCATATTCAGAGCAGATTGAAGCCATAGGTAGTTGTTGTTGTTTAGCGGTATAAGAGAGCACAAGATCTTCTGCCTCAACTGTGGAGGTAGATAGTGACACAGTTTTGCTCTGCTTCTGTGAAGGCCAACAGATGGTATTCATTGCTAACTGAAATATATAACCTGAATGTAGATTTTCTATCATCTCGATTTCCACCATAGTCTGCATCTGTAAAGCCGAATTGAGAACATTGCTTATAGGTAAGAGTGTGGGCTTTTGTGCCCTTAATGAATGTATCTCAAAACTCGCCCCAAGTTGTTTAGATGAGAACTGTGATGGTGAAGGCCCAATCAGGTCGAGTTCCAATCACAAGATACATCAGTGAGCCAATAATCTGTTGATATAGGGAAATATCTGCAATGCTATCATCACCTTCTTGATACTTCCACAACTTATGGTTGGGATCCAAGGGTAGAGTAACTGGATTACAGGATATCATGCCAAATCGTAACAGGAATTTGTCAATGTATGTTCGTTGTGAAAGGGCGATCAAATCTGAATGGTATTAAATTTGAATTCCTAGGAGCCAGCTGAGAGCGCCGAGATCTGTGAGTGCATCCCGGTGAATTCCTGGAGGTCCAAATAAAGTGATATCATCCACATAGATAGCAACGAAAAGCTGATGCTTTGAGGGAAGAAGTACATATGGGTAAAAAAATACTGCAACAGTAAATCCTAGCAGTATCAAGAAGGTTGTTAAACTTTCGTACCATGCTTTTGGGGGCCGTATATTGATCGATTGAGCTTTGCACAGTGCCCAGCCTTTTTGTCTCCACCAGGAAGCTTCATATGGATGTCTTCCTTTAAATGTCCATGGAGGAAACGAAACGAGTGCATGATGTGTAGCTTCAATGATATATGGCAAACCGCCGTGAAACCCTGCCATGAGAACAAGAGCTGTATTCCTTGTATAAAGATATACATGACCATCAATTGCCTCCCATCTATACCCTTTGGAATGAAGTGGATTCCATGAAAACAAGCTATGGTTGAGAGAAGGGACGTATAACACTCCGATCAAACGTAGTGGATAAACTGTGTCACCAGGAAGTAAACAGTTAATTATAACTGATCTTATGCCCTCAGCCTGTCGCATTACCGCCAACAGTTATACTTCCATGATTCGGTTGGAGAATGTGGAATTGCCCTACGTCAGAAGTCATATGAGAGCTTGCACATGTATCAAATTTCCAGGTATATGCAGGGGGTAGGCTGACCGTCGTGATTCTGGGTATCAATTGTAGTCTTTTTTTCCTTGATCCTCTTTCAGGCGTCTGCACTGTTGCTAGGTACCTATGACCTGTGAAGGTATGCCCTCGTTTCTTGCAGTAGGTATACCATTTGGTATCTAAAATATTAATGTCTTTAGAAGCGTATGGTGTAGACTTGTTTGACCGCTTTGCGGTTCGAATAACTAATGCAGAAACATTAACAGTATTTGATTGATTGCCAATGTTACTTAGAGTCTTGACTTAAGCTCGACATAAAATACAGACTGGTAGGGATTAGAATAGGTAATGCAAGGTCTTGAAGAGGGTGTAGGGTAGTCTGTGTTTTTGTTGTGGTAAGCAAGCCCGTTGCAATCACATACAAAGTTCTCCATGTGGTCGGCTCAAAAGTAGCGGCAGCCAAAAAAAAGAAAGCTTTACGCCAGACCCTCTCTTCAGACTAAGCCCATACCTTCTCTGCTCACTATGTCCCTTGCCTGTATTTTCGAAAGTTCCGGCCACAGACGGCCTTCCGATTGACTACAACTTCGCCAGTCCCTACCCTTGCTTGCCCCAGTTGCCCTTCGACCCCTCGGCGCCCAAGCAGGACTCGAAGGCAAGCAGCAAGCGTAACAGTCCGTGATTAAGGCGGGTGAGTACGTTGCGAGTAGCTACCGGTGCTCCTTATATTTTCGGAGAACATGCATTCGATGTCATAGCCTTTGCACCTATAAACCCTTCTCAGAGTCGCTGGATGACACTGGCGAACCGTCCTGTCGAGCAGAGCAGACAAAATCTGCCTTAAAACCATGCCGTCTCGTAAGGATAGAAACCAACCTAATGCGACTGTTACTCCTGTAAAACTTATAGAGGTAACTCCTGCAACTGTTGGAAAACATGTCATCTATTCAGATGATGAAGGAGGCGTAGTCGATGCTGAGACTCCAAAGCCGCCGAAGAATTCTGAAAAAGTCTCGCGAGAGCTGAACATGGTGAAACTTGGTGGGAATACCTCTAGTATTGTTATGAAGCCTCTCTCACAGATTACCTAGTACCATTCGACTATGAAGTCTGACATTGATGTTGCGCATAAAGAGCATTAATTAAACAGCCTGAGTCACTGGAAGAAGCCTTGGCTATGAAGTCTACATTAGAGCAGGGACTGTAGATAATAGACGATAAAAGGTAAGGATCTGAGTATGAGCTGCAAACTGGAGCAGAAAGGTGTGTGCGGCGTGTGAAGAGACTATTGATTGGATAGGAGATTTTAATGAATAGGACCATCAATTATAAGCTCCAAACACTGCAACGTAGAGGTTTGTATGACGGGGGCACTCCACGTACGGCCGTTGATAAAGAATAAAGAGTATCTGGGAATAATATTAATTTCTGCTAACTGACTCCTATCTAATTCCATGCGGTCGCTTCTGCAGATGGCCTCTTAGATAGCTTTCTACGAGTGTGCATTTCATGCAGTCTCTGCCGTCACAATTTGCTAGCGATTATCTAGTACCCACTCACTCTAGCTACCTACTCCACTATCTAGCGACCACTTCTAATAAGTGACCTAATGTAAGAATACAAGCTATGAGTAGGTGCGGAATTGTAGCGGAGGGTAGATAGAGCGGAGAGAAGACTTTTGCGAATGCGAAAGCTTTATTTTGTGGCTAGTAAAAATGCTCGATGAACTTGAATACTAACTGAATGCTCTACTAAACAAAAATATGGAGTACGATTCTGTCGCTTTTACCTGCTGTTCTACCAGGTTTTCACCTATTCGATGCTAGATTCATTTTCCCTTGGCCCCGGGGATCAAGTAAGGCTTCAGGGTAAATATTTACACCTAAGTATTGCCTACTGATCCGTGTAGCTCCACTTTAACTAATAGTTATATCCGCAGCGTCCCATAACTAAATAGTCCCAAATAGTACTTTGCCTCAATAAACTTAGGCTCGACATCAGTACCGGTACTTATGGTGCAACCATACTAGCCTTAGCCGATTCCTAACAAATGGACAACCTAAACTAGATACCAGTAATTGTGTCAATACCCGTGACAGTTTGAAAGTGAAGTGAGGAAAATATTTACCTCAGCTCAAGAGCATGAGAAGGTTGTAACAATGAGAAAACAGAAGGGTATTGAAGTGGGGGATAATATGGTCAGGGATCCAACCTCAACTGACATCTGGGGTTCGTTCATGGTGTAGGTTGCGTTTATACAGTGAAGGGTCTATTGAAGCTGCTTGAGAGCTTAGTATTTGAGTCTATGAGTTTTGAATGGGTTTAGTAGGTGGGATGATGTCGAATATGATGGGAATTTGTATAGGAATGAAATCTAGGGTAGAAATTTTGGTAATTTTTACGTAGGAATGATGAAGGTCTATATAATAGCATGAATAGAAATTTTGTGATACTGATCCATGTTTACAGTTAGCTGATTGCCCTTTCAAGTAAGAATACCTACTCCAGGACAATATAGACTACGTGAGGCTTTCTGCTAGGTATATGAAACTATTACTAATGAGCAATCGGAGCATCATATGTTCCGATTGAAAGTGATTCGAGACGTAACTTCTATATTCTGCGATCATTGATATCTCCAACTTCTTTCAACCTTCCTTAACTTCACTAGGAAACAGTCAGTTCAATCAACTTTATGATCCAATCCTTTTATGGCAATCATGAGCTCCTGGACACCAGTTCAGCCTTGGGAAGAGCGTGTCCGGCATGTTGAACTGAGAGAAAAGCCGAGTGCTGAAACAAAGTCTCGGACTGGGTTGGGTATACACCCAAGGCGGCTCAGGTGAGGTTTACAATAGCATTGATTTTCAGTAAGGATGTAACCTGCGTGGAAGCTACTGGTTTTGGTAAGAGTTTTAGCATTCCAGATGGCACTATTCATGTTACCAAAGAAATTGGGGGTCAGGGTGTCTACTAGGTCAAGATCAGGTAAACGCATGCAAGAAGTTTGGCTTGAATGCATTGGCTCTTACGAGGGGGATCTGGAAGGTCAACTAAACTTGCTCAGGGATATCTCGAGGAGTAAATATGATATTTGTGAGTAGTATTCAAGTTGGGCTCACCATATGCAGGGCATGTCAAGGATGTACTAACATAATATCGCAAGTGTTTTTGGCCCCAGAGTGTTTAATGGACAAGAAAAGCCTCCTGCAGAAGCTTTTATTTAAAGGTGGACATCAGATTGTCCAAACTGGTTGCGTTCCTTGTCACAGACGAGGCTCATCTGGTAATAGACTGATACCTGAAGTTGGGTTGTTTGTTTTTGTACTAGAGGTTACTTACTTGAGGGCTGGCTGAATTTTTGGCCGCCTCGCAACCGAAGCAGCCAAAAGCTTTCACGCTCAATGCTCAACTTGAAGCTCTCAACTTCATCTATATCAAACTATGTAAAGTTCACTTGCTTGCGCACAGGGGGGACGAGTTCAGAACTGACTTTGCACGCTTAGTACCTTAAGAACATGTTTTTGGCTTCAGAGTTCCATTCGGAGCTGTTAAAGCAACTGCGTCACCAGAAAAGCTAAAGCTCATCCGAGCAGGGCTAGGAATAAGAGCAAACTCGTTATCAATACTCCAGCCTTTAAACCGGTTGAATCTGTGTTGGTGGTGGTGGCTTTGGTTTCCTCCCACACGGATCTTTTACACGGTCCATACTGTTACAAGTATCTTTATGTCCTTGACAGAAGGATGATACCAGGTTATGATATGAGGCTACTGAGAGTGGCAGCAGTTCAGATGTGTGGCCAGTGAAGGAACACTTCACCCCGTATGAATAATATATGTATAGATATATATATGTAGATGTGTATATCAGCATGTATTCTAGTAGACTTATGGAACGTAGTGAACTGTGTGAATTGTGTGAGCTATCCAGCTACCTATATATACACGAGGAATAGGTAACACATGCTTCTCATATATGTGGTGTGAATATATGATTATACTTCAGCATGCTATGCTTCACGTAATTCAGTATGTGGTGGAGTGTAGCATGTTTCAACAGTTGCTACGTTTGCATTCAAAATTCTCCAAGTAGCAGGGAAAAAGTTTTACGTCAGACCCTCTACCGAGGGGCTTGTGCCAACCAGACTAGGAGAGGCTAAGGAAAAACATCTGGGGGTGCGCGTAGGGGATGAAAAGGAGCACTGGGCCGAGAGGGAGAAGGAGGCGAGGGCAGCATGGTGAGTGATCCGCCGCCTGACCAGGCTACCATCAAGGTCGAATAGGCAGGTAGTATTGGGCTAGCTCGTGCCACTCCTCGGGTATGGGGCAGAGCTGCACCAGCACCCTACGGAGTCGATGGAGAGGTTGGTAAGAGAATGGCAGAGATGGGTGCTGGGGACGTGGCGAGGCTCGTGGTCGGATAGGGTGGAGAATCTGAGTGGCAAAGGCAGTTGCGCACCACCCTCCAGGCCAAAAGGGTGCGATGGACTGAGTCGGTATACGGCAGGGCGCTACCAGCGCTCCGACCGCCAGCGGAGGGGATACTGCGGGAGTATCTGGAGCCCGAAATAGAGCTAAGGTGGATGCGGGGAGGGTGAAGCAGCGGGAGCGGAGATAGAAGCGGTGGAGTTTGACGAACAACGAGCGGAGGAGTACTCGGATGGCAGCGGGGCAGGGGGGCTAATCTGGGGACCATGGTGACAGCGGCAGCGCAGCCACGAGGTCGAGGGGACTGTACCTGGGCTGTTACGCGGTCGTGATGGATGCAGAGGAGGCGAGCAGGGTGACCCTAGATAGCCAAGTGGGATAGCAAGGATCAGTTAACTGAGCTACACCCGTGTCCGATCGTGGGTGAAGGGAGAGCTGTGGGAGGGGGCTGGGGAGAGCCCCAGACAGCTGGTGTGGGTCCGAAGGCATCGCGGGGTCAGGGGGAATGAGGAGGTAGACCAGGTGGCGAGGCAGACGGGGTAGGTACCTAGGGGTGTGTATACCAGATCCTGAAGTTGCAACACTAGGTGCCTCCTCCCTGTACGCCAAACCCGCGCATCTTCAATGGGACCGAAAGGCGCTGCGGGGTCTGACGTATATCACCATCACCGGGGGCCCATAAAACGTTGGCTATGGGTAATAGGGAGAGCGGAGGATGACAAGTGCGAGTGCGGCGTCGCGGAAAATGCGGCGCATCTGCTCCGCTGCCCGCTGGTGGGAGATTGGGAGGGCAGGGTGGTGGAGGAGGCGAGCTGGAACCCGGAGTGGGGCAAGGTTTTTGAGGCGTATATAGTGGGGCAGGGGCCAGAGACCAACCCCGAGGGTGGACAACCACCTACTTGTAGGTGCGGTCTCTCTAGATAGACTGAATACGAGTAATGATTTACCTCCCAAAAAATAAGTCGGATCTTTCTTTCGGTAGAGAGATTGTCGGCGGGATTCGGGTAGTGCTTAATTAAGGAAGTAGGAAGAAAGTCCCGTTTCGCCTCGCCGTACTCAAGAAATTGGTGTAAGGTAGAATTTGAAGATCCTGACCCAGTTAGCTGGTAGAGACGCTCCCATCCATTCTCAAATCTATTGACGAAGCCACTGTATGATTGCGCAGCGCTGAATGTTTGTGGGAGGTTGAAGAGAGCGTTCGTAGTTTGGGTTCGGTCACGGTGGACGGGATGTTGCGGTACCGTATCCGATTCTGCGGGTGTGGTGCCTGCTAAGGATCTGCAGCTGTCATAAGGTTTGCAGGTGCGGTGCTACTCAGGTGCGGTTGTAGTGTATATATATACGTATACATTGAGATGGGCAGCGTTTCAGCCGTATATATGTCCAACCCTTCAATAGTACGAAGGTTTGTGTACAGTATCAGATGCGAATACAAGGGTGAATGGGTTGATCGAATTCTTCAATCTAGCAGGTATCCTGAGCTGTATTCTGGCACAGTGAATACGCTGCTATTACCGGTACAGGAATCCGGTACATGAATAATGGAGTATGCTGAAAGCAAAGTAGACTGCAGGATAGAATCAACCCAATGGATTAGGCTGAAGGAAGTGGTATTTCAAGACCCTGGAGCTTGGCACGGCCTCCTGCCCCAGCAATGCACCCCCGCATACGGAGTACATAGTATATATATCATATAGTTCATCATCAGCCAAGATATGGTAGCATCACCTATGAAATTTATGCTGAAGCGCAACCAACCATAGCAAGTCTACCTACGATACCTATGGAAGTGAATAGGTAGTGTAAGATTACGAGGTTATGACCGGAGGAATTATCGCTGACTTGCGAGAGTGGAATAAAGATATATTGATTGCGCTCTCCGGATACAGAGCTCTAAATACATGCGAAAACCTGTACACTTGTTTCCTCCGTCTGTTTCTCCTGGAAGATCACTTTCCCCATTAAGAATGCCCATGGGACCGAAAGGAAAGCCAATAAGAGAGCAAGTTCGGAAAGCGCAGAGCCAATCAGACCTTGGCTAGTAATCTTCCTATGATACGGGCTGATAACAACCTGACACGACACTCCTATATATCCCCTCACACAACACACACAATACACGACACACAACACAACACAACAAAACACAACCCAGCACAGCACAACACAACGACAACATCGCCCCTTGTGATATTTACATATAAAATCATGGCCGAAGTACTAGGTGCGGTCGCAAGCGCGGTGGCTGTGGTTGAAGCTGCTGGCAAGGTCTGGTTGACTTGCACGAAATACTATCAGGTAAGAATTCCCCCCAAGCAATTTGAGCCACAATCAGTAGTAAATAATTTTATTTGGGGTTAGGATGCTAAGAATGCCCAATCCGAGATGAATGACCTGATGAATAGCATTATGGCTCTGAAAACTGTATTCCAACAAGTTAAAAACTTGGCAGGAGGTCCTGGTGCCACCAAGCTGATTGCATTGAAGCCGCTCCTCGAAAGTAGCTCTTTGGCACTTGAAAAGGAGTTTGACCGAATTCTTCAGATTTTACAGCCAGGACTAGGGCAAAATACAAAGAAAAAACTGCTGGGACAGAGGTTGAAGTGGCCATTTCAAAAGGCGGATGTGGAACAAATCCTCCAGTTACTTGAGCGGCATAAATCAGCTTTGACTTTGGCCATGAATTCTGATCAGATGTAAGGGCCTATCTTGTCTGGAGTCATAATATACGCTAATATCTATATCTAGGACGACTGTGATTGAAATTAACAATCGAGTTGAGGTGTGTCAGTAATCCACATAAAATCGCACAGTAGTACTAATTAGTGGTACGTATACAGTCACAGCAACAAAGCACAAATATTGCAAAGTTGCCATGCGCTGAAGGTGCTACCCATAACGACTGGCTCTGGCAGCATGAGGATCATTGTTTGCAACATACGCGAGTAGAGCTTCGTAAGCAGATTATGGACTGGTGTGACGATCCGAACAGCAAATGCATCTTCTGGCTGAACGGAATGGCTGGGACTGGGAAATCCACAATTTCTCGCACATTGCTCGGGAGCTTGCAGAAAAGAAAAGACTTGCCGCGAGTTTCTTTTTTACACGAGGCAAGAAGGATATCAGTCACGCTCGCATGTTCTTCACTACGATTGCCACTCAGCTTGCAAACAGTTTACCAGTCCTTCGGACATTCATCTCAGATGCCATCGACAACAATCCTGACATCTTTAAACGAGGATTACGGGAACAATGGAATCAACTCATTCTTAATCCTTTAAAGAATGCCCCTGCTCAATCAATTCAACTGGTTGTAGTAATTGACGCACTCGATGAATGTGACAGCATGCAGGATATCCAATTAATCCTCCTACTACTTGCAGAAGCCAAGGACCTAGATACAGTTCGGATCAAGATCTTCCTTACCAGCAGACCAGAAATCCCCATCTTTGATGGATTTCGTCCGTTGTCTGGTGGGGCGTATCAGGATTTTATACTTCATAATATCCCACTTGATACAGTTAATGCAGATATATCTACTTTCTTTCAGCAAAAGTTGTCGCCACTGAAAACCAAACATGGACTGGGGACACCATGGCCAGATGAGCGAACTATTGCACAATTGGTGGAAAGGGCAGCTGGGCTGTTTATCTATGCTGCAACAACGCTTCGATTTATTGAGGACGGCATAGATGATCCTGAAGAACAACTCTCTTTAGTTCTGAGTGCAACGAAGTCATCCCTGTCGGTAACCGAGCATCTTGATGGCATATATACAACACTACTCCAGTACTCAGTTCTTGGAAAGCGGGGTTCTCAAGAGTGTGAACAACTAGCAGGACGGTTCAGACAGGTGGTTGGATCCATTGTGGTAATGTTCAATACTATGCCAGGTAGAAATCTAGCACAGCTGCTTCAAATACCATTCAAAATGGTTTCCAGAACTTTGGACTCTCTGCGTTCTGTCCTCAATGTCCCCGAAAATGAAAGCCAGCCTGTCCGATTGTTTCATCTCTCCTTCCGTGACTTCCTACAGGATTCCCAGAGGTGCAGTGATTCTCGATTCCACATAGATGAGAAAGAGAGACATGCCAGTCTATTTCGAAAATGCATGTCGCATATATCTCAGCTTCAGGAAAATATGTGCGGTCTTTGGGGGCCAGGAGTTTTGATTACCGAGATTCCCAATGACACGATACAACAAAGTATTCCACCACACGTTCAATACGCATGCCGTTACTGGCTCGACCACTGGCGACTTGGGAATCCCATAGCAGTGGAGGAAGACATCAAAACTATTCAGCAATTTCTTGAACAAGACTTTCTTCATTGGTTGGAGGCACTTAGCTTAATCGGAGAGGTATCAAATGGAGCTCATATGATAATAACTCTAGAGGAAATACTATCTGTAAGTTGCAATGCTCATTAGTTCATACAGAGAATAGTATTGACCTGAAACAGGGACAGTTGCGGGACCATGATCCAGCATTATTAGAGCTTGCATATGATGCCAAACGATTTGTATTGTACATGAGGTCAATAATTGAAATAGCCCCTCTTCAGGTGTACTATTCAGGACTTTTGTTTACACCACGATCAAGCCTGGTTCGGGTGGGATACTTAAAACATATCCCTTGGGTTACCATGGAACCCAAAGTGGCAGATGTGTGGAGCTCATTGATACAGACACTAGAAGGTCATACCAATGGTGTCGATTCAGCTATGTTTTCACCTGATGGAAAGCTTGTTGCCTCGGCATCCAAGGCCCACAGCACACTCATATTATCGGATACATCAACCGGAGAGCAACGTGGACTTTTTAAAGATTGTCGCTGGCGGGACAATTCGACTCTATTTTCACCCGATGGAAAGCTTGTTGCCACTGTATCCAAGGACAAAATGGTCAGATTATGGGATGCATCAACAGGAAAGCAATGTGGAGTTTTGGAAGGTCATACCAGCCAGGTCAATTCGGCTGTGTTTTCACCTGATGGAAAGCTTGTCGCCTCTGCATCCAACGACAAAACGGTCAGGTTATGGGATACATCAACAGGGAAGCAATGTGGAGTTTTGGAAGGCCATACCTATGGGGTTAATTCGGCTGTGTTTTCACCTGATGGAAAGCTTGTTGCCTCTGCATCCGCGGACAGAACGGTCAGATTATGGGATACATCAACAGGACAGCAATGTGGAGTTTTGGAAGGTCATACCAGTTGGGACGATTCGGCTATGTTTTCACCCGATGGTAAGCTTGTTACCACTGCATCCCACGACGAAACGGTCAGATTATGGGATGCATCAACAGGAAAGCAATGTGGAGTTTTGGAAGGTCATACTGGCAAGGTCAATTCGACTCTGTTTTCACCCGATGGAAAGCTTGTTGCCACTGCATCTAACGACAAAACGGTCAGATTATGGGATGCATCAACAGGAAAGCAATGTGGAGTTTTGGGGGGTCATACCAGTCTTGTCTTTTCAGCTGTGTTTTCACCCGATGGAAAGCTTGTTGCCTCTGCATCCGTGGACAACACGGTCAGGTTATGGGATACATCAACAGGAAAGCAATGTGGAATTTTGCAAGGTCATGCCGGCTGGGTCAATTCGGCTGTGTTTTCACCTGACGGAAAGCTTGTTGCCTCTGCATCCAACGACAACACGGTCAGATTATGGGATGCATCAGTAGGAAACCAATGTGGAGTTTTGGAAGATCATACCGATACGGTCGATTCGGTTGTGTTTTCACCGGATGGAAAGCTTGTTGCCTCTGCATCCAAACAAGGCAACACGGTCATATTATGGGATACATCAACAGGAGAGCAATGCGGAGTTTTGGAAGGCCATCTCAGTTGGGTCAATTCGGCTGTGTTTTCACCCGATGGAAAGCTTGTTGCCTCTGCATCCTGGGACATCACGGTCAGATTATGGGATACATCAACAGGAACGCAATGTGGAGTTTTGAAAGGTCATACCTGGACTGTCAATTCGGCTGTGTTTTCATCCGATGGAAAGCTTGTTGCCTCCGCATCTAACGACAAAACGGTCAGATTATGGGATACATCAACAGGGAAGCAATATGGAGTTTTGGAAGGTCATACCGATTGTGTCCATTCGGCTGTATTTTCACCCAATGGAAACCTTGTTGCCTCTGCATCCGCTGACAAAACGGTCATATTATGGGATACATCAACAGGAAGGCATTGTGGAGTTTTGAAAGGTCATACCGGTGGGGTCACCTCGGTTGTGTTTTCACCTGATGGAAACCTTGTTGCCTCTGCATCCCGGGACAACACGGTCAGGTTATGGGATACATCAACAGGGAAGCAGTGTGGAGTTTTGGAAGGTCATACTAACCAAGTCACTTCGGCTGTGTTTTCACCTAATGGAAAGCTTGTCGCCTCTGCATGCTGGCACAACATCAGATTATGGGATATCACAAAAAAAACCACCGTCGAAATCATCAAAACTCATCACCACATCGAGATTATGAAGTTTTCTAATGACGGAATGCATTTACATACGAGCCACGGCGTACTGCAACTCAAGTCACCTCTTCACAGCAATGGCAATCGAGGACTACCACACACGTTAACTCATTCCCTGTATGTTACTGGTCAATGGATCACATGCAACATGCAGAAATTGCTCTGGCTTCCTGCCGACTACCGCCTATCCTGCGCTGCAGTAAATGACACTGCCAACCTTATTGCCATTGGATGTGGCAGCGGTAGAGTTATTTTCATATCTATTGATTTTACCGCTCTACCATCTGCGTATCTCCAGCCATCGGTTTCTGTCATAGCAGGTAAGGACTTCCTTGGACTTGTTGGCTATTAAAAGCTTGATGGACTAATTCACAGGTTGGTATATTTCAGGTGCAAGTCAAATCAATGGAACCGCAGTTGGATATTGGTATCTTTTTGGGTTATGATTTGTATATGAGCCACGCAGGAGTGATGTGAGTAAGGAGGGGGTGGGTGGCGATGAAAGAAGGAAGTATCATGTCACAAAAGATTTCCTTAGTTATTCACTCTGTAATTACCTCTATTTGTACTTTAACCCAGAGTCAGAATTCACACTCCACGGGCGAAATATTACCTTCACAGAGCTCGAGGCCTTTGTCTCACAGGGAAGAATAACTTTTTGGTTGACTGATGCTGATGTTGGGGGGTGCTGAGTAGCTCTCAAGACGGCTTCTTGGATCCTCCTGTACACTATCGGTACTGAAAAAGCTCGAGGTCGCATAGGAGAAAGTGATGTTTAGTGAAATTTACAGCTAGCGAGGCCGCAATATATAGTGAAATTCACAGCCATATATATGGTGGTGAAATTTACGGCTTGCCAGGTTTTTTCCAACGACTGACATTTTTCCTGATAAAAATATAAAATATCAAAACGAGTTTACCCCAGTTTTAAAGGAGGGAGGCCCAGGCTTCTCCCTTGAGCGCGAATCATCAATACCGGTACTGGAGCTTTCACTTTGAAACTGGAATGGATACCATTGGTGCCCTAACTAGATCCGATCGAGCATGGTCATTCGTTCGCCAGTAATATACTGTACTAGGTAGCTGTTTTTGGCAATCCCGTATTATCATGCAAGCACAGGCCCTCTATGGAAATAACTACGCTCTACAACATGGTTACCCTCACATCCCACCAAAATCAACCTAATACCCATTTTACCCCCCCCCCTTGGCAATATGACCTCCCTGAAGACCCTCTCTCCCTCTTCTAGCCCCCCATATAGGCCGAGTAGCAGGCGGGTGAGCCTGTGGCTGCTAGCAGGCCTTTACCTACCCTCCCATGTATATCCATGCATTGCCACATCAATACTGGGGCGGGAGTCTGCAAGACTGCAAAACGGGAGAGTCTCAACGAGGGGCACTGATATGTGCAAAATTGTGAATTTCGAGAATTTTCATTTAATGAACCAAATCTTTCTCATTATGTTACCCTGAACTTCCCACATGAATTCCTTGTACCCGCGCCCTCCAGAGCGCCCTCGATGCTGTTTTCAACCCTGGGTTGGAGATTTAGGGATTTAGAGCAGCTAGGTTGGATGTTAAGTTGAACTCTGTGTTAGGGTTGATTATGGGTATATATGGGTACTGTGGGGGGCTTCTGAAGAAGCCAGCATACTTCCGTGACCAAAGCGACCCTTGCAGCCTCAAATGAATGGATATTGGGGCTCTTAGGGCTATTGGAGACCTCTTAGTGGTGGCTGAGGACGATCTGGAGGGCGCTGATACAAGAAGTTGACGTGGGAAGTTCAGGGTAGGATAATGAGGAGGAGTTGGTTGATGAAATTCACATTTTTGCGCGCAATAACACCCTCCGTTAAGATCCTGCCATTGCACCATCTCCAGGCTGCCCCTTCGGTAATAAATATAGATGCTAGGTAATAGGTTTCTAGCGCATGGTCATAGGTGTGCATATTCATATTCAATATTTGGCTTATAGGGGGGGTGTATTGGGGGATAGGGGAGGGAC
>Ga0307514_10001814_pt1 | contig 23847 bp, 24 predicted proteins | sample 16_EM_MG_FD_203088 | JGI IMG/M metagenome (GOLD analysis project Ga0307514, IMG submission 203088) | Populus trichocarpa ectomycorrhiza microbial communities from riparian zone in the Pacific Northwest, United States - 16_EM | ecosystem: Host-associated > Plants > Roots > Unclassified | place...
CGGGGGGGAGCTCCGCCATCTAGCCGGCTCGCCCGGAGGCGGAGGGGATATTGGGTCCTGTCATACTCTAATTAGAGTGCATACAGTATGAATAAAACAAACAAACAATATGTATCATGCTAAAAGTAGAGTGATACAGAAGCTTCAAGCTTGATTGTACAAAAGCTGAGATCTATTTATGCAATATAGCATTGTAGGTACCTGCCGAGAGACATCACATACCCTGGAGTGCGAGTCCAATTGCCCACAGCTCCGCATCGTAGACTTCCATTCGTCCGGTGCCAACGTGGCTGTGGAAAGACTTCCAGCCATCTCTGTGCTTGCTCACTGCAGCGGCTCCCACTCTCCAATTGTCAGGTCGCGATCTGTCCGTGCACTACATCCAGACTCATGCTCCTACTCTGGCCTCCTTCTCTCTCGCCCAGCGTATCGCCTCTCACTTAGCCGCGCCGTCGTCGCTCAGTATGACAGTTCTTACAGCCGGTTCTTCATCAGGGCTGGGCCAGCGCTTGGTCTCTGCTTCCCGGCCTCGTTCTTGTTTATTCTTGATGACTCTGCATATTGGTGCCCCAGGTGCGGGGTAGTCGTACGTCTCCTTCAGCCTGGTCCCTTCGCACGCGTTTGCTAGCCTGGGTGTGAATCGTTGCTGCATGGAGTCCAGTGCTACTGGCGCAGGTGTGAGCCCTAAATCTCTCATAAGTGCGCCCAGTGGAGTCGTGGGGAGGGCACCCAGCAACTCTGAGTTGGCTGGCTGGAGGTCGCCACCATATCATCTAGCGGTACAGCTGTTTTTTGTACAACTAAGGATCTATGAGCGCGAATATTGTTTGCCCGAGTGCCGAATCACATATTGCGATGTTCTTGGGGCACACCCGTAAATATACCCCTAAAGTGTCTCTAGTAGATTCAACCGTATTTTGCGAGCTCGACTGAGGCGTTATAACAAATGGGTTGTTGGCGTGACATTTGGCCTGGAGGCTGAGCTGGCGTTCGGGGGCTTACAGCCCCCATCGGCCTAAGGCTGCTGGCATGAGGTCGGTGGCTTGTAGCCCCCATGGGCCTCGCCTACCCCCATGCCGAGGAGAAGGCCTAGCTCTGGCACTGGTACTCGGCTTTGGGCTCCGGTTGTGATATTCGGCGTCGCCGAGTATGATCTTTTCTCTGTATATAAGCCTGCCGTTTTCTCTCTCATTAGATGGATAGACAATTGCGCTTCTTCGTTCTTTCTTTTTTGCTCTTAACATGGGTCACGTGCATCTTTGTCTGCATGTCATATAGCAATTGGCTTCGGAACAAGGTCAGCTCTGAGTTATAGTCAGATCTCGGGTGGGGTTACTCGACAGGTTTTCAAGTTACCAGAAATAAGAAACCCTAACCCTATAATACGTAGGTGATACCTCCTCCACCAGACAAACTCCGCCCTTACCGAACTCCACCAATACCGATGACCTCCGGTGATCTGATTCTCTTGTATATTGACGACCTGGAATATCTCGTTAGAAACGACAATTATCTTCATTTATTCATCACTACACCTCCAAATTTCAATGAGTCGAGTGATATTATCTGCTAGAGTGATTAATTGTGATTCTGTGCAATGTGTAGCCTATTCAATTGATCAATTATTGATAGGAATACGGCCTTTCGGGCCTCGATTAGATAGTTACAATGAATCATCACTTTTAACACCGGTCCCCTGTTCCGAGAAATCCATGCCCTGAAAATCGTACTTCAGAACGGTTCACACTCGCGGGAACTTCTGAGACCCAGATTGATATTTCGCGTACCCGTAAGTGGGCCAGTGTACATTATATCCACCGACTAATTAGCTACATAGCATAATCGCAATGGGAATATATATCACATAGTTAGAGCGTGTCCATGTTAGCCTTTCATTCATATGCAATCCTGCTACTCAAAACAAATTCTGGTTTCCAATTTCGCTTCCCCGAAAAAGTGAAAAGTTTTAAAAACGCGAGGCCTAACATAACACCACTTCAACCTCCGCACGGATGGGAACATTTTGAACGCATGCTTTCCCCCACAGAGTCATGATTTAATTCGGTGGTCTAACCCCAACAGGAACGATGCTAGAAAATTCCTCTCTGTCGTCATTCGCTTTTGCCAGTAACACGACTGGCAATCTTTGCACCGTGTCCATTCCCGGAGTTCCCATAGGTGCCGCAATGCCTACGACGCGGGTTGCCGCTGTACCACAAAGCGGGCAATGCGAGCAGGAACCGTATGAAGCACACTGACAGCAAACGGCGTGGTTGCAGGGGCGAATACTAATTAGAAGTCATCAGCGCATCCATCCTAAGGGGGAATACCGATATGTTCAACGTACACACAGTCCAGCAAGTTGTTTTGACATTTGCATTGCTGCGGAGGAACATGTGCACCAGGCTCGTAGGTAGTACTTGTCTCGACTCCGGAAATCTGATCCATCTCAGAAATGGTTTTAACATTCTTGAAAGTGTCGGCTCCGTGCACATTGGTGGGGATTTCGTTGAATATATCAAAGAAAGGAAGACCCGCTTCGGTGTACGACCTCATGTCAATTGGAGTCGGCGGTGCCATCATTTTGGTGATTTCTTCGAAGCGTGCTGCGTTAAGCGTTTGCACATTAAAGATCTTGGCATTGTCGACATCCCAGATGCGTGGGTTGTTACAGTCTTTGTTAATAGATTGCTTGATGCCTCCTCCAGCGCCGAAACTCATCTCTGGTGTCGGTGCGGGTCCACCCCCTCTTAGTAGTAGGACCAGATGGATCGTCGATTCCTTTTGAATGTTATACTCCGAAAGGGTACGACCGTTTTCGAGTTGCATTCCAGCAAAATCCAGCCGTTGTTGGTCAGGTGGAATCCCTTCCTTATGTTGAATCATGAGCTTGAGATTAGCGATAGTTGTGGAGGGATCTGAAGAAACAGTAATTGTCTTTCCGGTCAGGGTTTTGACAAATAGTTGCATGCTTCCAGGCGTCCGTCCGCGGTTGGACATTGTAATTGTAGATTGTACTGGCAGCCCAAGTTCCCGAGGGGTGCTGAAGATATCCCTTCCTGCGAAGCTCACCGAAGTTTGATAGACTGGTATTACTTCGAACTGGATCCCACCCGTAGTCTCCAAACCAGTTATCTAATGTATTTCGTTAGAGGTTGAAGAAATCCACACACAATCTCAACGGACTACCTGATGTTCAATCGAATATCCCGACCCATAAGGAACAGCAACAAACTGCTTAACCATGCCTGGCCTAGTAGCAATACCATCCAACCACGGCTGTTCGGGCAGGACAACGTAGTCTTGTTTCTTAATCCCGTTTTGTCGCTTCAGGAGCGTAGCCATATTTGGGATCATCGGCTCCCCGGTTATACCGTTCACGCCACCAACGTAGATGCGGATAGCGAATTTACTCGTGCTGTGAAAGTGCAGCCACATAGCTTCCCGCTCTAAAATCATGTTAACCTAGGATTTCACCAATCATATAATGTAGACTACTCTTACGGTACATTGCAAAAAACAAACCACCCTTCTCAACCATCTCTTGCGGCAAGACATTAGAGAAATCGGCAACGTTGTACAGTGGGAAGCTTCCAAGCCCAGGGGGGAGATTATTAGTCTTTCCATTGTCTGGTACGCGGACTGTTCTCTTAAAAGAAATGGAAAGACTGCTTCTGCCGGCCCGGATTGTGAGATCGTCGGAGCTATGGCTGTTGTTCTGACGGCCTGGAAGTGATGCTGTAAGAATTTCGCGAGGCATACACTTATTGAAGAAAGCAACCAGTGGTTCGTCTTGGTTCATTTGAAGGCTATTATGATCAAAAGACGATTTTGCTGAAGTTATTTCGACTTGAAAGTTCGCTTCCGACATGGTAAAGTGCATGTGAATTGGTTTGGACAATTCTCGGTGAATCGCTTGGTTATAAAGGCAAGATGAAGTAAAGATAGCGATCTGCTGCATCACACCGCCTTCAGGTGGGGTGGCACCGCATAATTCTCATCCCGGCCTTCTGAGGCATTTTATCCCGGCAGCCACATATAATAAATTGCCATATTATTGGTGCAAATATCACCACGAGCAGCTCAGCGTACACAATACATTGTCCGCACTTACGAAGAAAGCGATGAGGATATGGTAAAGTCTTGTAATGGCAGGAGCTAGACAATAGTGTGGGGCCAGTGCGCGACATAGCCGTTCTCGTCCCGATTTACTCTGTGGGATGATTATGTTATTGAACTGATATCCCAAATTGTCCACTTAATTAAGCGCACGAGTTTTGCTCCGATTGCAAAGTGTTCTAGTCCATTCGCGGAGGCGGTTCCTCCGCGGAGTACCTAGTCAGTTCACGGAGGCCCACCTTCCATGAACGAACCGTCCGTTCACGGAGTCCGTACCCCACCTCCGTGAACTGACTAGTTCGTTCGCGGAGTCAGTCAAAAATTACACATACTCTGCTCTGCACGCATGTATGTTTTTGCACTGGCATGTACGTACACTCAGCTGGTTCTATCCAGCTGAATTCAATCAGTGCAGCCACGTACGTTCAGCGCAGTGCAATTGAGTACATTCATCAACCGCATACGTTCAACGCAGCGCAATTAGGTACATTCACCAATCGTGTATGTTCAGTGCAACGCAATTGGGTACAGTTACCAATCGTGTATGTTCAGTGCAGCGCAATTGAGTACCTTCTTCACAGCGCAACTGAGTACATTCCACGCATTCTATCGTACTAAGAATATGGACCGCCTTACATCTACGATCCCACATCAAATTCCGCTGTTAAAGAAGGGTAGCCTTCGAGACTGACTCTTCGAGAAGCTGCTAGTCTTCAGTCTCCTGCTGAGCTCATCCAAGTACGTTGTAGGTGTAAAGGCAACTGTACGACTGTTCGTTGCAAGTGTTTCAAAGCAAAAGCCAAGGGCAAAGCAAAAGCCAAGTGCACGCCTCACTGCCATGGCCGAGATGGTGGTGCGCAGTGCATAATTACTGGACTGTCTGCTGTGCCATCGGGTACTTTCAATCTCGAACGAAATACAAGATCAGCTCCACCGGAGCCGAGTCACAATCTAAAACGCCGTCGAACCAATACACAAGGAGATGCTGAGTGGATACTGATCCCACATCTGCGGAGGATACTGCCAATGAGAGCAGTGATTGGACAGACCTGGATACTGAGGATGAGGAGGTTCTCAAGGAGGAAGGGGTCACTGAGGAGGAAGAGGAAGAGGAAGAGGAGGAGGGCAAGGAGGAGGAGAGAAATGAGGAGGGAAATGAGGAAGATGAGCTGGTTTCAAACGATGACATGGAGCACAGTGTTATTTTAGTTGCATCAGGAAGTCCAAGAGGCATCCGATTGTAGGGATCACGATGATGTATAGATTATTTATAATTTTTCATTGACTCCGTGAATGAACTAGTCAGTTCACGGAGGTGGGGTATGGACTCCGTGAATGAACGGTTCGTTCACGGAAGGTGGGCCTCCGTGAACTGACTAGGTACTCCGTGGAGGAACCGCCTCCGTGAATGGACTAGAACACAAAGTCTTCTTTCCACGAAATATGCATAAACAGGCTGTCTTACACTTCCCGGTCTCCGATATCTAATATTCATGTGCGACAATAAAACAAAATTCCAGAAACACTTTTTTCAAAACCACTTACTCAGTACTAGAGAAATCATAAATCTACGATCGGAGAGTAAAATAAGACCAGTTTATTCATATCTCATGTATAGATCACTTTGTTATCGGAGCAAAATTCACGGACTTAATTGGAATCGGGGGTTAGCCATGTCATCTCAAACCGACGGGAGTGGGTGGAGTGATTTGGTTCATTTACCTTCTGCATCGCAAAGCGAGCCGAAAGTTAGCCATTTAGTCTCGACGAGGCAGGTCCTGCGACGCGATGTTCTTACCTGTTGCCGCATCGAAGCTCTCGTTACGAGGAAAAGTGTTTCGTCATGAGAAGTCACCAGGTGCAGTATGTCTCGTCGGTATTGTAAAATTCGGTCTGTAAAGAATAGCAGGTTGCCAGTGGACGTAATTCGTAAATAAATACGTGGATGGCAACCTATTTTCGCCGTTTGTCACGCCATTCAAGCTCTTCATCTCCTTCGTTTGACGGTATTCGGAGAGCTGGGTTGTGACCGATGCCGACGAGTGATGCAAATACAATGGTAGAATCGACTAACGGTGGTCATCCGACATCTACTGAACCCCGTGCGTACTCGATATAAACTACCACCGTGCGTCACCACGTGCTATAGGGACGAGCACATAATGAGGTGTAGACTGCGATGAGTACGTAACGAGACGTAGACAGCAAGTGCGATACATCCTAGCGGTCAATGTCAAATGTCAGTACTTCCTCCACCACTGTACTCTGAATGATTATAATAAACTTAGGTGACAAAAGAGAGATAGGAATTCTTAATTTGATGTGCAGAAAATAGAATGAAGAAGGTATAAAAATCCACGTTATTCCAGCACTGCAGCAACAGTAGAGAACCAGTATATCTGGTGAATGATCATTGACAGGAGAGTGCAGCGGTGTGATATTAGGGCCTTACGATGTGAATGGCAAAAACCGACTTGTCGTGTGTTACTGAACCATATAACCTCTACGGGCCGTACCATCATTTAAACTACCGTAGGTGGGCGGTCCCGATGCACTGCCGGAGTACTCGGGTAAGGATGGCGAAATCGTATCTATGCTTAATCCCTGCTTGCATTGACATTGTACAGCCATCAGGAGCTTTAATCGGGAATTCGAGCGACTCTACCGTGCAAAGGAAAGTGTCGCCAACAAGAGGGAAGGTGCTGCATATGCATGTGTGAGATGATGGTGGGTTAGCTTTCTATTGGGCAATGGTTAGCTTCCTGTGCGGATGTGTTGTACAGAGCGGTCTCAGCAAAGTGGGAATACAGCTGGTAGAGTGAAAGACTGAGAACAGAGTGAAGGCAGTTGCTGTCCTGCTTGCTCCAGAGAAGTATACTCATTCTGAACAGCCGAGGACTCGGTTCTGTAGAGCTGCAGAGGAAATGGTTCAGTAGAGCAGCAGCAGCACGGCCTAGACAATGATCATGGTACAGAGTGAAGACCTGAGCTACAAACAGCAGTATCAGATTACAGCATTGCTCAATGTTGCAAAGTAGTCTTTGAAGTATGTGCAATTGGTCAGAGAGAGGGAGCTGGTGCTAATAGAAGTCTGTAGGCAAACCTCCATTGCACATACCATTCCATTCAGTGCTGTTCAACATATTTGCAGCCTCCTCGCTGGTACACCTCAGACGTTGGCAAGCGGAATGTAGAAGATTATCAATACACCAACCCAGAAGTAACATGTTTGAATTGCTACACAGCACGCCTACCATCATCATCTGGTATATACAGAACTTGCCAAGATTGTTGGCGTTTAAGCTTGTGAAAGAACTGTTTGTGCTGCCTTTTGCAGCAGAAGGTTGTGGCCAACATTCACCACACAAGAAGGTGAATCATACTATTACTACTAAGCTTAAATGATTTTGATTTGCAGAGTGGCATCATCATTGGGTATGAGACATTTGGCAAAGGCAAGTTGTATAGGCCCCAGCATTGAGAGATTATTGTGTCAGTCGTATAATGGCTAATACTCAGTCTAATACGGATTTATATGGCCTAATGAATGTTATATTTTGCTTGGTGGGACTCAAGGCAAAGTGTTTGTCACTTGTTAGGTAGCAGAAAAATGGCTTAATGTAAACCTGCTTCCCTAATTCAGAATAAAGCATGATCATGGTTTGGTGTGGTATACTGAGTGGAATGGATACAAATGAATTGAACATTTGGACAGCAACGAACGAGATATGATTACAGCTCTGACTTGTATTGACACTATCTGTCGTACTTGATTCCAGCCATGTTGGTGTGAGAACAGAGGTCGGTATGGATCAGATTTGCATTGACGACCTCTCTGGTGTATGGAAGAGAGTGCAACTGCATTCCACGCTGGAGCAACAACACCGGGAAAAATGACCTTACGCGACGCGTAACTCATAGAGAAGCTGTTTCTGGGTCTGTGATCCATAGCATATTTGATGCGTGGCACTATGAAGTCCTATGGACCTGCGCATCGACTAGATTACTATGATACGCGTGCAATTATGTGCGCTTGATACTATACATCATGCTGCATTCAACAAACTTGAATCCAAACTCCCAAATGCACTCTGAAGTATACACCTGATTGCACTCGACTGTACACTCCCAGCCTGCTTGACTTACGCTCTCAAGTAAGCTCTCAAGATGCTCTCAAGTACACTCCCGAGCATGCTCTCAAGTACACTCCCAATTGCACTCGATGGCACACTCCCAGCCTGCTTGACTATACGCTACAAAGTCAACTCTCAAGACGCTCTCAATCACACTCCCGAGCATGCTCTCAAGTACACTCCCAATTGCACTCAATGGCCCACTCCCAGCCTGCTTGACTATACGCTCCCAAGTAAGCTCTCAAGACACTCCCAAGAACACCTCCGAGTACGCACCCAAGTACACCTCCGAGTCGCTCGCAAGTACACTCTCAAGAGGGAAGACACTCGCAATCTCACTTGACAATATGCTCCCATGTACGCTCCTACATGCTCGATCCAGAGACCTCCTGAGTTGCAGAAGCCAGGCACCGGGAGGAAGGCAGGTGGTGTATGGTGGGCAGTGTTTAGCGGGCGGCATGTGGCGTGTGGTGTGTGGCAGATGGCGGGAGGCGTATGGTGGCCGAAATCATGACGTCGGTCGATATCATAGTCTGAACCTTATCTTTAGCGCGGCCACCGCGACATGATCTCAAGATGCCTCATACTCATGGTGTTGACAATTGTAGCCTTAGATTCCGCAGGAAAGGTAGACAATTGGATCTTGGGGAAAGCAGATCTCTGACTCAGATTTTCCAGCGGAATCTAGTGCCCGCTTCCCCGCGATTGTGGGCGTATGTGTGTGCATTTGGTCTGGAGCTGACGGGGAAGATGGCAATGGCAATGGCAATGGCAATGGCAATGGTGATGGTGTTGGCGATTGTGATCATTGTACTTATACAAGTAGGTTGGCTACGGCAACGTCAGAATCAAAGCTTCCACAGACTTAGAGCATTCTACTAGCCAAAGCTTCTACAGACCTAGAGCCTTCTACTAGCCAAAGCTTCCACAGACCTAGAGCCTTCTATTAGCCAAAGCTTTCACAAACTCAGAGTTTCCCATCGGCCAAAAGCTTCCCTTGGAAAACTCTACTCCTCCCGAATATGCTCCTACATGCTCGATCCTGAGACTTGTTGAGTTGCAGACGCCGGGCCCCGGGCCCCAAGAGGCGTGAGGCAGGTGGCGTGTGGCGAGCAGTGTTGGGTGGGTGGCGTGTGGCATTTGGCAGGTGGCGGGTAGCAGGTGGCGGGCGGCCGAAATCATGACGTCGGTCTATATCATAGTCTGAATCTTATCTTTAGCACGCCCACCAAGACGAAATCTCACGATACCTCACGACCATGGTGTTGACAATTGAAGCCTTAGATTCTGTAGGAATGGTAAACAATTGGATCTTGGGGAGAGCAGATCTCCGACTCAGATTTTCCAGCGGAATCTACTGCGCGTTTCCCACCCATTGTGGGCGTATGTGTGCGCATTCGGAGCTGATGGTGATGATGGCGATGGTGATGATGGTGATGATGGTGATGATGGCGATAGTGATGATGATGGTGTCGGTAGTGGTGATCATAGTACCAGAAGCACTTAGACAAGTAGGTTGGCTATGTCAACGTTAGTATCAAAGCTTCCACAGACTTAGAGCCTTCTAGTAGCCAAAGCTTCCACAGACTTAGAGCCTTCTAGTAGCCAAAGCTTCCACAGACTTAGAGCCTTCTAGTAGCCAAAGCTTCCACAGACCTAGAGCCTTCTATTAGCCAAAGCTTCCACAAACTCAGGGTTTTCCATCGGCCAAATGTTTCCCGTGGAAAACTCTACTCCTCCCGATGCGAGGCTCTCTCAAGAAGGTTCTCAAGCAGGCTTTCAAAGAGGCTTTCAAGCAGGCTTTCAAGCAGGCTCTCAAGCAGGCTCTCAAGCAGGCTCTCAAGCAGGCGCTCAAGCGGGCTCTCAGGGATAGTGTGCAGTACCAGTATAGCAGCGAAGACTGCAGGCAGTGAAGACTGGTATAGGTCCATCTCCGGCCACCAGCTGTATATAGTTCCATAGGCCCACGCGCACAACTCTATGAATCGACTATAGACGACTATAGGCTGCGCGTCGCGCAGGGGTCCACGGGAAGCTTGCTATGAGCTGCGCGAGTGCGCGAGTGCGCGTAGCGCAGTCTATAGTCGATTTGCACTTTTGCCGATGAAAGGTATGGCAAGTTGAACACCACATGCCCAATATTGTGTGTCCATGATTCTCTCCTAGCCTTAACGTACTTGAAAATATCTGGCATCGTCTTACAACCTGGCTGAATCAGCAAAATCCCCACCACACAACTATTGCTGCTGTCCGAGTTGCACATTTGGAGGAATGGAATGTTATTACCATAGTGTTAGTGGTTCTCCCTTAACAGTCGATTAGTACTCGACATGAGCATTTCGAGGCTATCAAGTTAGACAACTAAAATGGCCCTTAGTGGGGTTTAAGACCAATCGACAGGTTTTCAGATTGCAGTGTGCGGCTCCAAGTGGACTTGGTTATGGCGGATCATGAGAGGTGTAAAAGCATAATAAATAATGCAGTAATCTAGACCTTGCCGTTACGGTGCCTGTTATGTCTGATTACTTTCGACTCCTAGATGATTGGACATGAGATTATACTCTAGTGCAGGCAATCAAAGTCATATGCGATTAAGAGGGCTCTCCTACCTTCCCGTTCTGGGATAGGACCAATAGTGGCACACCCCGGCACAGCCTAAGCAAGAAACAAACATTGAGGGATTTAGACAAGCATGGTAACCCCGAGGTATGAGGGGATAACAAAGATGTGGGGTCTACTTCTAAGTGGCAAGGCATTTGGTGTTATCACTTTATAAGTCCATATGGCACTATCCACCTAGTTGCAAGATATCTAATTTAAAACGAACTGGTCTGATGGATTCTTATCTCGTGTAGGAAGGGACTCGAGTGGTTGCTATTCATGCGAGTACACGATATCCTTTCGGATGCGTGGCCAGACTATCAAAGAGTAATTACAATGATAAGAGGCAGAATGATATCATGGTTGGAACAATGAAGATAGGGTGAGCAGGATGTGTCCCGAGGACCCGAGAACATTCATGCGATAATGACTATCAAGAGACGACGATGCTCTGGCATTGGAAAAGACAGCCCCACAAGAGTATACGATACTTACCTGCATAGAAGAAGCTGAAATAATATTGTTGTTTTCAGTTCTGATTATGATTAGTAATCTATGTTTGTTATTAGTTACGAACTATTAGGATTGTACGCGGTTCCCCCGCCACATGACGATCCAGACCTTTGATAACGACTACGACGTGATCTTTTGGGCATTTAGTGCCTTGTTAGATCGATTCGAAAAGGAGGATAATCTATTTGCTGTACTGTAACACCGGGAGATTCACCCTAAGTCCTAATCAATAAAAGCCCACAACGTGTTCCGGACTTATACAGAAGAAGATGAATAAGGCCTCACTCAGGATGTGTATAAGGATTACCACCCAAGGTAACAAGATAACTGTTCAGTTCTCTGCCGCCGAAAGATCATATCAACCAAAGAATATTGTCTTTAAGATATCAGTATGCTGATGTTCATGACTCCAGGAGAGCCTGAAAGATGTATCCTCACATCCACCACACTATAGTGATGACTCGCACTTCCAACAGATGCTGTAGTATCTTCCCAAAAACCGGCACTTATACTCGGGGACTACCTTTTCGAAGAATGCGACTACTCCACGTATCGACTTGTCTTATAAGAAACAACAAAGTAGTTTCGCCACAGCAGAAGGAGTAGTGCTGACTACAGAGTATCATGAAGGACATCAGCAAAATGTAAATTGGTTCGGGAGCCACACGCAAACCTCCCAGACACTCCGGTAGATCTCACTGGTACTCCCAAGTCTTTCCAGATGCTCCCAGGCCCCCCTGGAGCTACGCACAGTGGTCGCAGACTCTGAAAGAGCATTCTCAGGTGCTCCTGAAAGCACCTGCAGATATGGAGGTGCATTCAAGATGCTACGAGATTTGACTTGTAGGATAGTCAGATTTCTAAGCAGCTGAGACTTCGAGAGCAGCTTGAGTCCTCTGCGGGAGACTTAGTGCCGTATTGTCACAACAGTGGTTCTTAGGGTTCCATGACCACAGGGCATTTCGTGTATCAGCTTCGTCTTTGTTAGAGTCACAAGATTCGCGACATCATAATATTGCATGTATTATCTATCTAAGTCTCTCTATATATATACATACAGCCAATCTGGGTGCAGACGGTACTGGAGCGAAATCGGAGGAGCACCTGGAGACGCTGATTGAGAGAACTTAGAGGTGCACTTGGAGGCCGTGATCGTGTGAACTGCGAGATATACTTGGAGGCTGCTATGGAGTGAGTTGGGAGATGCACATGGAGGCCGAGATCAAGGTGAACTCCAAGATGCACTTGGAGGCCATGATCGAGCGAGTTTGGACATGCATTTGGAGGCAGTGATCGAGTACCTCAGATATGCACTTGGAGCCCGTGATAGAGCGAGTTTGTAGATGCACTTGGATGCCGAGATGGTGTAACTCAGAGATGCACTTGGAGGCCGTGATCGAGCCAGTTTGGAGATGCATTTGGAGGTCAAGATGGTGTAACTCCGAGATGCACTTGGAAGCCGCGATAGAGCGAGTTTGGAGATGCACTTGGAGGCCGTGATGAAGTTGAACTCAGGGACGCACTTGGAGGCCGTGATGAAGCGAGTTTGAGGAAGCACTGGGAGGCCGTGATCGAGTATCTCGGAGATGCACTTGAAGGCCAAGATCGATCAAGATTGGTGGAGTACTCGGAGGTGGTCGATCAGGAGGCGGTAGATCGGGAGGGAGGTGTGACGCCAGCTGAGACTCTATTCATTGGTTAACTAGTAATTGTGGGAATGTAGAGAAAAAAGTACAACATGGTCTGCTGAGAGCTGCGAGCCTGGCTGGGAGCGGGAAACAGTAAATGTTGGGATGATGCAGCACGCAGTGTATGCTGTACTCGGTGGATGCTGTACTCGGTGTATGCTGTACTCGGTGTATGCTGTACTCGGTGTATGCTGTAGTCGGTGTATGTTGTACCTGATGTATGCTGTACTCGGTGTCAACTCATGATCATGGCATGGATAGATCGAGTGGGATCACTTAACTTCGTATTGTCAGGTGTTCTAGTCCATTCACGGAGGCGGTTCCTCCGCGGAGTACCTAGTCAGTTCACGGAGGCCCACCTTCCGTGAACGAACCGTCCATTCACGGAGTCCGTACCCCACCTCCGTGAACTGACTAGTTCGTTCGCGGAGTCAGTAAAAAATTACCAATACTCTGCTTGTTGACTAGGGATTTGGCCCGGTGGCTTCCCTAGTGTTTGGTGCTGGCGGGCTCGGGCATGTGGCCGGTGGCTTGCGGCCCCCATTGGCCTCGCCTGCCCCCACCAGCCTCGCCTGCCCCCACCAGCCTCGCCTGCCCCCACCAGCCTCGCCTGCCCCCACCAGCCTCGCCTGCCCCCACCAGCCTCGCCTGCCCCGATCGGCCTCGCCTGCCCCCATCGGCCTCGCCTGCCCCCATGGTGAGGATGAGGGCTCGGCACTGGTACTCGGCATTGCGCTCCGGCTTTGGCAGCCAGCATTGAGTTTGCCTTCTCTCTCTTTCGTATATAAGTCCATAGTTTTCCTTCTCTTTGGATCGACAGACAATTGAGCTTCTTCATCCTTTCTCTTTTGCTTTCAACACTGCTCTGCACGCATATGTGTGTATGCACTGGCATGTACGTACACTCAGCTGGTTCTATGCAGCTGAATTCAATCAGCGCAACCGTGTACGTTCAGCGCAGCGCAATTGAGTACATTCTTCCCAGCCCAACTGAGTACGTTCCACGGATTCTATCGTGGTAACAATATGGATCGCCTTACGTCTACCATCCCACATCAAATTCCGCCATTCAAAAAGGGTAGCCATCGAGAACTTACTCTTCGAGAAGCTGCTCCTCTTCAGTCCCCTGCTGAGCTCATCCAAGTACGTTGGAAGTGTAAAGGCAACTACACGACTGTTCGTTGCAAGTGTTTCAAAGCAAAAGCCGAGTGCACACTTCATTGCCATGGCCGAGATGGTGGGGCGCAGTGCATAAATACTGGACCTTCTGCTGCGCTATCAGGTACTTTCAATCTCGAACGAAACACAAGATCAGCTCCACTGATGGAGCACAGTGTAATTGTAGTTGCATCAGGACGTCCAAGAGGCATCCGATCGTAGGGATCACGATGATGTATAAATTATTTATAATTTTTCATTGACTCCGTGAATGAACTAGTCTGTTCATGGAGGTGGGGTACCGACTCCGTGAATGGACGGTTCGTTCACGGAAGGTGGGACTCTGTGAACTGACTAGGTACTCCGCGGAGGAACCGCCTCCGTGAATGGACTAGAACATCAGGTGACTGTAGAGTTGAGGACAAGAAGGAGAGAGATGGGGCAAATCATCATGTGAAACTGGGACTTAGAGAATTCTGTGTGCGAGTCAATTTACCATCGCCAATATGGCAGGGACGAGTCCCGATCCGGCGTGTAATTACACCGATACGAGGTGTTCCCAACCCAATCAGGCAAGCTGTTCGCATGATTTCTCATATCTGCTCTTATCCTCCACATTGTTCTAGTCTTCATCCCCCATCTCTCTCTTTCTTGTTCACAACTCTACCATCATCGCTGAATACAAAGTTAAGTCATCCATCTCTATCTCTCCATTCCATGATCATGAGTTGACACCGAGTACAGCATTCATCGAGTACAACATACACCGAATACAGCATACACCGAGTAGATCATACACCGGGTCTAGCATACACCGAGTACAGCATACACCAAGTACGGCATCCACCCAAGATTGTATTTCTTCCTTTCATGCTCATGATTACAAGTTGACCCCTGAATGTAGCTTCAGCTTCCAGCGAGCCTCCTTACATAATCGACTGCCATCACCTAGCTCGCCATGAGAGCTCAAAGGTAAAGTCACCTTGTCACATTCCCACATTTGTGAGTCCACTCACTGATGAATAGAGTCTGAGCACCTGGCACTCCATCCATCGACCAGCAATAAGTACTCGTCCAATCTCGCTCAATCACGGCCTCCAAGTGCATCTCCAAACTGGCTCGATTGCAGGCTCCAAGTGCGTATGATCATGGCCTTCAAGTGCATCTCCAAACTCGCTCAATCACGGCCTCCAAGTGCATCTCCAAACTCGCTCGATCAGCGCCTCCAAGTGCATCTCCAATCTCGCTCGATTATGGCCTCCAAGTTCACACGTTCATGGCCTCCACGTTCATCTACAAACTCGCTGGATCGCGATCTTGGAGTGCATCTCTAAGTTCACTCGATCACGGCCTCCAACTGTTTTTGCAAATACTGTCGATTACCGCCTCCAAGTGTATCTTCCAACTCGTTCGATCACAGCCTTGGAGTGTATATCTCAGCTCTCTCGATCCTAATTTTCAGGCGTACCTCGAATTGCTCAAGCACCGCCTGCAGCATGTTCAGGTATACTGTGTGTAGATGGGTAGGTATATTGATACATTGATACATCGATGAGAATACAAACTGAATTCATGAGTTTTAACAATCGTTGAATGATAAGTAGTAGCTATGATTTCCAGGCGCACCAGCAGTGTTCCTAAAGAAGATGTTTTTCACAGACTGCTCTACTGTAATTTGAGGTGCTCCCAGACATATCGCCGGCGCTCCCAGGTTTGTCGCTGCCGCTCCCAGATTTTTGCCGGTGCTCCTAGGTGCTACCGGGCTTGTTGTCGGCGCTTCCAGGCTTGTCGCCAGCGCGCCCAGTGACTCAGATCGCCGCCAGGAATGGCCTCCCACTGTCTGATGCTCTCCAGAAATTGACGCATCTAAGTTTTCACTCCACATCCTCTCAGAGACTCCTGGAGGCTTCCAGTGACTAAAATACATTTTGCTGATGGAAGTATCCATTGAACCACCATGTTACCGGGCTGGTTCTGCCGACTCCCTTTGGAGTCTACAGTATCGTCCAGATCTCTTCCCCATCAACGATTTGCTTTGACAAATGTACTGACAACGACCCAGTATAAAGGGTGATGGATTTATCCGTCATATAGAACTGAAGAGCAACGTACAACTCCGGACTTCAATAGAGAAATAACCTCTTTGACTTCAATACGTAAAGGATAGATAATACACAGAACCAAGTTGAGGCTTAACCTCCAGGGCGAGAAGGGCAATAGGTATCTGACGAAACATCTGGAGGTAGATTTTCCAACAGAATGTTATCGATGTCCTTCCTCCATGTCAGTATCGCTGGTCTATATCAGACAATCCAGACTCTGTACAAACCTATGACTGCCAAAGCCTGTTTCGGAGTTCACATACTTAACTATCTCATCATACTTGCCTTCTACCTTTGATGGTTGAGTTCTAACTACCATGAGTATTAACTACATTATCAAGGAGACGAGCTCGTATTGGGACACTACTGCTATTGGAGATACCTTGTATCAATACGAGCTTATCAGGTATATAACGGTTTAATGATTGCGGCAAAGGACAGAACCTGTAATTTGACCACGCTTTATCGCAGCCAAATATACAGTATTTTGCAACTGAGTTGATTTGCCATATATTGAATGCAGAGTATCCCACGCCGCTCAGGACACAGTAATCCAAGGTCACATTGGCCCAGACCGAGAATGTGTGGCCGTACCACGGGTTGATTCCTGTAATTCCATTCCGTGAACTGGGCTCCGATATATCGAAGAATGGTTCTCGACTTACGTCGTATATGACTCTGCATATCTCGAGATGTTATAGTTTTCTGATAATTACAACATCTCATCTCATACAGAATCAACCACTGGAGCATGAGAGAATCGTCATTTGTTCGGTGACTAGGCATATGAGTTCCTGCCGATAATGAATTACCATCGACAATAGAGATCCAGTGGCCAATACTGATCCAAAGATGATACACATCCTATCTGCCCTCTGTGTGTTCTCTATTGTTGATCAATTGGCATGAAGGTAGGGTAATGGAGATATTACCAATAGATGAACAAATCCGGAAGGTTGATCGAATAAAGAAATCAGAGTGCCAATTCTTGATTTCGGATTGAATATCCATATGTGGAATATGGAGTGATCCTGAATTATCTCGGAAGTATACCTGTAACATCAAAGGCATAACACTACCTACCTCCTCACCTGGCTTGTCCCCAAGTCATAAGAAGAGAACCTCTAGCCTCCACACTAACTTACCCATAACGTAACGAGTGTAAGCACTTGCCATTGAAAACCCTCCGTACTTGACATCCATGGTTGCATGGTACAACCTTTAATACCGATTGCCCAGGTGTAGTTCCTGCTACCGGAACATAACTTTCCCGTATTAATCAAATATGCAGTTATGCAATATTCCTGTCTTTCTGTGTTCTTTGCTCTTAAAGCAATTCATTCGTTTCTCTGCGAATCTATGGTATCATATCAAGATTTTCAATGTAGAATCGTCAGATAGTACGAATCCTCGGTTGAACCTATATAAAAAGATTCCCTGTAGTAATTGATTTCGTTGACGTGTAGGTGGGGGGGGGGGGTGTGGTGCCTTCAGCAGTTGCCTAACTGCCTCTTTGGCAAACTCCTGAACATCCCGATGCTTGTCATATAACAAATATGGCATTGTCGCTTATTCTATTTTCAGCATATTAAGCAAATCAACAAGTCACTTATAGTCTCGTACGAAACATCTGTAACAAGATGCCTTGCTGCATGTTACAATGGTTCCATGCTTTAGACAAGTAGTTGTAATAGTATCGTATCATACCTAATCAATAAGAATCCCACACTCATTTGAAAGTATGATACAGTCTTGGCATTCTTTTGTTTCCCTGAGTACTTTGGCCGATCTAGCCAATACACAGTGACTGCTTCTGACCATTGGGCCTCAAAATCCATTCTTCAGATTCTCGTATCCTATTAATGCTTTGGCTGTATGATTATCATTTTGTTTTCGACATTAGTCACGCAGGACTAAGTCTGGCGAATTATCTATGTATATGAAGCGTACAGATTGAAAATTTCAAATTTTGATTGCCTCTGGGGTTGAATCATAGGATGCAGTTTATCGATTGATCATTGACACATCGGCATCTACTAACTCGCTCATCTTTGTATAGTAGTCAACAACCACCCTATACCAATAATCTCATAAGTCGATGGTCAACCATCTTAAAAGAAGTATCCTGTAGTCCACCTCGGTATCAGACTGGCTTGCTGGACATCCTTCCGATTCTCCAATGCCGACTCAAATCTCCTGGATGTTTGATGGACGGTTAAATTTACGGATTCTTTTGTATGGAAAATGAATGCAACACGCTGTTCTATTCTTGCGACCCTATTCACACATTTTCCTTAATTCACATCAACATAGAGAAGTTGAACCATCTATCTGGCTCAACAACTAGCCACTTCCGAAGTGAGATTAATAGAATCATGCAAATCAGATCTCGACCACGTGAATATACAGCCTTATCCCTACATAAAAGGATTCTTATGTCTGAATATAATATCTACATTAAGTAACACGTCAAGCAGTATTTTATCGCATATAGGCGAGTGTAACGGCGAGGTCTTAGACTAGAGGTTAGGGTTGTTACGCTGGCACGTCATGCGGCCGCGTAAGCGACAACCTTAAATAGACTGCTCGTGAGGATTATGATCCTTACCGAGAATCTTACCACATACTCATACACGTGCGATCACTCTGACCGTCTGCAACCGTATCCCTCCAAGTATAATCTATTCTCTTACTTAGCCGGACGCGGGCATACGTGCCCTTACACTATTCTCGGTCTTTCAGTCACCGGATATGTTTCGCTCACGGTTTTTCAATTTTACCCCTTTTTCAGACGCGTCGCAACACGCACACAACCTACAAATCTAAGCAATTGACCACTCAATGCCTCCCAAACGGACAAATAGACTTCCTCTACGCAGTGCCAATGAGCGTGGGAGCGCAGAGACGATTCGCGCGTCGATCGGTCGCGATACTCCGAGCCTCGCCAGTCGGATCACCCCTGGATCAGTGACTCCAAGAGTTCTAGCGGAGGCGGAAATCGATGAAGACTCCGATCGCGGGAACAGAATCATCGACGACGATGAGGACCCCCTTTCCGACGAAGACAGCGGTCATGACGACGACACTCCAGAACCTAACGAGTCTGCGCATGATAATGACGAGCCAACTGCACCATCCAGGATCAACCTGGAGGAGATGGTGGAGCGACAGCAAAAGATGATCGAATTCCTCTTCCAGCATAACACCGAACTACTAGAACGACGCGGATCATCGACCTCAGACGCGAAGGACAAGTTTAAGATGGCACAGCCGAAACGCTATTGCGGCGGTGCCCGAGAATTGGAAACCTACCTCGGCTCACTTCGATCGAACTTCCGGACCCATAAACACCTTTTTCACGACGACACGGACAAGGTTCAGTATGCTCTAGACCACCTTGGAAGCTGGGCCTACCACACCGATCGCGACATGCAAAAGACGACTATGATCGACCCAATTACCTGGGGCCAAGACCTACAGAAGAACAACTCGCCCTGCCTCAACAATCTTGACCTTTTCGTTGCGGAAATACAGAAGATGTACGGCGATAAGGACCGGAGACTCAACGTGGCTAGGAAATCATTCTACGACTTCCCGCAGGGCTACTACAACGCCGACGAGAACGTACGAGCATACGCCAATCGACTACGGCGGAATTGGAGAGAAGCAGAGTGGGATGAAGTGCAGTTCCAACCGATGCTGTACGATATGGTCTGGGCGGGCTTGAAGGCCAACCTACTACCAAAACTCAAACCGTTTACCAAAGAGAATGGGAAGTTCAATTCCATTGACGAACTTTTTGATCGAGCAGCTGATGTTGAAACTGAACTGGAAAAGTACGACAAACAGCAACAGAAGCCACCGGGCGAGTCGTCTCGTCCGGGCGGAAAAAAGCGCAATTTCCGGCCATCAATCTCAGAAACGAAGGACGTACCTAAGAACCCATCCAAGCCCGATAAGTCATCTGGCGGCGGCGGAAAAGGTCTACCTCCGTCACCATGGGTAACCGGGGAGGTCTATGCATCGCGGAAGGCCAACGGGAAATGCCTACGGTGCGGCGGCGAAGGTCATAAAGCCTTCCAATGCCCGAAATACTCCAAACCGAACTACCAAGATAGTCTCGCCCCCGGAGATGGCAAAGGCAAAGACACAGACGGCAAAGGCGGCAATCGGCAAATCAAGCGCCAACGATCCTTCGATACTCAGCAAGCAAAAAACTAACATACCTCTCCCGGTATCTAGCGCGGCGGGGGAGGTTTGACGAGATGGAGCTGGGAATGGAGAAATTGGGGGCACAGGCACTAATGGCGACTCTGGACGAAGTTCAACCTCATCGGATTTCACTAAAATCAAGAGTCGTCCTGGAGAGCCCGAGGGCAAGAATGTCAAGTCAATATCTATGCGGCACCGAAACACCGGATTTGGCACACATAATTCACGAAGTACAAATACGAGACAGAAATGGCGAGATGCAAAACGTGCGGGCTCTTATCGACTGCGGCTCAACCAGCATCTTTATGGCACCGAGGTTTCTCAAGCGACTCGGGATATCACATGAGGCGGCACACATCACCACCCTCAGCCTAGACGGAGGAGTGATGCAACATGTGAAGGACAGCCGGAAGACGTGGATCACAATCCAGTATTTGGACTATCTCGCACCGGTTAATGAATCAGACATTCTAGTCGTACCAATGCGCGCGTACAATCTAGTACTTGGCTTACCATGGTTTCACAAAAGAAATCCTGACATCGACTGGGCTCACCGTCGATTGACTGCCCTACGATCACCGAGTGCGAGTGGAGTAGAGGAAATGACACCGATGACTAGGGCAGTGGCATCGAAGGTCTCAGAAGCCGAAAATGACAAGTTCCTGGGGCGCGGTCCGAGTATACAGCCACTCGGAGCAACCGCATTCGACGACCTTCTAGCTAGCGACAAGGTCGTCGCAGCATTTGCCCTACGGATTGGGGAATGCACAGGACTGCTGGGAGCGGCCTTGGAAGACATCACCTTGGATTCACCAGGTAAAAAGACCCAAGCGCTGGACGCGACGAGCAGGGAGCAGCGGCGGTAGTTGCGGCAGAAGAGCCCCTCCGAGGAGACGCTTGAATGACTGCTACTGGCTCGCCGAGACCCGAAGGGAGTGACTGGACGGCGGGGCTTGGCTCCTTTGTGGGCGAACCGTTAACGACAAGGCCTCCTGGATTACTCCTTTCTTCTCCTTCACATCCTTCCTCTGGAATACTCAAGCTAATGCAGATCAGATGCAGCGGACAGGAGAGTACCGACAGACGACGGGAACTTCATCCCAACAAGGTACTCGGAATTCGTGGATGTCTTTAGCAAGACAAGGGCTGAAAAACTGGCACCGCACCGCCCAATTGACCATGCAATTGACCTGGAGCCGGGGTTCAAGATACCATACGGACGGATCTACAACCTCTCGGAAGTCGAACTCCGAACTCTGAAGGCATACATAGAGACGAACCTATCAAACGGTTTCATCCAGCGGTCATCATCATCGGCAGCAGCACCGATATTATTTGCGAAGAAAAAAGACGGCGGCCTACGGCTATGCGTGGACTACCGGGCGCTCAATTCGGCGACAGTCAAGAACCGGTACCCCCTCCCCCGTATCTCGGAGATGCTCGACCGAATGCGTGGAGCGCGGATATTCACCAAGCTGGACCTCCGGAACGCCTATCACCTTATCCGAATCAAAGAAGGCGACGAATATAAGACCGCATTCCGGACACGCTACGGCCAGTTCGAATACCGAGTCATGCCTTTCGGATTAACGAACGCGCCAGCCACATTCCAGGCCTACATTGACGACTGCCTACGACCTTACATTGACGACTTTGCCGTATGCTACCTAGACGACATACTGATCTACTCGACCAACGAGAAGGAGCACGAGGATCACGTAAAAAAGGTACTAGAACGACTACGCCAATTCGGCCTCTATTGGAAAGCCAAAAAGTGCCAGTTCGGAGCCTCGGAGATCGGCTTCCTCGGATTTATTATCAGCTCTGACGGGATCGGCATGGAATCAGACCGCATATTAACCATCGAAGACTGGCCTACGCCCAAGTCAATCCGAGACGTTCAAGTGCTTCTAGGCTTCACAAACTTCTACCGACGATTCATCCGCAAATACGCCAAAGTAACGGCACCAATTTCCGACTTACTAAAGAAATCGACAAGCAAATGGGAATGGACCCGAAAGGCAGAGCTCGCATTCCGGAAGCTCAAGAAGGCATTTACCGAAGCACCGATCCACCAGCATTTCGACCCGGCAAAGCCTATCATCCTCCAGACGGACGCAAGTAGCTTCGCAATCGCCGGTATTCTCAACCAGTACGACGGTTTCGGCATCCTCAGACCGGTCAACTTCTACTCGCGAAAATGCTCCCCTGCCGAACAGAACTATGACACGTACGATCGGGAGCTATTGGCCATCGTGGAGACCTTGAGGCAATGGCGACACTATCTCGAGGGAGCCAATCATAAGATCCTGATACAGTGCGACCACAAGAATCTCGAGTATTTTCAAACGTCAAAAGTGCTTTCCCGGACACAAGCGAGATGGGCTGAGATCCTTTCATCATACGACTTCGTTATTCAACACTTGGAAGGAAAAAAGAACCCTGCAGACGGACCATCAAGACGACCTGATTACGAAGAAGGCTACGAAAGACCTACTGCACGACTCTTGGCAACCCTGGCGGTCACCACCGTTGAGCCATTCAGTGATCTCCTACCAGCGATTAAGGCAGCCCAGAATACCGACCCACTAGCGACTGACATGAAGAATAAAATCGGTGGACAAGACGGATCCAAAGATAAGGACACAGACATGCAGTGGAAAGTCAGCGCAGGAGCTCTCACCTTTGAGGGGAGAATATACGTGCCAGAAGCACTCCGCAACCAAGTGATAAGTCTTTTCCACGATAACCCCGAATCTGGTCACTTTGGAGCTCTTAGAACTGCTGAACTCGTATCTAGAGACTTTTATTGGCTAGGACTAGACACCACGGTACGGAAGTACGTCGCTGGTTGCGAAGTATGCCACCGAATCAAAGCACCGCGCCACGCACGATATGGAGCTAATATGCCGCTGCCACTACCGTACCACCCCTGGGGCGGAGTTCCTATGGACTTCGTCACCGACCTACCGGAATCAACCAAGTCGGGATACACCGGGATTTTGGTCATAGTCGATCGATTGACTAAGATGGCGATCTACCTGCCCTGCCGAAAGGATATGGACTCACCAGAATTGGCACGTATGTTTTTCGAGCACGTGAACTGTAAGCACGGCGTACCAAACAATATCGTCACCGACCGCGGAACGCAGTTCACCAGCCGATTCTGGACTCGAGTCTGCTCCCACATGAGCATCGATCACCGACTCTCGACCGCCTTCCACCCGCAGACCGACGGCCAGACCGAGCGGCAGAACCAGACCATGGAACAGTACCTCCGAGCCTTCAGCAACTATGAGCAAGATAACTGGGCCGAACTCC
>Ga0307514_10001815_pt1 | contig 23837 bp, 23 predicted proteins | sample 16_EM_MG_FD_203088 | JGI IMG/M metagenome (GOLD analysis project Ga0307514, IMG submission 203088) | Populus trichocarpa ectomycorrhiza microbial communities from riparian zone in the Pacific Northwest, United States - 16_EM | ecosystem: Host-associated > Plants > Roots > Unclassified | place...
ACTGGCGAATATACGGAAATATCACGAAAGAGGTAGATTTGGTGATATATCGGAGAAGGGGATATATGGATGGGAGAATATACGAAGTCACAGGCTCGGGCGTAAGGCGTGCTCGATAAGAGCAAAGATATATAAGACTTAGAACACCGCTTGGGGCTTAATTCCTCTAACTATGGAACTTCGCGAGGTTTAAATAAATCCCCAACTCATTCGACATAGGGAGGACCTTGCTTGTCATAGCTTGCACGAAGTCGAAGCCACAAGCGACACTTCCATCCCACCTCCAGAGAGATGTATGGAGGAAAAGGCGATCACACTTTGCAGATCGGAACCTGCCTCACATCTTCCAATTAGCACCCAAAACACAAGGACATATAACTCTCTTACTGAAGGCCAATGTACTGGGAATCCCCAGGTGGATGCGCCGTATGAAAGCAATACCCGAGGCCAGACGTGGGACGTTGGTGAGATTCCAGGAGCACGGGAATTGTGCGGAGCCAATAGGACTAGCGATCTATTCACAGAACGGGTGCAGGTACCACATGTTATCTGCGAAGAGAATTTCCATGAATCAAGCGAAGGAGCAGCAACATCAGCAAAAAATATTTGTACGTCATCGTGGACATCGTGTGACATCCTGGCATCGGTGTCTCCCAAATGTCTCTCAGTCTCTTGGTGTCTCCTGGCGTCATCGGAGCTAGCAGTTTTCCTCCTGGGGGCCAATTTTCGAAATACGCGGACGCCGCGAGATACGCTCCGGATTTACCCGGATTACATAGGATTAACCCGATTCCCAATAATCACTTTTTGACTTTTTTTCGAGATGAAGTGGGCTGCCCAAACTGCCAGCGATGTTTTGCGAATCCGGAGGAGAGTGGGATGACGATTTGGGATCTGGACATGCTATCACCAGTGGCTGACAGGATGATTTCACTTCAGCTTTCGATGTCCAGACATCGAGGATAGTAGTGAGAGCCTACTAGATTATGGACCTTTGGACCTAGATGAAGACATACTAGACAGCATTACCGAGGACCACGAGTTAACAGCGATCCCCAATCAACAGTACCTGTACGATCGTTGCAACCAAACCTACATCATCTATTGCCGGAAGGGAATTTACGAGTTTAGTATAGACTTTCAGGGCCGGAGGTTTGTCGGTAAGACTCTCGAAGACAGCGAATGCAGGAGTGGGTCAATCATGTACAGGCAACATTAGCTAGTCTGACAAATTTGCGTGCGGAGGATATTGCAAGTAGAAATCGACCGTGGGAGTTGTAGGAATTGACTTCGTTCTCTTACGGAGTATTCACATTCAGCATCATAGCTACCGTACATGAAATCTGTATTAAGCATAGTATATTGATACCCTTGCTGCAACGATACCGTAATAGGCACCCTACGGGGGGTCGTGCAACCAGGCTAATAGGTTCCCCTGTCGATGTGTCCGAAGCGCTTCCGCTGTGCTGCATGCTGCAAACGCAACATTAGTGTTATATATAATTCATTCCTAATTAGGCAACCCTATTCCTTTTTGGGTGACGGCGTTAAGTAAGCCTCTCTCAGTAATTTTTGCACTGGGGTTCCCTTACCTACACTATCCTCACAACCTGTGCTTGCTTCCCAGCTGCCACCTCACACCGTTCCTGCATCCTGGCATCTGCTCAAACCCCCGCCCCACCCCACCACTTTCCTAGTGACCTAAGTAATGCCCAGATCCTTTACCCTTTTCTGCATCATCCACGGTGAGCCGGCACCATTTTCGGTTCAGGTTGATGGAGACGATACAATTGATGGGCTCAAGAATCTCATCAAGGCACGGTGCCCGGCGGCAATGAATAATATTGATTCCCACTATCTCACGCTCTGGAAGTGGAATCAACCAGGCGGTGCCGAAAAGAGTCAAAGATTTGGACCTGGATAGTCGTGATTCGCTAAATCCGATGGACACAATCCAGGACATTTTCAACAATCGGCTTCAACGCAAATGCATCCATATTATTATTAAGACTTCAGGGCCTGGTAAGTGATGCTCTGATCCTGTCTTATGCCGAAGCTAATCAAGCAAACTCTATAGAATCTCTAACTCAAGCTAAGCATCCACTCCCTGTCTTCGACGCACGAGAAAAAGACGTCAAGCGAAGGAAAACCGTAGCACATTCCGCAGCAGCCCAGCCATCACAATTGAGCAAATTACAAGAGGACCCAGAGCTCTATTTCGCATGCACACGTCCTCCACCCCGAGAGTACAGCCTTCCGCTAATGCTGCTCGATAAGGTCTTTGCCCAATTCCTTGTCGATTGCAGGGAGATTGAACCGACGAAGGAGGCAGATGAATGCTCCGGATACCTCAAGGACAGGATGAGCCAGTTCTATCCTAATGAACACGATTGTGCTCAAATGCTTCGCACTATATTGAATCATGCTGGGTTTAACAACATCTATCCTAGCTATGCTGGTAAGACAAAGTATATAACCGATGGCCACAACAATCTGTAATTCTCGCCCGACCGTTATACTAGAGGTCAGAAATGAGATTGGCGCTACAGGTGTGTTAGCATGCCTTTTTTTGCTCCTAAGATTTTACTAACGTTTAGACACTGCAGGTGCAGAACCTTTCTTCCAGTCACTTCATTATTATTACTATTTCATTCGAGATTATGGACTCTGGAGGAACATACGTTCAATCTATCCCTGCTTCATTGTTACTCTCACCGGTTTTCGGATTTTCTTTTCAGGTGTTGCCTACACACAGCGAGTGACTTCTGAAGCGTTTGGTTCTGTCATGATGGATTTTCACAGCTTAAATGAACAAGGATATTACGAGCTTGCCCGCCACCTCACTGCTCTAAAGATAGCTCTGGATGCCTTGCTCGATCGGTATACCGACGAGGGTCCGGCAGCAAACCTATCATACCCCAAGATATAGATACTTCAGATATCTGCGACATATTCCCATACCAAGACACTTTTGTTCGCCTTGGTAGCAGTCAGCTGCAGAATTTCACCTACGTGAAGGCGCTCCAGGCCAATGCGAGTGCGCTCATTTTCCAAGGACGGACAGACTATGATCAGCTCATCTGTGTCAAATTTGTAGGTCGATATGGAGAAGATGTTCATAGGTGGTGTGCAAACCAAGGGTTCGCCCCTGAATTGTTGGGGTTCGAAAAGCTCCATGGAGGGTGGTTCATGGTTGTAATGGAATTTCTCGCTGAGCCATGGAGGGTACTGAACCAGACTGAGATGAATACCGAGAGCATCCCCAGGCTTGGTGAAAAGATTCGCTCTATGATTACCAAGCTTCATGGCAGCGGCATGGTCCACGGCGATATTCGGGAGATGAATATTCTGGTAAATGACAAGAATGAGATTATGCTCATTGACTATGATTGGACAGGAATTCAGGGGCAGGTAGTGTATCCAAGGAATATTAACATGGATCCCATTCTCAGATGGCCTTCGGGCGTCGGCTCTGGCTTGCGTATTCTTCCTGAGCACGATATGGAAATGGTGGAGCGTTTGTTTGTTGAAGACTAAGGCGGAGAGTCACTGACGGAAAGATTCATCGATGTTACGGGCGAGCCGTAGACCCGGTATATATCCTTACTATGACCTCCAACCAGAGCGATAAGGGAGGTCTATCACGGTGGATATACGTATTAGGTGATATCCCGCGAAAGGCGTATACTGGCAGATATACAGATATATCGCGAAAGGGGTAGGTTGGGTGATATATCCGAGAAGCGGATATATGGATGGGAGTATGTACGAAGTCACAGGCTCGGGTGTAAGGCGTGCTCGATAGGAGCAAAGCAATATGGCTTGGACAAAACACCGCTTGGGACTTGATTCTTCTAACTATGGAACTTCTCGGGGTTTTAAATAAATCCCCAACTCATCCCACGTATACATTAACCATGCCAACCATCATGCGTATAGCATACAGGAGATAAGAACAATCGGCCCAATCAGAATACATGAATTAACCCAACTATGATAAACATACATGAGGCAACTGTCCTGAGGCCACACGCTTCCGTATTCCCAAAGTCCATGACGCTACTTAGCGCACTAATTCGTATTGTACCCGGTGGGTGATCAGGCCACAGGTTAGCGGACGTAGTAGGAGATGGGTTACCGCCACTGGGAGCCTTAACAATCGAGTTCTTCTCACTGAGATCCCTCCTATTTTGCCCCTCTCACTTCTTAAAATGCGGACAGATTGTGCCGATTTGAACTAGTAGTTAGGAGGCCATGCATTCTTTTCTTTTCTTGATGGGTTTTATTTCGATTGATGTAATCTGGCTTGTAGGGCTAAAATTACTTTCTGGTGTCCCTCGTGATATACCATACTTTGCGACGTCGTCTATAAAACGACAAGCTCATGAACTAAAAACAGAAAATGGAGGCGCGGGGAATCGAACCCCGGACCACCTCTATGCTAAAGAGGTATTATACCACTAAACCACGCCCCCTTCTTTTTTGTATACACACACTATGTCTATCTCTTATACACTAACGACTCATAGACAATATATGTAAAACAAATCCCTCTATCGGATGCCCTATATTTCACTGTTCTCGGTCCCAGTCTCTTATCTACCTTCGCGCTAAAATAATTATGCTGCGGGGAAAGATATTTCACCACTGTGAGGCCTAAGCTAATTGCAATTTATTTATCGGTAGGCCGAAAAAAATCAGGCCTCAAGTAGAGATCAGCCACTACCCGTTTGGCCGTGCGCCACAGTGAGGCCGAGAGCCACTCAGTATCGGGGAGGATCGGAAGCCCCTGTTTTTGTACCGTAAATTCGGGGCACGAGACTTATTGTGTCAAGGACTTATCGAGCAAGTAAAATGGTCAGAAATCTGATAAATTTTTTTTTCTCACACCACGCTAAGCGGTGGGCTAACAGGCACACAACTCAAAACCCACATCACCCAACGCCTTTTTCTTCCCTTTCCTTCTTCCCACTGACCAGAACCCCCTTCATAACTACCCCCCTTCCCCACCGAAGTCGTTGAGTTCAGTGTTTTTTTGTTTCTGTCGTACAGTTTTTACAAAACTCTCCCCTCTCCCTACCCAAGATGCCGGAGTCTGTGAGTATACCCCACCTGATGCTGTTGCTTCGGAGGACCTTCTGAGTGAGCGGCTATGTGAAGACTGTCAGTCCGCCAATGCCCATGAGAATTGGGTTCTACTGCGTTAGACAGTACCATGCGGATATACTGGCTTTCTTATACAATCACGAGCTCTGAGTGATGTTGAGAATAACTCACTAACGCCTCATTATCATAGTCTTTCATGATAGATTTCTTGAGTATGGCGCTCTATCCCTGTCCACAAGTCACAGATTAGTTCTGCGCAATTGGCATGCCCGAGATCAATTAAGGACATAGCTAACAAATTGCAGTGGGCGGTGTGTCCGCCGCCGTCTCTAAGACTGCTGCCGCCCCCATTGAGCGTGTCAAGCTTCTTATCCAGAACCAGGTTTGTTGACATCCCCAAGTCTTTACCCCCAGTGAGTTAGATCTGGCTAGTTGGCCATATACAGGACAAGATCACGTGACTATTGTAGGAGACACATTTGCTGACAATTTCTCAAAATGTAGGACGAGATGATCAAGCAAGGCCGCCTCGACCGCAAGTACAGTGGTATCATGGAATGCTTCAAGCGGACCATTGCCGATGAGGGTACAGTCTCTCTTTGGCGTGGTAACACTGCCAATGTCATTCGATACTTCCCGACCCAGGCCTTGAACTTCGCTTTCCGTGACAAGTTCAAGAAGATGTTCGGTTACAAGAAGGACAAGGACGGGTACGCTAAGTGGATGGCTGGTAACTTGGCTTCCGGTGGTGCTGCTGGTGCCACTTCCCTCCTCTTTGTCTACTCTTTGGACTACGCTCGTACCCGTCTTGCCAACGACGCCAAGTCTGCTAAGAAAGGTGGCGAGCGTCAATTCAACGGCCTCGTCGACGTTTACAAGAAGACCTTGGCCTCTGATGGTATTGCTGGTTTGTAAGTGGTGTATTAACATCGGGTTTTTGATTACTTGCTTATGTGAAACCAGGTATCGTGGTTTCGGTCCTTCCGTTCTTGGTATTATCGTCTACCGTGGTTTGTACTTCGGTATGTACGACTCAATCAAGCCAGTTGTCCTCACCGGTTCCCTTGAGGGTAACTTCCTCGCCTCCTTCTTGCTCGGTTGGTGCGTCACCACCGGTGCTGGTATTGCCTCCTACCCTCTCGATACCGTCCGTCGTCGTATGATGATGACCTCGTAAGTTCCCCTACGCCCCTTCAAAAGTCCAGATGATCAATTGCTAAAAACCCGTATAGTGGTGAGGCCATCAAGTACGACTCCTCCTTCCACGCCTTCAGGTCCATCATTGCTACCGAGGGTGTCAGGTCCCTTTTCAAGGGAGCTGGTGCTAACATCCTCCGTGGTGTTGCTGGTGCCGGTGTGTTGTCCATCTATGACCAAGTCCAACTCCTCATGTTTGGTAAGGCCTACAAGGGTGGATCTGGTTAAATGCATACCTTCTTTTTACGACATAGACGTTAGGACAGGATGGAATAGCGGTTCAAAAAATCTACAAGTGTAATAATTTAGGTGGATCCTTAAATAAATAGCGAATGGGTTTTGGCCGTTTTCTTTCATCTCCTAGTTCAGCTGGGTTATTATGCGCCGTTGAAGGGTCTGTTCAGAAGGGAGTCCAGGGCGGCGAGGTTCAATGTTCTCGGGGGCAATGTCAGGGGTAAACTTTTCTTTTCTATATTGTTGCTACGTCCTCCTCCATTTCCTTTAGCTGTATTCACTGTTGATATATTAGAAGCAGTAATCCGTTCAAATATTTTCTCCACTCAACATCTTGCTCCAACCCCATAGCTCAACGGAATTGCCTTGGAAGGACCCCTTCGGATAGCGAAGTTATGAACGCACCCACCCTCTTATTATATACCAGCCAGCCGAAGCCGCACCAATTATGGTGCAACCAGATGATCAACCGCCCTGCAGGTCTTTCTATGCCGGGTACAGGGTACCGCTAAAACAGGACATGGAAGTTGTTCCGATGGTCAGGCTACTTAATTCTATGGGGCTGGCTTGGACCTGATATCATACAGTGCTACACCCATCTGAACATCCAACTACCCCCAATAAAACCAGGATAGTTAATAATATCAGCGATGGCTGCTCACATACCAGAAACTATGAAAGCCATTGTTTCCCACGGCCCACAGAAAAATTGCTGAGACCGATATCACTGACGCAATTGTGAAAGCTACATTGACTGCTAGGTATGTGCTAATATATATGCCCATGGTTCAGGCCAAGCCATGTTTTACGAGGACACCAAAAGAGTGATACTGTGTTTGTTAGTTCAATGCCTGGAATAAATCAGAGTAAAGTTTAATTGAATGTTTGGTGATCAGGGACATGAGTACTCGGGTTAAGGACTTTAAGGTTTGGGGTAGAGTTGCTGCCCCATTTACAGCGTCATGGTATGGATTGAAATTCCTAAGCGTGGGCATTTAGAGATGTGAGGACAGTTTGTTATTTGGGTATCCAAAGTTGCATGGTGGGCAGGCGGAATACGTTCGGCGGATGGCACGCTATTCAAGGTGCCGGAGGGGATACCCTCGGAAGTGGCTGCAGCTAAGCTACAGGGCACTGAAACCGAGATATGTGGTTCCGAGTGTGTAGCTTTTGATGGCAGATATTGTGGGTATTCATTCCTCCTGATATATATCCCCGAGCGGGAGGGACCAAGCTGACAACATTTCATGACATGGCTAGTTGCTAAGTGCACAGCCTGTTTGAAAATTCCAACTCACTATCAGTCTGTATCAGCAGATACTTCGCCGCCTCCCCAACGCCATACAGTTTATCCCTCCCGCCATCCATCCAACCCCCACAATTGCCCTCATTGGCTGGCCCCGCCCCGTTGACCTCTGTTCCTTTCTTTATCTCAGCCCTCTCGCTCAATCAAACCTGTATTCATCACCCATCCTGTCTCGCTCGCCCTTGCTGAATCCCTCGGCGCTTGAACCCCTCAACTTCCTAACCAGCAAAGAGCATCTCCACAGAACTATCCTGGAGGCCGCAAATGGCCGTGATACTTCTGGAAACCACCTGCAATCCGAATGGCATATGATATTTATTCTGCGGCCGGCCACGGGGAACCATTAGCTCGGTCGATGGGGGGTTGCATAATGCGATAGCTAAGTTGGAATGAGATGTTGATGTACGATAATAAGAATATCAGAATTCAGGTTCCTACGCTGTCGGCTTGGCTACATACATACATACATAACATACATGGCAGAGAAGGTTACGCCATTTTACGCCATTGACATAAGCTGAGGAGGGAGGAGGGGTGTGAGATGAGCTAAATGGAGATTCGATGCAAAAGGTCATTTCCAAAGCCGGGTTGTTCATTAGCATTTGGGATTTTAGCCCAGCGTTTATTATGAGAAAAATATATATATGCATTGTAGTTTTGCATATATTACATTACGGTATTGCCTTCCTTCCTTTCCTACCTTCCCTTGCCAAGGGCCAGGAATAGTCAAGTTAGTTCTATTGTCCCTCCCTCTGAGAGAGCCTTCTTTATTAAATAAAAGGAGCAATCGCACATGTTAAACACATATTTGTTTATACTATACTATATCTGCCTACATATGTCTCTCTCTCAGTATGGTAGTAGAAGACTCAGTGCGCATGCCACATGCCACGTCATGCTGAAATGAAAAATAAAATTTGTCAATTTTTTTTATTTAAAACAGCAGCTAGCTCGCGTTTTAGAGAGCTGAAGTTGTATTGTAGCGAGAGAAGTTAAAGGTGGTACTATATTACCGTTCTATAAAATCCCAGTGGGGCTGGCTAGTAAAGGCTGGCCCTGTAAGCAAGTTCGGAGCTCATTGCTCTATCCAGGGCCAGACAATAACTGTATGAGCTGACCACTGTATATAGACAGTTGTTGCTATGAATCTGAGGGTAACCCCGCTTTGTATCCCTCCACGTGACCTTGGTGGCTTTTGACATCGTAATAAACACACCAATTGACTGCACCCAGTATATAAGCCGAACACCAAGATTAATTACCGTGCCCCCTAAAACTAAAAGCTATGATATGATATAAGAGCGTGAACTCGATGGTAAGATGGTAACTGATAAAAAGCGCGAGACCACTACTCCCCAACACGTAGAACTTTCGCCGTAAATTCGTCCTCTGGTGTTGGCTTCTACTCCCTCCCCTCCCGTCGACGTGCCACCTCCCCTGCACGCAGCTCAAAACACATACACACAGAAAAAGTGATAGCCTTTCTAGCACCCCACCATGTCAATTCCTCCACTGGTGGATCCATACTTCAACTGCTGCAATCTGTGTCTAGAATGTCTCCTCCTCCTGGGCAGTTTCTGGAATCTCGAATCCCTCTTCAGTAGAATACATAATACTTTGAATCTTTGCCACCAGTCCATCAGGATCTTCCTGCATCTCGGGTGTCAGTTCTATTGCCTGCTGCACCAACAACTCAATATCCCTCAATTTACTAAAGTAGAAATCCCTCTCCCGCTCCAACCCCGCAACACTCTCTTTGAGCAGGTTAATCTCGACCTGCAATGCCGCGCTATTCGCTGCCGCACCAACTCCCCCTCCAAGTGGGGTTCTAGTACGAGCGGCTGCGCCTACGGTAGGGGTGGTGCCTCGCTTGATTGCTGCGGTGGCTGTGCGGGGGGCTGGGCCTCCTCCAGTGGTGACACCTTGACCTTTTCGTCGCGCAACGGCATCATATTCGCCTCCGGGGTAGAATTGGTCCCAGTATCGTTTAGTCCATTGGAGGAATTCGAGGTTATCTTGGAATTTGCATTTTACGAGACGCTCGACAGGGAGGGGACGGTCAATTCCGCGCTGAGTGAAGACGTCTGGAGGCTTCGATTAGTCGGAGGTCATTGGCGGATGGAAAGGGTATAATGCGGATTGGGATGGTTTCGTGAGGTGCGATGAGGTTTGGTCGTGGGGAAGTGATAAGGGGGGGGGTGGGGGGAGCATACTTTGCAGGACTTTGAAGTTGTTTAGGTATGCATATTCAGTGTTGACGTTGAATTTGACCTTGTGCATGGGAAGGTCCCCTGTATATTACCCAAAATATATATTAGCGAACTTGAATTTGAGCCTCACGAAATGTATACTACCCCACTGATAGTGGACAGAGCTCGAACATACCATAGATAGAATCGAACACTTGGGTGAGCGCAGCACTGTATTTGCTCCAGTCAGTATCCAATTCACGTGGTCACAACTCTTCTATATTTGCTTTTGTTGCTGCTGGTGCACCGAGAGAGCAAGGAGGTAAGGAACCAGAGAGGGGTCGGTAAACTGACCCAGTACCCAGCTGCTCTACCCTCGTGATGTTTAACTGTAACAGGTTGTTTAACCAGTTCAAAAGTTCCTGTCTAACCCCCCAAATGCAAATCACCTGATTAGCAACCCATCTCCCCGGATGGTCAGTTGCGGGGTCCTACCTAGACTCCCCCATGTTGATTTTGTTACTAGGATCTTGCTTGTGGGGGTTTGCTGTGTGAAGATACACTGATTCGAATGTTTCTGAACGAAAGCTGCGTATGAACGATCGAATCTTCGAGGTAAGGACAGGTGCAAGTGCAAGTTATATCACAGTGTCCAGGTTCTTGGGGATAGGCTTGACACTGTTATGGAATGGATCCCGGTCCTGGTTGGTCGTGCACGGAAGGCCGCACTAAGGAGTTCAGGGGATGGGACACTGGCGGTGGGCGGACGATTGGAAATAATTTTTTTTGCCAAGAGGACGATGATATCTGCGATTGGTTCTATTATCTAAGAATGGCTAAACCAATTTGCAATGAGCTAGATATATTCACAGCAAAGAACAAACAAAGCCAGAGAGAGAGCTTTTACCATCATATAATGCAATACAGCAACTACAAGCCAGATCTTTTGGAACCGCAATATCCATTCCCAACCAGGTCTAGAACACTCTCCCACCGATGCAGAGAGAAAAAGGAACAGCGGAAATAGAAAAAAACCGACATCAGAGCCCCTGGATAAGAGAGGAGGAAACAGCGGAAAATGAAGTAGCACAACTATAACCAACACAAAACTCCAATCCACCTTGCTAAAAGTCGGTCAACAAGTAACTTGATATCGGAGACTTGTCTTAAGGAAACCCCCCTCCTCCATTCCGCCCGCCATAGAAGAGAATCGGTCTAGAATGGGAAATGGCCAGGGAAGTCCTGAGGGCCTGCTCGCCTCCGGCCTCCTGCTCCTCCCGCACCCCCAAAATGGAAGCTACCTCCGCCACCATTCATCATGTTGAATAGCACAGATGGATCAATGCCGCCCATACCGCCCATACCGCCCATACCGCCCATGCCGCTCATACCGCTAAACCCACCGTCCATACCGCCAAGCACATCCTCTGCCTCCATGGCTGGATTGTCATATACTGCTCGCTTCTGAGGATCAGATAAGGTCTCATAGCTATTATTTCATTAGCCGCCAACTCAATAGGAAGATTTATATTTGGGCTACTCACGCTTCACCAATATCCTTAAACCTCTCTGCAGCCGCCTCGTCATCGGGATTTTTGTCTTTATAAAAAGTCAATAAAATATAACACCGCTCAGGATACTCGTGTGCTCTCACTTACCAGGATGATGTATTATTGCCATCTTCCTATACGCCTTCTTGATCTCGCTCTCAGAAGCATTCTTGTCCACACCGAGGATCTTGTAATAATCCTTTCTCTTGCTCTTCTTCAACTCCATCTCTGCATTCCTAATCTCTTTCCGCAGCGTCGAGTCCTCGGGTGTTGCTTCAAGAACAGCCTTATATTCTCGCAGAGCTTCCTCCCAGTCTCCGGACTCGCCAAGGGCTTTTGCCCTAGTCTTGCGTGCTTTAATATAGGTAGGGTCGAGTTTGAGAGCCTCGTCACAGTCTTCGATGGCTTCCTTCCAAGCTTTCAGCTATATATAGTTTATCAGCCTTCCGTCTGGGCAAGTTTAATTGCAATACATACCTTAGTGTGGGTAATGGCACGATTCTGGTACAGCTTTGCATTTGTGCCCTTGTTATCTGGATCCACAGCCAATGCCTCCGTGTATAGCTCCCTTGCAATTTTGAAGTCACCCTTCTTGAAAGCCTCATTACCGGCCTCCTTCTTCTTCTCCAGCTCACGTGCTCTCTTGAGGTATACTCTAGCTATCTTCATATCTGGGTCACACCTTGCAGCTTCCATAAAATGTGCTTGAGCCTTTGCATTTTCTCCCTGGGCATAGAGAATTCTTCCTCGTAACACCAATGCATCTGGGTCTTGACCATTTTGCCGTAGCAGTGACATAGCCACATTCTGTGCCTCTCCAAGACTGTTCAGGTTGTTCAGCTTGAGGTTTGCCTCGCCCCGGAGGATCTTCCACCGCTTGGGGGCGTCAACCCCAGTACCAAGCCCCTCCTCTGCACGGTCAAGTGCATGTAGTGCCATGGATCCATTTCCCATATCGAGGCTCTTCTCAGCAGATTTAATATGCTGGGCCATCAGCAATGCGGGAGCCTTATCCCTGGCAAGTACAGGTGGTGAGATCCTCGAATATGTCAAAAGCGCATCATCAGGCCTCCCTAGTGCGGTCTGGATTCTACCCATCCGAAGCAGGGTTTTTGCTTGATTTGGCAAGTATCGGTCCGCCTCTGTACAGTCTTCCAGTGCTTGGAGATACTTATTCGCTGAGATATAGGCTGCAGCTCGGTTTGACAGGAAAGTGGGATTTCTAGGTTCGCATTCTATAGCTTTGGTATACTGGTCAATGGCCTTCGTATAATCCTTTTGCTTGAAGAACTTATTTCCAGCCTGCTTGTAAGCCTCGCCATCGGCGGATGGTGTTGGTGGAAGGGGGGTATTGATTGCAGCAGAAGTAGGTGACTTCACGCCATTGGGTGTTGGGGAATTCGATCGGAGGGACTTTTTCTCTGTACCGTTGACGAGTTTGGGATCAATATCCATGGAGTCGCTCATAGCTGCGTGAGGTGTCACAGAACAGTGGTTATTAGTCTTGCTGCTGTATAAAGTAGGTTTGAGTTTATATTGATGACAGATCTAGAAGCCTAAAGCTTGGTCAATTCCACAAGCCCAAATTCTTGAAAACATAGACGGATTCGAGATGCTGTAACACCCGATGTAATTCAGCTTATTCGTCCAGCCCGTGCGTGTATACTAGTCTGAGTTGATTCTTTGTCTGTCTGCACCTGATCTCAATGCTATTAACTAGCTTGTGGACTGACGCTGCCGACGGTTCTGGTGTTGGGAACGCTCTTCGATCGCTCGATTGTACACAGAAGAGATATCCACGCCTGTAGGATCTGGGGCTCGCTAGTGATAAGAGAGAAGGGTAATAAAGGTGGAGCGTTTGTAAAGCTTGACTTCTTGCCTCTGGCCAACACAGCACACGTAAGTTGGTTGGATAGTTGAAGAGTAATTAGCGATCCTGCCGAGAAAAATTCAGAGGCAGGTGTTGTTTGTGTATTAAAAGATTAAGTGGTGGATATCTGGTAGGGGCTAGAAAATGGATCCAGCACCACCAGCATGCTAGAAGGTTCCATTGGAGTGTGAAACTTCAACGTCCGGCCATCGGCTTGCAACGACAGCTGATCTCAATGTATATATACAATTCACCAAAATTGGAGCTCAATGTACAATGTAAGCTCTTCTTGGATGAGAAGTTTCACCCACTTTTGCTTTAATGGCAAAGATACCTGAAGCTATGGAAGCTCGACCACAAGACCATCCCTGCCTGCCTTTGCACCTAAAATATGCAGACAGGTAGCAAGATAAACCAGTCCACCAATTGCAAAATTAGACATGGTATTATTATCACGGGAAGAAACTACGGGAAGATCAGTCAACTAGACTCCAAACAAAAACCCAAATTCATTAAACGTGTACCTCAGGCTATCACAAGCATCCAAGGATCCATTCAGCTACAGATATGCTCTGCTCCACCAGCTGCAGTGTTGAAAAGTGTGGGGGCACTTCTATAAAAAGCACCCAAACCGCAGATCTCTCATTAATGGTATCGAGCTAGCAAAAGGAAACATGGAGAAATGGACATTATCAATGATCATGAATAAAAGACAATAAGAAGTAAGGAACCGAAGGTCATCTCCAACCTGCCTCCGCTTTTATCACTTTTGATGCTATTGAATTGACAACAGCTGCTGCTACCGCTTCCGATGTTGAGGCACCAGGCCTCGTCTTGGTTGCTGAAGCAGCGGCAGTGGCAGTCCTGTTACTGCTGCTCTCTCGTCTTCTCTTAGGAGCATCTTTAATCTTCGGGTGGGTATGGCACTAAGAGCACATTGTTAGTATCAGAATGTCATTACTCGGTGTCTCAATTTTGTGTACTTTATATGCGTGCCTAAACCATGTAGTTCCCTTTTTCTTATTACTGACCAAGGCTACCCACTCATTACATGAGTGGCACAGCCCCTCCCAGACTTCTGGATTCCCATCCATTCGCCGAATTTCCTTAGGCTCTACAAACTGCTGTCCTGTTGCTGCACTGATTCCATGGGTGAAGGACTTGTCATACCAGAAAGCCGAGTTCTTGAGAACAAGCCACCGCCCTGGCTTACAGATGCCACACCACCCCTCACGTTTATTCCCTTGCCCTCGAACCCACCTAGGGGTGTATAGATCGCCTTCAAAACGAAGCTCTTGCTCATGAGGTTTCATATCTGGATCCTCAGGATTCATGTCTTCTGGAGGTGGTGGTATTTGCTCCTCCTGGAGAGAAGCGTACAAATCCGGTGGGTCAGCAAGGTCCGCGTAGTGGCTACGGCCTGGCTCTACGCTTGACCCCATGATACCCCGGAGAAAAGGATAACCCATCACTGCTGCTGACCTATTATAGGGCACTGATGAGGAGCTTGGAAGGAACCCACCTCCGCGGGGAAATTCGTTCGAGTGGGACACCAGGACCTGGCCAACTGAAAGAGAATGTAAAGTATGTTGCATATATGAATGGGGGTGCGAATGATGGTAATCGGGCGAGCACGTGGGTGACGTATGGTGCGAATGAACACCTCCCTGGTTTTGGGGATGTAAGCTGTCAAGCTGGGCTGTAAGATATGCTGTGTTGTTGCTCGCGCCAGAATAGTAAGACCCTGTTGACCACCTTTTGTTCCGGGGGCTTTCCATCATGTATGGTACCGCTCTTGCGCTTGAACGCGGAGAGGGTGAGCCCCTACTACGGCTTCCAGAGCGGGCCTGTGGCCGCACTGACTCTCGCGGCGACGCTCCCGGAGAAAGGGAGGTTGATGAGAGTGTGCGTTGAGAATAGTCCAAGGGAGGTGGAATATCGTACGCATTTGAGTAGTCATCGTAGCCTGCATCTGAAGGTGGTGGTACCAAATGCTCATGGCTAGAAAGAGAGGTGGATGCATCAGATGGTCGTCGAGAATGTCCAATCATACCAAGAGTATCACTATTAAAAGCACCTTGACCTGAATATGATGTATATCGGGGTGAGTCAAGAAGGCCATGTTCATCAGGGCTTCCGTAGCCGGACCCTAGTTGTGTCAGACTGGTGCTGAATGCTCGCAGTGCACCACTGTAGCATCCCCGGGATCTATTCCATGATCCAGCTGTTGCAATTCCGTCGAATTTATTGTTCCTCATTTCGTATGCTAACTCTCTTGGCCACTCACCATCTATTGGGGAGTCAAATGATTCAACAATTCCAACTGCACTGGGGGCCATGCTTTGGGTATCAGGTAAACCAAGTATACTAGCGTCCCAAGCCGGCACAGTGGTTGGGTAATCTCCAGGAAGAGAATAGGTGAAGGCTTCTGTGACAGGCGGTGGTACTTTAGGTACGCCTATCTGGGGTGTAGGCGGCCAAAGAGTGAAGTTTTCCGGTAGTTCGCCCCTAATATCTACTGGTGCGTAACGAGGGTAGTTTTCATCTGGCCTGGTTGCCATCATGTACTGTTGAGATGAAGTTGTATATGGATTTTTCATGAAATTATTGCTGGGGTTTGTTCTTCTGTATTCATCTCAGTACATACTTTCTCAACCCCATCCTAGTGACTTACCGGATAACACTCATTCCTTCCTATAGCATAAAAGGTAGGAAAATTAAGGAAAGATTGAACTGCCATGGCCCCTCATCTCTATCAGCCACGATACCTGGTATTTTGGCTCATTCTTGATTTGCTCTTATGCTCGTCCCCGAATACCAAACCCCCGAGTTTCCGGCATTCATGCTCTTCGTTGGATGCTTGTATCCACAAGACGGGTATAAACTTACAGAAGTCCAAACGCCTGTTTGCAAAAATAAAAACGGGCCTGCCGGGGAAATGTACAGTGTCAATGAAAGCTGCTGAAGGTCTTTTAAAAGAATGTTCAAATGAGTGTCGATAGCAAAAGTTGGAGAAATGTATACACAAAGTCACAACCAGCGTGACCACTTCTGAAGGAAAGAAGGATATAAGCTGCAAAAAAAAAAAAAAAAGGAAAGACTGAGATCATATCCCTCATCTAAATCACTGCGGGCATGGGGACGAAGACTAATAACTCGCAATGTTGGTTCCCAATTCATGTCTCACAGCACTAGCCCAGAGCCGCGGCGCCTTGGTGAGGATGACCGGCTCTAGGGTAAATCCTCGTGGAGTAGCGATCCTTACGCGCTATGAGAATTATTTCACAAGATGCTGGCGTTTAGGTGAGAAGGGCCACCCCACAACGTACCAGAGTTGACAGCACGCACCAGTATCATGTTACTCGTGTGAGGAAAACATTACACCCAACTTTCAGAGCACCCCCTCAGTCGCATGCATACTTAACCAATCTAGGGAAGTCTCAGCCTCACAACCCATATTCATTCCAGGCGAGTTGACAATGACATAACAAAATAGGACGGCCTCTGCCTGTGGTATTCGATTGTGGGTTGATAAACAGTTGTGGTTGTGGCTGCAGATGGAGTACATACAGTTTCTTTTTTTTATTTTATTCGGCGCATATAGGTATTGTAATAGACAATGGTGTCCGTCAGACTAAGCTCCAATAGGACATCCTGAGACGAACCTGAAACGGAACGGGGGTTTGAGACTTGTGACAACCAGACTATCTTGAGGTTTGAGATGAATTCGGAGCGGGTGCTGGAGGTTGAAACTTCGACCGAATTGGTTATACCTATGAAAAGTGGCCTTGGTATGAAAGTCATACATTCATGAATCGAGTTTCTGATGATTATATTAGAATGTTCTTACTACTTATTAGTCTGGCGGGCACCAGCTACACACACCCAAAAAATAAATTGGTCTCGTCTAAGGGATCATATATACTTATACGTACCTGGTATGTACATGTACTCGAGTACAAGAAACTACATAATATGTTTGTACTTGGCTACCCGAAGCTTAGATAATCCCGCAATTTTCATTGTTTTCGCCACCCAACCAGGCCAAGTTATCGCTAGGTACAGTAGACTAGCACTTTGCAATAATTGTATGGATACGGACTAAGAAGTATTTTACTATCTTGTATCAAATGATAGAGTAGTCTGGTTGGTGATAGAGTCATTACGTAGAGGCGACACAATTGTTCACCTAAAACAACACATATTACGTCAGAAATGAGTAGCTGCACAAGCAACGCCGGAAATCACTGAAACGTGAAAATCAAATTTGTCTTATATAGATAAGCCAACTTGAGCATCCGATGGACTAGGCTACCCTACGCACCAATACACCTGGTCATGGGTCGTAATATCTTCAAATTATATCCAGATGATGACCTAAGTTGCAGCTTCTCTTCTAAGGCTGTACTTTTTGAGTTAATTCAATATTTGTTGTAACCGTGTTCGATATAATGGGGGTTCTCAGGGTAACCACTTGATTGTAGTCACATTAATATCTTCCTGGGCCTGTTTTGGCTCGCGGCTCATGCCCTCTGGCAGGGGCTACCCCGATCGCTTGAACTGAGCCGTCTTATTCTGGCGAAGTACCTACTAGTATGGTCTGCTGCTTAAGGACTTATCGCAATCACTAACCCCGATGCCAGCCAAAAATAGTACATCGGCATCACCGCGACTGAAATCAGAGTGTTCTCACGTTTCCTTGCTTGCCTGCTTAGGCGGCTGGTATCCTCAATTATGCTTATGCAACAAGTAGAAAAAGACAAAACTTATTAAATACGACGTACATAAAAAGTGGGAAACCCCATGCCTAAAGTAATGAAGGGACGAAAAGAAGGAAGGGTATGGTAATAGTGCTGTCGCGCCCGATATAAAATATCAACCAAACAAGCTATCCATGGCTCTGATGATACAAGCCCCAGCCGAAAGCCGGAGGAGGGGCCTGCAGCTGAACAATTATTCAAACTTCAACTGCTTCCCATTCGCCCACTCTTGCCGCTCCACCTCACAGCTCCAGCAGTAATCTTTAACCCATCTGGCTACATCTTCAATCCCCTCACTACCTTCCTCATCAAGCCTCTCCTTCAACATGAAACTGACTTGCCTGCACTTCCACGCCTCGTCAACCAACCAATTTTCCCATTCTGATTGCAAAATATTCCGTTCCATATTGTTCACTAATCGCAAGGCAACCAGTAAATCGTGCCTGTATGTGCCTAGATTCTGTCGTGTTTTCATAAGGTTCTGCGCGGTTCTGCGTGTGGAGGCGGATTTATAACCAATTCTATCAACTGCATAGTTTGCAGGGGAGTCGTAATCGACTTGGGACGCTAGTCCACGGAACGCGGAGTAACTGTATCTTGGGGTTAGCTGCCTTATCGTTTGGTTGGATTCATGACCACATACCATTCATTGTTGGGCATAAGTGCAAGTTCAGTGCCATTTTTGATAAGCTCTTCCATATCCTTCAGATATACTGCCCTGCTCATCATCTTGTTTGGCTGTACCCCAGCTGTAGCCAAAAACTTGCTTGCCCTCCTTTCAGCCCAATATGCCATGGTACTGCTAGAGGAGAGCATCAGATTGGAGCCAGCTGACACCACCAGTAGCCCTAGTATGATGCGCTGAGCAGATATGACACCGAAAACTGTAGAAAGAACTGCAATTAGTGACATAACAACCGTCGACAGGGTGCTCTTTCCAAGGCTGACAACGTTCTCGGAGATCATATAAACCAAGGACCGTTGGGTAACCCTTTGCCGATTCGGGTGACTACTAGGGTCTCCATCCAGGTTTCGCCAACTGTCTGTTCCCCCCTCATGGCTTTCTCCGATACCACCAAATAGAGATATTGCAGTTCTGATACGGTTCTCGGAGCCTAGTCTACGCACTTGAGCTTCAACAATGTCTACTAGATGGCTGGCATCGGTGTCAAGGTCGTCAAGAGCTTGCCGTTGGATCATTCCTAATCTTTGGTTAATAGGCATGCTACATGTGTCAGAAAACAACACACCTTTGGAGAATTTAGGATTGATAGACCATTTTACTGCAGTCCATATCGATAATTTGCACTTAGATTTGGTCACATAAGTGATAACCAACTTTGTAATAAGCATAAATTGATCCTTGAGAGGCAAGTGCCATGGTGTTTTTCGATCCGTAATGACATAGCAGCTGCAAGTATTAGCCACTGCTGGTCTTGTTCTATCCGACATGTATACATACAGGTGATCGTCCCGGATCTCTATGGTCTGGTAGTCAACCACCGTGGTTCTTCTCGAACGACCTTTAAGTTTTTATATGAAGTTAGTAGTTGCTTCCCTAGGCGGTAGTACTGGTGATTATACGTAGAAAATCTTGATGCTCAATCTCGTAAGTCAAGTCACGCTTCACTCTGCCACTATCGAGACTGAACCAAGGGCCCTGATAAATAGCTGCGGGGATACTGTTAGCTATTTCGAACATAAATGAGGACAATGTCTGCTCACATTGTGCACGCCTTCCTTGGTACAACCTCTGGAAGGCAACTGATTTATCACCGAACATAACATGGAACAGTGCCTTTGCAGGTAATTCGAACTCCCGCTCAAGTGACATTTTGTCCATTGATGGCGGGACAAACGTAACGGGTTCTGCTGGGAATGTTAATCGAGTCGGGGGATCTATATATTCCTTTTAGTTGAATATCGCTGATGTGCATATCAACCTTACTAACCTTTTAATGTTGGAACTTTAATTGGTCTGCCATGAGGCCTAGATGCTGCAACTTCTTTCTTAGAGTCTTCGGGTCCACCACCGTACCCTGCACTAACTTCTTCCCAGCTATCACTGTCAGGTTCTTTGTGTTCTTCGGGTTCACTCTCCAGTTCAACCAACTTGTCTAACACCTCCGCTGTGTTTTTTAAGGTGAGCTCTGCACCTTCACCTTTGAGTAGGAGGTCTAATCTTCTTTGTAATAACCTTACTGGTTCTAAAAAAATATTGACGATAATCTTCAAAGCATTCTCATCTCCAGCCCCGTCCTCGTAATCTGAATCATCAGGATCTTTGGGACGCAGATGGAACACGATATGATCAGAATGGGTCCCCGGAGAGGCTCTAACTTCTTCTATCGAGATCAGAGGCATGACTTTTTTATAGACAAGCCCGAGAGAATGGGCGTAAAAGTATAGAGTCTTCCGTGTGACATAAAATCGGCCGGATATCTCCTGCTTGTCTGTAAAGTGCCAAGTGCCCAGGAAAACGAGTAGAATGGGGGATGCAATTGGCTCTCTAGGAAATAGGGCTCGAAAGTGGGTATCTTGGGTTCTCAGCTGTTGCGGGTAATTGGGTGGGTAAATCTCATCCTCTGATATCACAGGTGCAGATGGCGGACGCTGCATTTTCTGTCTCTCCTTTGCAATATCCATATCAAGAGAGACAGTTCTTTTATGCTTTGATTGTGCTATTTGCTTCTGGAGGGGTGGCGGATTAGAATCTGAATGTAGTAGTCCAGCAGTCATGGTGGCTGATTTCATGAGTGAGGTTGGTGATGGAGCACCCGCAAGTGTATTCGGTGCCAATGTACTCCGTGATATGAGGCCTGGCGTGTGTGGGTCTGTGGAGAAGTCTGACGCCAGAGGTGACATAGGAATTCCTGGAAATTTGAGGTCAACGGGGAAGGTATTGTGCGTGGCACTCATCAACGCACCGATTGCACTGGCAGTAGGAGTCGGTGGTAAGGACCGGTCTTTGCCTCGGCTGTTCCCATCCGTAATTCGGGCTCCTAGGACATTGCTGGGCCCCTTTTCTGGCGGCGCCCCACTTAGTGGAAGTGTCAGTGCCCTATCGAAACCCATACTGGTGTTTTCATCATGTGCAGTAAAATGATCCTTTACCGAAATTTCTGGAGCTGGAGCGGAGGGTGGGATGATGGAACTAGCCTGGGCAGCAATCGAGGTTGAGTTTACAGCAGTACGCTTCGCCTGCTCAAATGTAGTTATCCATGAGGCTAGATCAGCTTGGCTTTCGGCCTGGAGTAGGATGGCAGTATCCTTGGTTTTCACTTCGAAACAAAATCGACGCTCCTCCTGGAACGCTGCCTTCACATTGCAAAGGAGTACTCCAATCTGCAGAACGATGTTAACCGCCATATGTGAAATTATTGGGTTGAATGCAATTCTACCTTCTCGCTCTCTTCTACTGCACCTCCTCGATAGCCTTGCATCAGATACCCAAAAATTCCATCCCTCAGGAAAAACCATCTCCTTACCCAATAAGCCCTCGTTGGCTTGGTTGTAAAACTCCTCATATAGAGCCACCCCTGCCTCTCACTCACCTGAGTTTTCGAAATGGTCATATCTTTACTTGTAAGAAATGGCAGTGTGCTGGCGGAATATTCATCCAAATCCCTCGCCGGTTGGGAATCCTTTTTCAATTGCTCTTCTATTGACCTCCTTTGGAGTACCAGTTCTTTCTTAAGCACCCTCTCACAAGCCTCCATCGTATCACTCCATGCTCGAACTCTCGTCATCTCAGAATTAAACTTTTCCATCGCCACATGGCCTCTGTTTCTGAGGTTATTCTGTTCCCGCCACTGATCAGTAAGTACGAGGGTGAGTGTACGATCAAGAGATGAGCGAACGATAGCTGCAGAGACACAGAAGTCGAAACAGGCTTTCATATAGATTTTGCGTGCCTCATAAAGCTGAAAGGCATCTTCACGAAGTGACGAGGGGTCCCTCGACTTGGACTGTGCTGCAAAGCGAGACTGCAAATTGTCGTATTTGGCTTGCGAAGATTCCAGATGGCGTCGTATATCCTGAAAAGTAAGAAAGTCAGATCTTTCCCCAGGTTACCCCTAGTAGTTTCAGCCCACCTTGAAATTCCTCAACTCGCCTCTCTGAAACTGACTGAGGGGTTCAACCACTGAACTCTCCAACCTCTTTACAACTGCAGTTACATGACCCCAGTACTCCCTTGATCCCTCGGCGAATCTCCGCAAAGCTAAGTGGGTATAGTCGTAGTCCAGCATAACGTCCAGGTGATGAACAGGAATAGACTTTTGTATAAACACATTCACCAGCTCTTCCAATCCATGAGCTCCGTCGCATAAACGAGCCGCTGCTCGTAGGTACCCATCCAGCCATCTTTCGATATGGTCGACCTGTTCCGAGCATTGGATGACAGTTCCCCTGAATGTTGGGGAGTCAAGGGCAGCTTCTTTGAGCACCACCGACCTGGAGGTTACCAATGTGAGTTAGGAAAGACGATGTCTTAGACGCACATGGGGGCAGAAGCACTCACAATACTGGAAGCCTGGTATTAAATTTTGTAGACATTATGAGCTCCTATTCTTAGCATTAAGTGAAGCCGCAGAACAGTCAAAACAATACAAATATATGTAGTCCGGTTGGCACAAAGGAACTGCGCAATAAGTTAGAGCAATGTGGTGATGTAAGCAAACAGTGTCCTATGCCAAGAAGCTACCCACGTACTGAATCATAACTGCCAAGGCCGATTCGCCTACAAGTAGTAACCTTGCTACCCCAAAAGGGAAAAATCTCGTGCCCAGACCCTCGAAGGAAACGCAACCAGGAGGCACAGCAGGAAGCCAAAGAAATGAACAGACACAGACGGTCTGGATACCGACCTGTTCTCGTGCCCAGCCTCTATATTAGATACCTTCGATAGCAAGCGAAAAATAGGTTCACAGGCAGCACTTTTCAACACGAATCTGATGGTAAACTCGATTTTAGGATCCCATGTATTTCGAGAACGTCAATCAGCAGCATTTTTCCTGCGAACCATCCACTCCCAAAGAATAAACCTGTTGTTGGTTAGACCTCAAGGAATTGTGTAAGCGCCAGTCTTGTAGCAATCTCCTGTCCCAGTTTCTCCCCACCCGTATCCTCCCTTAATAGTTGACCAACATCCCCAGTAATGTCATCATAGTCCCATATAGGCTCCCCAGCGTCACGCATGTTTGCAAAAACACACTGCCTCAGATGCCAGTGGAGGAGTGAGTTGCGTACACCAGAAACCCCATTCTCCCGCGCGCTTGGGCTCATCTGCCTCCCAGCGATAGAGTACATTTCTGGGCCAAACACAATAACTTTGTATTCATCCTGGAAAATGTTAGTCGGTCCATCATTTTGCAATTAGAAACACATGCTCACATCCGGATCTGTCCCGATCAGATACTTGTCGAATAGTTTATGTAACGAACAATCAAGGAGAATGCCGTTCTGGGGACTATTCATGAGGCCTCCATGGTCTGAGTCTACAGTCGAACCTCTATATTAGCCTAGCGTCGGGACCGGAAGATCCGATGCTATTAGAGAGGTTATGCGTTTATAGAGGTTTTGTCTAGCCATAGTCCCAAATTCGGGCCGGCATGCTCAATGCTA
>Ga0307514_10001816_pt1 | contig 23826 bp, 29 predicted proteins | sample 16_EM_MG_FD_203088 | JGI IMG/M metagenome (GOLD analysis project Ga0307514, IMG submission 203088) | Populus trichocarpa ectomycorrhiza microbial communities from riparian zone in the Pacific Northwest, United States - 16_EM | ecosystem: Host-associated > Plants > Roots > Unclassified | place...
GGGGTAGTGAGGGGGGGGAGGCGGCAGTGGATAAGGAGTTGTTGAGTCCGGTGGAGCCAACAGGGTTGAAGCGGGGGGCGAGTTTGAGATGGAGTTTTAAGAGCTGGGGTGGGGGGAGTAAGTGAGTGGTGTAGGTGATGGGGTGTTGGGTTGGAGACGTTGGGTTGGAGACGTTGGGTTGGAGGCGGGCATGAAGTGGTGGTGTTGTTTTAACGATAATATCCATGCGTGCGTGAAAGCCTTTGAGCTGGGAAGGGGTTGGTTTGTTGATTATGATGTGATGATGATGATGATGAATCTTTTCGGGGGGGAACGGCTCAATTTTATTTACAATAGTGTCTTGGTACACGGCAGACGGTGGCGGAGCAGGGTGATATAGACAGGGGTGGATCATTCAACGATGTAGATGTGATGTACTGGTAGGGTGGTGTGGGGATGATGTGTGTGTGTATACATATATCTACCAAAGTACCCAGTTTATTTGTGGAATTTCTTTTGTAGTTTCTTTTCTTTGTTTGTTTTCTGCTTGTCTTTGCTTCTTTTTTTTTTGTCGTTTGTACATTTCGGAGATACTTAGATTTTATAATTGGATGTTGCTGTGCACGAAATAGAGGGCGTAATGATGCTTATGGTGAGATGGCGCTTAAAAAGTGCTTTAGTTTTTTAGAGCACGAGGTGGTAGGTTACCCTGACCTTGTTGGGAGTATCACAGTAGCTACCAGTACTAGCAACTGCGAGTTCTTTGAATTAAGGACCCCACCAGGGAGTACAAACGACATAGATAAGGCTGCATAGCACATTTCCTAAAGTCCTGGTGCGGCTGTTGTCTAGGATAGACGATACTAGTAAGAGGTAGGCAATGTGGGGATGTACACAGCGTTTTGTATACGTTTACATCTCAGTGGAAGCACTGAACCTTGAATACCAAAGGTACATTACCCCTTAGGTAGCATCTGTGTATGGGCACCACCAGGAAAGGCATTGCTACTGCGTATAAAAACCGATAAACGCATTCACAGAATATAATATTAGAGCTCCAGAAAAGCTGCTAGGTATTATCTGACAGAATTAGCCAGTTAAATTTCTGTGTGGTCTTGGCACGGTTTGGAAGGGTTCATCAGGCCCGTGAGCCAAAGTTCTTGCAAGTTGTCCAGACACTAATGGACACTCTGACAGCTAAGTTGTTGTATCGCTCGTGGGTCCAGTGTGTGTGAACCATGGTATTGGATATACTGGTATTTACATATGCATACATATGTATGTACAGTATGTCGGCTCATAGCCTAAGGCTCCCTTGGGTGTAGAGAGTCAAAAAAAAAAAAGGTATCATACATACATCGGGGCCCTCCTGACGTCATGTAAATTGGCTGGAAAATTTGTTCATGCCACCGCATGGACGGGGAACGCTCCAGAGGTACCTAGGTATGTGGTAGGTAACTAAGTTGTGTTTCTGAAATGTTGCCTTGAAAGCTCTTGCCCAGAAGTTGGCCCTCCTATAGCCGTTGACCCGAAAGCATGTCAGATACGAGTGGGTACAGGTAGGTACTAGGTACTTGGTACTCTGTATGGTAGCTGACAACTGTCACTGCCAGTTATCATGGCCGGATCTGGAGATTCAAGTCCGAGTCTATATACAGTTGCTGCCTCATGTTCGGTCAAACCCCCACCCTTACTAGGTAGGTATTGGTATAGGTATACTGCACTGCTGAGCTGCTGAGACATCGACAAATGGTGCATGAGTGTCTTAGCATTTAACCGCATCCAGAACCAAAAAATTCCTGACAATTGACCAAATAGAAGTCGACCTGAGCGAGATTGGTGACACCAATACTCTTCGTAGGTTGAATTGATTTGGAGTGCGTTGTGATCAAGCCTGATGAGGTACTAGTACCTATCTACCTAAGACCCTCTTGTGCGTGATCTGTTGATGTCTCAGCAGTCCAACAGATGCTCTGGGGATTTTAAAATGATGTCCTCTACACTACCCAATAGGTAAATGGCACAATAAGGGTCCAAAGATGCCTTGGTGATTGATGGATAAATAAACCTTGCCAAGTTAATTCTTGCCTTTGCGAGATGAAAACTCTCGTATTTTCGGGCACTTGTTGTTGGTAACGAGTTCTCCGTACTAGTTTACCTTGAGTTAGTGTATGTACATACCGGTATTTGCAAACGGTTTAAGGGCGTTGTCAGGGGCTCGGTTGTGCTTATTCGGATCCTTGCGCATTTCACTGATCAACAGTCGATAGTGGCGTCCAACCAGACGAGTAAAAATTAAATACGGAGTACCTCCATTTGTATGATAGTTAGCAAGAGTTGGGAACCTGTGAAGTTACCTCTGTAGTTCTTTAAAAATTTACGTGGCTAATTTACTAACGTCGACATTGCTTTTGCATCGAGAGACAGGGGCGTATGTCTCACGATGCCAATGGATACCAACGGTTATTGGTACATTAAGCCGAAGTGGTTATAAAAGATCCATGGGGAGTCCACTACGTAAACCCATCTGCCTGGGGTCCAGAATACGAGCGAGCAAAAAGAGTTTTTCAACACCAAATCGTTAATGGGGCCAGGCAATATTGATTTTCTGAGAGGTGGGGCCTCGTGTGTACCCTGTGTACCGTTAGTTACCTACTTTGGGGCAGAGTGACGCTTTTGAGTTGAGGTCCCACTTTTGACAAGGGTTCAATACCCAATTGGCTTTTTATGCTGGTCTTAGATCTCGGAGGACTCCTTGTACCTGCATGCTGCAATGCCACCTGGAGCGGGCATACCTAATGTGGTAGCCAGGATGTGATTGCCTGGACACCCACTGTAAATTTATAAAAAGCTTCCAACATTCGCTCAGAGCTCAGAGACCACCCTGATCATCATATCTGTCGTCCACAGAGTACCACATATTCTCTCTACATCTCCTAAGACTTCCGTTTCAATCACCACTACCCAAAATGCATTTCCTGGGGTCTTTCTCGCTTGTTGTCACACTCTGTGTATTACCTATTGTGTCTGGATTGACAGCCACAGAAGCAACAGAGTCGCTGAAAACCTTCACCAACCAGATTTATCTAAGCAAAACACAACTAGATGCGATGCGAAATCCAGGTATAATAGAAACAATACTCAAGGGGATCAATCCAGAGGTAAGTGCAAGCTAATTTCCATGCACTGGATCTTCTCTACTACTCTTTATGTTTGTCAACTTTCAATCGCGGGAAGCAATGACCTGTTTGGTGCTTCCCTGTGCCTTCCTTTTATGACCTACTTGCTAATTACTACATTTTGTGGTGTTTAGTCTGTGCCAAAAATTATCTTTGATGTGCAGCAGGGAATGACGGTCGTCAATACCACCTTCGAGAATCCCGAGGTATGTATAGAAACGGGTGCCTTACGACATGTGCTGATTATGACGGGTGTTAGTCTGGAACGTTTGCGAAAGATGATGGCAGTAAGGTCTATGAGACAACATTGAATGTAAGTAAAACTTACATTATAACACCATGTGAGCAGGACTAATTGCTATCTAGGTTACTGTTGCATTTCATGAGTTCTTTACCACATTAATCGACATATACAAGTATGAGTATGCCAGGATCAGGGACGACATCCCCGAAATCCGCAATCGTCTCATAGACCTTGGCCCAGATGACAATTCGGGCAGAGCGATCCACTCAGTAAGTTCTTCGACATCCTAGCATTGTCTTACTCTCGTTTATAGATGCATGGAGTGTCCCCGTGGCCATCTGAGTTCTACTATGAACTCAAGAATCTAGCTTTTGCTAACTACTCATGTAGGTTTTCAATCGTATTGGATTCTGGATGAAATCTGACACGGAAACCGCGCTGGAGGAAAACGTGCGCCCACTCATTCACTACCATATTCCACGGTGCATCTCATATTATGCTCTAGAGCCAGAGGCTTAGAAATAAGGTATATATACCGAAAGGGATTACTGGGGTTGATTAACATTGGTGAAATTGATGCCCATATCTTTGGAATCAATTCCGAGTTCTGATAAAGAGTAGGATATGTTGGATGTAGATTATGGGCAGATGACCAGACTATGTATAATTGTGCTTACTCTACAGTATTGTTTAATATGATTATGGTTATGATTGAATGTAGCTTTTATACCTATCAATACAATTGCCACCGTGCATAATAAATACGTGGTCATGTCGGATCGAGGCTACTATAGCAGCTGCTTACTGATTGGATTAAGGCTACCTATTGTATATCACCTCTTTGGCAATACGTCAGAGCATAACCGGGTGAGCTGTATCTGGTAGCCTCGAGCCACCATGTATTTGAGAACAGGATTTCGAGCCTATGGGCAAAGGGCGTAGGTGCTGGCATTTCCGCACAATCAAACAACAGCAGCACATTATCGAAATTTCAAACAAAATGCCAGTGTCAACTTGAAGCCTACTATACGATACATTCACAGTATTGCGGGAAGAAATCAATAATTTGGGGGCTATATTACTCATACATTGGGTATAGGTATAGATATCCAATCCACGTTAGGGTCTTAGTATTTTTTGGTTAAAGCCATGCCAGAATCAACGGATAACTTACTCATTATATAGTGGATAATCTGCGTGATTCCCACAATATGATGGTGTATTCTCTATATATGTCCCTCCGATCTTAATCTCCACCTCAAGTATATACCCGTATTATTTGGTTTTTTACGACCCGGCGCTACTGCAGCAACAAGGGTTGACAACAAGCGACTTATGTATATTCAGTTAGCAACGAGCATCCCCTTTTACCTACGTACAAATGTATGGTAGGAAGTGTGAGAGTACGGTAAGGTAGAATCGCGTGTTAGTTGAGCATCTCAGTTCTTCAATATCCAGCGTTTTGTCAAGTGCTTCGAATTCATCATGCTTTCTATACATAGGCCAGGCAAGACGTCAAAAAATACGATTCTACTCCCACGCTCCACAGGAGTGCGAAAGTTCTAGCCTGGCCCAACTCAGAGAGTGAGACGCTCTTATACACGCGAAACGAAACTTAAGGTGTTAACCTTTTGGCAACTAGCACGGATTGAAGATAATAGTCAGCTGCGTGCTTTATATAGAAAGGAAGTTTCAGCGTATTTCTTAATACCGGAAACTAATATTTCTGAGTGGAGACAACAAGAGGATAGAATTGTGAATATGCAGAAGGGTGATCGATGGGCTTTGAAATCACTGGATGTTACCGGTCATGTGAAGTGGCCACTGTTGGAGGCAGTGAGAGTAGGCCTTTCTTTACCTATCGATGGAAGTTGTGATCATGAGCTGTCAGTAAAAATATGCCTTCCGACGTTTTACAAATTGGAGATTGGACACAGGACTTAGATACTAGGATAGATGTTGGCGTTGAGACCAGGGATGAGAATGTTGAGTTCACAGCTCGTAGCTAAAGTCGCTCGTTGTCAACCCTTGTTGCTGCAGTAGCGCCGGGTCGTAAAAAACCAGATAATACGGTACACCTACCATGAGTACTCCGTACGCCCAGTCTGAAAGTGGAAGCTCTGCGTCGCCAAGATCCCGAAGGAACCCCGTTTCTTCCACCTCGGCCCGACGCGCACGCACATAATCCACTGTGACTGCCCATGATTTCCAATACCTTCCCCGCTTTCCAGTACCTCCCCCCGCTTTCTACCTCCTCCACTTCCCGATACCTCCTCCGTACCTCCTGCGCTTTCTTTCCCCCATTCTTCTACCAATTGCAACCTCCCCCCTGTTTTCTCCTACCAATTCCACACCTTGTCAATCATTCCCTGAGCTGAACATTTCCGATGTTCTCTTTCCTCTTCGGTTTTCTGGTCCACATCTTGTACTCATCGTTTCCATAATTCCCTTAGTTCCATGTGTGGAAAGATCTGTAAGCTATTGTAAGCAAAGTGAATCTGGACTAAACATGAAATAAAATTTCTTGAAACTTGAATAAAACTTTTGTCTGAACTTGAATAAAATTTTTGAACTTGAATAAAACTTTTGAACCTGAATAAAACTTATGAACTTGAATCTGTAGACAGAATCTCGAGAGCTTAGAGTGAGCGAGTACAATACCTGCAGGAGTTTCTGCCATATGAATTGATTTTATGTGGCTATGTAGTGTGTTTCCGCTCTTAAACTCTGACATGCAGAAATGGCACATATGAGTTTGAAAGACCATACCTAGAGCCTTTGCATGTTGCAGAAGAAGTTCTTGAGGCAATGGTTTTGTGAACATATCTGCAATCTGAAGTGGCGTAGGTATCCATGTTATCTTCCTCCAGAAGTCGCCTTCTCCGTGACGTACCGCTCTCGTAATGCAATGTGGCGATTCCTGTTATTGACGGTTATTCCATTTCCAATATCTCACGAGCATAATGTGCTTGATCAATATAAATGTTTCAATCTCGCTTGATACTTATCCCCACAAATGAGCTGGCCTCCCCTAGGACTTTCATTTTGAATCTCGAGCCCAAATAGGCCTTAGTAGCATCAACCTGTTGTCTTCATACCCTTGCAGCTTGACATAGTCCGTATATACTTCGATGGATCAAGCAGAAACCGGCACCAAGCGTAAACCCTTCTGCTTGAGTTAAGAACACGAGCGTGTCAATCTTGCCATTTAGGAATGCAGATATTACGTCTGCTTGGTTCAACTCAAGGTCTTCTGCAGCTACCTTAGCTAACAGAATTCGTAGAGTTACCAAATTGCCAACAGGGGCAAACGTTTCTTTGTAGTCTAAGTCCTTTTTCTGTAAAATTACCCAGCGACCTTTGAATTTGCTGATAATGCCATTTGCAGTATCTCGCATCAGGAAAAAAATTGGTGCGTCATCATGGGGCATCGTGGGGCATCGTGTGTCATCGTGGCATCGGTGTCTCCAGGTGTCTCCAGGTGTCTCCCAAGTGTCTCCTGGTGTCTCCCAGTGTCTCCTGGGGTCATCGGGGCTAGCAGTTTTCCTCCTGGAGGCCAATTTTCAAAATACGTGGACTACGCTCCGGATTTGCCCGGATTACATATTAACCCGATTCCCAATGTTCAATTTTTGACTTTTTTTCGAGATGCGCTTGGTAGCAAAAATTCACTTTATTGGAAGAGCTTTTCGACCGGGAGGTAGTTGTTGATTTAGGGTAAAGACACCCATTCGAACAATTGTCTGCATCTCCTCATATGCGGCATTCAGCCAAAAACCCTTATTTTTGCTCTTCATTGCTTGTTTCTAGGGTTCATCGACTGCCGTACTCAAATCCAAAGCATGGTTTTCGAATCCATACTCTTGCTTCAAAACCGCATATATATTAGTATACATCTTTAACAAGCCATCAATAATGTTCTCGGACCTCTAGCAAGTTGTCCAAGTCTTCCACCTCTGATCGAGGAGGACGGTCAGCGTTCAAGGCTCTCCAGTAGCCTTTCATGATCAGAACCATCTTGGTATCGTCTCTTCCTTCATGATAGTTGAGGCCATTCAGCTTTACCACCTTGGATAAGGTGTCTTCCTTGTTGATAGACATTTCTTTTCTAGAATAAAATTAGAGTGTGTTGAAAACAAACAGTCTGAAGCATAACCGGACTCAAACTTGGATACTCTAGACCCCGAAGGAACCCGTTCCTTCCATATAGCATTTTTCATAGTAAGTTCAAGCGCATAGGTTTAGGGCTAACTCTACAGACCCCTCGTATCAACATACCCACATTCATGTGACCAGTGACAGAAGGGCCAGTATCCCAATATGGGCAAAAATTGGTAAAGGACAAAGAATCAATGGTTGGTATTTAGCGTTCTGTTTTTCTCAGAGAGTGAAAGTACCATAGTGCGAGCGTTTAGCGAACGCTCGAATACACGTTTTTTTTAAGGAATCATTAATCGTATTTAGCCTATCTAGTTCTCCTTCCACTCGTGATTTTCCATACAGGACATGATGGGGCAATGGTTGGATCATCATCCGGATTCCGGATGGGCACCTGTGTGGTAACTGCAGCGCAATTGTTACTGCCAGGCTATGTCTTGTAATTAAACCAGAGCACTTGGTAGTAAAAAGTGCACACGATTCGGGTTGGTGGAGTGTATGCGTAGGTGGTGCTCAGTCACAGCATACGCACAACCTATATCGGAAGCACTGCTGTCTGCCCCGCCTCATAGCCTTAGGATCCAGGCGTATAGACTCCAAAAAAAAACTAAAACTAAAAATGTTGTCCGCCAGTTGAAGAGCACCGAGCAGTCTCATAGGAGACGGGAGGGGAGGACGGAAGGAGATACTGTATATGGAGGGGCCCAAGGTGGTGTCAAGAAGTGGCAATATTTTTTTGGCGTTAAAATTCTTGTACGTAAAACGGGGGTGAGGGGCAGCGACTGGCTCCAAGGGGGGGGAACAACCTACGTGTGGGTGCGGTCTTGCAATAGTCTAGATAGTCTGAATGCGAAATGATATCCCCAAAAAGGCAAGATAGAAGACTCAGTCAAGAAGCTGCGGCTCACGAAGGTGGCGACCAAAGGTCTGCCAAGCCGCTAGGGCGACGTCTGGAGCGAGACTGGGACCGAGAACAACTCTAAACCTGCGCTGCCGCCAAGACAATTAATATTGTGCGCGCTCCCAAGGCAGGAGAGCAACCGGACTGATAGCCAGGGCGGGTTATATTTAATATTGTGCACATGGAATAGTAGTCTTGACACACGTGACTCAATCCACCAGACTAAGCTAGCCTTCCTAGCCCTAGCCCTAGCCTAGCAACACACTCCCACAGTACCCCGCTGCTGGTGCCAGACTACTGCTGCTGTTGCTGCGTTACTGCTGGAGGCGGTGGTAACCTAACAAAAACCCCCGTCTTCTTCCTCCCAACTTAGAGTTCCCGGCATCGGCAGCTGTAGCTTCAAATCCATGAGGTTTCTCCGCCCCGACTCCAACTCTAGTCCCTCGGTTGAACCCCCAAACACCGCCGCTGGACCTCGGAGTCCCACCTCCTGGTCGAAATTTAAATTCATCAGCTCACTTGGACCAGGTGAGCCGGTATTTCCCGTCCTCCATGGCATCCCTTTATACCCCCCCGCGCCAGTAGTCATGGAACCAAAACTCTCGTTACTATCATCACTCCCTGCGATGTTTTGCAGACCTCCGGATCCACCAACAGTGTAGTTCTCTTGTTCATCTCCGCGTGGTATTCCAAGGGTGCTAGCACTGCCGCTAGCTGTTTGTGATTTGTTGACATTGAATGTCATTACTTCAGATCCTGGTTCTCTTCCCTCATTTTGAATACTCCTGGGGACATTGATTCTCAGAAGGGGGATAGTATGCCGACCACCCTCAGTAGTGGCAGTGGTAGCTGTGGTCCCAAGTTTGTGTCGCAAAGTCTCCCGTGGAGTGGGGGATGGCGAAGGGGTGGGGATTGCGGGTAGTAAAGACGACACAGATCCTGTTCGTGGCTTGGGGACATGTGGCGGTGGTGAGTACTTTCGCGGTGGAGTATCCTCAACGCCTGTACCCTGCGGTGCAAGTGGGAATAGGAACTCCAGTGTTTCCGAAGCATTCGCTGGAATGGATATTGGGTTGGATTCCAATTGAGTATACGCTGCTGTGCCTGCCTCGCTTTTTCGTGTGGCATGAGGGGGGGAGTAAGTTTTCTGCTGGCCACCCAGAGTCATTATCTGCTATCAACCAGGAAGCTTCCATCTCGGGTTTGGACTTACGTTGTCACTTGCCAGATCAAGGCCTCCTAGCCATTCGTTATGAAAGCGAATACTGAGGTCCTCCACACTCGCAGTGTACCCGTGCCGCACCAGCACATGACCAGCATCCTCAGAATGCGAATATTGGCTGCCAGCTGTGTACCCACTGCCACATTTCCCACCACTCAGAAAGCAGTTCCCGCAAACGAACCCTTTCCCGATCGGACATCCTTTACATCTCCACAAGACCCCAGAGCCGAGGCTTCCAACCTCCTGATTGCAATGTACACAGTTGCATTTACTCATACCGACAGCAGGCAGTACTCCAAGGACGGCACTGTGAGCTACAAGGTAGGCTCCTGGATGGGCAGCCATCGCACCGCCAGGTGCAAACACTCCACTAAATGCTCTACCCGGTTTCAACAATCCAAACATCTGCATCGTAAATGATGCAACTTCTGCACTCAACGGAGCTTTTTCGTGGTCAATGTCAGTATTAAGCCACTCCAAAAGCCGATCTTCATTAGACCTCAGGTGATCTGGAAGGCTTCGTGCTCGCTGTATTTGAGTCTGGAGCCAGTTTCTGGCAAATTCCTTTTCTGGTGACCTTTTCTTCTTTGGGCCAGCTTGGCTTGCGTGGGGACTCACTGTGCTCTTGTTCATCTGAGCTGGGCGTCCCGTGTGGTAGTACCGTCTTGCTGCACGTGGGTGTGCGGCCTTGGACTCTGATGCACCATCCAGACCCCCGAGATGGGACTGCCCCCCATGGCCTTTGGAATAACAGTACTCGATATCCCTCCATATATCACATAATCTGCTCTTGTAGAGCTGTATCTCCTCGAGGTTCTATCACAGGTCAGTTGGACTGCACGAGCCCGGAGAAGCGAGGATTACCTCGAGATCTCCACGCTCTGCTCGTTTTCTATGGCGAATTATAATGCCCAGGCTATACCACAGTAATTGCTCCAGGTTTCTTTCGCGCTCATCCAAGCCCAGGTATGTGTTATTCACCCCAATCTTCCCTGCCTTCTCAAACAGTGGGTAAGTCCTAACTCTGAGGAGAGGAGACTATCCTTCGCCAGGATTGGAGTCTTCGTAGTCTACTACGCCTTCCCAGCCAACAGTCAAATCTGTCCTCGCAAGAACTTCATCCCCAACCACCTCCCTAACAACCCTTTGTGGCATTTCCCAGATCTGATTTTCTTCCCCGGGAGCTTTTGTAACATGATAATCAACGACCTCTAGAGTCTTTGTATCTGCAGCACCATCCATCGCCCCATCCAATCTCACCTCAACAACTTCCCAGTCATCCTGCTCTCCACAAACTCGCTCCGTTCTATACCAGTGCAATACCTCCTCCGGCTTCTGGTGTGGGTTGACATAATCCGAGTCATGATACATGTTCACAAAGCTTCCTGTCAGGAAGGTTGAGCTGTTTGCTGTATTCGTAGACCCGCCCCCGGACCCACTGGTACTCATGGACTCACTTAATAGCATCCTGTGGGCGTAGCAGAAATTCTCGTCACTGGAGCAAAGATCGTAGTTTTGTATCGAAGAACTTGAGGCTTGGGAGGTGGGTTTGAGAACTTGATCGCATTGTGGAGGGGCACCGCTGCTGGCGTCGTAACCGGGGGTGGGAGGAACTGATCCTGTGTCCCTAGATACAGCTTCACTATCCTCATCACAGTCTTGATACTCCAGTCTCGCCTCATGTTCCCCTGCTAGGACACTTGGAGAAAAAGAGGTTGTGAGTTGCAGCTGTTGGGACTCTTCTCGCTCTTTGTCCTGTTGCTCTTGTGAAGTATTCTCGCTGCAGGAAGGGGTGATAATTGCGGGTGGGGTCTCAGGTGACATATTGTGGGTTTATGGGGTAACTATTCTCAAGGAACTGACTCTGGGCAAGGAAGCCCTCCAGGATGGCTGCTCTTTATTGTAGGCCGCTGAGGACTATCAGCCAAGAGGAAAGTCTGGGAACAAAGCCAGGCGACAGAGTAACGAGCAAAAGATGAACAGAACAGAGCGGATAAATTGAAGGGCCTTGATAGCTGGAAGAGCGGTCTCTCAACGGCCCATCTCTGATGGGAACCGCTCGCTCCGCTTCCCACTTGTTTTAGGCAGTCGGGGGGCGGGTCGGGGCTCGCCCAGACCCAGGCCCCGGATGAGGGAATTTATAAAGCCATACGCGGTGGCACCCAGTAAGTTAGTCGCAAGAGAGTACGTAACTACTAGCAAATATACGGATGCTGGTGGATTTGGCGAGAAGAAAATTGAATGCACAAAAATGGTATTGTATGACACTCCATGTCTCTTTATATATAAGTGAGCCCCCTCTTCCATAAACCGGGGATCATGCGAAGGTGGATTGAGGAGGACAACAACATTCTGGGGATAAGGTAGTTGTTGAATGAAGGAGGGCCGACGGTATCCTCCCGAGTCATCTACATGAAAGACCTGAGGGAAGCCATAGAATTGCTAATGGGCGGGGGGCTGTTCTGCACCACAGCTTACGGTTGACACCAGGTTTCTCATGTCGTCCCACTGGCGAATTGGGTTTTGAGGATGTTGGGTTGGAGGCGGGGGAGTTCTATTCTTTCGGCTTTCTTTGTGGTTTTTTACCACTACCCGCGCCATTTTGGCCATTTCCTTTTTGCCTGCACCGAGGATGGAGTGGTTGGCACCTGCACGAGCTTTTTAGCCGGTATCGGTCAGGATGTTGTGGTCTTTACCTCCATCCGTGCCATTTTAGTCGTTCTCCTTTTCCTGCACTGAGGATAGATTGGTGGGTACCTGTACGAGTTTTTTCCTTTCCTTTTCCCTTTTTTGGGGGTATCTGGTCTTGTGCGTAGATACGGGGCAGGGAACGGCCCGGTAGTTGGATAATCCCAGCGAGCGGGATGCGGTCCCTCGTCCTAGTCTAGATAGACTGAATATGAGTGCTGATTTCCCAAGAAAAAAGGGGGGAAAGACTCAGAGCCTACATCTATTTGTGTTTTCCTAGGGATCAACAAAAGTAATATGAACTACTTAAGTACTCGTATAGAAGCAACGGCAGTACCATAACAGAAGCAACCACCGCGAAGACAAAAACACTGGCATCATAGCGCAAAGTTTCTATAAACGACACAAATCCCATGACGAGCCCCGATCAAATGGTAGTCCTGGTATCACCGAACTACCTTCAAAAAGGTATTATGCTTCACAACGCTCAGCCAATATTGGCTTTTCCTCTTACCCATTCCTAGATATTTACTTCTTCCATCACGCGTAAGGGCTTATTGTGCGGTATTGACCAGCCTGGGGCCGTAGACGTTTGAAATCATAAATTCATCTTTGGTAGGCCTCTGCACTGCCGTCCTCCTAGATCCCTTCTGGGTCCAATGTTTCTTGTAACCACTTGCTCAACCACTAGTTGCTGGTCTATACTATTAATATACTGACTGTCAGAAACTACTATATCCACTTGAAAAGGTCCAAAGCTACTTACCCTCGAAGGGTCCAGGAGGTGTAGAGGGAGAGGAGGTGCAGGAGGGGTTTCAGGAGTTGCCGGAAGTGTTGCAGGCGTATTCCCAGCTTCCACATCTCTCCTATAATTCCTGACTGCCGTACCAAGGATTCTCAGCACCTTTTTAGCATCCTCCCCCTTCTTTTTCGCCTTCTCCCACTCTTGTTCCGCCTCCCTCAGTTTCTCCACTGTCTTCCTTGAAAGCCTTCGAAAGAAATCCCCCCTCTCCCATGTATGCTCTCTTGCTTCTTTCCAAAGTTCTAGCTCCCGTACAAGAGCCCTATTTTCTTTTTTGAGGCGTCTAATCCTCTCTTTCAGTTTCTCTCGTTGCTCCCTGTTCCGAAGTGCAGCACGGAACGATGCATCACTCAGTGAGGAAAGTATTGCTGGCTGTCTGTGAGTCCTAGTACGAGCCATTTTGGCCCGGGAAAGTGCTGCTTGGACTTCGGTCCGGGGGAGGTGGATTCGCTTACCATGAAGTGCTCTTTTGTTTGCAAAAGGTCGTCGGGCGGGTGCTCTGGTAGCTGCACCGAAGGGTGACTTTGGGGGTGACTAATCCAAGCAAGACTTGTGTGACATGGCTTTTCTCATCCGGATTATGCGTAGCACCAGGTGGCCGATGTGGGGTTTTGGTGGAGCTCGCCGACTATGAGTGAAGGTAGGTGGAGACTGGAAAGCAGTGAAGAAGGCAGTTGCAGAGTAAGTACTTCAGTATGTACAAAAGGAGTTTGAGGCTGAGGTCAGTGGAATGATGAGGTCCTCTGTAGGGTCCTGTGTGTGAGAGAGGAAGTTTGGGCTGATACAGCGTCGCTGTGTGGGTACGCTTCTAGATTCCCAAAGTTACTTCGACTGGAGGTTATCCTACTGTACAGTCGAACCCCTATATTAGCCTAGCTTCGGGACCGGGAGATCCGATGCTATTAGAGTGGTTATGCGTTTATAGAGGTTTCACGTGAACACCCTAATTTGGCATGAAATCTATGGAGTGGAGAATTGACTTGAAATAAATTAGGTATACATGATGCCCCTACTGCCTGCTACACCTGCAATGCTTGATGATGGTTGAAAATGGATGGAATTGGTGTTTGCCGCTGCCGTTTCCGAAACTGGCCCACCCAACTTGCACGACCCCCCGTAGATCCATAATGGATATAACTCCGAGACCAGAGTTAAAAGCAGCCCGACATCGAGAGGTTGATGCAACAGATCTAGAAGATGAGCGTTTTCAACCGCCACCTTAACAGAGGATAGCCTTCATTTTATTAGTCCGGGTGATGGGATTGTGGAAGACAGTGAAGAAGTTACCTTAGAACGTCTATTAGATCTACTACACCACTCCCGGAAGATGAAGGCGACTCGGAACTGCCACAGTTAGTTCCCGCAACCGAGCTCCGTGGAGCTTTAACCACCATTAAGCTCCATATGCAACAGCAATGGGATCCGGGAATGCTTAGTCTTGCATTTGGCGTGGTAGATAACACGGCCATCGCAGTCCAGCATCACCTGTTAGCACTGGCGGCTACTACTAGAGGTATGCAGGGAAAATTGTTAGTACTTACCGGGTTTGGGACGGTAAAATGCTATGCATGCTAATAGAGAATTATGCTATTTCAGCCATAGTCCCAAATTCAGGCCGGCAGAATCAGTGCTAATAGCCAGGTTATGCATATATAGAGTATGCTAATATAGAGGTTCGACTGTACTTGCCTTGAAGCCACTCACGCAACAGCACTTTACCCCCGTGACGCATTGCTAGAGGGTGCAAAATGTGTATGCTCTACAAAGTAACAAGGCACTAATAAGAATTCCCTTCAGGCTCAATGCAAGCCCTGGTGATTTGGTGGGGCGGGGGGCAGTCAAAGGCGTTGATGCGCTGGGTTACCACCCTTCTCTACAGGAGGGGTTATGCAACCAGACTACCGGATGACCTTGCTGGCTGCTCGTATACCGTTGCGAGTCGCCAGGTGTGTGGTTGTGGGTCCAGGGGATTGCGGTGTCCCGTCCCTCCTGGTGGTGGATTGCGGTGGATTCCTGGATTCCCACCTCTATGGCTGATCTGGGGCTTGCGCCTGCTGGAGGGCTAACTGCATAGCTGATAGTAGGCCTTGCCGCTCTCTGCCGGTCGCTGTAGCCAGGACTCCGAGGAGTGAACTTGAAACATGGAATGATGCTAGCTGGACTACATGGAATGGTGCTAGCCGGACTACATGGAATGTAAGTAGGTATCTGGGCAGTGGTCTCACAGTCATTGGCCGGCTCACCGGAACATTTTTTTTGTTTGTGTAATGTAACCGATACAGTAACAGGTCGTAGTAAGTTTGACAACCCCAAAAAAACCCAGTTACGCAATGGCGGTATGTAGCTGCCGACCTACCTATCCACCTCTCTATGAGACGAGCCCTACCTACCTACCACATTCATTTACAAACTACGAAGTCCTCTTAGACCCCCACCTCAAGAGTGAGGGAGCCCGCGCACCAAACGTCAAGGTGGGAACTTCATCGCGCGGGTACCCCTCACCAAACTCGCCTGCCCACCTCAACAGCCCTTGTACCAACTACGGACCTAGGGGGTTTACATCCTTATGGCACAAGAGACAGCTGAAGGGGTGTGAATTGGATCATCGGTGGTAAGGCAGGTGAGGCCCCCTGCCCGAGGCGGTGTCAGAAGGAAGAGAGGTGGGGGGATTGGGGGGTTTATATACTTTTCTAGGTGGGAGGCGGGAGAGCGGGCTTGGCGAGAGAGAAATAGAAGATTCTAGAGATCCCCAGAGGGCGGGCTTGGTTGGTGATACGGGGAAAGATAAGACTTCTGAGCGTCCAGCCCATAGTTGCCTAGTTATGTGGTTGTTGTTGTTTCACTGTTTTACCACACCCAAACATCTGCTAGTGGAGTTCACAAACTCGGAACTCCGCATGGACTACGCATGGATGTGGTACTTAAAAATGGCGAAAGTACTGCCCGTGAAATCCACCCAACGCTTCTGGGTAAGAAACATATGGGGCTTGCGCATTTCACCTTCAGCGACTGTCCCACCAGTTGCTGCTGCAGGGTATGGCAACTAGCTTTAGGCTACACTCATACCCTGAGGTCATATGTCTGGGGGCGCGGTCTCTTGCCATAAGCCACGTCTTTTGTTGTTTTTAAGGAGTTATTAATCGCATTCAGCCCACGCACACTATGGCGATGGACTGCAGCTCCTCGGTTTCCCAGGTGTCTCTCTCATCTTTCAGGCCAGTCCCTGCCCTCCCCTCATCTACTATATCTACAAAGTCTCATCCCAAAAGCCTCGCCACCTCCGTGCACCATTCCTCATCCCCGCCTGCCTGTTCCCTCGACCTTCCCATCCCATCTCCTATCCATGGGCATCTGTGCCGCATTCTGCGGGGTCCAACCATCGCACACGCAACTGGGGTCTTCTGTCCTGACTATCTCCAGCCACTGGCGTTGCGGACCCACTATGCGACTGTGCTACAGGAGTTTCCACGGGACGCAAATCATGCAGGGCGTAGGATTTTTTCCTGTGGCACAGGCTCTTGGCGCGCCGGTTTTCATTCCATAACACCCCCGGGAACACAGGATTTTGTCATATAAATATATATTTCTGTCATTAGCTGGACTAAATCCTATGCACGTAAGGTTATCTTCCATTGCCTATGGAGTAATTTCTCTGACTAAGACTGGGAATAATTCTTAGGGTTCGGTGGATATATCCCGTTCAACGCATGTCCACATTCCAAGAAAAAACCCACATACGCACTGGGTTTTTTGGTCTCGTACTCAGGACTTGAACATGGGTTATCACGGTTTGTATCCCAGCCTGTGTTGACTATTTCAATTGCACTTTAATTCAGTACTATAACATACTAATAGCGATTTATAGAGGATATGTATATTCTGTGTGATCCATATTAGGGTTTAGTCACAATACGAGTAGTAAAATAAATGTATACATATACAAAAAAACAGCAAAAGAAAGCAAAAAAACGCAAAATAATATAATGAAGACATAGTCTGGTTGTAACAACCAGATTAATGAAAACATATACTTAAGCTTAACATCATTATCACAGAGAGGATATGGGCGGGGGATTCGGAGGGTTGTCGGGTAGATTGAGTAAAGGTGGGGAGACTTTAGGGCGAGCGGGAGCAGGTTTCAGGAATAATTGTATGTGTCAGGCTGTTATTATTTGTGTATTTTCCTTAGTGTATAGATGCATGTGGCAGTCCAGGATTGGCTTTGGCGGTGCGCAGGGGACTTTTTTATATTTTTTCAAGCGCGGTGGAATGGGGGCCGGAGGTAATCTGGGTGGCATAGTGGGATTAACATATGTATAATACGTGGCAAGGGGATGGAGTAATATAGAGAATGCATGAAGCAGAATACACAAGAACCTGACCATGAGTGTATGTGACAAGATCTACTGGGGACCAGCCCGAGTGAGGACCGAGACGGACACTGAGAATCCAGAAGGCAGGGATGAACTGAAAATATCTGGAGGAATACAAATCAGCCAGAGCGCCCAGGAGGAAAATTGAAGGGAGTGGTGCCAGGGACACGGATGATGGGGGAGTGGCTCCCAGAGGGCCAATGATGATGGCAGGGTGCAAAGGAGTAAAGGGAATGAATGGAACCAAGGGAGGGTGCTGGGGGGGGGGGGCAAGGAGAATAGTGGGTGCCTGGGAGCCACATAGTGAACATGGAGAGAAGGAAGGACGAGAACGAGATGGGGACCTGAGGGAGACAAAAGGTGGGATATGAGTGTTCAGGACACACAGAGTTGGAATGGGGGTGTGAGGGATGGGGGATGCATACCTAGGGTATCCAGAGGCCAGAGAAGGGAGGTGGGCGTCCAGCGGCCAGTTTCGGACCATGGGCATCTGCGAGCACAGAGGTGAGTCGAGGTACAGGCCAGAGGGACCGGGGGCATCGAGGTGGGAGAAGACAGGCACAGTGGCCCTCGGAAATGAGCAACCAGTTGACTGTTTGCAGCGCTGTTACGTAAGGGACCTATGCTACTTACTTAGTGGAACCCAAGTCCCTGGGCTGACTGAATTAGTGCGTTAACAGCGTTGGCGTTACATAATCATCGTATCTTGATGGGAGTGCAAACCGGTATGTTTGGATACCAATTGAAAGTATTGTAGATGGTATTGGATTGTTCCCAGCTGAGGATTATGACTGGGTGATTCAAAGACCCTATGGGAGGACACAAAGTGGGGATGATTAATTGAGCCATATATATACGTCCGATCCATAATCCAATCTACCAGTTCAGGGTAAGAGATTAACACACAGAGTAGCTGATGGGCCCCAGTATATACTTGTAAAGATCATTTAATTGTATATACAATCTTATTGTCTAGTGGTAAACATTAAGTACTATGAATAATAAACTCATGATCAAGTCATGCTTATTACACAATTTATAATGATTTTTTTATTTTAGTACTTTGCATTCAACCACCACAGCGTTCATTTCCAGTTTAGAAACGGGTTTACTCCTGTGTGAATCATGAAAATTCCCTGTGACTGGACTACTATATACTGATGCTGTATTATACCCAAAGTCATGAGCAAGCCAACCCATGCTTGTTCAGTGGAAAGAAAACCTGTGGTTTATCCGGTGCAAACCTGGAAGCAACTCAAGTGGACTTTCTGTAGTTACAAGCGATTACAAATCCTCAGATTTTCCTGAAGCAATGCAGGATTGTACACTGGAATATTACACAGGAGATTTGCGGGTGCAATACACAGGACAAATTTTCCCGGGCGAATCCTGTGGCGCTACTTGGTAGCAACGGCCGATTTTGGACCTGTAGGGGACCCTTGTCTGTCACCAGATATGTGAGTCCCTTTATTGCCTCCCTTGATCACTTCAAGTCAGCCAGGGCTTTCGAGTGTACCGTAGTGGGTAAGCTTGTCGGATGCCTGCCGGTGTCACTATGTCAGGCCAGTGCATCCTTTCCCCCAATCCACACTTCCCGTTTTGCCCACCTGTCTGCCTCCTAGTTGCCCGCCTCGCCCTGATGTCCGCGCATCCACATCAACCGTCTCGGTCTCTCCGCCATCTGCCCCGCCAGTTTCTCCTCTATCCACGATCGGGGGGGGGCTGGTACATTAGCTAATGTATCCGCTGTATTACCCCTTGGCTGTCCAGCGCCTCGGGAGCTCCTCGAGGAGAATGAAATGGGGAGGAAGATCTGGGATAGCGTGATGGCAGAGGGGTGGGATAACAAGATGGTACTAAGTGTCTTTGTTGTGAAAAAAGAGAGGGGATCCCGCAAGGGCCACCGCAAGCAGGAATGAAGCGGAGGGAGGTGATGGAGATGGTTGAGAAGGGAAACCCAGACATTAAGCTGGACAGCAGACTCCCGGAGGTGTGGGGAAAACCAAGGGCCACAGGAATTGAAAAGGCCACCCAGGGGAAACATCGACGAGCAGTCTAAATAGACTGAATGCGATTAATGATTCCTTAAAAAAAAAATAGTGAATCGCAAAAAGAAAAAGAAAAAGAAAAAGAAAAAGATTGGTGGTGTGACAACTGGTATTACGCTGAACTCCACTACATGCAATTTGGTGTTGTGCAGCGGAATGGGGGGTAAAAGTGTGTTCCGCAGTAGTAACAAAAGAGTGTCACAGTAACCTATTACATGGTTAGATTCTTTGCAGAATAATGGATTTAAATTAGGTCTTGTTCACACCACATGAATTTCTATCAGTCAAGGTGCGTACCTAGCGCTTGCTTTCCAGATGCAAATAGGGTGTCTAACGGGGCCTCACAGCACACATACACCGGTGACAAACTGTAATACCAATATGGCGGAGTTGAGATTTGATCCCCACAAATATATTATGTCCTACTCAATTTACAACAACCCTCTCTACATTTAATAATTAATTACATTGTGACCTATACCCATTCCTTTCCCACTATATCACGCTTACTCTTTCCCTCCTTTCACCCTCTCGATGAAATGGCCATTCTTATTGAGGTGCTGGGATGGGCGTACTGATGTCCACACTGTTCTGTGTTCCTTGCTCACCTTCCGCTTCCTCTTGCCACTCCTCAGAAGGGTCAACATAAGCACGATAAGTTCCGACTCTCCCCGGGAAGTTGTAAGTCCGGAAATACCCATTCTCGTTGTTTTCGAGACCGCCCACAGCTGGGGCTCCATATGTGCGGAGATAACCCTGCCCTGGAGTGTAGGTGACCGTACGGAGTAGAGTGCGCTTATCGATATTCTGTTGCTCGCCCTCTTGTTTGTTTTCGGCTCCCTCTTGCTCCGCGCCTCCTTGCTCCTCCGCTTCATTCTGTTCCTCCCCCTCCTGTGATGAAGCTCTAAAATATCGTGCGCTAGGGGCGTAGGTATATGTCCGGAAAACCGCGGACTCTCCTCCATCTTCTTCTTGCTGCACTTCCGCCCCCTCTACTGACCCCCCAGGAGGGCGGCGGAGCCGATTCAAGTTCTGGTTATTATTGATATTGGTATTGACGTTTGTGTTTTGGTTTTGGTTTTGATTTTGGTTGTTCCCGCGGATGGGGTAGGTGTAGGGGTAGGGGTAGTTTCTGTACCTGGCCTTTGCGTGGGGCTCTGGGACGATGATTTGCTCCTCCCCCTGCTCCGCAACATCATTGGTAGGGCTGAAAATAGCCCTCTTTCCGACTGATCCCCCAGGAGGGCGGCGGAGCCTATTCAAGTTCTGGTTATTATTGATATTGGTATTGACGTTTGTGTTTGTGTTTTGGTTTTGATTTTGGTTGTTCCCGCGGCCGGGGTAGGGGTAGGGGTAGTTTCTGTTCCTCTTTGCGTGGGGCCCTGGGACGATGATTTGCTCCTCCCATTGCTTCGCAACATCATTGGGAGGGCCGAATATCTGCCCTCCTCTTCCGTTACGGGAATCGTTCAGGTTGGAGTTGTTGTTAATATTGGTGTTTCTGTTGATGTTTGCGTTGGAATTGCGGTTTCCGTTAGGCTGATTGTATGGATTGTATGGAGCTGGGGATGCATTGGGTTTGGCAAGAGGGTTGGGGAGGGCAGCGGCGGAGGAGATGTAGAGGGCCATGAGAGCGGCGGTGACGGAGGGGGCGAAGCTGACCATATTGTTCTGCTGGGGGAGGCGAGAAAATGTCGAAGGTAGATGTGTATGATAATAAAATTGGGTCTGTATGTAGCTGAGATGGTAGTACTGCTGCTGGGATTGTGTGATGGAGAATGAAATGCAAAGAGACGGGTATTGAGGAGGTATATATACCTTGAGACTCGACACCCCAATACCAATACCTCATTACCTCGTTGCCCACACCTAAGGCTAGGCACAACCACCACCATCACCACAGGACCCTGAGATCTAATCATGATCTCAACCCAACCTCGCCTCTTACAAGAGCCATTCCGCAAGTGGCTTAAAACGCCCGCACCAGCGTCATGCCCTTACACAAGAGAAGTCCTCGCGGATGTCCAGGCTGCCACAGAGACAAAGCCCAGCAGAGCCATCTCGAATCAAGTAGGGTTATCTAGACACCTCCAACCGGGAACTCTATCCTTCTGTTTGAGTGACTTCACAATGGGTATCATAAAAAAAAAGACGCCGGATTATGTTAGTATGGAAGTAAGTACAGTACTGGGCACATTGGTAGATATGGTTTCGTACCTGGCGTATGTAGGCGTGCACTAGCCTCGGTTGTAGTGGTTCGCGGGGCCACAAGTGCGTACACTACGAGGGATTACTTAGGCGACAAGTACCTAGGTACATTATGTAGGCAGCATGCAATGTGAGCAGCTCCAAACGCGAACGAAAGCTGCCTCCCCAGCCCGGGGTATATACCGTAGAATCTCGCCTACAGTCGAACCTCTATATTAGCCTAGCGCCGGGACCGGAGCTATTAGAGGTTATGCGTTTATAGAGGTTTTGTGTGAAATATATGATGTGGTTGGTTGAGGTTTCCGAAGCTGGAGTGCTAATAGGTGGCGCTCAAGGTTATGGAGGTCTTGCTGGAGCAAGTCTAAGCATTCTCGGATCCAATTGCTGTTGCACATAGAGCTTAATTGTGGTTAATGCTTCACGGAGCTCGGTTGTGGGAACTGATCCGAGTCGTCTTCAGCTTCCGGCAGTGGTGTAGTAGAGCGGTATGGTTCTAACAGACGCTCTAAGGTGACTTCTTCAGTGTCTTCCACAATCTCATCATCTGGGCTAGTAAAATGAAGAGTATCCTCTGTCAAGGTAGCTGTCTGAGTTGGTCGGATGCGAGTCATATCGACTTTGATAACATCCAAAATTTCAGTAACCTCCGGAAGAGGATCAGAGAAGGAGGGTAGTCCTGGATCTTGGTGGCGAATTCCCGCTTTATGAAAGCACTTGGCAATTGTCGTAGAGGTGACACACTGCCATGAAGAGGTCATAAAAGTCATACTTTTCGAACATAAGGAGCAAACTTGTGAACCTTAACGTCGCCTTTCTTGGTATGATATTGACGAGATTCAAGGGTTGGATATTTTTCGATACAGTCTAAGTGTACGAATAATCCCTTGATTACAAGGCTGTAATTTGGATGTTGTATTTGGAGGAAGATATTCAATTCGAATATTTGCTGGTCGAGCATTTCCAGGCTGATGTCCACTAAAGTTATCCAATATAGAACAACTTGTCGCTCTGGTCCAATATACCAAATCAACCAGTCTCGAAACAATTCTCCAGTCATCCATGCCTTGTTATTAGCACAGTATTGACAACCTAAATGTTGGCGGGGATGTGCATGTTTCCCAATAAACCACAGTGGTACTTTATCCGTACCTGTAGCATTAGCATTAGTACATACTGCTACTGTCAGCCGGTGCTTGCTTTGTTTTCCACCCTCCCATAGCTGTGTTGCTAAAGATCGATCAGGTAAGAGTTAGTAAAAGAATGCCGTTTCATTCATGTTGTAGGTATTACTCAATAAATACATTCCCGAGATATTGCCATCAACCACTCTTAAATCAACATCTCCAGACTCTTCATGCCGCTTGTATACCCTAATTGCATGGCGAATCTTCCAGCCCTCCAGCCCTCCAGCCATCCATTCGAGAACATAAAACTTGTTATATCCTCAGGATAGAGTGCCTTACAGATGATTGCTTCCTTTTCCTTAATCAAGTCACCACTCATTGGAATTTGCCTGCCGAAGCGAAGAAACTAATCATAAAGGACGGATGACATCTAACCCTGGATATTGAACTTGTCGAACTCGCTATAGATCGCTTGGCTGCCTCATTGAGTGGTGGGTCATCGCGATATAGTTTCAGGATGCCTATGTATATATTTTTATATCAGCCCTCCAAACTCACACCAACTGAATTGGAAATAAATCATACGAGAGACTGTAAATTGATTAATTTGCTCCTTGAACTTATCATTAAACTACTGTGCCAGCTGCTACTGTGTTGCTTTTGGGTTCGCTTCGGCTTGAGAATATAATTGAAAACGCTCACTTTCTGTTGCATCAATCTCTCGAAGTTATATCCATTGTGGATATCCGTAATTTTGTTGTAGAGATTGAATTCCTTTCTCCGCACACGGTAAATTTTCACGTTTAGGTGGGGTCGGCCCCCATGCCACCTCTATAGGTATACGTTACCTAGTACTTATCGGGTTTGGGACCGGCAAAATGCAACTTCGGGCCGGCATGC
>Ga0307514_10001818_pt1 | contig 23810 bp, 23 predicted proteins | sample 16_EM_MG_FD_203088 | JGI IMG/M metagenome (GOLD analysis project Ga0307514, IMG submission 203088) | Populus trichocarpa ectomycorrhiza microbial communities from riparian zone in the Pacific Northwest, United States - 16_EM | ecosystem: Host-associated > Plants > Roots > Unclassified | place...
AATTTGTGCATATCGGTGAACAGCAGCTGACATCACAAGGCTGAGATTTTATTCAGACTGGGGCTGATGCGTGCAGTCATGGGGTGATGAATATAGCAAATATATATTACTAATCACCGCACGTGGGCATATGAGAGCATATAGCTTATTGCTACTTTTAGGGGAAAGATATATAAACTCATACAAACAAACTATTGACCATCAACTGCTCTGCATATGCTAGATATATATCCCTACATATACAGGTTTTGCAAATAGGCAAGCAGAAAAGACTTTTTGGGCAGTCCTCTATATAAAGCTAGCGAATTGACTAGCATGTTAACTGTATTAACTGGTAGCGCTGGCATATGGACTGGTAAATCTGAATATTGACTGGAATATTAACTGGTACCGGCTGGCATATGAAGTGATTGGTGAATTGACTAGCAAATGAACTGGCAAATGGACTGGGATATTGGCTGTGATATTGGTACTGGAACATAGCCTTAATACATACAGCCAATTATTCAGTCAATATCCCAATCAATTCGCCAGTCCATACTGCCATTAATTCTCCAGTCCATATGCCAGTTAATTTGCCCGCCAATTCACCAGTCAATATACTAGTCAATTTGCCTGTCCATATGCCAGTCAATTCACCAGTCTATATGCCAGTCGTTACTAGTCAATTTGCCAGCCAATTTTCCAGCCCACATGCCAACCGTTACCAGCCAATATTCTAGTCGATATTCCAGTCGATATTCCAGTCGATATTCCAGTCGATATTCCAGTCGATATTCCAGTCAATATCCCAGTCCATGTGCCAGCCAGTACCAGTTAATATTCTAGTCAATTCGCCAACTAATTCGCCCGTCAACCAGCCAATATTCTAGCTGGTACCAGTTCATATGCCAGTCAATTCACCCCACAATATGCCAGCCAATACGCCACCCAATACGCAGTCCTGATACACCAGTCAATATCCACAGTTAATATGCTAGCAGTCAGGTCTAAGTGGTAGCGACCCCACAAGTTATCGTAGCGTAATAAATCTATATCACAGTCAATCATGTACCATAGCCAGCCCACATACTACGTAATTTGCTAGCCAGTAGACCGCCCGGTGCCGGTCACTATACACTAGCCCATGAGCTAGCCCATATACCAGTCGGTTTACATACTAGCTAATGTATTAGCTAATATACTAGCCTCTATTGCAAGTGACTTACCTCCTTCGTTTGCGATTACAGATTATACGTAAGGTAGAAACTTCAGCAATGTCATATCAGGCCTTGAGTCCCCAAATCCTGGCGGTATGCGTTGGGGACATCACACTTATACTGCCGTCTACGTCGCACTATCAAGGCGTCACTCTAGCCCTTTCTTCGTGCCTTCCCTCAGGCGATTTTCTTTGCAAAGCCAGAACAGACACGTCTGGAGGCTTTGGAAATGGAAACATCAGCAGTGACTCTGCTAGCAGCATATTAAGCATTATCTCATTAACTAACACATTTGTTGATCCATTTGGGAGACAGTGTTTCGTCGTGAAGTTTTTTTCACCAGTTGCGTTGTTTTCCAGACTATTGTTTTCGCTGTATGACAGGGCCGGATATCGGCAAGGTTGTTGTCTTTTGTTTCTGATTTTGTCCCTCTCGCTGCACAATGTAATGGAGGTCCATTGATCAGTACTTCGGATAACCATTCTTCATGATTATGTTTAGAAGTAGTAGCTATCTACGCTTGTGATTGCGCTGTGCTGCATGCTGCAAGCGCAATCAATATTAGCGTTATGATCCATTCCTAATTAGGCAACTCTATTCCTTTTTGGGCGATGGCGCTAAGCCTCTCTCGGTAATTTCGCGGGTTCCCTGACACTATCCACCCCTCTTTCACACCGGGGTTCACGTACAGCCTCTATTGGACCCCAAACCACACTGTACAAGAAAGAGCAGGAAACAGACGCGGTGATCCAGACATGATGAAAGCCCACACCGGTTACTCAAAATCCAAATCGTCCTCTTTCTTCCCTCTATCGATTCAATTGAGAGCCAGCAGCCTCTCAACCGCACTGGCTTCCAAGCTCCACACTTCTCTCGAAAAACACTACATATATACTGTACAAATCCCTGTTTGATGCATACTATCCTGTACATTTACATAACCTGGTACTTTTTTTTTTTTAAGTAATCAATAATGGCATTCAGCCTCTCTCCTCCCCAAGGGATACCCTGGTACTTTTCCTGGGCCAGCAGCACGGAAGCTAAGGAGAGTCTTGTTTTCTGGTAATGGCTCAATGGAGGCTGTACCTACGAGGTTGCTATTGGCGGGAAACAGCCCGTTTGAAGATCGTTGCCACGTGTTTAGTGACGGCTGATACAATATGCTCTGGATTGGAGTTAGTGTTAGCTGGTCAACGTTGGCGCTGTTGGCTGCTGAGAGGGTTGCCTGGGACAAGAACACGGTCTTTTTGGAATGAATACATAGCGTGGGAGTAGACGCTCTTACTTGATTAGCTGCAGAGGTATCCAGCATCGATATCTATGTACTATGTAGCATACGAGGCTTGTGTACAAATTGGTAAGCTGCATGTTAGGAATGTGCCCCACTACCTAGCCCACTTGTCCACGGGACCATGTTCAATGGGGGCCTCGACATAAGCAAATCCTGACCCTGTAATTGAACACTCTAGAGACTGCTGGGAGGGGGAGTTGAATGTACCTAGGCCAACCACCACTAAGTGTGGCACAGTGGTTGGGCAGACGTATTCCCGCCCCCACCACGGTTCGGGGACTGCTCGGGGACCTATGGAGGGAATCTACTGACCTAATTGTCCATTCCTTTTGCGGGGCTCAGGATAATCCAGCATAAATCAGTGGCAGTCGCCACTCCTGTCTGTTCCCAATCCTCACTCTCCACTCCTCAAATACTGCCCTCATCTATACTTCTGCTCCTCCACCTGCAATTAGCTTATATATCGTTCATCTTTACCACCTTTATTCACTATGGCTGATACTGCAGAAGACATTGACGCCTCGGCCTGGACTGAAGAGGAGTACAGAGCATGGATCGGAAAGTGCAGCCAATGCGACTGCCCACACTAGGTTCCCGGCCCTACAGGCTACAACCATCGTAGACCTCCCCTATGCGCAAGACCGACATGCAGACACACCCTTCGTGCGCATTTGACTCATGTTGGGCGAGAGAGACACGGGTAAGGAGTTAGCCGGCAAAAAGTCCCAGGTAACTCATCCACACTCATTGCAAATACAAACCACCAAGCTGACCTTTTGCGTACGAGGCCAGAAAGAACCTGGAAGTTGGTTTCGCACGCCAGAGGGTTCTTTCATATAGCAGGATGGGAATGGTTCACTATGAATGCGGGGCATCGTCTCAAACATACATGAAAAAAAAAAAGTTTTCCTTTATCGTTTGTCTGGGGGTAGTTAGGGGGGGGGTTGGTGCTACGCAATTGCTTATCGATAGGACAATATGAAGCAAGTTGTATGCATAACTATATAGTGTACATGTGCCATTGACATTCAGCAGCCAATTGTTTGACAGCCTAACTTCTACTTTGTCTTGATGTCTGTAGAGTACCGTAGAAATTGGCAATTAACGCCCCCCTTCTCACATACCGCCCCCCCTATATTTAGAGATTTTTTGGTGCCTCAGCGCCCGGGTCTCATTGCATCGGTAGCAAAAATCTCTAAATATAGGGAGGGCGGTATGTGAGAAGGGAGGCGTTAATTGCCAATTTCTACGGGTATGTCATGGAACAATTTGCCACCTGCAGTCAGTGTCATGGGTGCACAACCCAGTACTTGCTTATTGTTCTATGAGCCTCAAAACCCCATTTTAGTCAAGAATATAATTGGCGCATATCGGTGCATATCGGTGCATACAGCAGCTGACATCACAAGGCTAAAATTTTATTCAGACTTGGGCTGGTGCGTGCAGTCATGGGGTGATGAATATAGCAAATATATATTACTAATCGCAGCGCGTGGGGAGATGAGAGCAGCCACTCTCACACACCACCTATAGAATGGTCCGCTTCGAGGAGCGTCTTTTAGTGTGACAGAAGTTCGACGGCACAATGGAGATACCCAAACCTTCAGTAATTTCAGGAGGTTTTGGGGATTGTGAGTTGTGCTTTGAATTCCGGCGTTGGCTGCCTCCAGTATACCCTTAAAGGGTGACATCTGGGGTTACCACAGATCTGAGTCTGACACTATCTGAGTCTGACTACTTTTGCGGGGTAAACTAGAGTATATGTACGTCCGCATTAGTACCAGTCTTGCGATTGACAACCTGCAACAGGGCAACCAGTCGGCAGATTTGTTTTTTTCCTTTTTCCCCATGATGAGTTGGTACAGGAATGACCAAGAGCCAGCCAATTGGCCTATACCTAGATCCAAGTCTACCGCGTATGGTGTGCGCCAGGCCCGTAATTGGCTACAGATCATGCATCGCGCACACGGGTAAATGCGGGGGAGATAGGAAAGCTTGTTTGGGGCTCAACAAGATGGAGCACCTACATATCATATGTGGGCAGAGACAATACATGGTTGAGAATAAGCAACCCTTGTACGACGATCGAGCTGATGGATGGGTGTACGAGGCTGTCGACTCGACAACATCCCATGTAGAAATGCCGATCACACATCTGGTAGTGTTTGAGGCAGCGATCATTCAACATCCGACGTCCCATTTCCATTTTGACTGACATTAATACTGTCACGTGTATTGAACACGCTGAACCTAATGACGATTTTGACAAAATGAATGAATCATGAGGGAAATAGCACAGGTTGCATTGGCGGTAAGGAAAGCCAAGTGTAATGAGAGGCAAGCAGGTATTCAGAAAAGGCTAATACCGTGTGGGTTGTGCTGGGGAAACCATCCAATAGGAATTGTATTCCGGAGGGGCAGGAAATTGTAATTGTGTCTAGCCTGAGAGGGAGATAAATGTGGCCATGTCTCGAGAAGCTCAGCTTTGCCATGGGCTATCACACACCCGTAGTTCAACCCAAAGAAAGTATATCGGACTAAGCGACAAGGACTTAGCTAACCCATGACGTACCGATCAAAGGCCACCAACTTTAGAAATCAACATACATATATTAATTTTATTGATAAATAGTAGCCCCCTACTCTATGTATATGATAAGTCTTGCGCAGTCAATGATGATCCTGGTAAAATCTAGAGTCGAAACACAACATACATGTCTGAGTTAGATACTATACCACTCTCGGTGAGCAGGCTGGGTCGTTTGCAGCAAACGATATGGAACAGCACAACATTACTTTAGTTTTAGTGGTGGGTCAGAAAACATCCTCCGAATACACCCTCAAGTCCTCCTTTAAGCTATTACAACCCTGAGCCTCCCTGCTAGTAAGATGTCCTCCTCCTCTTTGATCTCTTCACCGGGTAGATACTAATTATCACATCTCGATTGGCATTATCACCGCCTCCAGACACGCTAGGTTCACCTATAATGTGCAACTACGTACGTAATTTCTCTCCCAGTCTTAGGTAGTATTGTGTAGATTAACAAATCTAGTATAACTGTGTTAAGGTACATGTAGGCTCCCTATAGTGGGGAAGAGAGGTTGAGGGGCCTATGCCAATCTTTGAGGACTACCGTATCTGCTCCTGCTAGTCCTATGGTTCCACCTTGTTAAAAAAATACCTTTCAAGGAAATTCATCCATTCAAACCCCATTCAACAACCAGACTACTGAATGCCTCAAGGTTACCGATGTTAGATTACTCTCACGTGCTGAAGGTCACGGGAACTGCAGGTGTCCCTATATGGGTAGTTGGAGATAAAACGGTCAAATGCAGAGTCCGTATATAGATAACTGGAAATAATCCAAAGTTGATAAAAAGGACCGGTTTCGCTGTTGATAATGGAAAAAACCAGCCGATGAATTACTAGATATCATAGCCTTAAGTTTATAGCTATAGCATAATCTACGAATTTGACTGTTCAAACAATTTGCCCCTTCTATTCCCACCATTCCTTCACTCATAGCCTTGTATCTTACAACCGACTCAGCCCTAGGCGAATGTAATACAAACTCCTACTCCCGTCCTAATCCCACCGCGTCTCAATGAAACATCTCATGGCAAATGATACAGAATAGTCTGTTAACTTGTCATTCTGTTCTCATTCCCGCTCTCAACCTGATTTTGGCTAGTTAAAAAAAAAAAAAAAACCTGATCTTGGCGTGCGCCTCTTAGCTGGTGTTGAGCACATTACACTTCACCACATACTGAATTACGTGAAGCATTACATGCGAAGAATAATCATATATTCACGCCACATATATGAGAAGTATGTATTACCTATTCTTCATGTATATATAGGTCGCTGGATAGCTCACAGGGAACTACAATTCACACAGTTCACTATGTTCCATAAGTCTGCTGGAATACATTCTGATATACACATCTACATACATATATCTATATTCATACATATATTATTCATACGGGGTGAAGTGCTCCTTCACTGGCCACACATCTGAACCGCTGCCACTCTCACTAGTCTCATATCATAACCTTGTATTCCAACAGCTGGCACACCAAAATAATTACGTGACAATAATTACGTGACAGATACAGTACAAAGGCACCCTGGCTGGGGTCCAGGGAATTCTGATTGCCTGAAGCTTAGTTAAGGTGTAACCGGAGAATTCTCATTGCTTGCTGCCATAGGCTATTTCTCACCTACTACTTCACGCATCAATTAGCATAGTAAACCCTCTCAAGGAACAGAAACTTTCAAAAAAAAAATTTTTAATATGATAGAGAGCCATACTCGTTACTTTCAGTATCTATCGTGCAGGTGAGACCACGTATAGAGTTGAAGTATTCTTTGGTGTGACAATACCGATACGGTACAAAGAGCGGAACTGTCTAAAATACAGCTCGTGTGCCATGCGTGGTTGAATCTCTATCGCCATACCTCAAGATTCCAATGTAAGATTACGAGGCTGTGAGGATATGAATTGTGCTGTTTGTGAATGAAAGATATATTGGTAATCACTTTTGCCTGAACGGAGCTCTAAATACCTGCGAAAATTTCCTCGCTTATATACTTCGCCCGTCACTGATGTCCCCATGCACCCACATGAGTTGTAGCATTGTGAGAGTACTACCTACACGCAAAAAATCGACCGCATATTAACTCCACATATTAGCAGGGAGTTGCTACCCTCAGCTCACAGGTATCCACGCACTTTACTGGCGCTGTCTAGCACGAGGCCAGGTTCTGAAATATATGCTATCAGTGTAGGTACTGTGGTACTTCTTGTGGGGGTCATGGAATGGGAAGCGAGTAGTCTCTTTGGTAGAGCACCACGGCAACCCTATAGCTTTCACAACTGTGAGTGACCTCCCTTGAAATTTGTCGGTTCCCCAAACCTTCAAGTATAAACGCCGTGTCATATATTACCATTATCAGAGATTCTCCCCTGTCACATACACACCACCGATCCTACCTTTCTACAGTCTCTACTCAATACTACCGATGATTCAGTTTTTACTTCTTCTTTTTTACGGACCAAGTAGTCCGGTTGGGAAAGCATTCATAACCACATTACCTACTAAGTAGATACGAGCATTTTGGCAACTTCTGTGTTTTCCTGCTTGGGTTCTGTCCACAAAAAGGGAAAAGACAAAACAATCAATTCTGCAGGGTCGGATAAATTTGGTTTATTGAGAATGCATTTATAACCGAGAAATGAGCTTGGGCGCTTTTGTAATCGCGACTTTGGGCCATGCTAAGTGAAGGTTGGACCTGAGGTCGAGGTGAGTGTATGAGCTTCTACTCTCAGAAGTATTCCTTGTAGTAGCCCTTCAAAGGTATGTAGGGTAGGTCTCAGCTCTTCCTGCGGCACTTTCTCCAATGCTCTCCATAAAGTGGTTGTCCTAATCCTTTCCTTTGGAATTCTCATGGTACACTACTAATAGCATATGCACCTTGCTGACGCACCTCCCGTTAGCTTGGGATTTGATAGCAGCCCTGCACCATTTGGTAGTCTCCAGTGTGCGGAAGAATCTCACTGTTGTTGGGGAAGTGGATATTAGCAGAACCTTTGCTCATGCACCCGGAGGGGAAACATATGTGAAGATCTACTCCCTGGATTGGCTTTGAGTGCCCTTATCCGAAGAATAGGGATTATATCTCCAGAGCTCACTCTCTGTTCTTTCCCTTACCCAAGGAGTTTCCGGAGCTTCATAAACTTGCAAGCCGATGCCACAGCTTTGTCTCCTGGTTGAATGTTCGATCAAATTCCGACATGCTTTTCGTAGTAGAATGTCTACTACAGCTGTCAAACTGCTCTTATCGCATGTCCTTGCAAGCACGGTGTGAATCTGGAGAGATCAGCTACAGCACAAGGCCCGACTTAATGCTCAAGCTTCAGTGGGCACTGTTTACGTTCCTATTATTATGGTGTCAGACTTCTGTTGGGAGGGCCCAGATGCATTGCCGCCTCCTCCAGTTTTTCGGTCTATGTTCAAGTACCGTTAGCCTCAATGCATGTTTTGTGGGAAGATACATACAATTAGACCTGGCATACCGCATAACTCCAAGAGACAGGAGCTCCAGAAGATGGGCACTTTGTCAGTCTAGCTTACAATGCTGAACTGTAGTTTACCACCAGCAAGGTGAGTTGGTTGAAGTCAGGTTGGTTGGTCATGTGATTATACAATAGCCTAGTCAGTACTAGGTATGGTAATTAAGGAAGTACAGTTACAACTTGCTATACCGGAACGCCTTTAACCGGAAAACTTGCTATTACGGACGGGGTTTGGTGATTTTAGAAATACAGCGCAAAATTTTATTGGTTATACCGGACAAATAGTGAACCGGACCGGACAAGGAATCTCAAGAATAAAAAAATTATATACATAGAAAATTAATTAGCAGAACCGGATTGGGTACCTGAGGTAGAAGAAGTCGGAGCCCAGAAGTCCTTCAGTGATGCTTGAACCTTATGCTTCTGCTGATAATATTTAAGTCCTTCTTGTGCTTGACTAATAGTATCAACTAAGTCCTGAATAGAAAGATGAGAAGAAGTATGTGGAAAAGCAAGAGTAGAAATAGACATACTTTGAAAAAAGCGGTTGAGATATCTAACTAAGTAAGAGCTTCAGCTAAGGTCGGAATTGCAACCTTCTTACATTGTCACTACATTATAGATCTTACTTATCGGTATGTACAATGATTTCTCTGCCTTCCCAAGCGCCAGGTATGCCTGTGTTGTGGGTTATGTGCGGTCTTGTTACCCCGCCCGCAGAATTTTGTTATACAGTACCAGACGCTAGTCTAAACCGGACGGGATCCAAGAGATTTATGCAGTCCGGTATATATAGCAAGTTGTAACTGTAGTACTGGTACTACGGAGTAGTTGCATCTGACTTGTAATCATGCCAAGATACCTCAGTGATATGTATGATCTTATCTGATTCTTCTGTTGAGTGCCCAAAAATGGGCTGGTTTCTTTTGTTAGCACGACTCAACGACTGTGGATCTTTATTGTTTATAACGTCCACGCTAACAACCACGCTAAGCCAGCCACGGAGCACTACCGGTCCTACGGAGTACTTTTGTCGATTTCCTCCATCTCTTGTAGAACAACGCGCAGGACGAAATGTAGCAACATACAGGCCGACTCAGTCAGCACGACAATCATGTCTCCAAAGCAAGCAACAACAGTAATGGTCAACAAGAGGAACCAGAAGTTGGTTTCACCACCGGAGTCAAGGTGATAGTGTATGTGCTGCCATACTTATTACTCGATCGGAAATCGGAGAAGAACAAATGAAGCGGGACGCCAAAGATTATTCACTCGGACAGGCACTGAATGAAGAGGAATTTTACGTTGAAGAAGTTTGTGACCATTTGTTCGTCGGCAATCACCGGGGCCTCGACCTAGCTGGTTTATCGATACGATTTCGTGCACTCGAAGAGGAGGTTACCTCGCAGAAAGAGTTAACGATTTCGCTTGATGTGTACAAGCTCTTGAGGAATCGTTTATCAGCACTCTCAAGCGGGATAAATTGGGAAACACGAACGACGCAGATAGGAAGTCTATCGCGGCGGGAAACGCATGGATGTATGGAGGCAATGCTGTCGTCGATCCCCAGTTGTATGAAGGCACAGGCGGAAGAAGAGATTTCACAGCTTTCGAGAAGCTTTACGGTATGTCCGCTGGGGATATACGGATCATTAGTGAGTACTCTGCTATTCTGAGTGAAATATTGAGGCTAACATGTTCAGGTCATCAGCCAACGATTGATGTCTTGAACACTCACGCCGGGGTCGCCGCCTCGAATCACAAAGTCGGTATCGACAAGTTTTACAAGCTGTTTGCAGAGTTTGTGAAGCTATTCAAGGAGTCTGTCGAGGGTTATGAGGAAAGACCCCTGCAGCAACTTGGTGCGCAATTGGAGGTGAGTCTCAACTGCACTTCTGTCCGTAGTTCATGCATATACCAATCGTTCAATGTTGTTTCATAGAAATGTCAACCAGTTGTCAGATGTTCAAAAGCATGTTGCCTCTGCTGCACCATATACCTAATATATAAGGGAGCTCGGGTTGTGTCTTCCCATGGGTGATGCCTGTGTGGGAGACAGACAGATCGATATATGAGACGATCCTAAAGGAACTAAAATGCCGAGCCTGGACCTCTCTCAAAGAACTTGGAGTATTGACAGTTGACCGGAGACACTCTGATAGCGATTGTGGCGACGATGGCGATTATCCCGTCATGGTGACAGGAGCAGATAAATATTTGGACATCAAGCCATAAGGGTCTCGTCCTTCTTTTTTTCTTTTTCTTTTCTTTGTCTTCAATGTACAAGGGTTTTGCGCCTTCATCGAGACAGACCAATCCTGTTGTTCAACTCCTTCAACTATGTACGTAGTATATTGTCGGACAGCGCCTATAGTACATGATGCATTGCCCTCCCTATAGCTATCATATCCCCAATCCCACTGTGCCTACGACAATTCCATCGCCCATATGCTACCCATTCCATCTCCCCTCCCACCGTGTTTGCCATCGCCAATACTAACACCCATAGTCATTTAAATACCCCTGCAAATAGGATTGTTAGTATGGTGTCGCAGGATATGAAGGAATCGTATTGTGTTGTGTACTGTACGAGTACATACTACATTCCACTGTATAACCACTATGATACAACAAACCAAAGCCACGATACCAATTTCTACCGATGCTCTGCACCACTATATTATGTTATTCGACCTCAGTAAACCAGTTACTATGTCGCCCAAAACATTTAACAGGATGTGGCCATCTGTTCATTCGGTTTATACAAAGCTTCAGAAAGAGCTACTACAAACAGATAGTACAGTACGCGTTCCGAAATACCAGTACAGGCTTCAGTGGCAAGGTCATTCAATATCGCCATAGTAGTATTCAGGATGTCCTGAGATGCCCACCTTTGCAATGTCCGAAAAAAGGTCTCACGTCTAGTGCACATTACGGTAGTTATTATTGAGTGCCTTGGCGAGCATACCCATGCCCACGACATCGACAAGAACTTCGGCATTAAAAACCAAGCATATTGTGGGACTATGTATATCAAATCAAAATTTCCTCTACAACTTAGATATAGGTACCATGCAGTCTGAGGCAGACATATAGGCTCAATAAAAAAATACCATGCAGCCATATATAGAGATGTTTGCGGAGTGTGGTGTGGAGGTGTATGAGACTATGGGTACTGTCTGGGTTGAAGAAAGCAGTGGGCGGAATGCTAGAAGGATAATTAGATATGGAAAGTTTGAGCAGGTACTCCGTTCAATAGCAGCTATGCATGGCATTTGAGTTGGTGGACCAGTTTGATGGAGAGGACATTGTACAAAGCCAGCGAATGGAGGAATGGGTTAATCATGTAGTTTGACGAGTGTGAGTTTACTGAGGTCGAACAACATAATACAGTGGTACAGAGCATCAGTAGAAATGGGTATCGTGTCTTTGGACATTTTGGGTTTGGTGCATGATACTGTGGAATGTGTGTACATCATATCTTACGACTCCTATTCTCTGTCCTATTCAGTATACCTAGTTATGCGAAATATACTTGCTCATATTAAGTGTAGGTAGTAGTGTCTGATATTTGTGTTGCTCTGATACTGCAATAAGTAAGGTGGTACACCCCTGTCGGCGGGATTGAAGTGCTTCCAATTTCGGAAGGTCTCTACTTACATGACAACATAGAGTTCTACCTAAGTAAGGACCTACGTTACAAAGCAGCAGACATCACCCACGACAAAAAAAATATCAGCTCACTCAACAGCAATAACATCTGCGATGGTATCACAAGGAGGCCCATGGTTGAGGGAATAGTTAGAGCAATTGATGGCATGGAAGAAGAACTACGCGGGAGGCAGGCGGTGTGGCATATGAACATGTCACGGTGAAAAGAATTTGTGATAAGGCAGCCAATATGAGAAGGCAATGGAGGGAGACATTAGTAATGTGACACAGGTTTGGCTAGATTTTGACAGTGTAATATACGGAGTTGTTATTTAGGGTCGCTGTGTTCTCGTGCCCAGACTCTAAACCTGCGCTGCCGTCAAGACAATTAATAATTGTGCGCACCCAAGGCGGCCGCTGGTTTCTTGGTTATTGTGGTATTGATGATATTGATGATTCAGGCAGGGATTGGCGGTGGAGGCGGCTTTGGGGTCTACACTGTGGGGCATAAAGATAGCGCTGTTTTGTGAAGTCTTGTGCCTTCCAAGTTAGTATATGGATTTAGAGCTGCTCTGTCTCTCCAGGGCAATACGCTGGGGTATATTATGGTTTTGTTGATGTGCTTGGGGTTTGCGATAGAGTAGAGTTAGATACAGTATTTGTAAGGTATTTTTCAACCATAGAGGGGAGTTAGTCTGGCTGGGGGGAGTGAAACAGAAGATAAATCAGGAGGCACAGCTCCCGTATCTAGTGCCTACGATTCCTCGCACTAGCTGGTTGCTAAAGGAATAAGCCGATACTGTGAAAGTGCCACGAGGGAGGAGCCACTCGTAACAGATATCCACTTAATAACAGACCAAGACCCCACTGTTGGATACCTCGATTCTTTGCCCCGGCATTTAAGCACCAATGGTATCCTCCCGCCTCTAGAAGCTACCAGCTGTTGGTAAACTCCAGAAATCGTGGACTTGAGAAGAATGTACATGTATATATGTACCTACCAGTTATGTGTATGCTACACGTGGGACTGTTTGGAGTTAAGCGGAAAGGCTGCGAATCTAGTATTAGCTACGGTGTGCTGTGGTTGGGGGGGCGGGGGATATCTACTTTCTAGTGTAGATGGAAGTGTGTATGATTGGCAAAAGGTAGGAGTGAGTGAGTTTTATCACATAAGTACTTGGCGCATGGTGCAGGAGCTTACTAACTAGAATAGGCAGGAGGTCCAATATTGCTTATGTTATGCAGATACCTAAGTACCTAGCTATAGTGGCTCACCCCAGAACAGATCTAGAAGCCTGCGGCCCCGACAAATCCCTGTTTCATGTATATTATCCTATACATGTGCATACTCTGGTACTTTCCCTGGGCCAGCAGAGTGGAAATAAAAGCTAAGGAGAGTCTTGTTTTCAGGTAATGGCTGGCTGTAGCCACGAGGGTGCTATTGGTGGGAACAGCCCGTTTGAAGATCATTGTCACGTGTTTAGTGACAGCTGATACAATATGCTCTGGATTGAAGTTAGTGCTAGCTGGTCAACACTGGCACTGTAGGCTGCTGAGAGGGTTGTCTGGGACAAGAACACGGTCCTTCGGTCTTGTTGGAATGAATACATAGCATATGGGAACAGAAGCTCTTACTTGATTAACAACAGAGGTATCGACCAGCATCGATATATATGTACTATGTAGCATACGAGGCGTATGGTAGGCTGCATGTTAGGAATATACCCCACTACCTAGCCCGCTTGTCCACGGGACCATGTTCAATGGGGGCCTCGACATAAGCAAGCTTTGACCCTGTAAATGGCCACTTCTCGAGGCTGCTGGGAGGGGGAGTTGAATGCACCTAGGCCAACCACCACTGCTAGAGATTGGGCAGACGTATTTCCGCCCCCACCACGGTTCGGGGACTGCGCTCGGGGACCTGTGGACGGAATCTACTGACCTAATTGTCCATTCCTTTTGCGGGACCCAGGATAATCCACTATAAATCAGTGGCAGTCGCCACTCCTGTCTGTTCCCACTCCTCACTCCCCACTCCTCAAATACCCCCCTCACCTACACTTCCACTCTCTACCTGCAATCAGCTTATATATCGTTCATCTTTACTTCATTTATACTATGGCTAATACCGCAAAAGACGTTGACGCCTCGGCCTAGACTGAAGAGGAGTACAGAGCATGGATCGGAAAGTGCAACGTACCGGGATGCCACTGTCAGGGGTACGTTCTCGGCCCTACAGGCTGGAAGCATCGTGCACCTGGTCCATGTGCAAGATGCGGACACTCCTTTTGGGCGCACTTGAATCATACTGGGTGGGAGAGACACGAGTAATGAGTTAGCCGGCAAAAAGTCCCAGGTAACTCATCCATACTCATTGCAAATACAAATCATCAAGCTGACCTTTTGCGTACGAGACCACAAAGAACCTGGAAGTTGGTTCCACACGCCAGAGGGTTTTTTCCATATAGCAGGATGGGGATTGACGTTTTCACCATGAAGGCAAGGTATCATCTCAAATAAACATGAAAAAAAAAAGTTTTTCTTTATCGTTTGTCTGGAGGTAGTTCGGCGGGGCTTGATGTTACGCAATTGCTTATCGATAGGACAATATGAAGTAAGTTGTATGCATAACTAGTGTACATGTGCCATTGACATTCAGCCGCCAATTGTGTGACCGCCTAACTTCTACTTTGTCTTGATGTCTGTAGAGTATGTCATGGAATAATTGGCCGCCTGCAGTGAGTGTCATAGGTGCACAACCTGTTCTCGTGCCCAGACCGATTTATTTTTGTATGGTAGAAAATCGTGCACAACCTAGTACTTGCATTGTTCATTATGAGCCTCAAAATCTCATTTTAGTCGAGAATATAATTGGTGTATATCGGGGAACAGCAGCTGACATCACAACGCTGAGATTTTATTCAGACTGGGGCTGGTGTGTGCAGATGAATATAGCAAATATATATTAATCGCCGTGCATGGGGATATGAGAGCATAGCTTATTGCGACTTTTAGGGGAAAGATATATAAACTCACAAAAAAAACTATTGGCCCTCAACTGCTCTGCATATGCCAAGCTTTTTTTTTTTTTTTTTTTGAGTCTATATGCCTTTCCCCCGAAGGGAGCCTTAGGCTATGAGGTGGCCCTGTTCCTGCACCTTTAAAGGATTGGGTTTACACACAGAACAACATGCTGTTTAAGCGCCCAACCTCCCGAATCTAAGAAACAAAAACCCCAAGATATAAAAGTGTCCGCCTCCTGCTCACACCAGTTACGGCTCCCACTGCCACGCTCCCTCTTCAGCCTTCATTCCCGGCAAGTATATTCCGCACTCTTCCTCCACCATGCTCCCTCTTCAGCCATCTTCCCTAAAATTGTACAAAAGAGATTCATTATATAGCCCGCCCCCCTAGTTCAAGTCTAGATTTGAGAAGAATTCTTCTACCAAATCTAGCTTGTAATCCCCATGCGGGTCCTTCACCCTCTTCCGCCACCGCTCTGGGTCATCCATATCCTCCCACATCCCCCACTTCCGTCCAATTTCCTCTCCATGTATACAGACCAGGGCAACGTGTCTTCCTGTTTCTGCATACCTCCCGCATTTCCTACATTCGTCGGACTGATCAATGTCCAAGACATGTCGCTATGCTTGTAGGTTGCCCTTTCTGGTATGACAGTAAATATAATTGACTCGAGCCTTGCGGTTCCATTTGACTACCCTCCCCATCCCAGTCCCTTTCACTTTTCTCTCCTCCACTCTTCTCCTCTTTCACTCTTGCCTCAACCCCCCCTCTGTTATCACCTTTTGCATCCCCTCATCTTCATCGCCCAACTCCGCCCCAGCCTTGGTCATCTGGTCCACTTTTTCATTGCCACGGGTTCTGACATGTGCCTTTATCCATGCAAACCTAATTGCATTGGGTCCCAGATTTTTTTGCCTCTTCCTCACCTCTTCTATCACCTCCTTCAACTCCGCTGTCCAAGCTCTGCCAGTTCTCCCTACTTTTCGTATGGCTGCAATTGCTGCTTGAGAGTCCAAAAGCAAGAGGATCTTGTAGTCTTCTGGTACCATCTGAATTTCTCCCCGTATCCCCACTATCTCGCCATCCCATACCATCGCTAATTTCCCCATCTCCTCTTTCGATCCCACTAAGCCCTCAACATGCTACCCTCCCCCTACTCTTCCCTCCTCACTCATGCTACCGTCCGTGAAAACTTCAATAGACTCTTCCCTGGCCTTATTAATTGCCAGTTCCCACTTGTCCGCATTCGAGTCTTTGTTGGCTTGGAGCTTCACCTCCGGGATTTCTCCTTTTTCAACTCTCCCCCCAATACTCAACCCCTCATTCCCGTCTCCAACTTCTGCTGCTTTGTTTAGGATTCGGGATATAACTGAGGTGAACCCGTCACTCTCAGCTTCCCGCCACTGCCCGCCACAGTTCTTCCACGATCTTCCCGCTTCCCAGTTTGTCCCCTCTTTCACCTCGGCTGGATATACTGGCTTCCCGGGTCCTGACCACAAGTTCCCGAGTGTTGTAGGATCTCTCATCATTTTTCCTAACAACCGTGCTTATGCCACATCCAAAGCCATCCTCAGACTCTCTACTCCCGCGATTTCCCGAACCAGCTCTTCGCATGCCCCCTTGACTGAGTTGACGCATTTGGTGAGAGCCTGGTACTGCAGGTTTATCAACTTTTGCTCCTACCTCTTCTGTGCTCTCCATCCCAATTCACTCTCTCACATTATCATTGCCCTAATCATCCCTGTATATATCGACCAGTAGCTGGTAACACTAATTCCCCAGTTGGAGGTGCCTATCCCGTTCAGCTGGCCTAGCATTGCTCGTGCTTTCTCGATTCTCGATTGCCAATGCTTGTCAAATAACAGGCTCTTATCCATGATGATCCCGATCCATTTAACCCATTTCACATCTGCACTCTCCTTCTTCTTCTTTATTCTGAGGACTAGCTTTTCATGTTTGGAGTCCTTTAACGGTAGATGGTTCTCCTCGGCTATTCTATTGAGCTCGACATTCGTCTCATCCAGCATCACCCCCATGTTACACCTCTTCATGACGTCTGGCTTCCAGATGTAGATCCCTCCTTATAGGTTATCGACTTAAGACAGCATCTCTATCTCCGCTCTCTTCCCCCCAAACTTCGTCTCCAAGGCAGCCTCAATTTTGGTTATTATTGGTGTGATCCAGATCACAAATAGAACTGGTAAGACTGGTGATCCTTGAGGTTCTCTGATGTTCATCCTTCCTCTTCCCTGTACTCTTCCGTCTCACTCCATCTCAAATTCCCTAGCCCTAAAAAACTCCGTACACCAGGGTATCCACTTTCTCCCCTTCTCGCTCTTCTCCAACTCCCTTATGATATCCTCTTCCTGTACATTTTGAAACCCCTCTTTCACATCCCACAACCTCCATCCCACTGCTACTCCTCTTGCCATGCACCATTGTGCTTTTGTCACCACCCAGAGTGCCGCTTCTATCGCTGACCTTCCCTTGACTGATCCGAACTGATGTTTGTGGAGTAATTCTGACTCTTGGAGCCTGTTTGCGACTACCTTTTCTCCCAATTTGCCAATGCAATTAATCAAGTTGATCGGTCGCCACCTCTTGGTCTTGTTGTGATCTTTTCCTGACTTGCAGATCATCACGATCTTTGAATTCTGCCACTCCTTGGGGATCTTTCCCTTTGCCAAGTTCCTCGCCACCTCCTTTATCAATTCATCCTCTAGCCTTGTTCCCATCACCATCTTGATCAACCTATATCCGATTCTGTCTGGTCCTGGTGCGGACAAGTTGCTGGTCCTGGATAAGGCTTTTCTAATCTCCTCTTCTAATTGCCCTTGTCTATCAGTAGGCCCTCTTTCTTCTTCCTCTCTTTCTGCCTCTTCTACTTCTCTTCCATCATCTCTCCAACCGAAATGGTCTTTTACCCACCCCATCACCTTCTCCTCATCTGTTCCCAGCTCCACGCCCTCCACATCGACGAGCTTTTTCATTGTCCCCTTAAGGTGCCATGGGTCTTTCGCCCACTTCACAATTTCCTAAGGGTCCTTTTCACCGTGTTCCTCATAGAATTTCTGCCAGCACTCTTTCTTTTTCTCCCTTACCAATGCTCTCATCTTTTCTTTCTTTGTCTGCCATCTGATCCTTCTTTCTCTCTATATCATCCCATCCCCCAGCTTTTCTCTCCTTGCTTTCCGAGTTGTCTTGAGTTGCTTGGTGAGCTCTTTGTCCCACCATCTTTTGCTTCTCCCCATGATCACCAAAGCTTTCAAATGCCTATCTCGTAATGATTTTAGTTTTTCGTAAGCTGTTATCCCCTCTAATCTTAGGTACCATCCATTGTCCCCCTTCTCATGATCCTCTTCTGCTCCTGCCACCTCAACCCTCAACTTATCCCAATCAATCCTCAGCCTCTCTTCTCTTACTCCTTCCCCTACTCGGTGCCAGTCGATTTCTGCCGTGATTGCGCAATGGTCTAAGAGCAGTTTGTACCTCTTGCCCCTATCCCATTCCATTAGTCCTTTACTGATGAAGAAATCGATCTGGCTTTCTTCCGCTCTTCCCTTCCTTGTTCTTTCCCATGTTGGTCTATTCTCCCTCTTTCCCAGCTCCCATCTCTTTTCAATCATCCACTCTTCCATCCTCTTTCCTCTTCCATCTGCCTGTTCGCAAAGAGGGTCCCATCCTGGATTATGCACGTTCCAGTCCCCTACCATGCTATCATATTCTTCAAAACTCTCCAGCGATCTTTCTCAATCTACCATCCTCAATTTTCCATCTGCATATACTCCCCCGAGTTTCTTTCCCCAAACGTTAACCACAACCACATTCTTCTCATCTCTTATCACCTCCACTTCCCCGTCTAATCTCTTTCTCCAATAAACTGCTACATGCTTCCCCTTCTTGACCTCAGACCCCAGCATGAATGCCACATATGTCTGAGTCCCATTTCCCTTCCTCTTCTCTACCCACATCTCTCCAATAAACAAAATATCAATCTCCTTTCCAAATGCCCATTCCAGCAATGCATGCGTGTTTGTAGATGAGTTGCAGACATTCTGGTATCCCACTTGGAGGCCCTTACCAGCAATTGACCCCCCCTTCTAATGTATCCCCATCCATCTCTTCTGCCCAAGACTTCCTCTGTTTCTTTGTTGGTGGGGTTGGTTCCCATGAACTCTGATCCTATGTCTTCTCACTTTCCTTTCCCTCTCCTTCTTTCTCACTGCTCTTTGATGCTGGTCTTGGTGTTGGTGAACTGCCAAGTGGACTGCGCTCCATCCTCCTCTTATTCCCTACTGCCTCTTTTTCTTCTTCGACTTCTCCTATGACAAACCCTCCACTGGTTGCCTTTCCCTTTCCCTTGTCTACCCACTCAATTCTTTGTGTAGCCTTCCTTGCTGCCGAACTACACTCTCTTAACTTATGTCCAAAGCCTTGGTAATTAAAGCACTTGATTGCCGACTTTCCTCTCTATCCTGCTCCGCTTTCTCTCTGTCTCCAATCCTGGTTCCATAGAGCTTGTGGGTTTCCCCTATTTCTGCCAATCCTTGGTTGGTACCCCCTCTTCCCTGCCAATGGTTTCTCAGTTTCCCCAGTGATTATTTCTATCTTCCTGAAGTAACCATTCCACCTAATCCCCTTCAGTGCCAGCCTCTTTGCCTCCCCCGCATTTTCCATTGTGAACTCCAATCCAGTCTCTCTTGGCTTTCCCCATCTCTCGGGGAGTCTCCCGCCAAGTAGAATTCCCTGGTTCTCTTTCCTCAACTGTTCTGCCATCTCCGTCCTGCTCCACCCTACTGGTACCGGGCTTTGTGGTGCCCTTAATACCACTCTCCCCTTGTCTTCCCCGAATGCCTTCACTACCAATCCATTCTTCTCCCATCCGTCCAGCTTGAGCCCCTCAACCATCTTGTTGAATACCTCGATGTTTGGGACACTCTCTGGGATTCTTGTTACTGTCTAATCTGTCTTGTCCTTCCGTTCTGTGCTTGGTGCTACTAGTAGTGTACCAAGTTTTCCCCCTGTGGTTATTGCTTCCTCCTTCCATAACCTCGTGATGTTTCCTGCGGTTTGGCAGGTCTTCTCCCGAATCTCCTTATCGACTGGCTTTGTATGGATGACAGTTACTTTAACTGTCTTTATAATCTTTCCTCCGACAGCCCAGAGTCCCTTTCCTATGCTAACCTCTCTTTCAACCTTGGCCTGGCTGTCCAGCTTCTTGATCTCCGCTGTGACCTTAGCCTACTCCTTCAGAACTTCTTGCGCTTCTTCCACACTCCCTACATTCCTCAACTTCTGCATTGCCTCTTCATCTGACTTCCACAGCCTCTCCAACGCTGCCTTTCTCCCTGCCGCTTCCTTCTCTGCTTTCTCCGCCAGCTCCTTCGCCTTCTTTCTCACTTCCTCCTCTCTCTTCTTGTCTTCTCTTTATCTATTGAGAACAGTATCCATCCTCTTCATCTGTCTCTTCTTGTGACCCTCATCTACCTTCCCCTTTTTGCTCTCCTTTCTCATCTTCTGCACCTTCTTCCTGTTCTTAGTATTATCAATATTTACAGTACATGCGATTTTTGATACCACTCTTGAAATTTCCTTCATTGTCTTTTCCATTCTCTCCCATCTCACTTCCACTCTTGCTTCTTTTGCTCATTGGTAGTACCATAACGCCTTGTCCAAAGTGCTAATGCTAAAGTTGTCCCCTTTCCCAAAATATTCCGCCCTGAATGCCTTGCACCACCCTTTGACCTCGTACCTATCTGAATTGTTGAAGAATCCTCTCTTGACAATATCTCTCGTGCTCAACAAAATCAATCTCGTGTCATTTCTTCTTCCCCTCCACTGTGCATCCCTCTTCTTTCTTGGAACCTCATCTAACTCTTCCAGCTTGCTACCTATCATCACTATTTCGAGCACTAGGTCTTCCAGCTTTCTTCTATCCCTTGCCCACCCCTGCTTCGTCCTATCCTGACTCCCCTCCTCATCCTCTTCATCATTCTCCATCGCTCCCTAAGTCTTATCTCTATCTCTGGTGTCTTGAGCCCATTTGGACTCTCCCATGCCTCGAACTGATCCCTCCCCTACAACCAAGTCAGTGTCATCTAACCCGAACATAATATCTTTGTCTCTTGGTCCTGCCTCTGCTTCGGCGGATGTCCCCCCATCTGGGACTGCCGGAATGACTGTCTGAGTGTCCGCTTCGATGGGTACCCTCAAACTCGTATTCTCAATATGCTTTCCAGCTGCCTTCCCTTTTCGTCCCAAGATTTGCTCCTCCTTCTCCTCATCCTCACTCGAACTCAGCATGTCCAAATCCTCCTCCGTCAGGGTCTGCTCCCTCTTTTTCCTATCCCTTTCCATCTTTTGCTCCCAGACCTTTCTCGCCGCATCCTTTTCCTTCGTGCTTCTAGGGGTTGATACTGAAACTATGACTAATTCCTCATTTTCTCCACCTGGAATACAGAGGCTCATAGACTCTACCAATTGTCCATCAACCTCGTTTTGGACATGTTCCATCTAGACGCTCTCCAAGATTCCCCCCTCTGCCTCATCTTGAATGACCATTGAGGCTAGGTCTTTGAGAATTTCGTACATTCTCTCCGCCGACGATAGATCTGTAACCTTGATTACCTCGGCTTCTTCTCTAGATTCTCTCTTGCGTTGCGTAATCTTCTCAATCATTGAAACTTTTCCTTCTCCACTCTCCCTCACCACTCTCTCTATACTCCCCTTAGCTTCCTCCAACATCTGCTCCCCCCTCAGCTCTGCAAATCTTCCCTCCGCACACTAGCTAGTAACTTCCTCCAGCTGGTATTGTCTCACCTTACCCCCAATGGTCCTAAGGATTTTGACGCCAGGGTGTCCCCAGTCCTTAACCGGGCCGAACAGAACCCCCTTAGAGAGTCCTGGTGCCATATTACTTGTTAATAGATAACGGACTCAGCCTCAGTAATGAGTGAGTGAGATTAATTATTATTGGCTTAAGCATTAGCAAATAGGATTGTGTGACTGTGTTTAAGCCGCGTCGAAACTTGTAGAATCTGTCTGAAAGGTGTGGGTGCCAAGGACGAATTGAAATTGGAGCTTGCCATGTTAGGGTTTTCCATAGGGGCAATCACCCACTTTTCAGAACGAAAGTGTCGAAACTTAAGCCTGACGACGAGAGCGTAATTCAAGAGTTTTGGTAAAATAAATTCGATATTCTTGCTCATGAACGCAAGATGAATCTGATAGCATTTTCAGCGACGTCCGCAGACGTCTGGTTGTTGAGTTGTTCAATAGAGCTCTTTCTTGGAAGTTGTTGTCGCGGGATATGCCAAGCTATCTGGATATAAATCCCTATATATGTGGGTTTTGCAAATAGGTAGAGTTTTTAGGCAGTCCTTAGTATCACTGTTCTGTCCCAGTCGTAAATACGTCCCATTCGTGAATGGGATGAGAGTGTCCATCCTATTCATGAATGGAATGCTAGACTGACCTATTCATGAATCGGACACTAGTGTACGACTCATCTATGAATGGTGCTAATAGCCAGGCTACAATAATATAGTTTAATAGAATTATAATTATCTCATATAATGACACAACGATTTAACCACCCACTCAAAAAATAAATCGGTCTGGGCACGAAAACACTGGAACCTCTGAAATATGGAAAAATCAGATATAAATATGCAAAATACTAGAAAGCCTGGTCCTGCAGAGGTAGGAAAATATCATGTAGAAATAAATGAAAATATGAGAAAATCAAGTCCGTGAGAGGTAGAAAGATAGGATGCTGGAATGAATGCAAATATGAAAAAATCTAGTCACGAGAAGTAGAAAAATAGAATATGGAAATAAACAACAATGCAAGAAAATCCAGTGCTTCAGAGATACAAAACATACCAAATCACCAGTCTGGTTTACACCTAAATCACGCCCTCTTCCGTAGGACTCGAGCTGGGGCCGGGGCTGCAGGAGCTACAGAAGGGGCTGGGGCTGACTCGGAAATGGAAGAAGAGAGACACCAGGACTGATCCTTGCGAATTATGGGAGGACCTGGGACTGACGGGACTGATGGGACCTCAGGAAATTGTATAATAGAAGATTCAGATATAGGAGAACCAGAGCTAGGAGAGTGTAATGGTGTACATGCAGATGAAAGAGTAAGTGGAGAAAGAGATTGTACAGAAATTGGGCGGCATGGAATTAAGGTCCTGGTATTACGTTCCACTGTGACAGCCAAATTCAAACATGAACCAGCTTGATTATCCAGGTGATGTATGTGCTGGTGGCAATAGTTTGTACATTTGCGACCAGATTTGAAGCACTTCAAGTACCTGGTTTGGCAAGTGGATGTGTGTTTGCAGGTGCAATATGAAAGCACCTCTGTTACTTGAGAGGCTAAGGCAGTGGCACGGTAGAGCGTAATGATGGATATATTGCTTGTAAGATCCAAGGTGGAAACTAGAAGAGGTTTAAATATAGGTAGTTGTAGTAAGTATATGAGAATAATAGAGACAACATACCAACAAGCTCAGGATTAGGAACTTGATTAAGAACTCCTGTTGGATATAACTGGTCCAA
>Ga0307514_10001819_pt1 | contig 23809 bp, 22 predicted proteins | sample 16_EM_MG_FD_203088 | JGI IMG/M metagenome (GOLD analysis project Ga0307514, IMG submission 203088) | Populus trichocarpa ectomycorrhiza microbial communities from riparian zone in the Pacific Northwest, United States - 16_EM | ecosystem: Host-associated > Plants > Roots > Unclassified | place...
GCTGGGTCAGCAGCGCGCGGCCGATGGACAGCATCTGCTGCTCGCCGCCCGAGAGCTGGCCACCCAGGTGGCGGATGCGCTCGGTCAGGCGCGGGAAGGTGTGCAGCACGCGGTCCAGGTCCCAGCCCTGGGCGTCGTGCGCCGGCGCGGCGGCCATCAGCAGGTTTTCGCGCACGCTGAGGTTGGGGAAGATGCCGCGGCCCTCGGGCACGTAGGCCACGCCGCTGCGCGCCATCTCGTGCGGCCGGGCCCGCGACATGTCGCGCCCGCGCACGCGGATGCGGCCCTCGCGCGTGCGCAGGTGGCCCAGCAGCGTGCGGATCAGCGTGGTCTTGCCCATGCCGTTGCGGCCCAGCAGGCCCAGCGTCTGGCCGGCGCGCAGGCGCAGGTCCACGCCGCGCAGCACGTGGCTGCTGCCGTACCAGGCCTGCACGCCTTCGGCTTCGATCAGGGGGGACTCATCCGCCATGCGCGGCTCCTTCCGTTTCACCCAGGTAGGCGCGCTGCACCGCCGGGTTGCTGCGCACCGTGGCCGGGTTGCCCTGGGCCAGCACGCTGCCGTTGACCATCACCGTGAGCTCGTCGGCCACGGCGAACACCGCGTCCATGTCGTGCTCGATCAGCAGCAGCGCGTGCTCTTGCCGCAAGGCCACCAGCAGCGCCAGCATGCGGCCGGATTCTTCGGCGCCCATGCCGGCCAGCGGCTCGTCCAGCAGCAGCACGCTGGGCCGCGTGGCCAGGCACATCGCCACTTCCAGCTGGCGCTTCTGGCCGTGCGACAGCTCGGCCGCGGTGCGCCCGGCCAGCGCCGCCAGGCCGCAGCGCGCCATCGCCTCGTCTGCCTGGCCCTGGCTGTAGGCGCAGGCCTGGGCCGGCTGCCAAAACTTCCACGGCGCCGGCCGGCGTGCCTGCGCGGCCAGCCGGCAGTTCTCGCGCACCGTGAGCGGCAGGAACACGGTGTTGCGCTGGTAGCTGCGGTTGATGCCGGCAGCGGCGCGCCGCGGCTGCGACCAGCCGGAGATGTCGTTGCCGTGCAGCAGCACCTGGCCGCTGCTGGCCGGCAGCTCGCCGCTGAGCAGGTTGACCAGCGTGGACTTGCCGGCGCCGTTGGTGCCGATCACCGCGTGGATGCTGGACGGGCGCAGCGACAGGCTGACCTCGTCCACCGCCACCAGCGCGCCGAAGCGGCGGCTGAGCTGGCTGACTTGCAGGGCCGGGTTCAAGAGGTGCGCTCCTTGTGCTGGAAGCCGAGCACGGTGGGCTTGCCGCGGCGGGGCCGCAGCCGGCCGCGCAGCCAGGGCCTGAGCATGTCCGCCAGTCCCACCAGGCCGCGCGGCAGCAGCAGCACGGTGCCGATGATGAAGCCGCCCAGCAGCAGCTGCCAGTGCTTGCTCATGGCCTGGAACCATTCGGACAGCAGCACGAACGAGGCCGCGCCCAGCACCGCGCCCCACAGGTTGCCCAGCCCGCCGAGGATGATCATCAGCAGCGCGTTGCCCGACTGGTGCCAGGACAGCAGCTCCGGGTTCACGAAACCGCTGCGCACCGCGTGCAGGAAGCCGGCCAGGCCGGCCAGCCCGCCGGAGAGCACGAAGCTGCCCAGCTTGTACAGCGCGGTGGGATAGCCGGCCGCGCGCATGCGCTGCTCGTTGTGGCGGATGCCCACCAGCGCATGGCCGGCGCGCGAGCGCAGCACCAGGCCCAGCAGCGAGGCCGTCAGCGCGAACAGGCCCAGCGCGAACCAGTACAGCTGGCGCGGCTGCTGCAGGTCGAACAGCAGCCGCTCGCCGAGGCGGAACTCGGGCTTGAAATAGAGGTAGGCACCATCGCTGCCGCCAAAGCCGTCCACGTCGTGCACCACGAAATAGGCCAGCTGCGCAAAGGCCAGCGTGACCATGATGAAGTACACGCCGCGGGTGCGGATCACCAGCATGCCGACCAGCAGCGCCAGCAGCGCGGCGCTGCCTACTGCCACCACCAGCAGCCACCAGCCGTTGCCGGCCTCGCTGGCCGGCGCCAGCAGCGTGACCGCATAGGCCGCGATGCCGAAGTAGGCCGCATGCCCCAGGCTGACCAACCCGGTGTAGCCCACCAGCAGCTGCAGGCTGAGCGCGAAGATCACCATGCTCAGCACCTGCACGCCCAGCTCCAGGTGGAACTCGGTGCCGATGGGCGCCGGCCAGGCCGGCAGCGTGGCCAGCAAGGCCAGCAGCAGCAGCCAGCCGGCGGGCAGCCGCGGCGCGGCGAGGGAATCGAGTTTCGTCGTTGTGGTTGTCATGGTGTTCACCCCTGGCTGGCCTTGAACAGGCCCTCGGGCTTCCACAGCAGGATGGCCGCCATCAGCAGGTAGACCAGCGCGCCGGCGGCCTGTTGCAGCGCGACCTTGCCGAAGGTGTCCACGAAGCCCACCAGCAGCGCCGCCACCAGCGCGCCCTTGATCGAGCCGATGCCGCCGATCACCACCACCACGAAGCAGACGATCAGCACCTGCCCGCCCATGCCGGGATAGACCGAGGCCACCGGCGCCGAGATCATGCCCGCCAGCACCGCGAAGGCCACGCCGGCGGCGAACACCAGCCGGTACAGCAGCGCGATGTTGATGCCCAGCGACTGCACCATCTCGCGGTTCACCGAGCCGGCGCGCACCTTCATGCCCAGCCGGGTGCGGGTGATGACCCACCACATCAGCCCGGCCACCACCAGGCACACCGCCGAGATGAACAGGCGGTAGACCGGGTAGCTCATGTCGTGGCCCAGCGGCAGGCTGCCGGACAGCCAGTCCGGTGGCGAGACGCCATGCACCTCGTCGCCCACCAGCAGGCTGCGCAGCTCCTCGAAGACCAGGATCAGGCCATAGGTGAGCAGCACCTGCTGCAGGTGGTCGCGCTCATAGAGGAAGCTGAAGAAGGCCCATTCCAGCAGGTAGCCCAGCAGCACCGCCAGCGGAATGCCCAGCAGCAGCGCCAGGCCGAAGCTGCCGGTGAGCGAGGACAGCGTGAACGCCATGTAGGCGCCGATCATGTAGAAGCTGCCGTGGGCCAAGTTGATCACGCCCATGATGCCGAAGATCAGCGTCAGCCCGCTGGCGATGAGGAACAGCAGCAGCCCGTACTGCAGGCTGTTCAGGCACTGGATGAGGAAGGTGATGGCGTCCATGGTGATGGCTCGTGGCGGCGGGGGAAGGGCCGCTTCAGAGGCGGCAGCCGCGGGCCGGGTCGGCCAGCTGCTTGGCGGCCAAGCCAATGCTCTTGTTCTCCTTGCCGGTCACCTGGCGCAGGTAGATGTCCTGCACCGGGTTGTGGGCCTTGGACATCGTCAGCGTGCCGCGCGGGCTGTCCAGCTTGGCGCTTTCCATGCCCTGCACCAGCGCGTCGCGCTTGGCCAGGTCGCCACCGGCGGCCTTCAGGCCGGCGGCCAGCAACTGCGCCGCGTCGTAGCCCTGCACCGCGTACACGTCGGGCTGCAGCTTGAAGGCCTTGGCGTAAGCCAGGCGGAAGCTCTTGTCCTTGGGCACGGCCAGCTCGTCGGCGTAGTGCAGCGTGGTCAGCATGCCGGTGGCGGCGTCGCCCTGGGCGTCCAGCGTGCCGTCGGTCAGGAAGCCGGGGCCGTAGAGCGGGATCTTGTCCTTCAGGCCGGCGGCCGCATAGTCCTTGACGAACTTGACCGCGCCGCCGCCGGCGAAGAAGGCGTAGACGGCGTCCGGCTTGGTGGCGGCGATCTCGGTCAGCAGGGCTTGGAACTCGACGTTGGGGAAGGGCACGTTGAGCTCCTTCAGCACCTTGCCGCCCTTGGCCTCGAAGCTCTCCTTGAAGCCCTTGACCGATTCGTCGCCGGCGGCGTATTTCCAGGTGATGGTGACGGCGGTCTTGTGCTTGCGCTCGGCGGCCACCAGGCCCATCGCGTAGGCCGGCTGCCAGTTGGAGAACGAGGTGCGGAAGACGTTGCGGGCACACAGCGGGCCGGTCAGCGCGTCGGCGCCGGCATTGGGGACGATCAGCAGCGTGTTGCTGTCCTTGGCCACCTTGGCCAGCGCCATCGCCACGCCGGAATGCACCGTGCCGACCAGCACGTCCACGCTGTCGCGCTTGACCAGCTTGTTGGCGTTGTCCACCGCCTTCGACGGGTCGGACTCGTCGTCCACGCGGAAAAACTCGACGCTCTTGCCGCCCAGCTTGCCGCCTTGCTCTTCGATGTAGAGCTTGAAGCCGTTTTCGATCGCCGTGCCCAGTGCGGCATAGGTGCCGGTGTAGGGCAGCATCAGGCCCACCTTGAGCTTGTCGGCGCCCTGGGCCTGGCCCTGCAGCGGGCCAGTGAGAAGGGCGAGCATGCCCATTGCCAGCGTGGCGGTGCGGTACTTCATCGGTTGTCTCCGTTGGGTTTGTTTTTCAGCGCAGGAAATCGCATGCCGCCGCCATCAATGCTGCAGGCTGGTCACGGTGCGGCGAGTGCCCGCAGCCAGCCAGCTTCAGCAGCGAAGTGCCAGGCACTCGTTCTGCTATGCCTTCGATCTGGGCCATGGTGCCGTACTGGTCGTCCAGGCCCTGGATGGCCAGGATCGGGCAGCGGATGCTAGGCAGCAAGTCGTGCAACTCCCAAGTTTTGAAGTCGGGCGCCAGCCAGATGTTGTTCCAGCCCCAGAAGGCCGAGTCCACGTCGTCGTGGTAGCGGGCGAGCTTGGCCTTCAGGTCGGTGTGCAGGTAGGCCTCGCGGGCCTCGCGGATGCTGGCCAGGCCGAATTCCTCCGCCAGGATGTGCGGCGCCAGCACGATGGCGCCCGCCACGCGCTCGGGAAAGCGCGCCGCGTGGATCAGCGCGATGGAGCCGCCGTCGCTGTGGCCAAAGAGCCTGTAGCGGCCTTGCACGTCCAGGGACGCCAGCAGGGCCGGCAGCACGGTCTCGGCCTGCCGGTGCATGAAGTCCACGCCCCAGCGTTCCAGGGTCGCGCGCGGCGTCGACCTGCCGTAGCCTGGGCGCGAATAGACCAGCCCGCGGCAGCCTGCCGCCTCGCACAGCCGGGCCGGAAAGTCTTTCCACATCGCCAGCGAGCCCAGGCCTTCGTGCAGGAAAACCAGCAGCGGCTTGGCCGAGTGGGTGGGGCCGACCCACGCATGTTCGATCTGGACCGGCCCATCGGCGAGTGCCAGAGTGATCAATGACGACGACCCGTTACCGTTCATCGGTATGCCCTTCGGGTAGCGGCTTCGGTGCCAGCACTTGAGCGGCGCGTCTCGCCCTCATGCTTCGGCCCTGGCCTGCTCGCGCAGCCGGAAGCGCTGGATCTTGCCGGTCGCCGTCTTGGGCAACTCGGCCACGAAGTCCAGCAGGCGCGGGTACTTGTGCGGCGCCAGCCGCTGCTTCACAAAGGCCTTCAGTTCCTGGGCCAGCGCGTCGGCCTCGGCAGGCTCGGCCACGGGTGTCTTCAGCACCACGAAGGCCCGGGCTCGGGTGAGGCCCTGTGCGTCGTCCACGCCGATCACCGCGGCCTCCAGCACGGCCGGATGCAGCATCAAGGTGGATTCGACCTCGAACGGCGAAACGTACTGGCCGCTGACTTTCAGCATGTCGTCGCTGCGGCCGGCGTAGATGTAGTAGCCATCGGCGTCACGGCAATACTTGTCGCCGCTCTTGGTCCAGCCGCCGCGGAAGGTCTCGCGGGTCTTCTCGCGGTTGCGCCAGTACATCAGCGCCGCGGAAGGCCCGCGGATGTAGAGGTCGCCCACTTCACCGGCACCCTGCAGCACCCGGCCATCCTCGTCGCGCAGTTCCACCTCATAGCCCTCGACCGGCTTGCCGGTGGTGCCGTAGCGCACGTCGCCTGGCCGGTTGGACAGGAAGATGTGCAGCATCTCTGTGGAGCCGATGCCGTCGACGATTTCGGCGCCGAATTGCGCAGTGAAACGTTCGCCGATGTCGCGCGGTAACGCCTCGCCGGCCGAGGAGCACAGCCGCAGCGATACCTCGCTGCGCGCCGGCAGGCGCGGCGAGGCCAGCATGCCGGCGTAGCCGGTCGGTGCGCCGAAGAAGACCGTGGGCTGGTGCCGGGTCCAGCGCTGGAAGGCGGCTTCCGCCGTCGGCCGCTCGGCCATCAGCACCGTGGTGGCCCCTACCGACAGGGGGAAGCTCAGGCCGTTGCCCAGGCCGTAGGCGAAGAACAGCTTGGCGGCGGAGAAGCACAGGTCTTGTTCGCGCAAACCGAGGACCGGGCGGGCATACAGCTCGGCCGTCCAGTACAGGTTGGCCTGGCTGTGCACGGTGCCCTTGGGGCGGCCGGTGGAACCCGAGGAGTAGAGCCAGAAGGCGATGTCATCGGCCAGGGTGCGGGCGGGTTCGGCCTGCGGCGTTTGCTGGGCCAGCCATGCGTCGAAGTCCAGCGCGCCAGCCGGGCGCTCGCCACCGCGTGACACGACCAGGTGCTGCAGCTCGTGCTGTCCGCTTTCCATCGCGGCCTGCAGCGTGGCCAGCAGGTTGCCCGAGACAAAAGCGGCCTGGGCGCGGCTGTTGTCCAGCATGAAGGCATAGTCGGCGGCAGTCAGCAAAGTGTTCACCGCGACCGGCACCACGCCGGCATACAGGCAGCCCAGGAACGTCACCGGCCAATGGTTGCAGTCCTGCATCAGCAGCAGCACCCGTTCCTCGCGGCGCACGCCCATCGCGCGCAGGCCTGCCGCCACCCGGCGGATGCTCTCGTCAAGCGCGCCGTAGCTCAGCGTGCCGGCGTCGTCGATGTAGGCCAGCTTGGCTGCGCGCCCCGCATTGCGTGCCATCAAGTGAGCGGCGAAATTGAAGTGCTCAGGCGGCGGGTCGCAGAGGGGGGCGTTGTCTGGCACGGCGGCGGTGTCGGCAGTCGGCATGGCGGTCACGGCGTCGAGGTGGATCGTCGGGCGGGCTTGTGTCAGGCGTTCAGCGGGCCTGCAGCCAGCTGGGCCACCACGGCCGCCGAGGCCTGCACGGCGCTGCGGCGGTGGTAGAAGTTGAGCGCGCGCAGGCCGCCCAGCTCCTCGCCGCCGCCCGCGCGGCCCGGGCCGCCGTGCAGCGAATGCGGCATGACATTGCCGTGCCCGGTCTGGGTGCTGGCCACGTCGGGCGAGATCACATGCACGCGGCCATGGCTGTCCGCCAGGTCGCCGGCGGTTTCGGCCAATGCGGGCGTGTCGGCGCCGTAAAGCGAGCAGACCAGGGAGCCCTGGCCGCGGCGGATCAGCGCGGTTGCATGGTCCAGGTCGCGGTACGGCAGCAGCGTGGCCACCGGGCCGAACACCTCGAGGTCGTGGACCAGGCTGGCCGCATCGGCATCGCGCACGCCCAGCAGGCTGGGCACCAGGCAGGCCGCCACGGCCGGGTCGGCATCGATCAGCGGCTGGCGGCTGCCGTCGAACAGGGTTTCCGCCTGAGTCTTCAGCTGGGCCAGGCCGGTGACCACGTTTTGCAGCTGCTCGCGGCTGACCAGCGATCCCATGCGCACGTCCGCGTTGCGCGGATTGCCCACCGTGACCTTGGCCAGGCGAGCGCTCACGGCTTCGGCCACTGCGTCGAACAAGCCCGTGGGCACGAACGCACGGCGGATCGCAGTGCACTTCTGGCCGGACTTGACCGTCATCTCGCGTGCAAGCTCCTTCACGAAGAGCTGGAAGCTCTCGCTGTCGGGCGTGGCATCGGGCATCAGCAGGGCCGAGTTCAGGCTGTCGGCCTCGATGTTGACGCGCACCGAGCGGCTTGCGACAGCGGCATGGCCGCGCACGATGGCGGCCGTCTCGGCCGAACCGGTGAAGGACAGCACGTCGAACGGGGCCAATGCGTCCAGCAGGCCGGCCGAGCTGCCGCAGATCACCGAGAGTGCGCCCGACGGCAGCAGGCCGGCCTCGACCACGTCGGCCACCATCCGCTGGGTGAGCCAGGCCGTGGCAGTCGCCGGCTTGACGACCACCGGCACGCCGGACAGCAGGGCCGGGGCGGCCTTTTCCCACAGGCCCCAGGCCGGGAAGTTGAAGGCGTTGATGAACAGCGCCAGGCCGCGTGTGGGCGACAGCAGATGCTGGCTCTGGAAGGCGCCGTCCTTGCTCATGCCGACGCTGCCGCCGTCCAGCAGGGCGCGGGTGCTGCCCAGCTTCGCACCCCAGCGGGCGTACTGGCCCACGGTGTAGATCGCCCCGTCGATGTCCACGCCGGAATCGCTCTTCACCGTGCCGGAATTGGCGGTGGCAATCTCGTAGTACGCGTCGCGCTTGCTTTGCAGCAGCTTGCCGATCTGGTCCAGCAGGCCTGCGCGCTCGGCGTAGGTGAGGGCGCGCAGCGCCCGGCCGCCATGTTCCCGCGCAAAGGCAAAGGCCGCGGGCAGGTCCAGCCCGGTGCTGGAAACACGCACCAGGCCGGCGCCAGTGATGGGGTCTCGCAGCAGCGGGCCTTCGCCCTCGCCGGCCACGGGCTGGCCGCCAACGAAGTTGTTCAGGAGTTCGGTCATGGGTGCTTTCAAGCAGCAGCGGAGGCGGCGGGCGTGAACTGGATCGCGCCGTCGGGCAACAGGTACAGCACCAGCGCTCGGCCGCCGCTGACGGTGGGATGGTGGGCGCTGCCGGGTGGATAGACCTTCCAGCCAGCCGGCTGGCCGTCAAAGCATGCGTCGCCGCCGGGGATCAGTCCTTCTGGGCCGGCCAGCGGCATCACCAGGTCGATCTCGCCGTTGGGATGCAAGTGATGGGGGCCGGCGATGTCGGCCATTTCCACCACGTCGACCGAAAAGCCGTGGGTCTCCGGGCCGGCCTTGACCACGCGGCCGTAGCGCACGCCGCCAGCCTCGCGCTGGCACATCCAGCCTTCCGCAACCCCGGCGCGGCAGGCCGCGAACAGGGCTTCGTACATCGCGCTGCCAGGCCCATGGACTTGGTTGAGATGATGGGCAAGCGCATCGTTCAGCGGCTGCTGATGGATCGTCGCGGTGAGGCTCGCCACCAAGGCGGGAAAATCGGCGGATTTCATTGCTGGCGATCAAACTGGCTGCGGTAAGCGGTACTAAAATGCATGAAGCAAAGTTACGCGCCTCGCCGTTGAGTGTCAAGCACTATAGTGCATATAAAGGGTAAGCACCGACATGACGGATCCCAGGACTTCCGAGCCGGCCTCGTTGTCGCCTTCTGCCGAACCCGAGGCGGTCGAGCGCGGTGGTGCTGAGTCCGAGCGCGACCCCTTTCTGGTGGCTCTGGGTGAGCGCGTGCGCGGTCTGCGGGCGCGCAAGGGCATGACCCGTCGCGCCCTGTCGGTGGCGTCCGAAGTGTCGGAGCGCCACCTGGCCAACCTGGAGCTGGGGGTGGGCAACGCCTCTGTGCTGGTTTTGCGGCAGATCGCGCTGTCGCTGGGTTGCCAACTGGCCGAGCTGCTGGGCGACGAGACCACCGCCTCTCCTGAGTGGCTGCTCATCCGCGACCTGCTCCACGGCCGCGACGAGGATGCGCTGCGCCGTGGCCGGATGGTGCTGGCCGAGCTGTATGGTGAAACGGCCAAGCCGGATGCGCGACTGCAGCGCATTGCCCTGATTGGACTGCGTGGTGCGGGCAAATCCACGCTGGGGCGCCTGCTGGCCGAGCGTCTCGATGTGCCGTTTGTCGAGCTGAATCGGGAAATCGAGCGAGTGGCCGGCTGTGGCTTGAACGAGATCCACAATCTGCTGGGTCCGGCCGCTTATCGCCGCTACGAGCGCCGGGCGCTGGAGGAGACCATCCAGCTCTACCCAGACGCCGTGATCGCCACGCCTGGCGGCGTGGTCTCCGATCCTGCCACCTTCAACCTGCTGCTGGCGCACTGCTTCACCGTCTGGCTCAAGGCCTCGCCGGAGGAACACATGCAGCGCGTGATCGCCCAGGGAGACCTGCGGCCGATGGCTGGCAATCGCGAGGCCATGGACGACCTCAAGCGCATCCTGGCCGGACGCGCAGCCTTCTACGGCAAGGCTGACGCGGCCCTGGACACTGGCGCGCGGACCTCCGAGCAGGCGCTCACCGCGTTGCAGCAGCTGGTGATTGCCGCGCGCGACTGAAGCTGCCTGGTCGGCAAGAGGGGGCGATAAGGAGTTTCCCGAATAAGGCACTTTAGTGCGCATGGGTGCTTGATCGCGACGGATAATGCAATATGATGCACATCAACGAAACATGCATCATTTTGCATTGCATCCTTTGCCGACCAGTCAGGAGCCCGCATGAACGCACCCCTCACCCCGACCGCGCTCAGCCCCGAGCGTGTGGACTACCGTACCGAGCCCGCCCGCTACCGCCACTGGTCGCTGAAGGTGGAGGGGCCCGTGGCCACGCTGGCGCTGAACATTGACGAAAACGGCGGCTTGCGCCCCGGCTACAAGCTCAAGCTCAACAGCTACGACCTGGGCGTGGACATCGAGCTGCATGACGCGCTGAACCGCATCCGCTTCGAGCACCCTGGCGTGCGCAGCGTGGTCGTCACGAGCGGCAAGGACCGCATCTTCTGCTCGGGTGCCAACATCTTCATGCTGGGCGTGTCCAGCCACGCCTGGAAAGTGAACTTCTGCAAGTTCACCAACGAAACCCGCAACGGCATCGAAGATTCGTCGACCCACTCCGGCCTGAAGTTCATCGCCGCGGTCAACGGCGCCTGCGCCGGTGGTGGTTACGAGCTGGCGCTGGCCTGCGACGAGATCATCCTGGTCGACGACCGCTCCTCGGCTGTCAGCCTGCCTGAGGTGCCTCTTCTGGGCGTGTTGCCCGGCACTGGCGGCCTGACGCGGGTGACCGACAAGCGCAAGGTGCGTCACGACCTGGCGGACATCTTCTGCACCAGCGTGGAAGGCGTCCGTGGCCAGCGGGCCAAGGAATGGCGCCTGGTGGACGAAGCGCTGAAGCCGGCTGTCTTCTCACAGCGCGTGCAGGAGCGCGCGCAGGAGCTGGCGGCGCAGAGCGACCGCCCGGCCGACGCGCAAGGCGTGGCGCTGGTGCCGCTGCAAGTGCAGATCGAGGCCGACGCGCTGCGCTACGAACACGTGCTGGTCGAGATCGACCGCGCGCGTCGCACGGCGACCTTCACGGTGCGTGCACCTGCCGCTGCCCAGCCGGACACGGTGGAAGGCATTGCCGCAGCCGGCGCCGCCTGGTGGCCGCTGGCCATGGGCCGGCAACTGGAAGACGCGATCCTGCAGATGCGAACCAACGAGCTGAACATCGGCACCTGGTTGCTCAAGACCGAGGGCGACGCGGCGCAGGTGCTGGCCAGCGACGCGACGATGCTGAAGTTCAAGCGCCACTGGCTGGTGCGCGAAACCATCGGCCTGCTGCGCCGCACTTTCAGCCGGCTGGACGTGTCGTCGCGCTCGCTGTTCGCCCTGATCGAGCCGGGCTCCTGCTTCGCCGGCAGCCTGCTGGAGATTGCGCTGACGGCTGATCGAAGCTACCAACTGGCCCTGCCGGACGACGCCGCCCGCGCCCCCAAGCTCACTGCAGGCGAAGTCAACTTCGGCCTGTTCCCCATGGCCACTGGCCAGTCGCGCCTGGACCGTCGCTTCTACGAAGAAGCCGAGCCGATTGCTGCGGTGCGCGCCGCGATTGGCCAGCCGCTGGACGCCGACGCCGCGCTCGCGCTGGGCCTGGTGACCGCCGCGCCGGACGACATCGATTGGGCCGACGAAGTGCGCATCGCGGTCGAAGAGCGCGCGGCGATGTCGCCGGACGCGCTGACCGGTCTGGAGGCCAACCTGCGTTTCAACGGCCCCGAGACCATGTTCACCCGCATCTTCGGCCGCCTGACCGCCTGGCAGAACTGGATCTTCCAGCGCCCGAACGCGGTGGGTGAGAAGGGTGCGCTGAAGCTCTATGGTTCCGGCGAAAAAGCCCAGTTCGACTTCAACCGCGTTTAGTCGACCCCTCGGCTGCGGGATGCCGCAGCCGATCCCCCGAGGGGATGCCCAGCCATCTTGGGGCGGCCCGGCAGCGCCAGGGCTCGCCACGATCAACAGGAAAGCAGCCAATGTCCACGATCAACTACAGCGAGAAAATTCCCAACAACGTCAACCTGAGCGAAGACCGCACGCTGCAGCGCGCGCTCGAGCAGTGGCAGCCCAACTTCATCAACTGGTGGGATGACGTGGGCCCCGAGGGCTCGACGAACTACGACGTCTACCTGCGCACCGCCGTCAGCGTGGACCCGCAGGGCTGGGCCCAGTTCGGTCACGTGAAGATGCGCGACTACCGCTGGGGCATCTTCCTGAATCCGGGCGACGCCGAGCGCAAGGTGCACTTCGGCGACCACCTGGGCGAGAAGGCCTGGCAGGACGTGCCCGGCGAACACCGCGCCAACCTGCGCCGCATCATCGTCACCCAAGGGGACACCGAGCCGGCCTCGGTCGAGCAGCAGCGCCACCTGGGGCTGACCGCGCCGTCCATGTACGACCTGCGCAACCTGTTCCAGATCAACGTCGAAGAAGGCCGCCACCTGTGGGCCATGGTCTACCTGCTGCACAAGCACTTCGGCCGCGACGGCCGCGAAGAAGCCGAGGCGCTGCTGGACCGCCGCTCGGGCGACGACAACAACCCGCGCATTTTGGGTGCTTTCAACGAGAAGACGCCGGACTGGCTGAGCTTCTTCATGTTCACCTACTTCACCGACCGCGACGGCAAGTTCCAGCTCTCCGCGCTGGCCGAAAGCGCGTTCGACCCGTTGGCCCGCACGACCAAGTTCATGCTGACCGAGGAAGCCCACCACATGTTCGTGGGCGAGAGCGGCGTGTCGCGCGTGGTGAACCGCACCTGCCAGGTGATGAACGAGCTGAAGACCGACGACGTGGGCAAGCTGCGCGCGGCCGGCGTGATCGATCTGCCGACGATCCAGCGCTACCTGAACTTCCACTACAGCGTCACCATCGACCTGTTCGGTGCAGACCAGTCCAGCAATGCCGCGATCTTCTACAGCTCGGGCCTGAAGGGCCGCTACGAAGAAGGCAAGCGCAGCGACGACCACATCCTCAAGGGCCAGACCTACAAGGTGCTGGAAGTGCAGGGCGGCCAGCTCGTCGAGAAGGACGTGCCGATGCTCAACGCGCTCAATGAAGTGCTGCGCGACGACTTCATCAAGGACTCGGTGGCCGGCGTGGACCGCTGGAACAAGGTCATCGAGAAGGCCGGCATCAGCTTCCGCCTGAAGGTGCCGCACAAGGCCTTCCACCGCAACATTGGCGCGCTGGCCGGCATCAAGATGTCGCCGGACGGCCGCGTGGTGAGCGAGGTGGAATGGGCCGCCAAGCAGTCCGAATGGCTGCCCACCGCCGAGGACCGCACCTATGTGGCGTCGCTGATGGGCCGCGTGGTCGAGCCGGGCAAGTTCGCCAACTGGATTGCGCCGCCTGTCATGGGCATCAACCGCCAGCCGGTCGATTTCGACTACGTGCGTTTCGGCTGAACAGGAGAGTGAGATGGACATGGCCGTCAGCCGTGTGATCCGGCAGCATTTGATCGACCCGGAGATCTGCATCCGCTGCAACACCTGCGAGGCCACCTGCCCGGTGGACGCGATCACCCACGATGATCGCAACTACGTGGTCGACGTGAGCAAGTGCAACCTGTGCATGGCTTGCGTGCCGCCTTGCCCCACGGGCGCGATCGACAACTGGCATGACGTGCCAGCCCCGAAGTCGTACACGCTGGCGGAGCAGTTCAGCTGGGATGAACTGCCCGCGGCCTTGCCCGCCGAGGCCCTGGCGGATTTGGAAGCGGCAGCGGTCGTGGACGAGGCCGCGGCCGTGCCGGCGGCGGCCAACGCCGTCACCGGTGCGACCGTGCCGCCCTGGTCGGCCGCACACGCCTATGTGAACCTCTACGGCCCGCGTTCCGCGCAGAAGTCCATCACGGCGACGGTGACCGGCAATGTGCGGGTCACCGAAGTTGGCCGCGAGAACGACACGCACCACATCGTGCTGGACTTCGGCGCCATGCCGTTCCCGGTGCTGGAAGGCCAGTCCATCGGCATCGTGCCGCCCGGCACCGATGCCAATGGCCGCGCCCACCATGCGCGCCAGTATTCGATCGCCAGCCCGCGCGACGGCGAGCGGCCCGGCTACAACAACCTCTCGCTGACCATCAAGCGCGTGCTGGAGGACCACGACGGCCAACCGGTGCGCGGCGTGGCCAGCAACTTCATGTGCGACCTGCAGGTGGGCGACACGGTCCAGGTCATCGGCCCGTTCGGCAGCAGCTTCCTGATGCCCAACCACCCGAAGTCGCACCTGGTGATGATCTGCACCGGTACTGGCAGCGCACCCATGCGGGCCATGACCGAATGGCGCCGACGCCAGCGCAAGCTGGGCAAGCACGATGGGGGGCAGCTGATGCTGTTCTTCGGCGCCCGCACGCCGCAGGAGTTGCCGTATTTCGGTCCGCTCAAGAGCCTGCCGGCCGACTTCATCGACATCCACCTGGCTTTCTCCCGCGTGGCCGACCGGCCCAAGCGCTATGTGCAGGACCTGATGCGTGAACAGGCCGCCGCGTTGGTGCCTTTGCTCAGCGACCCCGGCAGCCACTTCTATGTCTGCGGCCTGAAGGCCATGGAAGAGGGCGTGCTGAAGGCGCTGCGCGAGGTGGCCGAGGGGGCTTGCCTGGACTGGCCCGAGATTGCCGCCCGCCTGAAGACCGAAGGCCGGCTCCACCTGGAAACCTATTGACGATGTTGCAGACCCTCAAGCTCAGCCGGCCCAGTCCGGGCGTGGCGCAGGTCACGATGACCCGGCCGGCCGTGTTCAATGCATTCGACGAGCTGATGATCGGCGAGCTGGACCAGGCCTTTGCCCAGCTGGAAGCCGACGAGCAGGTGCGCGTGATCGTGCTGGCGGGCGAGGGCAAGCACTTCAGCGCCGGCGCCGATCTGCAATGGATGCAGCGCGCCAGCGAGGCCAGCCAGGCGTGGAACCTGCAGGACGCGCGCCGCTTTGCCGCGATGCTGGGCCGCATCCATGACTGCGCCAAGCCGACCGTGGCCCGCGTCCAGGGCGCGGCGCTGGGCGGTGGGGTGGGCCTGGCCTGCGCCTGTGATCTGGCCATCGCGTCCGACGACGCCAGCTTCGCCGTCAGCGAAGCCAAGTTCGGCATCCTGCCGTCGGTCATTGGTCCTTACCTGGTCAACGCCGTGGGCAAGCGCCAGGCGCTGCGGCTGGCACTCGCCACCAGCCGCATCCGGGCCGAAGAAGCCCTGGCCATCGGCCTCGTGCAGCAGCTCGTGTCGGCTGCCGGGCTGGACGCCGCGGTGGACGAAGCGCTGCGCGCCTTGACGATCGGCGGTCCTGCGGCGCAGCGCGAGATCAAGCAGCTCTACGGCCGGTTTGCGGTGGGCCCCGTCACTGCCGAAGTGCGTGAGCTGACGGCCGAAACCATCAGCCGCGTGCGCGGCACCGCCGAGGCCAAGGAGGGCTTCGCGGCTTTCCTGGCCAAGCGCCAGCCGGCATGGGTGCCGCAATGAGCGCGGCGCCGATTTCGATCGTGCCGGGCACGACCGTGCTGGTCGTCGGCGCGGGCATCATGGGCGCCGGCATTGCGCAAGTCGCCGCGCAGGCCGGGCACAGCGTGCTGCTGTTCGATGCCAGGGAAGGCGCCGCTGCTGCCGCGCACCAGAAGCTTGCCGGTACGCTGGACCAGCTCTCGGCCAAGGGCAAGCTGTCGCCTCAGCAGGTGGCAGACACCTTGGCCCGCATCCAGCCGATTGGCGCGCTGGCCGAGGCGGTGGGGGCCACGCTGGCCATCGAGGTCATCGTCGAGCAGGTGCAGGCCAAACGTGATCTGCTCCAGCAGCTTGAGGCCGTGCTGGGTGAACAGGCCATCCTGGCCTCGAACACCTCGTCGATCTCGGTCACTGCGCTGGCCAATGGCCTGCAGCGCCCCGAGCGTCTGGTGGGCATGCATTTCTTCAACCCCGTGCCGCTGATGAAGCTGGTCGAGGTGGTCTCAGGCTTGTGCACGGACCCGGCGGTTGCCGAAGCCGTCTTTGCGCTCGCCGCCGCCTGGGGCAAGGTGCCGGTGCATGCGCGTTCCACGCCCGGCTTCATCGTCAACCGCATTGCCAGGCCGTATTACGCCGAGACCCTGGCGCTGTTGCAGCAAAACGCAGCCGAACCCGCGGTGCTCGATGCCTGCCTGCGTGGCGCTGGGTTCCGCATGGGGCCGTGCGAGCTGATGGACCTGATCGGTCACGACACCAATTTCGCGGTGACGCAGTCGGTCTACGAGGCGAACTTCTTTGACAAGCGCTTCGTGCCCTCGCTGGTGCAAAGGGCGCTGGTCGACGGTGGCCTGCTGGGCCGCAAGAGCGGGCGTGGCTTCTTCCGCTACGACGGGACTGCACCGGCCGGGGCGGCGGACGAGCCGGGCTTGCCGTCCCCGGCGCTCGGTGAACTTGTGGTGCACGGGCAGGGGCCGCTGGCCGACCGGCTGGTGGCCGCGCTCAGCGCTGAGGGCTGGGACTTCGCGCGGCAACCCGACAGCGATTGGTGCGGCCTGGCCGTGGGCAGCGCACAACTGCGGCAGACCGATGGTCGTTGTGCCGCAGCGCTGGGCCAGGACATCGCCGTGGTGGACTGGGTGCTGCCACGGGCGGGAAGCGGCGCCGCTGAGGCGCTGGCTTGGGCCGCATCCGGTGCCGCCAGCAGCGCCTGGCAGGCCGAGGTGCCGCGCTGGCTGCATTGGCTGGGTTTTGTGCCGCAACGCGTGGCCGACATGCCCGGCCTGGTGGTGGCGCGCACCGTGGCCATGCTGGTCAACGAGGCCGCAGACGCGGTGCAGCAAGGCGTGTGCGACGCGGAGGGGGCCGACCTGGCGATGAAGCTGGGCGTGAACTATCCCGCGGGACCGTTCGAATGGTTGGCCGACGTGGGCGTGGCCGCGGCAGTGCGCGTGCTGCAGGCGCTGGATGCGCACGAGCGCGGTGAGCGCTACCGCGTGAGCCCCTGGCTGCAACAGGCTGCCTGGCGGGAGGCTGCACATGGCTGAAGGCAATCTGACCGACTGCTGGCAGCTCGCTGAGCAACTGCGGGTGGACTTCCTGGCAGGTGGCGTGGCCGAGCTGGTGTTCGGCCCGGCCGGTGGCATGCCGATGACGGACTGGACCGGCCATGCCGCGCTGGGCACCGTGTGGGCACAACTGGCTGCCAAGCCCGGCGTGCGCTGTGTGCTGGTGCGCAGCGAAGGCAAGGGCTTTTGCGCTGGCGGCACGCCGGAGGTGGTCGAGGCCATGCTGTCCAGCCAGGCTGCGCGGCTGCGCGTGATGCGCGAGGGCCGGGCCATCGTGCAAGGCATGCTGGACTGTGACCTGCCCATCGTCTCGGCCATCAACGGCGCGGCGGTGGGGGCTGGTGCCGCGGTGGCGCTGCTGGCCGATGTGTCGATCGCCGGCCACAAGGCCAAGATCATCGACGGCCACACCAAGCTGGGCGTGGCCGCGGGCGATCATGCCGCCGTGGTCTGGCCATTGCTCTGTGGCATGGCCAAGGCCAAGTACCACCTGCTGACGTGCAATGCCATCAACGGCGTCGAGGCCGAGCGCATCGGGCTGGTCAGCCTGGCCGTGCCGGACGACGCGCTGCTGAGCCAGGCGCGCAGCGTGGCCAGCACGCTGGCCGCCGGCAGCCCCACTGCGCTGGCCTTCACCAAGCGCTCGCTGAACCATTGGCTGCGCGCCGCCTGGCCGGCATTCGAGCATTCGCTGGCGCTGGAGGTGCTGGGTTTTGCCGGCGAAGATGCACGCGAGGGCTTCGCCGCGGTGCAGGCCCGGCGGCCAGCTGTGTTCAGCGGAGAGTCGTCGTGAAGTTTGCCGATTTCTCAGCCGGTCAGCGCCTGCTGGCCGGGCCGTATGAGGTCAGGCGCGCCGAGTTGCTGAGTTTCGCGCGCAGCTTCGACCCGCAGTGGTTCCATGCCGATCCATACGCTGCCGAGCGCGGCCCCCACAAGGGCCTGATCGCCAGCGGCTGGCATACATGCGCCATCGCGATGCGACTCGTCGCGGACGCTTTCCTGGTGCACTCGGAGTCCTTTGCCTCGCCGGGCCTGGCCTATGTGCGCTGGCCCCATCCGGTGCGGGCCGGCGACATGCTGAGCCTGCAGGCGAACGTGCTGGAGGCCCGCCGCTCCCGCACGCGACCCGAAATGGGCCTGGTGCGCTGGCGCTGGCAACTGTTCAACAACCGCGGTGACGAGGTGCTGGACCTCGAAGCCACCAGCCTGTTCAAGCTGGGACCGCTCGTCGCGGATCCGGCAGGGCAACTGCTCCGGGACGATCTGGATGAAATCTGAAGCCTTTGTCTGCGACGCATTGCGCACGCCGTTCGGCCGCTACGGTGGCGCCTTGTCCTCGGTACGTGCTGATGACCTCGCCGCCATGCCCATCGCCGGCCTGATGGCGCGCCATCCCGGGCTGGATTGGCAGGCGCTGGACGATGTCATCCTCGGCTGCGCCAACCAGGCTGGCGAAGACAACCGCAATGTGGCCCGCATGGCGACGCTGCTGGCCGGCCTGCCGATCGAGGTCCCCGGCAGCACCATCAACCGCCTGTGCGGCTCAGGGATGGACGCACTGGGCAGCGCGGCCCGCGTCATCAAGAGCGGCGAGGCGCAGCTGATGCTTGCCGGCGGCGTGGAAAGCATGAGCCGCGCACCTTTCGTGATGCCCAAGGCCGAGTCGGCTTTCAGCCGCGCGAACGCGGTGTACGACACCACGATTGGCTGGCGCTTCGTCAACCCCCGCATGCAGCAACTGCATGGCGTGGATTCGATGTCCGAGACCGCGGAGAACGTGGCCCGGCAGCATGGCATCGAGCGCGAAGCCCAGGATCGCATGGCGCTGGCCTCGCAGACCAAGGCGCTGGCCGCCCGCGCGCGGGGTTTCTTCGACGCCGAGATCGTGCCGGTGAGCGTGCCGCTGAAGAAGGGGGCGTCGGTACTGGTGCGTGACGACGAGCACCCGCGCGAGACCAGTCTGGCCGCGCTCGCCAAGCTCAAGGGGGTAGTGCGCCCGGATGGCAGCGTCACCGCGGGCAACGCCTCAGGGGTGAATGACGGCGCCTGTGCGCTGCTGCTGGCCAGCGAGGCCGGGGCGGCACGTCATGGGCTTACGCCGCGCGCCCGCGTGCTGGCGATGGCCACGGCTGGCGTCGAGCCGCGCTACATGGGCATGGGCCCGGCGCCCGCCACCCGCAAGGTGTTGCAGTTGGCGGGCCTCACCTTGGCGCAGATGGACGTGATCGAGCTCAACGAGGCATTCGCTGCACAAGGCCTCGCGGTGCTGCGCGACCTGGGCCTGGCCGACGACGATGCCCGTGTGAATCCCAACGGCGGCGCCATCGCCCTGGGCCACCCACTAGGCGCCAGCGGGGCGCGGTTGGTCACCACGGCGATCAACCAGCTTCATCTGTCGGGCGGGCGATACGCCCTGTGCGCAATGTGCATTGGCGTGGGGCAGGGCATTGCGGTACTGCTGGAGCGCATCTGACTGCGAAGCAGCGGAGGGTTCTCGAAGAGCATCACACCGGGCGGCCGCGATCTCGTGCAGAACGGACCAATCCCGCGACAAACAGAGTGGTCAACAGCGCAACGGCCAAGGCAGACAGGCCAAAGAAGTAATCGGTGACCGCAGAGAAGGTGGCTTGTGTGGTCACGATTTGCGACAGCAGCGCCATGACCTGCGCCTGACCCGTTGGCGTCGCACCCACGAGGTTGGTCAGGCGCTCGATCATGTCCTGCGTGCCTCCCTGTCCGGAATTTACTGCCTCTACCAGTTGCACATACCGGTCGGTGCTTCGCCACTGCATGACCAGCGTGGCGATGGTCACGCCAGTTGCCGTGCCGAACTGGGCCAGCATGTTCTTCAGCTGGTTGGCATGCGAGAAGACGGTTTCGTCATGCTGCAGTTTCTGGAAGGTCTGGATCGCGGTGGTCGCCAGGACCAGCATGACGAACATGCCGTTGAGGACCAGCGCGGGCGCCACGCTGTCCCATGCATTGGCGCTTTCGCTGAGATGGCTCAGCAGCCCGGCAGCGGCGGCAAGCACCGCGAAGCCGGCAGCGTAGTAGGGCAGGGGACCAGAAATGCGCTTGAGCAATCGCACCATTAGCCACCACGCCCCCAGGCTGCCCGCTGCGCCAGTGGCGAGCAGCCCGGCTTGAGAGGCGAGCGGCAGGCCCATGCCTTGTCGAATCAGCACCGGCAGCACGTAGTTGTTGGCGCCTAGCAAGACGTAGGTCAGCGTGAAGGCGCTCAAGCCGAACAAGTAGCGCCTTTGCATCAGCGCAGGCAGGCGCAGCGGCGGACGCGCGTGGCCATGCTCCATGAAGATGAAGCTCATCAAGGCGCCCGCTGCCCCGATTGCCGACACGATCACCAACGGCGCGTCGCTGAACCAGTCGAAAGCCGAGCGCTGGAGTGCGTGCAGCAGCAGGAAGCTGCCGAGCATCAGCGACACCAGCGCCTTGGGGTGCGACTGGGAGCGGAGGTCGCGTTCAGTCACGGTGCTTGGCAGTGCAAGGCTGGACAGCAGTGCGATCAGCAATGCTGGGCCGGCCAGTGCCACGAAGGCCCAGCGCCACGAACCGTAGCCGTAGGCCAGACCCGCCAGCACCGGGCCCCCGATGCTTCCGGTGGCTAGGCCGGTGGCGAAGAACTTGATGCCATTGAAGCGGGCCGGTGGCGTGGGCAGGTGGCTGACGATAACCCGGCCCATCGTGAACGCCGTGGCCCCGCCGAGCGCCATCAGCATGCGGCCGGTGGCGAAGCTGTTCAGCTCGTGACTGCCTGCGCAGACCAGCGTGCCGGCGATGAAGATCGCCATCGAGATCTGCGCGAACCTGCGCCAGCCCAGCCGCTCGACCAACCAGCGCTGCTTGTAGATGGCCAGGATGCCGAAGATCGCGTAGAAGGTGGCGATGGAGCTGTACTCCTCCGGGCTTACCGCGATGTCGCCCATGATGGGTGCGGCATTGAAGGCGACCACGCCGCTTTGCAGGAAGTCTGCCGTCGAGAACCAGAACACCAGGCCCAGCAGGACCTTGTGCTGCCAGGGCTGGCGGGAACTGGGATCGGAGGAGGTCATGAAGCGCCTTGTGCCAACATGCCGGAGCCCTGCCGAAGGCGCCCATCGCGCCGGAAAGCACCGGTGATTTAATTTACTGAACTGTTCAGTAAATATATCATTCCTTGGTTTTGTTCGCTGAGCCTTGATCACATGTCCCTGGACGAAACGCCCGATCTGCCGCGGTTGCGAGGCCGCCCCCGTGACCCGGCGCGCATGGCGCGGGTGCTGGTCGCAGCCCGTGAGCATTTCTCGGAGGTGGGATTCGAGCGAGGCAGCATGGAGCGAATCGCCGCGGCGGCGTATGTCTCCAAGGTCACGCTCTACAAGTACTTCCCGTCCAAGGAAGCGTTGTTCAATGCGATCGTGACCGAGCCGATGAGGCAGGCCTTCGATCTGGACGTGGCGGCGCTGGATCCGGCCGACCCCGCCGCTGCGCTGGAGCGCATTGCGGAGACCTATCTGGAGCTGATCACCGCGCCGGAAATCCTGGCCCACGTGCGCGTGCTGTACGCCAGCGTGGTCACGGCACCGGAACTCGGGAAGTCGTTCTTCGAGACGGGGCCCGAAGCCCTGATCCAGGGTTTGATCCGCTACCTCAGGCTGGCCTGCCTGCAGGGGGCCTTGGCGATCGACAACGCGGCCCTGGCGGCCGAGCAGTTCGCCTCGATGGTGCGTGGCAACGAGCAGATCCGGCTGTTGGCGGGGCAGCCGGCCTTGCGCGCCAAGGCGGCGCGGAAGAAATATTGCCAGTCCTGCGTGGCACTGTTCATCAAGGGCTACGGCCCTTGAATGCTCAGGACGGGTTCGCAGCTTCCAGGGCGCCCAGCCGCCGGTCAATGCATGCGACGACCTGTGCGTCGATGCCATGAGCAAGCCCGGGAAACTGGTCCAGCGTCGACTCGGCGCCGAGCGCCGCCAGGCGGGATTGGGCTTCGACAGACAGCCCGACGGGCATCACGCGGTCCTGCTCGCCGTGCAGCAGGTGCACCCGCGTGTGAAGCGGGGCAAGGCGCGGTGGCTCTGCGAAGCGACCGGCGATCGCAATCACTCGTCCTGCTGGAGTCAGGCCTTGCTGCGTCGCCTCCAGCGACATGATGGCCCCTTGGGAAAAGCCGATCAGCGCGGTGGCCGCGGGGCCGACGCCGGCTTCCCGCTGCCATGCGGCCACGGTGGCCAGGAAGGCGGGCACCGCCCCGCTCACGCGCGCTGCGCGGTTGGACTCGGTGATGCCCTGCACGGAAAACCACTGCCAGCCGGCGCCGAAGTCGGATCGATCAGGCGACCGGACATTCACGACCCATGCACCAGGTCGCTGCTTGGCCAACGCATGTCCAAGCGGCAGCAAATCCTCAGGGCTGGAGCCCACGCCGTGGAACAGCAGCAGCAGTTCGGCAGGCGAGGTGGCGGCCTTCGAGGGGCGCTGGACGATGAGGTCGGAGTTCATGGGATCGGATCCTGTTGTGGCACCGCATCAGCGGGGCTGACGCGGCCGCTCGTTGCGCGATTCGCCGGCTTACTTGGCGCCCAGCCCCAGCTGGTTCATGAAGTCCTGGTTGTCCCAGAACAGCCATTCATGGTCCATCGTGCCGTTGTGCCAGTGACCGATGGTGGCCATGCCAATGGCAAAGCGCTTGCCGGTGGGCGCGATGGCCTGCCCACCGGGCACCGGCATGGGCTTGGTGAAAGTGCCGGTCATCACGCCGGTGACCGTCGTCCAGGTGCCCGAGCCGAAGCGGATCGGGTGGGTCTTGATCGTGATGTCCGGCGCGAACTCGAACATCGCCTTCAGGTCGGTGATGTGTTGGTCGATGCCGCGGGCTTCGTGCCCGTCGGGCCAGGTGACGACGATGTCCTGGGCGTGGCTCTCGTGCAGCCGGTCCCACTTCTGGTTGCTGAAAACGTCGAAGTCCAGCGTGTCGAAGACTTGCAGACGCTTCTCTACGTCGGGCACCTGCCGTTCCGGTTTCGGTGGCGGCGTGGTGGGGTTTTCGGCCGGGGTTTGAGCAAGGGCGCCGAAGGCGGCGAAGGCGGCGAAGGCCAGGCCGGCCAGTGTGAGGGTGATGCGCGTGTTCATGGTGGTGTCCAGTGGTTTGCGGTGCGTTCGGGGCTCAGGCCTTGCGGATCCAGGTCGGTGCGATCAACGTGCCTTGGCCCGCGCCGTAGCCGAAATAGATGTTCAGGCCGCCCAGCGGCTCGAGGTAGCGAGCGTTCTTGAGACCGCCCGCGTCGACCACGGCGAAGCCCATGCTGCTGGCCAGTTCGGTGGCAGCTTGTTTGGCGCCCGCGCTGTCGCTGGCGACAAAGACGCTGACCTTCTGGCCGTTGCCGAAGTCGGCGCCTTCCGCCAGGACTTGGGCAAAGACGGTGTTGAAGCCCTTGACGATTTCGACGCCGGGCACCGCCTTGGCGATTTCCTCGGCAGCCGAGCTGCTGTGGCCCAGCGTCAGCCCCATGTAGTCGGCCGTCAGCGGGTTGGTGATGTCGATGACGACCTTGCCTTGCAAGCCTCCGACGGCCTGCAGCGCCCCCACGGCATCGGCGTAGCCGGTGGCCAGCACCACAACGTCAGCCCCGGCGGCTGCGCCGGCTGTCGGCACCACGTGGGCGCCCGGGTTGTTTGAGGCCACCTGCGCGGCCTTTTCTGCATCGCGTGCCGTGACGCTGACCTGATGGCCGGCGAGAACGAGTTGTTTGACGAAGGCCGAGCCCATGTTGCCGGCGCCGATGACTGTGACTTTCATGATCCGTGTCCTGGTT
>Ga0307514_10001820_pt1 | contig 23789 bp, 22 predicted proteins | sample 16_EM_MG_FD_203088 | JGI IMG/M metagenome (GOLD analysis project Ga0307514, IMG submission 203088) | Populus trichocarpa ectomycorrhiza microbial communities from riparian zone in the Pacific Northwest, United States - 16_EM | ecosystem: Host-associated > Plants > Roots > Unclassified | place...
AACCTGTGCCTAACACCTCCGCCTTCACCTGCCATACTCCGACCCACGGCTCCAGGACACTGTCCCATCGATAACTACTTAGTGCCGCTGCATCAACCACTCTCTAACATCACATCCTGTCGAGTTTCGAGCCCTCACTCTCACTCGTTTTACTCTCTTTTCTCATACCCTACTGACCGCAACCGTCAACTGAACATCGTCTACCGTTCGCCAGACTACTTTGGTATCCCCAGTGCTGCACCGTTTCAAAAAAAAAAAGCTCCCCTTGAGTTGTCAGAGCAGGAGAAAAGATAAACCCTGGTACCCCCGTCGGTGCTAGGTAGGCCTGCTCCCATCTCCCGCTAGGACCCTTTCGCCTCCCCAACGCCCGTTCTGATTGCAGCGCAGTACCCGCTAAAGAGGTTGCCATACAGCCCACAGTGGTTCACCCACTTTTCCCCGTCCCCAAACCTTACCTCCACCTTTTCACATCTCAATAAACCTACAACGAGCAAGCTTCCTGCCTCCAATCAAACCCATCTCACTGGCCTCAGACTAGAGCTCCAATAAAAATAACAACAGAGAGCAAAGCAGGGTACTACTCGAAAGGAAAAGAGGGGCGCTGTTCCACGGCCTTATCGACGCTCCAATCGAAGGGGAGACGGTTCTCGGAACGTGTGTGCGATTTCGACCGACCTCGTTAGTTTTAAGAGGAGAACTGGGAGGAAGAACAAGCTAAAGAGACATAACTACTAGCGATTGGAAACTAATTGTTGGTCTCTTGGGTATTATTTCTACTCAGAAAGAAGAAGGTAGTCTGGCAAGACAAAGGGTGTGTTTGGGGAATCGACATAGCCGGAACTCTTTTTTTTTTCCTGAACGGATTAACCCTGGGCCGACGCCCACACTCCGACTTATATTTCTCCACACCAGCCTTTCTCTATGACAACCTTTTTGACCTCCCACCAACACTACCCAGCTCCTTTAGATCAACCCACCCCTCAGTCTCCAGCGACACGAGATCATGTCGGCTCAACAAAACTGTCCATGAACGACTCTCACAGTAGCATTGGATCGTCGCCGATAATAGATTCAACATCTTCATCACGGCAGTCACATAGCAGTGGTGCCAACACAATACCGACTCCGACATCAGCAGCGGGGACAGTGCCCCCAACAACGGCTCATGATATGGACGGAGCAATAGATGACGAAAATGCTGAGACGCGGGACTGGTTGAGGAATAATGGAAAGAGAAGGGGGAGTATTTCGGCTGAAGATCAGCACGATTTTCACAGGAACCACGACCGAGGTACAGGCGTGAAGAGAAGCCGCAGTTTTGATGAGGGCATTCATGAGGTGGCAATGGCAGATGTACCCCCACCAGCACACGTCCCGACATTGAAAGAGATCTTGGAGCAAACAGACGTCCACCCTTTGCACTTGTTGTGCCAACAAAGTGGGTATCCCTCTTTTCCTGCTTCCCAGATATTCTGCAGACATTCATTTCAACTATGTGTGTAGGCGATTGAAGGATGCATGAACGGAGATGTTAACACGAGACTTTTAGCATATGTGCCATTATTTCCCCGACCAACAGCCAGTATATTCCCGCCATACAACCTCACCAGTACCGCAGAGTCGGTGGCACGACAGGATCCTGTAACGGGCGCGAAGAAAAAGCTGAGGAAATCATACAAGGGAAAAATAATGGATCTCCCTGGAAAGCCGGAGATTCCTAAGGCGGTTCCACGTCCTGTAGAAGGGGAGCTCGGACTGGAGGGCACTGCGCCACCGCCAAAGAACCGAAGTATGAGTTTACTAGAGATGCTGGAATGGCCGGAAGAGGAATGGAGGGCACAAAAGGTGATAGGGAAAGATTTGCACGCGCCGTTACCGCAGGATGCACTGAGGAGGGCCCTGACCATGGCCACAGGGCCAATACCTGGGGTACTGCCACACTCCTCCATTACTCCATGACCTTTCAATTTTATTCAATGTACCTTAATATCGTGATGATAGATGTACATTGATTGTTTGGGTTTTAGGGGAATTTTGCTTTGAATGAGTAAGCTGACATGCAATCCGGTACCCCTCAGTTCGATCCGTCAAGCCTAGGCCTTGACGATAATAAGAAACTATCCTCTACAGGAACGTTATCTGCACCACGGGCTACTCAAACACCGTCTGCATCTATTGCAACTCCTGCACAACAGCACCATGGAGCAACGCCTCGGGGGGATGTGTCGAGCGCTTCAGTAAGCCCGGCAGTTTTGAATGATAGGTCGCAGAGGACTAGGAGGAAGAAGAGGCGGTATGATGATAATAGCTTTGAAGGCTATGGTGACGGATATGAGGATGATGAAGGGGAGGAAGGGGGGGGAGGGGGAGGGGAGGGGGAGAGGAGGAAAAAGAAAAAGAAGAAGGTCCGTGATTGAAGGTCTTTTTTATGTGGTTGAAAGAATGAGCGTTGGGTGATTGGTCTCCTTCTTTCATGGGTTGAGGTGGTGATAGTGACTGTATACTAACATTTGTTGTGGTGTAGTCTGAGATAGGTACTCCTGGGGGTTTAACCGCACCGAATGCATCGTATGGCAGCAGATGACATCTTTCGCGCGGATAGAGCCTGCCTGGCCTGGTGGAATGCCAGTGAGATACCATGATCGGATTGTGTTGATGTAATGGAATGATGAGGTTTCAACGCAATTGGCCTGAGCCCAGGGTGCTCCGACCTTCTCGACAGACAATGCTTTGCGCCTCTTTTTATCTACTTCTTTTCACTTACTTACTTTGGGCTTTTGTTTCGGATTTGCTACATACATTTCGACGTCTATATTTTCCTGTCCCATGGCTGTTTCATCCGTACAATTTTTTCTCTTTTTCCTTGCAGTCAAATAACCTTTGGGTTGGGTCAAATATGGGATTAACGGGGCGTCTTTGCTTTTTGCGGTTGAGTTGTAATATGAACTTGCTCGCTGCTTGGATATGCAGGCTGAGTTAATTGGGTGGATTCGGGATGGATAGAATAAGGAAGGAAAGAGGGATATTTCAGGGAGGGTTTGGAATGGGACATGGAATGGGACATGGAATGGTACATGGAATTTGGTGGAATGGATGGCTGGATTGTAGGATAGGGCGCTAAAGTATGGTTGTCAGCCTTGATAATGGCTTTCGAATGGGATGGACAATGTTGCTAGATCTTAGCTAGAGCTGGGAAGTGACAGCTGGGAATGATTGGAGTGTTTGAATATGAATGAATTGATGTAATAATACCCCCGTGATTATAGTCACTTGGAAATGGTGGACTAAGTAGTGGACTCTTTACGTGTTGCGGGATTGAAAGTGAGGATTTGACTGGTTATTTATCGTTTATCATAGTACTTGTATTGTTATCCCTGGTAGGTACCGTTACAAATTTTTTTTCGTTAATATGCCCCATACTAGTCTGGTTGGCACTTTATCCCAATCTCTTATCAAACGAAATTTTGACCTTTATATATATACCTATGCAAGCTTCACATCTCACCTTCAAAAATAGGAGAATCCTAATGGTAGTTTCCAAACCCACTATATACACATATACTGATTTATAACACACACCCAAAAAATAAATCGGTCTGGGCACGAGATCAACATATACCCTGAGCCAACGGGGTGGTAAGGTCTACATAACGCGGAGCCCTGTCTGCCCGGACCTATAGCTATCTCATCATGTACGTAGGAGCCACCGCGGGGATGGTAGATAATCACCTGAAACCTACCAAGAGGATGTGCTGCCTCACCAAAAGCTAGATAGCTTGAATACGAGTACTGCGTTAGTAAAAGGAAAAGGAGGAAGTTGGTGGTAAAAATGTCAAGCGGTCCACATAAGTATGTAGGCTCCAAATTGTGTGTTGTGTTTGCTAACTGTCCGAAATGCGGCATCAGTGCCATACGGAGATGCTCTCTTATGCCTCGATAGATCCGGAACTGTATACTGGTTTTTTATAGAGGGATGGAGAGTGAAAAAAGTGGTCAGAGGGTAGTGGTGGAATCACGAGGTTAGTGAGTCAATTGGCAGCACTGGTTGGTCCTCTTTAGAGGGGCAAAAAGGCGTGTCTTTTGTGATACCAGATCCGAGGGACTACTCTGCTACTCGTATTACTCCCCTCCCCACCATAGCCGTACGAGGCCAGCATTCACACAGTTGCATCTACACCCATTTACTCTGGTCTTGCCTTTCAGTAGGGCTTTTTGTGGTATCTAAGATACGTTTCAACTTACTTACCTGGGATTCAGACTAGAAGAACACTTAATTGAATCTCAAAGAAAGATCTTCGGTGTGCATGGTTAAACATCAGGTGTGGGTCTCATCCAATATCTCAGATATACACCTCCTCAGGGGTAGCTGACTCCACTCAGATCTCCCAACAGGTACCCCAATCTAAAACAGGTATTTCTAAGTCTGAGAGGGGCATGCATGAGGTATACACACGGCAGACTAATAAGAACCCTCGAGCAACTCTCACAGATGGGGAGTTAATTTCCACTGCACCAGGGCCGCACTTCCTTGGTAACTAGGTAGCCTGGTTAGCAGCCGCAGTGGTCTTAAAATTGCGTGTGGGCTGTCCCAGACACTCGGCTCGGTAGCAGTACACATCATTCCATACATGTTTGGGAGAGCGTACTCTTACCCTGATCTCTACTATGTGAGAAACACCTTCCAAATTCCAAGAAAGACAGTGGCTAGAGACGATTGGACAGCCTATCTAATCTGATAGGGCGCAGGATAGATTTTAGAAACACTTTAATCACATTCACTGGACCTACAGAACCTCCCAACTTGCATGCAGCCTTCGACCCAAACCTATGCAACAAGGCAGGTTGGATTATCATTGCGGCAACAGAAGGTGCAGGTCCTAAAGATAACCAATGTTCACGAACCCATCTAGTACAGAGCCCTAATGCCCAACTAAAACATGTTTTACAATGCCGAGGCATCCCGCAAATAGGTATGAGGGTTGGGTGTTACCAAGTGGTCGGGGGGGAGACTATATGATATAGGAAAGAGCCTGGTAATCATGGTTCTTATAAACTTGGTCACTTGTGCTACGTACAGAAACCCTCAACCCGACACCGGCCAGGAACCAGAGTTACATCCGTTATCACAGTGGCTTGGGGCTTACCCTGGGGAAGTGAGAGGTGGAGAGAGCTGAGTTCAAACAGATTTGAGACGGTCACTTCTAAACAATAATCTGCACTGGGGCAGGCGCATGGAGGGGCCACAACCCGGAGAACCACAAAACTTTCCTCCTTTGATCTGAGCCCCCACCCGCAACCAAATTGTTCTACCCCAAACCAGAGAGCACGGGGAAAGTCGAGCTCATCATCATTTCCGTCTATGCAACCTCAACACAATCTCTCACGGCACTAGATATTCCGACTCCTTTGAGTGTTACAAAAACAATTGTAAAGGGGTTCCATTTATTGCCTTCACACCCATCTCACACTGTTGGCAACTCAGTGAACCCTCAAACTCAGAGAGCTCATCACCAAAACTCAACCAGGGAGTGGTTGGGTTGACCTCGACTGGATAATGATATAAACCAGCCCCTTATAACCCCCCCTACCTATTTCTATGGTCCCATGCTATATATGTGGGAGTACTATAAGGCTCCCTTACTGGCATAGACATTAGTTAGCATAGAGATGGATCAGGAAGGGCTCAGGAGTCTAGCCTCGAGGTCAGATGTATAGATAGACGAGGGAGACCCTCCTCCCTCGAGTGATCATCACGAATGTACGTACGAACTGTCTTGACTCTCGGCTTCTATGCCTTACAGTACTGGCTTAAAAAGGTAAGGGTATTTATTGTCTTCTACTCTGCTTTTTCCTTCTTACAACTCATTACAGATAGATAAAACTACAAGATCGCCCAACCGACTCTTCTATTCCTCTTCATTTCCTTATCAGTACGTACTGAACTCTTGACGCAGGACAAACCATGAAGGCGATTTTTTGTCTTCCGGAAATGCTGTGTGTTGATGGTAGTTTGGTAGACGAAAACTACATTGGGGTATTGTTTTCTTTTTTCTTGCAGCAGTCATTTTCTGATACTCGTGTAATGAAGCCATCAAAGTATACAAAATTGCAGGCCACAAAGTACGAGGGGGTTCATCGTGGGTTGTGTTACCTTAATGAAGTTGTAACTTTTCAGCGAGGCCATCATTGCATTGCGTATTACTTCACAAACCCTCGCCATTTAATCACATGCTCACGCCATCTGATGAGATTGGACTTTTATATATACTTCAAATACAAACATCCACATCACCGGGCCCACTCGTGGCCACGGCCGTAGCAATAGGCCTTACACCGCACTTAAAATTTCCTCCTACTCCAATCCCCCTCTCCACAACAGGTATCAATTCATCATTCCTCAACACAAACTCGAAATGGTAAACAAAACAACAGGAAATAGAGAGAGAGCAGAGAAAGGGACGGGTCTTGAAGGGGGCGCTTATGATAAAACCATAACCGAAAAACAAACCAGCCGTATATACCACTCGCAAGCTACCACAAAAGCAAAAACAAAAGGGTTAGAAGGTAGAGGAAGATGGAGTAAGCAGGGAGAATGTACACAATCCAGATTGAGGTATATAGCCGAAAGTCGGGGTGGAGGAAAAAAAGAAAAAAAGATAAACAGTTCAAGTAAGGTATCAAGTCGAACACAAGAACAGAAGAGCCACCCTCACGCACGCCAGTCCAATATTCCCAACTCGCCACATTTAAATATTATACAATAATATTATTAGAATACTTCTATTACTCGCCCCTGGTGTGGCATCCATCCCATGTCGTCAGTATCGATCGGTGTCGTTAATGTTTTGACCTCAGCCGACTGTTAATCTTCAGAGTATAGCCGGCTTGTATTCTGCCAATTTGTGGACGGTTGCGGGAATATTCGTCCGCCAAAGCCGTTTATCCATTCCGTCGTTCAATCTCGTGGCCGCCCCCAATTTGTATATATTACTACCACTCATTTCAGTCATCTCACTACCACCCTGATATGACACTCCTCCCCCCCAAAGTATTTATCGTATCACTTCTACTCCTGCCAAGCCCACTTGCCACCTGCAGCTCAGACTGACGTTTCCACTCCCTCCACTCCGCAGCAATCTCCTCCAGAACGCCCCCCATAACCACGGCGCTGGCCATTAATCCATGCCCTTCGTTCTTTAATTCTCGAACTTCACATCGCCTCATCATACGCCCTAACCACCGGACATTATCCACTGGGACCCGATTATCTTTTGTACCATGATGGATAACCACCTCCTTCATGATATCCACATAGCGGAATCCTACTGGCCGCGTACGCTCAAGGCAAACCAAGAGGTCGATAGCGGGGTTAGCCCCGCGGGTCGAAAGCATCCAAATTGTATGAGTTAAGCGCTCATCGTAGGTCAGCTGGCGCTCTCTGTCCGCCTCTGCCTCTGCCGCTGCACGCAACATTGCTGCCTCCTCGTTTGATAGATCCTGAGAAAATGTATTCCCCTTCTTGGTATTCTCATTGTCGCTCCCGGCTGAAGACTCTCTTTCCGATGATCCGTTCTCTCCCACTTTAGTCATGTGGTATTCATCTCCAGTACGGTCGCGGTCCTTTTCCCTTTCCTTTTCCTTCCTCTTCTTGCGGGTTTGTGATTTAGGGAGTGATGTTGTCAGGCTGCTACTAGTAGCGGTCATGAACGATGAATTTGCAACCCTCAGGATGGGTGTCGGTAGGGCCCTGAGAATTCGTTGTGCAGTCGGAAGTGTACCAACTTTGCCTTTCTTGATGCCTGTTGTAACCTGCAGCTGCGCCTCCATAGCACTCATCTGACTTGGCGGGATCCATGGTGCGAGTAAGTGAATCTTTCCCCGGATATGATTCCCCAATCTTAGTGCTGTGGCAAGTGCGTAGATAGCACCAGCCGAGTGTGCCAAAAGCGAGAATTTTGTGATTCGTAAAGACTGGCAGATATACTGAACGTCATCGGGCCAACTTAAGACTGTACGTTCCGACTCGTCTATTGGATCACTTTCACCCACACCTGGCCTATCTGGAGTTATCAGGCGTAAACCCAGGCTCAAAGCGAGCTCATCGTAGAATGCCGTGATATAGCGAGTTAAACCCATGCCAACACAACAGAAGACTGCATACCCATGAGGATCTCCAACCTCTGAAAAGGATATTACCCGACCGTTTGGCATGCGTAACTTTTGTGATAACCGAGGAGAACATAGATACGCCTCGACAGCATCGTCAATTGAGTCGGCTGACGATGGTCGATCATCCCAGTGAGGAGATGCTGGAGCCACAGGATGGGAGCTATGACCCTTTTTTGCTATCAGTGTGGATTGTATACTGTCCCTATTTGAAGAGAATAACGTAGGTGGGGAAGATCTTCGCTTCAAATTCTGTTTGTCCTTGGAGTCTTTTTTGGCATGTGAATATTTACGTATCGGGAAACCTGGTGGTGGGGCGGCATCGTCGCGGTTATCAATCATCGGATCCAATGGCACCACTTGCTGCAACAACGGAGGTACTGCCGTAACCACCGCAGCCGGATAGCTAACCACTCGAGGGGCGCTCTTTCCATAACTGGAAGTGCGCGTTGGAATATGTCGCCCTGGGATAAATTCCGGTTCCTCCATAAAACTATACTTTCCCCCACTGTCGCTAGCCATCTCGGATGTGTGCAAAATTCCGGCAGAAGTCATTCGGAGTTCTCGTTCTTTCAAGCTACCATCCAGAGATTTGACTGAAGGAGCACTGCCCTTTTTCATCCGCTCCCATGAGGACACACAGCTCAGTCTGCCTCCTTTTTTGGAACTGCTCCAGCTGGCTCTCCTTGAAGTGGTGGGCTCATACCCTGTCTTACCCCGCGATGCGACTTCTTCCCGGTCTACACGATTCATGTAGTTCCGTACATAGCTCGGGATGTCCACACTGGAATGATAGCTCATCCTTTTATTCTCCTCACTTCCATTCGTCAACGGAGAAAACCCACTTGGGGGCTTTGCCGTCCGTACGACAGGGGCAAGTGCCGCCTCATCACTAAAATAGTCAAAATCAAGGTTCCTGATCATCCCACCTGCTGAAGGAAACATTGACTGTATATGTTTCTTTGCATGCGCTGTAGATGGCGGTGTACCATATAGATTGGTACTCGGTGGCCCAGCTATCTTAGAAAGTGATTCCACCAAGGAATTGATCATCTCAGGAGAAGCAGTATTCATTGCGGCATTATTTGAGCGAAGAATATGTCCAGAAGCTTGACTATGTGATGTTGTAGTCCTCCGGCGCTCACCGTATGAGGGCCTTCGAGCATGTGTCTGGCGAAGGGGTGCCACGAAAGGTGAGGACGTCATGTTGGTGTGGGAAGCGCGTCTCTAGTGAGGATAGGAGTTAGTCGACCAAAGGAGAATGTAGCCCGAACTCAGTGCCGGTTGTGGTGTCCCACAATAACGGTGTAGTGTAAATCAGGTAGGGGGGGCTTAAAATACTAATAGGAGTATAGTCCCATAGGAAAATGATTCAACTTCAAAAATTGGGGTAAATTCGTGGCACAAAGGCAAGGAGATTGACAAGTTAAAAAAAATGTTTGCCGTCGAGGTTTCTTGATAACTGAAAATAGAGAAAAAACCCGAGCCCGAAGTTTCAAACGCGAGCAAGCATAGCAATAAGGGGTAAAATAAGGTGGGATGTGTTGTATATGAAGCACCCTTCTTTCCGTGAAGCTGCGACGATCCAACGGTGTATATACCAAAACAAAAAGACGAGAGCAGAGAGAAGCCCAAATTGTTAATTCGGCTCTTGTGGCGACTTTCCGTACGGAGATGTTAATTGCTTTTTACTGAGATGGAAGAGAAAAGCAGCAATAGTTGCCCTGCACAATGCCCCTGCAAGCCCCTGCCTCTCCGCCCTACTTGCAGCAATAGCGCTGCGGGGAGATGAGAAGAAAGACAGGATGCCTGCTCCAGAAGTTGGAGATGATGGATGAGAGGCAGATCCAAACGGAGGATCAATAAGGTTGCAGAAGCAAGCTTTTCAATTGTGACTCGAAGGCTCAGATTTTGAAAGAAATTGAGGACGGGAACAAAGTTGCTTTACCTACGGTACAGAAGTACCACTCCAACTATTATCCTTGACCGTGTCCCACGGCCGTACCTATCGTCCAGCCGACGTCCGAGCCATCTTTACCCAAGTAACCCCTGCTGCCATGAGAATGCCTGAATATACGGTAGGTACGAAGTGCTTAGGTAGAGGCCACAGGCCCGTCTCATAGCCTAGAGCTCCCTTTGGGGGAAAGTAGTCTGGTTGCACATAGACTCAAAAAAAAATAGGTAGAGGCTACTTATCTGAGGCCTCACTTTTGTCTCATGACGACTAATGCCTTGATTCAGACTTTGCTCGAAACAAATGTCTTGGTCAGACACCCATGGTCAAAACATCAATCCCGGCCCTGCGGTCGTATACCTACCAAGTACCTGGTACGTACAGTAAGCTCGAGAAGTAGGTAAGTAATGCATAAGAACTATAAAGTTCGCGATGCTCTTGTACTCCGTTTCAGCAGTCAACTTGACCGGGTCTGTATCCTAGGAGCAGCCCCGAACCCACTCTAAATTTTCTGGAATTCGCCCTGTGCTGGCTTGCTCGATAGACGCTCATACCCTTATTCTTCAGCCCCTAATGAGGCTCAACATGAAACCGCTGTAGCTATATACCGTATTTTTGGTTCTTTATGACCCGGCGCTAGCAAGAATCTAACGTGAAGAGGCAGGTTTTTCGACCTATCAAAGAGCTCGCACAGACAGGAAGATGTGGGTTTTGTATGAGAAAAGCTGCAGTAGCGCTGGGTCATAAAGAACAAAAAAATACGGTATCTATCTGTACAAAGCAATCAGCTGGCCCAAAGGGCCAAAAGCCAATTTTCAGTCACTGTAGCACACAAAGTGATATAATCTTGGACCTTGAGTCACTACCAAGGTAGCAGGAGGCCACCGTACATGCTCTTTCAAGATGCCGGTCGCTAAAGAGGTTATCATTTCTTCGAGCATTTCCGCAGGCAACATCTTTTACAAAGTCGGATGCCGCACTTAACTCCGTGGACATTAAGCTTTGACGTGAAGTGGAACCAAGATGTCTACGAACAGTTATGGTAGTAGCGGGTAATAAGATGAAGGTGTAAGAATGCGATGTTTATGAGGGTTCTGAATGTAAGGATGTAAGACTATGAAGATCCTGAATTGCAAATATTAGTATTTCGGTAGAGATGTATGGTATTGTCTGAGAGACTATGGGTAGAATAACAGGCCAAAACTGGTGCTTATTGTTGGAGATATAGGGTCTAGCGTGAGGCAACAGTTTGAGGTAGCGGTACAGATGTGGTCAATAAAGGAACACTTCACCTAGATCGTATGTATATTTATATGTGGGCATATACTATATACATTGTTCTCGTGCCAGACCGATTTATTTTTGGTATTGTATTCAATACCAAAAAATAAGAGAACATACATAGTATGTATATATGGATATGTAGATATCGATTTAAGCACCCACACAAATAAATCGGCCTGGGCACGAGAACATGTAGATATGTGAATAGTCATGACACATGTACTTTTCGTCAGTAGCCTGACCTATTCATCACTAGACCAGTCCCTTGATAGTGGCCCCTATCACCGCCCAATAGACTGGTCAAGAGAAAGTTTGGTTCTATCAGCTAACTAAATATATATACAGTTCTCAGGATGACTACCAATCAAATATACATCATGACCCATATCTATTCCACTTCGTTAATTATCCTGACTGTCCTCTTGATGTTCTGCTGTCCGAGTTGCTCCCTTACCTTCATCCGCATCCACTCCGCTTGATTTATTACAACAGATTCCATGACCAAACCCTCGAGGATGGCAGTGAATTGCAAGAGTCACGAGCGACAGTCTGGGTACGAGATCATGAATTGCAGCAAGAACACCAGTTGGTGAGTTACACACACCCCAAGGATAAATTTTGTCTAGGCATGAGATCACAGTTGGAGCTTTTTCAAGATGGCGAGCCCCATAATGGTGGCATTCGGACTCAGTTTATGTGTTCTAGGAAGCGAATAAATCGATCGAAATTTCCACCGCATAAATACTCCACAGTAAAAATGAGTTGCTTGTATTCGGAGGTATTGAACTTGTGACTGGAGGTACTGGGGCTGCGTAGGTATAGCTACTGGGAAATTTATATCTTTGCATGTTTTTTCCCTCTGTATTTTATCCGTTAATTGATGGCCCCACCGAGTGGACTCTAGTCTCGTCAAATTAATATGAGTGTAGCGACTGAGCCGGGCCAGTGATCAAAAGTTCCCGTTGATGAACAAGAATATATCTAGTTATGGATGTGTCTCTCCTCCTCTTCCGTGTCCTTTTCGGTCGGTCTATATACGACACCATCACCACGTGGTAATCAGCTAAGCTAGACATTTCAACACTTATATCCTTTGCTCATTATCCGTTGCCCATTTGCATCGCTAACCCTTTTAGGATTCCCTCCTCATTTGCCCTATTTAGTCTCGACACCAGAACCTCTCGACTGGCGATATGGGGCAGGTGTTGGTGTACAGTAGTATACCATCGGTGTCTAGGCAAACCTGGCACCCAGTGATCACGTTTTGTCCTAGCGGTTATACTCTCCAACAGCAGGGAAGTTTGTACGTGTAGAGGGTGCATGTGAGAGTTGGATGTCAGGTGAAAAAGATGGGTCCTGCCACGAGTGTGGGTTGCGATATAAACCACTCCCGTCACCTGACACTTCATATTACGGCAACCTATCCCTATAGCAGATGAAACCAGTGTCTTAGCAACCAAGCCTAATCGGGTAATTTCCACGGGTCTCAGCGACCTGGAATCTGACCAAGGTACTATATATGCTTCAAGCAGGTGGAAATAACTTTTGTTGAGAGCCTCCGTACAAGCCGTGACATATACGTTTTACTTCACACTCTAATCTAGAAATCCGCCATGCAAAAACAAACTAGGTAGACCGCTTGTTTGCGCTACATAATAATGTCGTAGAAACTATGAGTTGAGCCAACTCTTCTTAAGAAACAATAAAATCGGCGCCAGACCCTCTTCGAGGGTTTAGCTACCAAACGTTTCAACTCCCCCCTTCTCGTGGTACGTGCTTTGATACCTATTCTCTCTACCTTCTCCTGGTTTCTCTTCCAGTTCACACTTTAACACATATCAAGCACATCAGCTGCCGAGGGAGTGAGTATTAGTTCTTTCTAGAGAGGTCTATATATCTAGGTTCTTGAGTACTTTCTTTCATAAACTCGGGCTCTACCCTTCTTACTCTTGGATCTGACCCTTGCTAATATTGGTGTTGATATAGCTCCTCAGGCTCCGCAAACCTCCAAACCCCTCTGGGGCAGATTTGTTTCAAAGGGCACCCTTAGACAAAAGTAAAGTGTATCAGACTCTCATACACAGGAATGTCACTGATGGATAGTCTCTGTTGGAGCAGATATACAAACTCCACAAACTAAATCATGTTTCCCAAGCACATGTTCTCAATCCTTCTTGCATCTTTCATCTCTTATACCAGCTCTGTGGCTGTGTTGGCTTCCGAGCATGGCATTGTCCCAGCTACTCCAGCCCACCTCACAAAAAGACTCTTCGAGGCTACTCTGACGGACATCACTTGTCTTGACTGGCCTGCAGCCCACTCCCCCATGTACTTCTGGGACCTCTTCCTCGAAGATGTCCGTGGCTGGGAATGTATTGACAATGGCCAACGTAAAGATTACTTTCATGGCCCTGATAGTTTCGTTATTATCAACAATTGCGGCCGGAGAAGATGTTTCAAGAAGAAACAGATCATGAGCAGTGTACAAGCGTTGTGGCTCGCGAGTACGGGACAGTGCAAGGGGGAAGGAGCCATGGGATATGAGATTCGGGAAAAGGGTGTAAATTTCTATCTATATAGCCAGCCTTGGTCACGGAAAACACCACAAGCAGAGGACCGGATATCCACTCCTTCCGAAGTTTCACGAGTTACAGTTAATCAACGCCAGGAGAAGGAGAAGGATAACCAGGAACCCGAAGGCTCTGATCACCAAAAGCAACAGCATCAACAACCAGATGTTTCTCAACAGCGGCATCAGGAAGAGCAGCAGCAGCAGCAACAGTACTGGCAGACTGATGTTTCTCAACAAGACCAGCAGAAACAGTTCTTGGGGCCTGATACTTCCAAGCAGCAGTACGAGGAACCTCAGCAGCAATACCGGGAACCTGAAGCCTCTCAACAGCGGTACCAGGAGCAACAGCAACAGTACCAACAGCCTGAAGCTTCTAAACAACAGCAACAGTACCAACAGCCTGAAGCTTCTAAACAACAGTACCAGGAACAACAGAAGCAGTACCAGGAACTTCAACAACCCCACTGGGAACCTGATGCTACGCCGCAACAGTACCGGGAGCCTAGTGTTGTGCAGAGCCACTACCAGGGGCCTGATGTTACAGAACAGCAATTCTGGGAGTCCGATGTTCCCGAGAAACTATACCAACACGCCCAACAGCTATTTCAGGAAACGGAACAGCGATACCAACAGCCTGAGCAGCAATATCAACCATACCAGCAGCCCAAACAGCAATACCAACCATACCAGCAGCCCGAGCAGCAACACCAACCATACCTGCAACCTGAACAATACCAGCATCGCGAGCAGCAACACCAACCATACCTGCAATCTGAACAATATCAGCAGCCCGAGCAGCAACACCAACCATACCTGCAACTTGAACAATACCAGCAGCCCGAGCAGCAGCGCCAACAATACCTGCAACCTGAACAATATCAGCAGCGCGAGCAGCAATACCAACCATACCAGCAGCCCGAGCAGCAACGCCAACAATACCTGCAACCTGAGCAATACCAGCAGCCCGAGCAGCAATACCAACCATACCAGCAGCCCGAGCAGCAACGCCAACCATACCTGCAACCTGAACAATACCAGCAGCCCAAACAGCAATACCAGCCATACCAGCAGCCCGAGCAGCAACGCCAACAATACCTGCAACCTGAACAATACCAGCAGCCCAAACAGCAATACCAACCATATCAGCAGCCCGAGCAGCCCGAGCAGCAACCCCAACCATATCTGCAACTCGAACAACAATACCAGCAGCAATACCAACCATACCAGCAGCCCGAGCAGCAATACCAACCATATCTGCAACCTGAACAACCATACCAGCAGCCCGAGCAGCAATACCTGCCATACCTGCAACCTGAACAGCAATACGAACAATACCAGCAATCCGAGCAGCAAAACCAGCGGTACCAACAACTGGAGCAGTCATACCGGCAGCCGGAGCAGCAGTACTGGCAACCAGACGTTTAGGCTCGGGTAGTATTGGAGGAAAAGCGTGTCGTTCCGTGCGTACCCCCAATCCTTTAAAGATGAGGCCGTCTCATAGCCCAGGGCTCCACAGATGTATAGACTCAAAAAAAAAAAAAGTATTGGAGGAACACCTTGTGTCAGACGCCTGGCGGCCCCCAGCTTAGGTTGGGTATGTGGGCTTATATCTCACTATTGACTTGCAACCGAGGGGAACATAGACTTTCCATCATGGGTTTGTGATTAAGGAACCCTGTATTCATTTAGTTTCCTTTTGTCTTATTATGTATGCACTGCAGAAAAGGCTTTCTCAGCCATTTATTGTTGAACTTTAAGGGGTTCCATCCACAGCCCCATGTACGTGTAGTCTCGGTGCGCGTGATCCCAATTATTCCTCCATTCGATCACCTGCGTCCTTCTCCTCTTTTTCAACCTGCTTCCTCACCCCCTCTACGAACCCGCCCACTAAATCCCCCCCATTCTTCCTTACCTCCTTAGTAACAACGCCTAAATCGACCCCCACGGCATCACACACGCCCCTCAACCCCCCTTCATCTCTCAACGCCCCAGTCAAGCTCGCTAGACTCTGTGCAAATTGTGGAGACCTCAGTACTTTCTCCAAAACCCTTCGCTGGCCTGCTGGGGATGCATTTGGTGGCAATATTTGTGATGGGAGGAGGGTAAGTAAGTTTGCCATTTGTTCCTCAGAGAGGGTGGGGAGTAGTGGGACTGTTGTGGCTGGGGTGAGGAGGAGAGTAAGGGTGACTGGGGCTTGGGGGGCAGTGCCTGAAGCCTGGGTGACGGTGGGTGGGACGGAGATTGAAGAGATGAGGGATTGGAGGAAGTTGGAGGGGTCGGTGGATGCGCTGGTGCCGGATTGGAGGTGGCTGGAGAGGGCAGGGACAGAGGCTGTGGTAGAGGGACTATGGGGGAACCCGGGAAGGATGTTAGCAAGGGGTTCTTTCCTTTGGCTATCATAAATGTGTGCCTGGCTTGCGAATGAGAAACTAGCAGGCACATGATTGGGGGGTTGTACAAGAGGGATTCAAAGACTGGATCGTTATTGGTTCGTTTCGTTTTTGTTTTTTATAACATGAGTTCTTGGGACATAAACAAATAGGCCAGCCAGCCAAGCAGGGTAGGTCCAGAGAAGATTATGCATGCCCTTGGGAAACATCATCCAGCAACAGGAATGCTCGCTCCACATGTGACCACCATGCAAATAACAAAGAATAGGAAGAAATATTATGCGAGCGGGGCAAACACACAATAGCCAACCGAAAACCAAGAGCAGCCCCCCAAAAAAGGAGAAGGGAAATTATGGTACCTACGCTCTACCACCATCAGCCCCACCCTCCCTAGACTCAGATCCATCCTCTCGCCTCTCGACATCTTCCATCGTCTCGTCTTCGTCATCGCCGAGTAAGTCCTCGCTGTCATCGCCAACTTCGTCGCCTTGTAGGAGCCGATTGATAACTCGCCCCACCTCGCGGTCGCGGGAGCTGAAGAACCCCGGGTCGTCGGCTTTCTCGGGCTTGCTCTGTAGCCAGTAAAAGTGACGCTCTAAGGAGGAGGAGAATTTCAGGATGTATATACGGCCGGAGGGAATGGGGTGGGCAACGAAGGTGGCGTCGTAAGGGATGATAAGGAGGTCGTTTTCGGGTGTGGGGGGATCGGGGGACCCGCGGGGCTTCCAGCAGAGATGGAGAAGTTCTGGAGAGGGGGTGAGAGTTTAGCTTGGAGGTCTGAGAGGTGGAGGTGAGGGGGGGGTACCATCATCGGGGTTGTTGTAAAGGTAGAGGATACCGGGAGTGGGTTCGGGAATGATCTTCTTGGGGTCGGTGGGCTGTAGGAGGTATGTACGGTTAGTGCAATGAGCTGAGTGTACTGTTGAGAGAAATACTGACAGATGGGCGGCATTTCCCTGCCCTGATGGAAATGAGAGGACGGACGTTGGCGGACATTCTGTATGATGTGACGATAGTTGAGTTGTTCGTTGTTTAATTCAGAATTGTCTTGGCAGCGATTGCTTGCTAATGCCAAGTTACCTCACGTGTTGATCGGTACCTGTAGTCTGTCTGAAAGCAAGTCACAACCCTAGTACACAACACACGCACATTTTTTTTGCAAGCAGCTAAACACCAACAACGCAATCTCCGACAATATTCAACGACAGCCCCACCAGCAGCACCACCATACGGTGAAATACAGAATCAGCTATGTCCGCTCCTGAGACCAAGACTGTTACCTTCGGGTCTGGACAGCGCCAGATCCCCACTGCTTCGGCTAGAGCTAGCAAGTGGTACCCAACTGAGGATACCCCGATCGCAAAGAAGGTATGTTTGGATGGACCAAGAGAGGTAGCAAGAGCTAGGTCGGGATAAGCTTCGGGAGGCAAGAGGTGGAGTATATACGACAGGAATTTTGGTTTGGGGACCTGAATTGGGATAATTATGCGCAGGCATGATATCTCAATACCAGGCACTCCCGGAAGTAAGCTTAGGAGTTGATTTGAGGTCAGTTCTGACGTGTGTGTTTCTCCTACGAAATTCAGGCCCGCAAAACCGCCAGGCCAACTAAATTCCGCCCATCCCTCCAGCCCGGTACCATCCTTATCATCCTTGCTGGTCGGTTCCGTGGAAAGCGTGTTGTTTTGTTGAAGACCCTCTCCCAGGGTGTTCTCGTTGTTACTGGTCCCTTCAAGATCAATGGTGTCCCCATCCGTCGAGTCGGTGCCAGATATGTCATTGCTACTTCTACCAAGGTCGATGTCTCTGGTGTTGATGTGAGCAAGTTCGATGATGCCTACTTCGCCAAGGAGAGGGCGGAGAAGAAGGCTGACAAGGAGGAGTTCTTTGACGGTGCTAAGCCTCTCGAGGTACGGGTCACCTCCATATAAGGATTCTCGGCTGGTTGTGAGAATTGGTGGTTGAGTATGGAATGGCAAGCTAACATTTGAGTTTCTGCTATACAGAAGAAGCCTCTCCCAGAGGCCCGCTCAGTCGACCAGAAGGCCGTCGACGAAACCCTCCTCAAGTGCATCAAGCAAACCCCCCACCTCTCTACCTACCTCGCTTCATCATTCTCGCTGAGCAAGGGTGACAGGCCACACTTGATGAAGTGGTAAACGGGGAAAAAGCAACATTGGTTATATGGGGTAAAAACAAAAAGAAAAGGATAATCTTCAACCTTTGTCTTCTCTGGGTTTCTTCTCTGTTACCCTTATTTACTGGCTTGTTTTTCCCTCCATCATCTTTCTGTTTCCAATCTCTTTCTTGTACGGTGTGTGTATGTATCAAACTTGGCTCTTTTGTTGTTTTAGGGCTTGTCTCATGGGTGCCGGCTTTTTTTCAGGGTTTTCTTTCTGATAACGCAGTCAAGTTCATACTCGGTTTGGGAAAATGGACAGCCGTCGGATACGGTTAAGTAAAACACAACCGCGAATGCTACATATCAATTTCTCTCGCTCCGATGTTATTGTCGAAGAGTACACTAGAGACGTTACGGTACAACAAGGGCCGAAATATGGATACATAATAATACGGCGGGGAGCAGGGTGCGGAATGTAGGAGTATGGGGGTGGGACAGTCCAGAGAAGTTATACAGTTATACAAAGGTTGAGGGGAAGGGTCTGTTTTCATTTTCGAGGCGGGGGGAGTTTTGGCTTGATGTGTAAGTAATTTACATGGCGGGTGCGCCCAGCGTTATCCGTGTCATCGCCAAGCATAACTGGAAATGATCCACACTCGCCCCTTGGCAGCATAATGAGAGACGTACTCCCTAAGTACCGTAGGTAGCTGTTAGACCAGGTCTCCAGGAGCCACGCTTAAAAGTCCCTCTAGCATACCTCACCCAGGTGTACTCGAGTACTCCATCTTTTCTCGCATCCCAGTCAGGCACGAGATCATCCTCGCTGCTGCTACCCTTGCAAAACCCATACTCAATCTTGAATGGTAAAGTATGATCATAATGGCTCTCATGTAATGAAGCTGCCTTCTAAAGCTCCTAAATACAGCTTTTCAACATACCCTTAGGAGGAGTCAACACGTGCCGAGCGATCTGCGCTACGCAACCAGCGGGAACAGTTGAGGTGGGGGACTTTGGGGGTTAAGGAGTGGCTACGGGACGCAGTGTGTGTCCGGCTTTCCTGTTTTTGATTTCTGCGGTCGTGGCTGATAGGAGGGGCGACTGTTATCGCTGCGGGGGGGGACCATTGGAAGCCCCAAAACAACGGATACACCTTCAGTCATTGAACCGCCATCTCCCTTGATGGATACGGAAATAGCGAAACCACAGCCTCCAACAGCTACGACATTGGCAAATGATGTGCAGGGCCTGCCGGCACTCACACCCAAGAACGACGCGCGGAAGCTGTCAGTGCCAGACATCATGAAGGAGCTTCCCCCGATTACACCACAGACAGAGGATTCGAAAGCAGGATGGGGAGAGCTACAGGGTGGCGGATCGACAGCGGATGGGAGAATCGAGACACTGGGCGATTCAGCTGCAACCGCAAATTCTACAGATATCCTGTCAGTCGAACTTGCCGCTCTGTCGGTTGGACCAGTCAACCCAGACTCATTTGCACCAGGAACGGAGCCCGCAATCGTTGCTGGGGAGAGTGATGATGCGGGACACAAGCCAGAGCAGGGTCAGCCCGAAGGGAAGGAGCAAGAAGATTCATCACCACCACCACCACTACCACCCCCTAAGGATCGGTTGTATCTGGATACGGCTCCTATGGCTCCTCTTCCGAGTGCACCATCCTCAGTCGCCGGGACGCCCCCTAAGAGATTGCCACTTCAGCCTGGATCCAACGAGTCAACAGGTTCCCCAAAACAAAGGTCTAAGAATGAGGCTTCGGATGATGAGGATACACAATCTGAGATACACAGCATATTAGACCAATTTGAGCCAGGGCATGAGGGGCATTCAGTAGCGGGGGCTTCGGCACAATACTCTAACCCAACTTCTCCGGTTGCCATGAGCAGAACAAATTCCTTAAATATATGTGGGACAGCACACCCTCCCCGAACATCCTCCCTTGAGGCACTGAAAGCTTTGCCGTCGCCCCCATTGGCACGAACACTATCACAAAACTCATCGCATACACTATCTAGAACCTCTACGAACCATAGCTTGAATGATAAACAATCTCCTCGTGACAAGCTGTTACCTACACCCGGAGATGCTCCATCACCAGCACCACCGCCACCATCACCACCACCACCACCACCACCACCACGGCATGGGAAGGAGCCTTCAACGGCACCAATAGTGAATCAACCAACGTTGCATAAACCGCCTCCTCCAGAATTAGATCCTGACCTCCCTTTTGATTTTCACCGATTCTTGGAGCAACTACGACATCGAACGGCTGATCCCGTAGCCAAGTTTCTCCGCTCATTTCTGCTTGAATTCTCAAAAAAACAGTGGATGGTGCACGAGCAAGTCAAGATTGTACATGACTTTCTCGGCTTTATAACTGGAAAGATGGGATTATGTGAAGTATGGTCGGAGGTATCCGATCAAGAGTTCGATAATGCAAAGGAGGGGATGGAGAAATTGGTCATGAACAGGTTATATTCACAGACATTTTCTCCAGCTATACCGCCTCCTAATCTGCCTACGCCGCTGGGAGGACCGAGACGAGGCCGGGATGTACATATGACAGGCCGGCGAGGGCAGCATCAGGAGGATGTGGAGAGGGATGAGGTTTTGGCACAGAAGGTTAGGATATATGGCTGGGTGCGGGAGGAACATTTGGATATTAAGCCAGTTGGAGAAAGTGGGCGCAAATTCTTGACACTGGCGATGCAGGAGCTGGAGAAAATAAAGACCTATAGAGCGCCACGGGATAAGGTCATTTGTGTGTTGAATTGCTGCAAAGTCATTGTTGGTGGGTCAATTGTACTCGGCTTCTAAGATTATCAGAGAGAGCTGGGTTACTAATGGATGGCTGGTGGCGTAGGGTTATTACGGCATGTTGGTGGTGATACATCTGCGGACAAATTCGTCCCGTTGCTTATTTATGTTGTTTTGAGGGCGAACCCCGAGCATCTGGTCAGCAACGTGCAGTACATTTTGAGGTTCCGAAATCCAGATAAGCTGGGTGGGGAGGCGGGGTATTACCTTTCTTCACTAGTGTGTCCCCCTTGTGCCTCCATACTCAAAATTAGCCGGTGGCTAATGGAGTCTACCTCACTTCGGTGTAGATGGGTGCTATACAGTTTATAGAGTCTCTAGACCGCTCCAGTCTCACCATCACAGACGCGGAGTTTGAGAAGAATGTGGAAGCGGCCGTGGCTGCCATTGCGGAGAAACCAGCACCACCTCCTAGTGCCCCAGCTGCTGACGATGAGAGATCCTCGCGAAGGCCGGGGCGACAACAGTACCTCGATGGAGCTTCTGGGGAGGGCAGCAGTGGGGGTCAATTGCGATCTGTTAGCCCTCGGCCAATTCAGGAAAAGACGCCGTTACCAACTATTTCTGGTGGTAATAGCTATAATAATAATAATAATACTAGTAGTAATAATAACCCCAGCAATAGCAGTAATAACCGCAATAACGACCTGGATGACCCTACTGCTGTGGTGGGGTTGCTGAGAACAATACAGAGGCCATTGAGTACTATTGGAAGGATTTTTGGCGAAGCAGCGACGCCGGCTGCATCGGAAGTGGATGCTCCTGAAGGAGGGACACCGCGAGATCGATCCCCTGTGTCACAGGGGAGGGGTGCAGCACGAGTGGGGGGTGGGGGGGGTGGGGCTGGGAGAGGTGTGAATACAGAGGAGGCGGCGGCTAGACAGGCTAGTGCTTCGACGGCGGAGGCGATGAGGATTCAGAGAGCGGAACATGAGAATGTGGTTGGGATTTTGAAGAGTATGTTCCCGGAGCTAGATAAGGATTTGATTAGTGATGTGGTGGTGCAGAAGGAGGGAAGGTGGGTTTGATCTCATCCTATATTTATTTGGCGGGGTGGGCACTAACCGATGATATAGAGTTGGACTTGCAGTAGACGCTTGCCTATTGTTGAGCTCGGGGTGAGAAGCTGCTATGGGGTGCGGTGGGAGAGGACGGTAGAAGAACATGTTATATTTGCCCACAGCCAACTTTTACCAATCATGGTCAGAATCTTTTCTCTTTTTTTAATTCCAAGTGGAAGGTGTATATTGGGCAAGATGAGCATAACTTGTTACTTAAAGCATACGTTTGTGCAATGTGCAGTGTCTTTGAACTTGTAATTTGAGGTGCTGCTGTCTGAATGAGGATGAGGTTCTTCATTGGCGTTTTGTAGCTAAATATTTTTTTATTAGAGTGGTGAACTGTTCATCAGACTAATTCAGAGGACTGTGATAGTCCAGAATTCAAGTCTTAGTATACTATCTATGTATTTAGTATCGATTCCTACCTCGATAGGACCAGTCTTTCCCCGCAGCATAATTATTTTAGCGCATAGGTAGATAAGAGACTGGGACCGAGAACTGAATTGTGAATTGTTCTACTTAGAAGTCTGCCTATATCTACGATTGCCCTTTATTGTTTTTATACAAAAAGTGCCAGGAGTGTCAGTTTGCTGATATCCTATATCAGATATGCCAACGCAGGGCTCAGACACAGCGACATGGCAATGCCTCCCTCGTCTCGCACCACCTCCCTCGCGCCTTAGGTTGTACAGTGTCCCAGTGTCCATGGTATCAGTAATGGAGTGGCATAGGTATTCCATATACCTGAGAATAAGACCAGCCTGTCTTTCAAATCAAATTGGGTGGTAGGGACTGAGTGATACGTTCGCCTGCCGGCTCACACCGAGCGACCAAAGGTCTGCCAAGCCGCTAGGCGACGTCTGGAGCGAGACTGGAAATGTCCCATCACTTTATGTTTATTCTTTCACCTACCACATTATCATATGCCCAGCTAGCTTAGTTGGTAAAGCACCCCCCTGTTAATTCCATCTCATTGCTGTTCTCCCCCCAACTCCTCCCACCACGCCTACCACCAATATTCCGATCCTTACCGCATACACCCCCATGAAAACACAAGCTTATATAAACACATACCGGTACTTATATCATCTTGTCTTCCCATGATTGTGTATATGTTGAGGGTCGGGTGTTGGTGGTGGACATGGTGGGAGAATTGGGTACAACTTTGGGATGCTGGCGTTGCCATGTGCGCCGGGGGAGGGGTCGCAGGTTCGAATCCTGTGCTGGGCCAAATTTTTTTTGCAGTGTGATGTAGTGTACCGTATAGACTCAATTTATTCGGTAGCGCTATCACATACATCTGTGGTGTGCACATATATTTTGTATGGCAAACTCGGGTGGCTTCTGTACGCTCAAGCCTTGATCCCCAGATCTAAACCTATTGGAAAGTCAGATTGCACTCCTT